>Ga0187810_10000433_pt1 | contig 16262 bp, 19 predicted proteins | sample NC_wetland_sal_i_9_FD_132963 | JGI IMG/M metagenome (GOLD analysis project Ga0187810, IMG submission 132963) | Wetland sediment microbial communities from Neuse River Estuary, North Carolina, USA - ASW_5 | ecosystem: Environmental > Aquatic > Freshwater > Wetlands > Sediment | place: USA: North...
AAAAGATGATGAGGTCGGCCGGGGCCGGCGTGGCGCTGGCGGTGCCGGACACCGACAACAGCGGCGGGGTGCCCACGGGCGCCCACATCCTGGGCGGCATGATGATGGGCCCCGACCCGGCCACCAGCGTGACCGACCCCTACGGCCGGGTGCACGGCCTGGACAACGTCTACGTCGCCGACGGGGCTTCGTTCGTGACGTCGGGCGCGGTCAACCCGACGAACACGATCATGGCCGTGGCCCTGCGCAACATGCGCCACCTGGCGGGGGCGCCGGGGTAGCGGACGATCACCGACGCTGCGGCCCGCGTGGCCCCGACCGGGGCGGTCCTGTACGCCGCCGCCGACGGAGATCCCGAGGCCGCGGAACTGCTGGCCGAGTCGGCGCGGGGCCTGGCCGCCACACTACTTCGGCCCTAGGCGCGGTCCTTCGCGCGTTCGGCGATCCGTTCGGCGCGCAGGGCCGAACGGCGGACCTTCCCGGCGTCGTCGCGCAGCGGCGTGGTGGCGCGCTCGATCACCCTCGGCAGCTTGCTCGGGGCCAGCCGCTGGCGCAGGTGGGCCAGCAGATCCTCATCGGAGGCCGGCTCGGACAGCTCGACGATGGCGTACGGAATGCTGCCCAGGTCCTCGTCGGGCAGGCCGATCACGCAGCTGGACTGCACGGCGGGGTGCTCGTCGAGGGCGGCCTCGATCTCGGCCGGGTAGACGTTCGCCCCGCCGACCAGGATCATGTCCGCGAACCGGTCGGTGATGTAGACGTACCCGTCGGCGTCGACGTGGCCGATGTCGCCCAGCGACTCCCACCCCTCGTCGGCGCTGCGCGCGGTCGCGCCGATGTACCGGTACGGAGAGGGGGCACCCGGACCCCGCCGCATCCAGATCTCCCCGTCCTGCCCGGCGGGAACGGCACGGCCCTCGAAGTCGCGGATCTCGATCTCGCCGATCACCGGCCGGCCGGCCGACCCCCGGTGCTCGAGCCATTCGGTTCCGGTGATCACGGTCATGGCCTGCAGTTCGGTGCCGCCGTAGAGTTCGAGGATCTTCTCCGGGCCCAGCCAGTCGATCCACGCCTGCTTGAGCCACGCCGGGCACGGCGCGGCCATGTGGAACGCCACCTCCAGGGACGAAACGTCGGCGCCCAGGCGGACCGCCTCGGGCAGGTGCCAGATGCGGAGCATCATGGTCGGCACCAGGTACAGCCAGTTCACCCGGTGCCGCTCGACGAGGCGCAGCGTCTGTTCGGCGTCGAACCGGGGCATGACCACGACGTGGTTACCGAGCAGCACCCCGGCCACGGTGACCACGTACGGCGCGTTATGGGAGATCGGCCCGGTGACCAGGACGCACCCGTCGGGGCGCATGCGGATCAGGCCTCCGAGCCCGCCCACCCCTTCGAATAGGGCCGGCGCGGTGGCCGCGATCAGTTTCGGCCGGCCCGTGCTCCCGCCGCTGGTCACGAGCTTCCATTCCGGCGCCAGGCCCGGAGTGAACTGACCCGCGGGAAGCTCCCCGGGGATCGACTCCAGGGTCGGGCGCCCGCCCGCTTCCGCCGCCGGCACCCCCACCGCCAGTGCCGGATCGGCGAGTTCGAGGATGGCCGAGCGTTCCAGGGGCGGGAGCCGGCCGGAGATCGGCTGCGGCACGGCGCCGAGCGCCCAGGCCGCGAACATGCTCTCCACCAGCCCGATCGAGTTGGGCAGGCCGATCGTGACCGTCGAGCCCTCCGTCACCCCGCGCTCGGTGAACAGCACCGCCAGGCGCGTGACCCGGTCCACGAACTCGGCCCGGGTCAGCGTCACCTCTCCGCACGTCAGCGCCGGCCGGTCCGGGCCGGCTTCGGCCAGCCGCTCGAGCACGGAGAAAAAGGTCGTTCCCTCCATTTCACGGAACCTACCCTGCGCGCCTTCCCGGGGGAAAGATGGGCGGCATGGCATTCGAGCTCACCGAGCGGATCGAGCGGCACCTGACCGGCGACCTGATCGCCTGGCTGACCACCGTCACCCCGGCCGGACGGCCGGCCCCCCGGCCGGTCTGGTTCGTCTGGGACGGCGCGGCGATCATCATCTACAGCCTGAACGGCGGCGCCAAGCTCCGGCACATCCAGGCCAACGACCAGGTGGCGGTGCACTTCAACTCGAACGCCGACGGCGGAGACATCGTGGTGATCAGCGGCCGCGCTGAGTTCGTCCCCGATGCGCCTCCCCCGTCGCAGTTCCCGGGGCTGCTGGACAAGTACGCCGCCGCCATCTCGCGGATGGGCCAGAGCGCGCAGTGGTACGACGACGAATACGGCGTCGCGTTGCGCGTCGTCCCGGACGGCGCCTGGACGATCCCTGCCTAACGGGTCACACCGGATCGTTGGCACCCCGGTGACCACGCCGGGGTGCCACGATGGTGCCATGAGCGCTCTTGATCATGTCCAGCTGCCGGATGGCCGGCGCCTTGACGTGCGGGTCAGCGGGCCCGGCGACGGGTTGCCGCTGGTGTTCCACCACGGGACGCCAGGTGCCGCCACCCCGATCAGGGAGCTGGAACGGGCCGTCCACGCCCGCGGGCTGCGCCTGGTCACCACGTCCCGGCCGGGGTACGGGGGCTCGACCCGCCAGCCGGGCCGCATCGTCGCGGACGTGGCGGCCGACACCGCCGCCGTCCTGGCGGCGATCGGCGCCGAGCGCTGCCTGATCGCCGGCTGGTCCGGCGGTGGCCCCCACGCCCTGGCCTGCGGAGCCCGGCTCGGCGCCGCGGCGGCCGTGCTGGTGATCGCCGGCGTCGCCCCGTACCCGGCGGCGGGCCTGGACTGGATGGCGGGCATGGGCGAGGAGAACGTCGTCGAGTTCTCCACCGCGCTGCGCGGCGAGGCGGAACTTCGTCCCTACCTCCTCCGGGAAGCCGAGCCGCTCAAGGAGATAACCGCGGCCCAGATCATCGCCTCGCTCGACACGCTGCTGCCCGACGTCGACCGCGCCGTCCTGACCGGGGAATTCGGTGACGACATGGCCGCCGGCTTCCGTGAGGCGGTCCGCACGGGCGTGGACGGCTGGCTCGACGATGACCTGGCCTTCACCAGGGGATGGGGGTTCGGCCTGGAGGAGATCTCGGTCCCGACCATGATCTGGCAGGGCAGCGCCGACCTCATGGTGCCGTTTGCCCACGGCCAGTGGCTCGCTGCCCAGCTTCCCGGCGCCTCGGTCCACCTGGAAGAGGGCGAGGGGCACCTGTCGGTCGGCATCGGCGCGCTCGACCGCATGCTCGACGAACTCGTGCGCGCCGGGCGCCCTTAGCGTTCTGTGCCATGATGGGCGAGTGGACGTAGCCGATCTCGCCTACCTGCGGCGGGCGCGGGATCTCATGGACCGCGAGTACGCGCGCCCGCTGGACGTGCCCGCGCTGGCCCGCGTGGCGCTGATGTCGACGGCGCACTTCTCCCGCCAGTTCCGCGCCGCGTATGGCGAGACGCCGTACAGCTACCTCATGACCCGGCGCATCGAGCGGGCCAAGGCGCTGCTGCGGCGCGGCGACCTCACCGTGACGGAGGTCTGCCTGGCGGTCGGGTGTACCTCGCTGGGCTCGTTCAGCTCGCGGTTCACCGAGGTGGTCGGCGAGACCCCGAGCGCCTACCGGGCGCGCTGCCACTCCGAGGCCGCGATAATCCCGTCTTGCCTGGCTAAGCTGTGGACTCGCCCGAGCAGGAACAAAGAAGCGCCGCTGGTCCCGCTGGCCTAGCGTTGCTCCCATGGACCTCAAGCTCAGGGTATGTTTCATCACCGTCGACGACCACGAAAAGGCGCTGGCGTTCTACCGCGACGTCCTCGACCTCCACGTCGTGAACGACGTCTCGTTCGAGCAGATGCGCTGGCTCACCCTCACGCCGCCCGCGCAGCCCGGCGTCGAGATCTGCCTGGTGACGCCGACGCAGAACCCGGACGCCTCACCCGCCGACCGTGAGGCGGCGGCGGCGTTGCTGGCCAAGGGCCTGCTGAGCGGCGTCATCTTCGATACCGACGACTGCGACGCCACGTTCGAGAAGGTCCAGGCCTCGGGGGCCGAGGTGCTGCAGGAGCCGATCGACCAGTTCTACGGCGTCCGGGACTGCGCGTTCCGCGACCCCGCGGGCAACATGCTCAGGTTCTCCCAGCCGCTCAGCCGCTAGTCGGAGAGAACCTCGCGCAGGGTCGCGGCGAAGGCCTCCGGGTCGGCCGTGGGGTCAAACCCGCCGTCGGTGAATCTGCCGTGGCCGCCCGCGAAGGTGACGGGCGCCGTGCCGAGCCGTCCGGCCACGGCCACGGCCGCGCGGCCCGGCATCGCCTGGCCGGAGTCGGCTCCGACGCCGACGACGACCCGCGTCGGTCCCGAGCGGAGCGCGTCGAAGTCGTGCCGGTAGCTGGGGCACGACAGCATGTTCTGCCCGACGAGCGGGTCATCCCGGGAGCCGTCGTCTTCGGTCGGCAGCCCGAAGCTGGCAGGGTTCGGAGCCGGCTGGCTAGCGAAGGTGGCGGGGATCGGGCCGGCCAGGCTGACCATCGCGATGAATTGCGCCATCGCGGGGCCGAAGCCATGACGCTGGTAGGTCTGGTGGATGGCCGCGCACGCCGTCAGGACGGCCTCGCGGTCCGGTAGCTCCTGGGCCGCGGGCGGCTCGTGCGCTACGAGCGTGCGGACCTGCTCGGGGTGCTTGGCCACCAGGGCTAGCGCGTTGACCGCGCCGCCGCTGCTGGCGAAGATGTCGACCGGCTCGTCGCCCAGCACGGCGATCAGCCGGTGCAGGTCGTCCGCGTGCTCGTCGGGCGTGGTCTCGAGCGCGCCGTCGGTACGCTTGCTGCGCGCCGCCCCGCGGGGATCGTAGGTCACCACCGTACGGTCGGTGAAGTGCCCGGCCAGCGCGGTGAACCCCGCTGCGTCCATCGGCGACCCGATCAGGAGCAGCACCGGCTCGGTCGCCGAGTCGCCGTCCCGGACGTCGTAGGTCAGCACGGCGCCCGGCACGTCCAGGGTGTGCGTCTTCGGCTCGGTCATCTGGATCCCTTCGGCGGCTTCGCGGTCTGTACTGGTAAGACGCACCAGGTCAGCCAGACTAATCGCCCGGGCCCCTGGTGGTCGTTACGCTCAGCTGAAGATCCCGCGCGGCACGGTCATCGACACGACCCAGTTCGGGAGGTCCACGGTCTCGCTGATCTTCAGGTCACCAGCCACGCTGCAGATGGCGTAGGCCTCGTGCAGGCTCAGCTCCTGGTCGCTGACCAGCCAGTCGACCATGTCCCTGACCGCGTTCTTCGCGTCTTCCATCAGGTCCGGGCCCGCGCCGGTGGTGTGGTAGTACCCGTGGCGGAGCATCTCGGCGGGCATCGCCAGCTGGCTCGGATCCGCGGCCGGGACGATCGCCCGGGGCGAGGCGATGACGGTGTTCTTGATCACCGAAAAGCGCACGGTCAGCGCCATCAGCGTCTCGATGGCCGTCACGCAGACCTCGCCGTCGCCCTGGGCCATGTGCCCGTCCCCCGCGGAGAATTTCGCGCCCTCGACGTACACCGGGAACTGGATCCGCGACCCCTTCACGAACTGCCGGATGTCGGCGTTGCCGCCCATGCCGCCGCTCACGTTGGGGGGAAACGTGCGGTACATCCCCTTGCGCAGCGGCGCGACCCCGTAGATCCCCATGAAGGGGGAGATCGGGATCCGGGCCCGCCGGCCGGTGTCCGCGCCGGTAAACGCGGCGAAGCCGCTGCTCTGGCCCCGCTCGAAGGTGAACAGCTGGACGAACGGGGCGCCGCTGTTGTAGGGCTGGTCCTCGGGAATCGCGCCTGGCACCCGGCCCGGGCTGGGGTCACTGATCTGGGAGGCCTCGGTGAACTGGGCGAACGGGGACAGCACATCCGGTCGCAGCGCCCCGAACAGGCCCAGGGTCGGGCCGATCACCACGTAGCCGAAGTCCACCAGGGGGGCCACGTCCAGGACCTCGACCTCCAGGATGTCGCCCGGCTCGGCCCCCTCCACGTGGACCGGACCGGTCAGCGGGTGGACCCCGCCCAGGTCAAGGGTCAGGCTGCCCTCCGGCGTCAGCGTCCGGGCCGCCTCGCCGATGTCCAGGGCGTCGCGGCAGAGCAGCTGGATCGCCTCCCCCGGGCGCACCCAGGCCGCGGGCGGCAGGTCGCGATTCCAGCGGTTGTGCAGCACCCGGCCGTACCCGTCGAGGGTCCGCACCCCGCCGGGCCCGGCTACCACCTCAGGCGTGCCGAAACCGGCGACGTCTAGTCCCGCGGCAGAACCCTCCCCCGCCACGCTCGAGAACGCGGCTGCCGCCTGCGCGCCGAGCGAGGCCTGCTGGATCAGCCCCGCGCTGCCCGCGCTGCCGGAATGGACGAAGCACATCGTGGCCTCCTCGGGGATAGAGTCTCAGGGCGCTGTTTCCTCGACGCGCTCCAGGGCCGCGGAAAACAGGTAGCTGGTCGCCAGGCTGCGGTAGGGCCGCCACTTCTCGGCGATGTCCAGGACCTCCTGCTGGCTGGGGAGGTGTCCGAGCTGATAGACGACCTGGATCGCCCTGCGGAGCGCGAGGTCTCCCGGCAGCACGACGTCTTCCCGCTGGAGCGCGATCAGCAGGGCGCCCTGCACGGTCCAGGGGCCTATCCCCGGGATCGCGGTGAGCTCCGTCAGGAGCTCGTCGTCGGACAGGCTGCTCAGGACGTCCGCGTCCAGCCGGCCGTCGGTCAGCCGCTCGGCGAGGTCGCGCAGCGTGCCGACCTTGCGCCACGAGAACCCGGCCTCACGGAGGCGCTCGGGGTCAACGGCCAGTAGCTCGGCGGCCGAGTGGAGATGACCCCCGAACATAGCCTCGACGCGGCCCAGGATCCGGCGGGTGGCCGCGACGGACAGCTGCTGGCCCGCGATCTGGAATAGCAGCGCGCCGTACAGGTCCATCGGCGGCAGCTGCGCCATCCACGCCTGGGGGTCGAAGTCCGGCCGTTCGGCGATGAGCCGAGCCAGTACCGGGTCCACGCTGCTCAGGTGGGAGCGCGCCTTCTGCAGCAACTCGGCGCGGCTGCTGTCCTCGGTCACGGATCCGCTCCCTTCCTCACGCTCGCCCGGCGGGTGGGGCATGCCACCATCATCACGGGTGGGTCTGACAATCCGCCGGGCCGCCGGAGAAATACCGAAACCCTGGTCTGATGCCGCACCTGATGGCCGCCCGGCGCTCCTTCAGCGCTGGTCTTTCCCCGCAGCGGCGGTCCCCGCGTTGGCCGATGACGTTGACGACGACGATGACACGGTGCTACAGGCAGTCAGCCGGGTCGGCCGACCTTCGTTACTCCGCGCTGGGCACGACGACGACCGGGCAGTGCGCGTGATGCACCACCTGGCTGGCCACGGCGCCCAGGCTGAGGCGGGGGAATCCGCCGCCGCCGCGGTTACCGACCACGACCAGATCGCTGTCTGCTGACGCATCGATGAGCGCCTTCGCCGCGAAGCCGTTGATCGCGGTCACCGTGACCTGAGGATGCTCGGCGCCGAGCCCCTCGGCGGCCTCCGCGACCGCACGCTCGGCGGCCATCCGGGCCTTCTCCAGTTCCGGCGCATCGCCGGGAACGGCGAGCGGGTTACCCGTCCAGTAACTGGCCATCACCTCGTGGACTGTAAGGACCGTGAGAGGGGTCTTGCGCAGCGCAGCCTCGCGCATGGCCCAGTCCAGCGCCCGATGACCATTGTGCGAACCATCAACTCCTACCGTGATTCCTGACATCGTCCATCATCGCCCTTCACTTATCAGCCCGTCACACAGTGCTCTTCAGTTCCAGGATCTTTCGCCGCGCGTTCGCCTGCAAGGGACATCCGGGCAGCGCCACAAGGACCTTGGTCCCTGCGCAGGCGGGCGCGCACCTACCGGAGGAAGCACCACCGCTCGTTCGGGGATAAGGCCCTTGATCTTTGTCCTGCATGAAAGGTCCTGTCGGTCCGTGATCGAGCAATACGGATCGGGTCCGTTACCATCCGGATGCCCGGCCCGGCCACCACGCTCAGCGATCCGCGGCCACGGCTGGGCCTCGGGCGGCACACTCGGTCGTGAATGCCGCGATACCATCCGGCCTAAGCACCGGGACGTTCGCGACCGTCTGGAGTTTCTGTGACAAGTGCTGAGAGCGATGCTGGATCTGCCGATGAGGCCAGGAAGCCGATAACGGTGTTCCTGCTGGACGACCACGAGGTGGTCCGCCGGGGTGTCCGCGACCTGCTCGAGGCCGAGCCGGACATCCGGGTGGTCGGCGAAGCCGGCACCGCATCCTCCGCGCTGGCCAGGATCCCGACGCTGCGCCCGGACGTAGCCGTCCTGGACGTGCGGCTGCCCGACGGCGACGGGGTCTCCGTGTGCCGGGAGATCCGCTCCCGGATGCCCGAGGTGGCGTGCCTGATGCTGACGTCGTTCGGTGATGACGAGGCGCTGTTCGACGCGATCATGGCAGGCGCGGCCGGGTACGTCCTCAAGCAGATCCGCGGCACCGACCTGGTCGGCGCGGTGCGCACGGTGGCCTCCGGCCAATCCATGCTGGACCCGCGCGCGGCGAGCCAGCTCATGGCCAGGCTGCGCGACCAGTCGGCCAAGCGCGATCCGCTGGCCGGGCTATCCGCCCAGGAGCGCAGGATCCTGGAGCTGATCGGGGAGGGGCTGACCAACCGGCAGATCGGCGAGCGGATGTTCCTGGCCGAGAAGACCGTCAAGAACTACGTGTCCGCGCTGTTCGCCAAGCTCGGCCTGGAGCGCCGCACCCAGGCTGCGACCTACGCGGTCCGGGTGTTCGACGAGCAGCACGAGCACGACAGCAGCACGCGGCACGACGAATAGGAACTCCGCCAAGGGAGGCCGAGCTCCCTGGAGTATGACAGGGCAGTCTGGCTAGGGCTGCTCAGTGCATCGGCATGGTGCCATGCATCCCAGCGGCTATGGCGGCGCCGACGATGAGGAGAATGCCCAGGATCACCGCCGCCCAGCCGAGTATCAGGCCCGCGAGCGCCAGGCCAGCCCCCTGCTCTCCGGTGCGCTTGATCTGCTGCCGGGCCATGTGGCCGAACACGATGGCTGGGATGGTCGCCAGCGGCCCGAACACGAACTGGGCGAGCGCGCAGGCAAGGCTCGCTACTGCGAGCCCGTTGGTCCTGACCACCGGAGTCACCACCGGGGGCCAGGCGGTCGCAGGTGCGGCAGGCAAGTCGGTCACGATCTGGTCCAGATCGGCGTAGGTGCGCGCGGACAAGGCGTTCTCCAAGCGGCCGTCGAACTCGTCCTTCGACAGCCGACCTTCGCTATAGGCCACGTTGAGGAGTTCCAGCACGTAGTCGCGATCCGCGTCGCAGGCCCGCATCGTCCCCCGCTCGCCACCGACGGCAAACGCCCCGGTGCGCCCCGCGGATTGCATCGCGCAGGGCGCGGTCGTTCGAAGTCCGCGCTCATGGCCGGCAGCCACCGGGACGCCATCGTCCCGGATGAGCGCGGTGTCGTCGCCATTCATCTGCACCATCTCTACTCTCCTGACGCCAGTTCCAGCTGATCTCGTGGATCAGCACTCACCCAGGGCCAATGGTCCCGACTCCAGGGACGATCGGCCCTCGCCTGGCCGCAGGGCCTATGGTGAAGCTCGAGGCTCACGTCCGTGCGGGGCGACCTCCCGATGACGAGCTCGGCCAGCAGCTCGGAGGTGCTTGATCATGGACGCGTTCTTCAAGCTCATCGCGGCCGGCCCGCTGTTCTTCGCCAGTGCCTGGCTCCTGATGCTCTTCGCCGGCATCGTCGGCACTGACGTCGGGATCCGGCCGTTCGGGTACATCACCTCGATGGTGGTGGCCGAAGTCGGATGAGCACCACGGCGGACATCCTGGTGGCCGGCGCGGGCCCGGCCGGGCTGACCCTCGCCCTGCAGGCCCACGACCACGGTGCCGCGGTCCGGGTCGTCGACCGGCGGCCGGAGGCTGACCGGCCCTCCCGCGCGCTGATCCTGCATTCCCGCACGCTTGAGGTACTGCGCCCGCTCGGCGTGACCCAGGCCCTGCTGGCCCGGGCGGACATCGCGCCGGCGGTGGACCTCCAGCTCGGATCCCGGCTCATCAGGGTCACGCTCGCCGACCTTGCGCTACCGGACACCGCCTACCCCCACCTGTCGCTGATCCGGCAGACGGACGTGGAACGGGTGCTGGCTCGGGCCCTGGCCGACCGCGGGGTGGAGGTTGAGCGCGGCACCGAACTGGCGGCGGTGAGCGACGGCCCCGGCGGTGTGCGGGCCGTCCTGCGGTCACCGGCCACGACCGAGGAAGCCTGGTTCGGTTTCGTGGTCGGGTGCGACGGCCCGGCCAGTACCGTCCGGGCCCAGGCGGGAATCGGGTGGCCCGGGCGTATGTACCCCGTGGAGGTGGTGCTGGCCGACGCCGAGCTGGATGGCGATCTCGGCGGTGACGCCGCCCGCGTGGTGGCCGGGCGACGGGGGCTGGTGTTCGCGTTCCGTCTCGGCGAGCGGGCGACATGGCGGCTGCTCGCGACCCGGACCGCGGGCGCCGGCCAGTCACCGCCCGGTCAGCTCGGCCCTGCGGTCCCCGTGGCTGAGGTGCAAGCGCTGATGGACCAGGCAGGCCTGCGCGCGCAGATCACCGAGCTCGCGTGGTCCTCGCGGGCCACCTTGCAGCGGCGTTTGGCCGAGAGATTCCGCCAGGGCCGGCTGTACCTCGCTGGGGACGCCGCCCACGCCTACTCCCCCGCTACCGGCCAGGGGATGAACGCCGGCATCCAGGACGCGGTCAACCTCGGCTGGAAGCTCGCGTTCGCGGCGGCCCAGCCAGGCGACGGGCGCCTGCTCGACTCATACGACCCGGAGCGCCGGCCAGTGGCGCGCCAGGTCATGGCGATGACACACGTCGCGTTCTGGGCCGAAGCCTCCCTGGGACCCGTGCCGTCCGCGCTCCGCGGCCGACTCGCGCCGCTCGCGGCCCCCCTCGTGCCTTCGGTGACCGGTCGCCGCCACCTGGTCGCCGGAACGGTCCGGCTGCTGTCCCAGCTGCAGGTGGGCTACCGTCACAGTCCCCTTTCGGTGGAGGGAACGCCGCGCCGGCGCGGCGGGCCCCGGGCCGGGGACCGGCTGCCCGATCAGCTCGTGAGCTCGGCTGGGCGGACCATCCGGCTGCACGACCTGCTGGCCCGGCCCGGCGTGCACGTCCTGCTCGATCGCGACGCGGATCCGCTCGGCACCCGGCCCTCGAGCCGGTTCGTCAGCATCCACCGCCTCACCAGCTCCCCGGGACGCGGCCTGATCGCGGTCCGTCCCGACGGCTACATCGGCTTCCGCTGTCAGACCACGGAGATCGGTCAGCTGGCCACCTGGCTGGCCCGGCTCAAGGTCGGCGACAGCGTGACCAGCGGCACATGTGGCCAGGGCTTGGATCCCCGTCTGCGCGGCGGGTCGCGGAGTTAACACGAAGCTGTCTGCGAACAGAAAGTAAGTAGCCCGGAGTGTCGGCGGTCCACCGGTATCGTGGAGCGCGCCCGATGGGGGCGGGGGTCCACTGCCTCACCTCCCAGCCGCAGGGCGAACAGCCTGGCCGGGACGGCACGGAGAGCCGGTGTTACCCGGCGCAGGGGCGAGCGTGTCCGGGCGGTGTAAGGCGCGGCGTTCGGGATCAAGAGATCTTTTGATCTTTCCGGCTCCGGTAGCGGTGATGGTCCCGGTCAGGTAGTGCTGGACAACTGGTCCCACGGCCTGAACCAGATCCTCCGGGCTGGCCGCCGCGACGCCAGGCACCTTGAGGATGTACCGGGCGAGCATCAGGCCCGCCAGGTGGGAGCCGATGAGCGCCGCGCGCAGTTCCCGCTGGTCTTCGGGCAGCGCATCGCCGAGCGCCGCGAGGGCCAGTGAGCGTTGCATGTCGCGGAATAGCTCGGCGGCGTGGTGGTGAGACAGGGCGGTCCGGAGCGCGGCGAGCATCCGCTCGCGGACCTCCGGGCGATCCTCCCACAAGCTGATGAGACGCCGGACGAGGTCTTCTCCGGCGCGGTCGGCGTCGCCGGCCAACCCGCCGAACGCGGCGAGCAGCTCCGCGGGCATCTCCAGTGCGGCGGATAGCAGCCCGTCCTTGTCGCCGAAGTAGTGGTAGATGAGCGCCGGATCCACGCCAGCCCGGACGCCCACGGCGCGCATGGTGGTGCGCTCGAACCCGAGGTCCGCGAACAGTTCCCGGGCGGCGTCCAGGATGGCGCTGCGCGTATCTGGGCTGCCCAGGGGCCGCCTGCCTCGCGCGGGCACTACGAAGCCTTCGCCCCGCGGGCGAGGATCAGCATCCGTTCCTCGATCGTCGCCGGGACCTTCTGCAGGCTGGCCTCGATCCCGGCGGCCTTGAGGACCTCCGCCAGCTCGGCCGGGTCGGTGTTGGCCACCCGGATCGCCCGGCCCTCAAGCATCACCGGAGCGCCGGCACGGTCGAGTGCGGCGAAGGCCTGCGCCCAGTTATCGGTGCGGACGGCCACAGCGGTCGTCGAGCCCACGATGTCTGCCTCGCTGCCCTCGGCGACCAGCCGACCGTCCGCCATGAGCAGCAGCCGGTCGCATTGCTGGGCCTCCTGCATGTAGTGCGTGGTCACAAGGATTCCCGCACCGTGCTCGGCCTGGGCGCGGATGGTGTCCCACAACGAAGCGCCGGCGAGCACGTCGACGCCCGAGGTCGGCTCGTCGAGCACGAGGACGTCGGGTGAGTGCGCGAGAGCGGCGAGGAACGCGACCTGGCGCTGCGCCCCGAGCGGCACATCTCGGATCAGCACGCCGGCGTAACGGGTCAGCGCGGAAGGTAGCAGGGGCTCCGCAGCGCCATAGGCACGCGCGCTGAACGTCAGGTTCTCCCGCACGGTCAGGTCGCCGTACAGGCCCAGCCCCTGCGGCACGTACCCGAGCCGGCGGCGGCGCTGCCGGTCGGGCGGACCGCCCAGCAGCTCGACGCGGCCGGAGGTCGCCGCGATCAGGCCCAGCAGCATCCGGATGAGGGTGGTCTTACCCGCGCCGTTGGCACCGAGCAGCCCGACCACCTCACCCGGCTGCACCTGCATCGACACGTCGTCCACCGCCTTGAACCTGCCGAAGCGGCGGGTCACGTGCTCAGCGTGCAGCAGGACGCCCGTCACGACGGGACCATGTGGCGGCGTGCAAGCGAGAGAGCGATGAGGATGTCCTGCAGGTCGGGTTCGGCCAGGATGGCACCGGGCGGCGGGTCCGCGCCGGGCCAGTACTCATGCCGCAGCCGCCCCCGGCGCCAGGCCCATTCTTCGCGGACCGGTTCGCTGGTTTGCGTGACCACGCCGGGGAAGCCCGCTCGCACCTGGTCATAGGATCCCTGGACCAGGACCCGGCCACTGTCGAGCACGACGAGGTGGGCGGCCCGTTCGGCCTCATCCAGGTAGGTCGTCGACATGAGCACGGCCGTACCCGACGCCGCGGCCTCCGACACCAGCCGCCACAGGTCGATGCGGCTCACGGGATCCACGCCCGTGCTCGGCTCATCCAGGATGAGCAGCGAGGGCCGGTGCACGATCGCCATGACGAAGCCGAGCTTGCGCCGCATCCCGCCGGACAGCTGTGCGGCAAGCCGGCCGGCGGCAGGAGTGAGCGAGGCCCGGTCCAGCAGCTCGGCGCGGCGGGCGGTGAGCTCATCGCCCGCCAGGCCGTAGATGCCCGCGACGAAGTCGATGTTCTGCGTCACGGTCAGCGCGGCCCAGCTCCCCGACGACGCGGGCAGGTAGCCGAGCCGCTGCCGCGGCGGCGCCTCGACCGTCCCGCTCTCCAGCCGCACCTCCCCCGCCAGCGCGCGGAGCAAGGTCGACTTGCCGGCCCCGTCTCCGCCGACCACGGCCACGACGGACCCGGCGGGCACTTCCACGGTGACGTCATCCAGGGCCAGGGTCGACCCGAAGCGGACGGTGGCCGAGCGCACCGAGTAATTCACGCGGTGTTCACCGCCTCGGCCGCGGTCTGCTGCTCGCGAGGAGGGCTGGCCGGGTTTCCCGGGGCCAGGTCCCGGCGGAAGCGCAGCGTCGCACCGGTGAAGACCACGACCGCCATCCCGGCCAGCACGACGAAGGGCAGCCACAGCGCGGTGATCGGGGCGCCGCGCAGCATGATGCCCTGCGAGATCATCGTGAAGTAGGTCAGCGGGAGGAGGTAGCCGATCCAGCGGACCCCGGCGGCCATCGCCGCCAGCGGGAAGATCATCCCGGACAGCAGTATCTGCGGCAGCAGGAAGAAGAACGCGGTCTGGATGGCCTGGCCCGCCGTCTGCGAGACCGTCGAGATGAACACGCCGATGCCGAGCACCACGAACAGGAACATCCCGGCCCCCAGCGCGAACGCGAACGGGTTCCCGCGGAACGGGACCCCGAACAGCGCGATCCCCAGCACGGTCACGATGACCATGTCGAGCGCCGCGACCAGGAAATACGGCGCGATCTTGCCCAGGATGACCTGGCTCGGCCTGATCGGCATCACCGCCAGCTGCTCCAGCGTGCCAGCCTCACGCTCCCGGACCAGGCCGATGCTGGTGATGATGGTGCCGATGAAGGTCAGGATCAGGCCGATGATGGCCGGTACCATCACCCACGACGTCTTCAGGCGGGGGTTGAACAGCACCTGTGTGGTGACCTCGCGGCCGGCCTTGTTGAGGGCGGCCACGGTCGACTGCGCGGCGAACAGGTTAGAGCCGTTCACCAGGGCCAGGACCGGGGTCCTGCCCGTGACGAAGGCCACGTCCACCTTGCTGTCCCGCAGGAGCGTCTCGGCGTAGGCCTCGTCGCCGGATCGGTCGGTCAGCGTGACGTCGAAGTACGACGGCAGCAGCGCGGCCGCCCGCGAGGCCTGCGGGCCCACCACCGCCGCCCGCACGCTGGAGACATAGAAATTCGCGGCGTAGCCGAAGATCACGAGCAGCAGGAGCGGCATCGCGATCAGCATGGCCACGGTGCGCCGGTCGCGGACCAGTTCCCGGAACTCCTTGACGATCATGGCTCTCATGCCAGGCACGATAGGAGTCGCCTGATGATAAGTCAACAACCGATGAAATTCAGCCCCGCTGGTCCGGGCCCGCGACCTGGTCGCTGAGCTCATGCCCGAGGGCCGGGTCTTCGTCCTGGACACCCGCAACCACCACCTGTGGGAGAAGGTTGCGGACGTGCTCGGCGGAGGCCAGGTCACGGTGCTGGGCACCGACGAGGACATCCGGGCCGCCGAACGGGAGCAGTGGGACGACGGGATCAACTGCCTCGCCGTCGCCCCCGGGGTTATCGTCGGATACGAGCGCAACGTCGCCACCAACACCATGCTGCGCAAGCACGGCATCGAGGTGGTCACCATCGCCCGCAGCGAGCTGGGCCGCGGCCGCGGCGGACCCCGGTGCATGACCTGCCCGATCGAGCGGGACCCCGCCTAGGACCACCGTGAGCCAGGAGCATGACATGAACCCGCAAGGACTCAGCCTGCTCAAGGAGATCGACCTGACCGCCGGAGAGTTCGACTTGTGGCCGGTAGGCACATCAGTGAAGGAGATGTCGCGATGGACGGAACCTCATACCCGGTCAGCTTCTCAGTCGACTACCCCGACCGAGAACTCGACCGCCTGACCAGCTTCCTTCGAATCTTCACCGTCATCCCGATCACGATCGTCCTGGGCGCGGTGGCCGGCGGAACCTGGGAATGGAGCTACCACAACGGGGCCACCGGGACCGCTGCCGGCGCGGGCGGCCTGCTGTTCTTCGCCCCGCTGCTGATGATCTTGTTCCGGCAGAAGTACCCGCGCTGGTGGTTCGACTGGAACCTCGAGCTGCAGCGGTTCGCCAACCGGGTCCTGATCTACCTGGCCTTGATGGACGACAAGTACCCCTCCACCGACGACCACCAGTCCGTTCGCCTCGACTACCCGTACCCGGACGCGGCCCGTGACCTGAACCGGTGGCTGCCGCTGGTCAAATGGCTGCTAGCCATCCCGCATTACATCGTGCTGTTCTTCCTGGACATCGCCGCGCTGGCGGCCATCATCGCGGCGTGGTTCGCGATCTTGTTCACCGGCCGCTACCCCCGCAGCCTGTTCGACTTCGTGGTGGGGGTCGCCCGCTGGCACAACCGCGTCATCGGTTATGCCGTGGCCCTGGTCACCGACATATATCCGCCGTTCAGGCTCGCGCCCTGACTCCGGCCGCGCCGCTGACACGCGCCGGACAGGGCGGTTCCAGGAGAAACCGGGCTACAGCACGCTCGC
>Ga0187810_10000434_pt1 | contig 16251 bp, 13 predicted proteins | sample NC_wetland_sal_i_9_FD_132963 | JGI IMG/M metagenome (GOLD analysis project Ga0187810, IMG submission 132963) | Wetland sediment microbial communities from Neuse River Estuary, North Carolina, USA - ASW_5 | ecosystem: Environmental > Aquatic > Freshwater > Wetlands > Sediment | place: USA: North...
ACACTCGTCAACGGTGGGATCGTGGAGCATCAACTAGTTTGATTCTAGCACCCGGCCAGGACATTTCCCCGAAGGAAACGCCGTTCAGCCGGATTTTTGGACTTATTCTTCGGGCACCACGAGGAGGTGGCTCCGTCCGATATCAGAGAACACCAATGCTGCTCGCCGACCGGTTCCGGAGACCGGGATCCTGCTGACTCATTTCATCGTGTCCGACGACATCGAGCGGTCCAAGCGCTTCCACGCGAGCGTCCTCGGCGGCGAAGTCGTGAGCGAGGGCGAGCCGACCATGGTCGCGCTCGCCAACAGCTGGGTCATCATCAACCGCGGCGGCGGCGAGCAGGTCACACCGTGAGGATTTCCGCAGCGCAACCGCAGCCCTCCCATGTACGTCTATGGGGTTGGCGGAGGAGGTGGGTGCGATGCGGGGCACCGGCGAGGGACGGCTGTCTGTTCTGGATGTAGTGCTACATCCGATGGCGCGGTACCGCCGGTGGCGGCAGGCTGGCCTGGCCGTGACCATGGTTCTGCTGGTGGTCCTCGCCAGCCTGCGGCTTGGCCAGGGCCGCTCGCCGGAGGCAGCGGTAGCGCGTACTCCGGCTCCGGTCAAGGTCCGGGTCACCGCGTGTCCCGTCCCGGCGCGCGATTACGCCTGGCTGCGGTACCCGGCGCAGGCGGCACCGGCCACGCTGAGCGTTCCGGCCTCCCTGGCGCCGCCGGCGAACGCGCAGATCTTCGGGACCTGGTTCATGCCCGGCCAGGTCGCGTACCTGATGGGCCCGAAATCTGCCACCTGCCAGGCAGGACTGGCCGCCGCTGACGGCGGCGCGGGCATGGCGGCCACCCCGCTCTCCGATCGCGCTGCGATCGTGACGATGACGGTCCGGGCCGGCGGACTGGGGCCGAGCACGGATCTGGCCTGCCCGTACATTCCCGCCGTCCGTGCCGCTGACATGAAGCTCCGCCAGGGCTATACCTTTTGCGCGCATCCTGCGGCCGACGTGATCCGGCAGATCCCGACCGGTTCGGCCAGCCTGTACGCGGCCGCCGTGTTCGTCCCGGCCGGGGTGAAGGACCCGCGCATCGAGGGTTCGGGCGGCGGCACCGACCCGGCCGTCGCGCTGTACACGGCCTGGGCTGGTTCGGACGCCGCCACCGGCCAGATGGTCGCGTGCACGCTCGCGCCTGCTCAGGGGAACATCTGCGCGGCCAGCCTGAAGTTCTTCCTCGCCACCCAGTCTGCGATCCGCACCCAGGTAAGCGCGGCGAACCTGGCCACGATGGAGGCGGCCCTGTCGTCGTTCCTGGCCGACCAGGACATCGGCTAGCGGCCCGATGCGGACTCCCAGCCGGGTGGCCGTGTCTGGGTGGTGGCGGCGTTAGCTCGGATACAGGGAGAATGCTGCTGTTAGCCGCAAGGGCCGGGGAGGTGTGGGGTGTGGCTGAGCCGCCGGCCGGGTTCGCCGGCCTGCTGCGGAAGCTACGCCGGGAGGCCGGGCTGACGCAGGAGGAACTGGCCGCGGCGGCGGTCCTGAGCGTGCGCGGGGTCAGCTACCTGGAGCGGGGGGTGGTGACCAGCCCGCAGAAGGAGACGGTGCGGCTGCTGGCCGATGCGCTGGGCCTGATCGGCCCGGCCCGGGCCGAGTTCGAGGCGGCCGCGCGGGGCCGGGCCGGGCCGGGCGGCGTGGCGGCGGCCACCCGGACACTGCCTCGTGACATCGCGTCGTTCACCGGGCGCCAGCAAGAGCTGGAGCAGCTGGCCAAGGCCGCGGCCGGTGCGGGCGGCGTGGTGAGCATTCATGCGATCGGGGGGATGGCCGGGGTCGGCAAGACCGCGTTCGCGGTGCACGCCGCGCACCGGCTGGCGGACCGGTTCCCCGGTGGGCAGATCTTCCTCCCCCTGCACGGGCACACCCCCGGCCAGCAGCCCGTGGACCCCGAGGACGCGCTGGCCAGCCTGCTGCTGACCGCCGGAGTCCCTCCCGCGCAGGTCCCGCCGGGGCTGGAGGCCCGGATGGCGCTGTGGCGGGACCGGCTGGCCGGACGGCAGCTGCTGCTGGTGCTGGACGACGCGGCCAGCAGCGAGCAGGTGCTCCCGCTGCTGCCTGGGTCGGGGGGCAGCCTGGTACTGGTGACCAGCCGCCGCCATCTATCCGCCCTTGATGATGCCACCGCGGTGAGCCTGGACACCTTGCCGCCCGGCCAGGCCGCCACGCTGCTGGTACGGCTCACGGGCCGGGCCGGGTTGAGCCCGGGCGACCCATCCGTCGGTGAGATCGTCCGGCTGTGCGGTTTCTTGCCGCTGGCGATCGGGATGGTGGCCCGCCAGCTTCACCACCATCCGGCCTGGACCGCGGCCGGGCGGGCCGCGGAGCTGTCATCGGCGCGGGACCGGCTGGGGCTGATGGCGACGGAGAACCTGTCGGTGGCGGCCGCGTTCGACCTGTCGTACGCCGACTTGACCGGGGACCAGCAGCGGCTGTTCCGGCGGCTCGGCCTGCACCCCGGCGACGAGCTCGACGGCTACGCCGCCGCCGCGCTAGACGGCACTGGCCTCGCCGCCGCACGCCGGGGCCTGGAGGCGCTGTATGACCAGTACCTGCTGGCCGAGCTGGCCGCGGGCCGGTACCGGATGCACGACCTGATCGGCGATTATGCCCGTGCCCTGGCCGACCGCGCCGACGCGGACCGGGACCAGGTGACCGAACGGCTGCTGGAGTACTACCAGTACACTGCCGCCCGCGCTGACGCCCTTATTACCCGCCAGGCCCGTCCCGCCCCGGCCGTCGCCGAGGGGCCGGTCCCGCCCGCGATGCCCACCCTGGCCAACCGGGAGCAGGCGCTGGCCTGGGCCCGCGCCGAGCGGCCCAGCCTGATCGCCGCTCTCGACCGGGCCACCGCGACCGGCCAGGACGCCCTGGTCATCGGCTTGACCGCGGGCCTGGCCGCACTGTTGCAGAGCGACGGGCCGTGGGGTGAGGCCATCACCCGCCACGAGGCCGCGATCCAGGCCGCCCGGCGTCTCGGTGACCGGCTGGGCCAGGCCAACGCCCTCCACGACCTCGGGGACGTGCAGCGGCTGACGGATGATTACCCGGCCGCGGCCCAGACCCAGGAACGGGCCCTGCGCATCTACCGGAAGCTGGGCAGCCGACTCGGCCAGGCCAACGCCCTCCACGACCTGGGGGTGGTGCAGTCAATAACGGGTGATTACCCGGCCGCGGCCCAGACCCAGGAACGGGCCCTGCGCATCTATCGCGACCTCGGCAGCCGACTCGGCCAGGCCAACGTCCTGCGCGAGCTCGGAGCCGTGCGGCGGCTGACCGCTGAGTACCCGGCCGCGGCCCGGGCCCTGGAGCAGGCTCTGGGCCTCTACCGTGACCTGGAGGACCGGCTCGGTCAGGCTAACGTCCTCAACGATCTCGGGGACGTGCGGCGGCTGACCGGTGACTACCCGCCGGCCGCCGAGGCCCACGAGCAAGCCCTGGACATCCACCGTGACCTCGGCAACCGGCTCGGCCAGGCCGCTGCCCTCAACTCAGTCGGGGTCGTGCGGCGGCTGACGGGCGAGTACCCGGCGGCGGTCCAGGCGCTAGAGCAGGCTCTGGACATCTACCGTGACCTAGGCAACCGGCTCGGCGAGGCTTACGCCCTGCGCGAGCTAGGGGCTGTGCGGCGGCTGACGGGCGAGTACCCGGCTGCGGCCCAGGTACTGGAAGAGGCCCTGGACATCTACCGCGACATCGGCAACCGGAACGGCGAGGCCGAGGCGCTCAACGACACGGGGGCCCTGCACCGGATCAGCGGTGACCTCGCAGGGGCGCAGCGGTGCCACCAGGAGGCCCTGGACCTGGCCCGCGTCATCGCCAGCTCCCGGAACCAGGCCAAGGCGCTGGCCGGCCTGGGCCGTTGCGCCCTAGCCGCCGGCCACTCCACCCAGGCCGGGGTCCTGCTGCGGCAGGCGCTGGAGATTTTCCAGCGGATCGGCGCGGCCGAGGTCGACGACGTCGCCCGCGAACTGACCGCCCTCACCAAGGCCGGGCCACCTGCATAAACCCGTCCCACCCGCACTTGTTGGCGGTCAGTCTTGCGGGTGTTTTTGCATGGTCAACACCCAGGCGCCGTTGCTTGGCTGGCAGCAAGCCACTCACCGAAGGAGAACACATGAGCACAGGCTCAGCGCCAGCCACCATCGTGCTGGTCCACGGCGGATTCGTCGACGGATCCGGCTGGCAAGCGGTCTACGACCTGCTGAAGGCCGACGGCTACCCCGTCCGCATCGTGCAGAACCCCACCCTGTCCCTGGAAGGCGACGCTGCCGCCACGCGCTGGGTGATCGACGGCCAGGACGGTCCGGTCGTGCTGGTCGGCCACTCGTACGGCGGCGCGGTCATCACCGAAGCCGGCACCCATCCGGACGTGGCGGCCCTGGTCTACATCTGCGCGTTCGCGCCAGACAAGGACCAGTCGGTCAACGGGCTCATCGCCGGTTTCCCGGCCGACGGGCCGCTGCCGCCGATCCTGCCGCCCCGGGACGGCTTCCTGTTCCTGGACCGGGACAAGTTCCACGCCTCGTTCGCCGGTGACGTACCCGCCGGCGTGGCCGCGTTCATGGCCGACTCGCAGGTCCCCTGGGGAGTGGACGCCACCGCCGGAGCGATCACCGACCCCGCCTGGCGCACCAAGCCCAGCTGGTACATGGTCACGACCGAGGACCGGATGATCCCCCCGTCCGCACAGCGCGCCATGGCGGAACGCGCCGGGGCTTCGGTGACTGAGGCCCAAGGCAGCCACGCCATCTACGTGTCGCAGCCCGCCGCGGTGGCCGCCCTCATCGAGGAGGCCGCCACCGCTGTGAGCTCCTCGCAGTAACCCGCCACAGCTGGTCTCGTGCCCGCACCGGGGCGTGGCCCGGCGTTCCTTCGCCAGGTCACGCCCTGCTGGGCGTCCAGCACCGGCCGTACTTATCACCCAGCGTCAGCCTGTCGCTCCTCTGGGCTGCGGCAATCTTCGCGGTGTTCGGGTTCCTGGCCGTCTTGCGCTTCGCATGGCGCTGAGCTGATCTGCTAGCACCCGTCACCACGGGAATTCGGTTGCCGTGGTGCGTCGGGGACCGCACACTACCGGGCATGAGCGCGGCGCCCGCGGAGGGAGCCAGGGTGGCCTGGCAGGACGTACCGGACGCGATGCGGACGGCGATCGAGCGGGTCTGCGGCGCTGCGGTGATCGAGGCGCGGACGCAGCCGGGCGGGTTCAGCCCGGGGGTGGCGGCGCGGGTCCGGTGTGCGGACGGGGCACGCTGGTTCGTCAAGGCGGCGTCGGCCGAGCTCAACCCGGACGCTCCCCGGTTCCACCGCCGCGAGGCCAGGGTGCTCGCGGACCTGGACGGGCTGATCCTCGCCGGGCAGCTGCCGGTCCCCCGCTTGCGGGGGACGGTGGAGCGCGGGCCGTGGTTCGCACTGGTCATTGAGGACGTGGAGGGCCGCCAGCCGGCCGTGCCGTGGCGTGACGATGAGCTAATCCTGGTGCTGGCCGCGCTCGACCGGCTGGCCGAGGCCCTGACCCCGGCCCCGACGACGGTCGCGTGGACCGTACCTTCTGTTACCGAGTACCTAGGCGCCGACTTCAGCGGCTGGCGGACCCTGGTCCGGGTCCCCGGCGATGACCGGCTCGACCCGTGGTCGCGTGCACATCTGGCCGAGCTGGCGGCGCTGGAGGCAACCTGGGCGACGCACGCAGCGGGTGACACCTTGCTGCACGCTGACATCCGGGCCGACAACCTGCTGCTCACGGGTGACGGGGGCGCCGGTAACCGGGTAATGGTCGTCGACTGGCCGCACGCCTGCCGAGGTGCCGCGTTCGTTGACCTGGTGGCCTTCGCGCCCAGCGTGGCGATGCAAGGCGGCCCCGAGCCTGCCGAACTGCTGGCCAGGTCCCGCGCCGGGCAGAACGTCAGCCGGGAATCGCTGGCCGCGGTCGTCTGCGCGCTGGCCGGCTACTTCACCGAGCGCTCGCTCCAGCCGCCGCCACCCGGATTGCCGACGGTACGGCGATTCCAGGCCGCGCAGGGCGAGGTCACCCGCCGCTGGCTGGCCACCCTGCTATGAGCGCGGCCGGCCGCGACCGGCCACGCCCCTGATGGGGCCGACCCTGATCAGCGTGCCGGACCGATTTGCGGCCGACACCCTGGCCCGCGAAGGCGAAGCCGCCCGACCCTGGCTGGCGCGGCTTCCGGAACTGGTCGGCGAACTGTGCGACCGATGGGGTTTGCGGGTAGCCGGCGAACCGCTGCACGGCTATCTGGCGCTCGTGGTGCCGGTGCTCCGCGGTGATGCCCGGTACGCGCTCAAAGTATCGTGGCTCGACGACGAGACGGTGAACGAAGCGAAGGCGCTGGCGCTGTGGAATGGCGGCGGCGCCGTGCGGTTGCTCGACGTAGACCACACGGAGGGCGCGCTGCTGCTCGAATGGCTCGATCCGCGCCGTAGCCTCGCGGATGCGGATCTGGGCGTCGCCGTGCCGGTCGCCGGGCGACTGCTGCGGCGGCTGGCCGTACCCGTGCCAGCGGAGTGGCCCGCACCGCCGGTGCCCGGGCTGCGGCAGTGGGCGCTGGACCTGGCCGCGGAACTGCCGGGACGGTGGCGGGCAACCGGGCGGCCGTTTCCCGAGCGCCGCCTGGGCGCGGCAGTCGAAGTGGCCACCGCGCTAGCCCCGCGCGCCGGGGGCCTGCTCGCCAACCGGGACATGCACTACCAGAACGTGCTGGCCGGGGAGCGTGAACCCTGGCTGGTGATCGACCCGAAGGCGATGCGCGGCGACGCTGAGTTCGGCCTTGCGCCCCTGTTGTGGCGCAGGCTGAGCGAGGCAGGCGGACCGGCCGGGCTGCGGCGCCGGTTCGACGCCCTGGTCGACGAGGCCGGGCTCGACGCGGAACTGGCGCGCGGCTGGACGCTGCTGCGAGCCGTGGACTACCAGTTGTGGGGCCTGAACCTCGGCCTCACCGAGGATCCCGTGCTCTGCGCGACCGTGATCGACTGGCTCTCGCTCGCCGGCCGGCCGTAATACCTCTGCCTACGCCAACTGCGCGTGGCGGTCGATTGCCGCAGCCAGCCACTCCAGGTCGGACGCGTGGGATAGGCGTGACGGGCGCCCGTTGATCACGGCCAGCAGCTCGTGGTAGCGGTCGGACTGGCTGTCCGGGCCGGCCTTCAGGCCCGCAGTCAGGCCGGGATACCGCAGGCCACCAGGGGCGTCAGGCAGGCCTCGGGTCAGCGGGCGGCGGCCAGGACCGCGGCGACGGTCCGGGCGACGGCGACGGCCTCCGGGGCGCCATCGGCGTCGGTGAACAGCAGGTGCACAGCGCCGATCATGGTGGGGGCCAGCGTGCCGATATCGGCGCCCGCCGCGACGCGGCCCAGGTCGCGCTCGGCGGCGAGGTAGCCGGCCACCAGGGCGGTGGATTCCGAGACGAGCGGGATGCGCGAGCCAGTCGCGGCCCTCAGCCGGTCGCGCAGTTCGTCGCGCGCGATTACCACGCGGATGAGCGCGAGGATCACCGGGCTGAACACGTCATGGAGCGCGGCGGCCAGGTTGCCCGCGACGGTGCCGGTCCCCGCCGCGGCCCGCAGGTCCGCGTCCAGGGCGCCGATCCGGGTGACGTGGCCGAGCGCGAGCTCGGCGAGGAACTCGTCGAAATCGGCGAAGTGCCGGTGCAGGACCCCCTTGGCTACGCCCGCTTCCACGGTGACCGCGCGACTGGTCAGGCCGCCGGGACCGTCCCGGAGCAGGACGCGCTCGGCGGCGTCGAAGAGCTGCCCGCGCGGGTCGCGGATGGCCACCCCGGTTGGCACTGGTCGCCCGTCCTTCCTCCGCCGTCCGCGAACACGTCCGTAAATGGGCACGCGCCCATTTAAAGTGGGCGCATGACCACTCTACCGCCTGGACCTGAGGGAGTCGCTGAGACCGGCACCGGGGGCTACGACCGGGCGCACGCGTCGCATCTCCAGCGGCAGGTCGCCGAGGGGTTCGGCGCCGACGCCGGCCGCTACGACCGGGCCAGGCCCACCTATCCCGCCGACCTGGTGGACCGCATCATCGCCGCCAGCCCGGGACGCGACGTCCTCGACGTCGGGTGCGGCACCGGCATCTCCGCCCGGCTATTCCAGGCGGCCGGCTGCCGGGTGCTCGGCGTGGATCCCGACCCGCGCATGGCCGGGCTGGCCAGGCAGGGCGGGACTGAGGCGGAGGTCGCGACGTTCGAGGACTGGGACCCGGCTGGCCGCACGTTCGACGCGGTCGTCGCCGCGCAGGCCTGGCACTGGGTGGACCCGGTCGCGGGCGCGGCTAAGGCCGCCGCGGTCCTGCGTCCCGGTGGCCGGCTGGCGGTGTTCTGGAACGCCTTCGACCCGCCGGGGGATTTGCGCGCGGCGTTCGGTGAGGTCTTCGGCCGGGTGCTGCCTGACTCGCCGTCCGGCGGCTTCTGGGCTAGGCCCGCCATCGACGCCTACCGGGCCGGGTGCGCGAAAGTGGCGGACGTGATACGGCAGTCGGGGGCGTTCGGCGAGCCGGAGGAATGGCTGTCTTACTGGCAGCGGCCCTACACCCGGGAGGAGTGGCTGGATCTAGTCCCGACCACCGGCGGCTTCACCCGGCACCCCGAGGCCATCCAGGCCGAACTGCTCGACGGCCTCGGCGCCGCCGTCGACGCGGCGGGCGGGACCTTCACCATGTCCTACACGACGATCGCTGCCACCGCCGCCCGGCTGGGCGCGTAGCGGGACCGGAGCCGGTACGCCGCCCGGCCCGGCCCGGCCGGCCCCGGTGGGCAGGATCAGTGGGCCGGGACCGGTACGGTGACGTACTGCTGGTTTTGCGTGGACAGGATCGAGTCTATGCCGGTCACGGCGGAACCGGACGGGGTAAGCGTGGAGATGTCGTGACTGCCTCCGTCGGTCAGGTCGGCGGATCCGCGGTGCCCTATTCTCTCCCTGACGGCTTACCGCTGTCTGGGCCGGTTTGGGAGTCGCGCCGATGCCAGTGTTCGAGAGGCCCTGCTCATGAGGCCCCGCGCGGGGAGGCGGCGCCGGGTCATCAGGCGGACCGGCGCGATCTGGATCACCGGTCTGTTTTTGCTCGGATTCGTGGTGGCCCTCGTCTTGATCCTCACCGGTGGAAGCGCCGCGGCCGCCAGGTCGGCGTATACCCAGGCGCACGGCGTGCGGGAAGCGGCCACGGTGATCTGGGCGCGGAACATGTCCTTCAGGTCCGGCTCCAGCGGCAGCACCTCGTGGCACGCCGACATGCTGGTCCGATTGCCGCACCCGGTCGGCGGCCGGGCGCAGACGACCGTCCACGTGCCCGACAAGGTTTACTACCGGCCAGGCGACGCGGTCACTGTCCTGGTCGACGCGCAGGGCCCGGGCTACGCCGAGTTGCCCGGGCGGCCGTATGTAACCCGGACCGTCCTCCTGGTGTTCTCCATCATCGTGAGCTTGCTCATCATCTTGTCAGCGGCCGGCTTCTTTCTCAGCGTCCGCTCGTGGCTGCGCTCCCGCCGCGCCAGCCGGGTCAACCCGGCGTCCGGGCGAGCCTGATCGGCTAGGCCGGGACCGGTACGGTGACGTACTGCTGGTTTTGCGTGGACAGGATCGAGTCGATGCCGGTCACGGCGGAACCGGAGGGGGTGAGCGTCGTGATGTCGTGACTGCCGCCGCCGGAGAGGCCGCTGATTACTAGCTGGGTCCAGTTCGTCCCGTCGGGCGACCTCCAGATCGCGGCGCCCAGCTGCCCGGTGCTGCCGAACTGGCCGGCAGCGGTGAAGCCGCCGGGGCCCGCGGTAAGGGCGGTGACCGCGGTGTTCGGTCCAGCGGAGACGAACTGCACCTGCTGCCAGGTCTTCCCGCCATCGGTGGACAGCTCCGCGAGCGGTAGGGTGCCCGTCACCGTCGTCTCCTGGCCGAGGGCCACCACGATGTTGCGGTTGATCGCCACCTGCTGCAGCAGGGCCGCCGAGGCGCCGGTGGGCTGGGGCAGGACGTCGATGGTCCAGAGCGTGCCGTTGGCCGTGGTCCAGATCGCGGGCTGGCCGTTGTGCGAGCCCGCCGTCACGAAGCCGTGCGGGCCGGCGGCGACCGCGAGGACCTGGCTCGACCCGGTCGGCGGGATCGCCGTATGCGCGCGGGTCCAGCTGGTCAGGTCCGTCGAGAACCAGTCGTCGGCCACGCAGACGCCGCCCGCGCCGACCAGCTTGCCGTCGATCAGGTACCCGCCGGGGCCCGAGGCGGTGGCGACCGCGGCCACACCCGCCAGGTCCTGCTGGATGTTCCCGCCCGCAGGCTGCCAGGTGATGCCGTCGGTCGACGTGAAGATGACCGGGCCGGGCGTCCCGGCGGCGAGCCACCCGGCCGACCCGTGGGTCACGCTCGACAGGGCGGCCAGGTCCGACGAGCCGGAGACCAGGGACAGTGACGAGACCAGGGTCCAGGACGAGGTACCCAGGGCCCTGCGCCAGATGGCCGGGTAGCCGTCCGCGGTGCCCACGGCGATCTGCTCGCCGTCGGCGACGGCGGTGCTGTTCACCGCGGCCTCGGGGATCAGGGAGCCCGGGATGCCTGAGATCGACACCGACCGCACCGTTCCCGCCGCGTTCGCCTCGAGGAAGACCGGCTGCTGGCTGAGCTTGGTCCCGGCGGTAGCGCCCACGATGACCGAGGTCCCGTGCGGCGCGGCCGCCGCGGTGGGAACCGGGCCGCCGGACGTGTCGCCCAGCGAGCCCGTCGCCTGCCAGGTGCTGCCCGTGCCCGTGCTGGTATAGGCCACGTAGATGTTCTGGCTCGCGGTCCCGGTCACGACGAAGCCGTTATTGCTCCCCTTGACCACGCCCGGGGTCCAGCCCCCGGCCGGGTCGATGAGGCCGGAGAACTGCCACGTCTGCCCGTTCGGCGAGAAATAGGCCACCCCGTCGGGGGCGCCAGTCGCATTGGTACCCGGCCGGACCGCCAGCAGGCCGGACCCGTCCGAACTCAGGCCGCTGATCGTGTTCTTGGCGCCGTGATCGACGGGGACGCTCACGGTAGTCCATGACGATCCGCCGTCGGTGCTCAGCCAGATGCCGGTCCCGCCGTCGGAGATGACCGTGTCGTTTCCGCGGGTGGCCGCGTAGGCGATGGCCTGCGGGGGCTGGCCGGAGAGGGTCATGCCCACCTGTCCGGCCGTCATCCGCTGCCAGGAGATGCCGTCGGGCGAAACCCAGACCAGGCCCTGGTTCCCGCCGTTGCTGGCCTTGCCCTGGCCGCCGGCCACGAACCCGGTGGACGTGCTGGTGAGGACGAAGACCTGGTCGCCGGGCAGCCGGGGTTCGAGGCCATGGGTGGCCGCGAGTGTCCACGACAGTCCGTTGTGGCTGGTCCAGATCACCTGCGGACCCCACGCCAGCCAGCCGGTAGGCCCAGCGGCGATCCGGTCGGCGATGAACCCCACCGGAGGCACGCCGCCGCCCGGCAACTGGACCGGGGCGAGGTGCCAGGAGGCGCCGCCGTCTGATGACACGAAGAACTGCTGGCGGGCCACGCCGTTGCTGGTGAGCGAGCCCGTCGTGACGATTGTCTTGCCCCACGCGGCGATGCGGTCGATCGTCTGGAAGACGCCGCGCTGCTGCTGTCCCTGGTATGTCGGGAGGGCGCTCGCGGAGGGCGCGTTCTGATTCGACTGGCCCGCGTGATTCCCCGCGACCGAGCCGGGTTTACCGGTCAGCAGCACGATGGCTAGGATGGCGGCCGCCGCGACGGCCAGGGCCGCCACGCCGATCGAGACCGTGCGCCGGCTGACCGGGCCCTTGCTCTCGGGTCCGGCCCCGGGGGCCGGGGCGCCAACGACCGGGGTCGGGGGTGGAGCCGGGGCCGGCCAGTCCGCGCCCGGCGCGGCGGGCTTGAGCAGCCCCGGGTCGGCGGCCATCGGTCCGGTGGCGCGGGCCCCCGAAACCGGGCCTGGCATGGGACCGGTACGCCAGGTCAGCGCCAGAACCGTCTGCGTCGGCGAGTCGAGCACGCGCCCGGCATCGACGGTGGTGACCGGCACCGCCGACAGGTTGGTCAGGCGGTCCAGGAGCTGGCGGGCGGTGGGGCGGTACTGCGCGTCCTTGGCCAGGGCTGCCGTCACCAGCGGCCGCAGCGACTCGGGCACCGCGGAGACGTCGGGGTTGTCGTGCAGGACCCGGTACAGGACGGCCTCGGTGGGCCCGCCGCCGAACGGCGATTCGCCGGAGGCCGCATACGCGATCGTGACCCCCCAGACGAAGACGTCCGCGAGCGGTCCCGGCTTACCCAGCACCTGCTCCGGGGCCATGAACCCGGCCGAGCCGACCATCATGCCCGTCTTGGTGACGACCGTGGCGTCCAGGGTCTGCGCGATCCCGAAATCGATGACCTTCGGGCCGTCTGCGGCCAGGATGACGTTGGACGGCTTCAGGTCCCTGTGCACGATGCCGGCCGCGTGGATCACGGTCAGGGCCTCCGCTAGCCCGGTGGCGAGCCCATACAGCATGTCGGCGCCGAGCGGCCCGTGCCGGTCGACGTACTCGGCCAGGTTGGGGCCGTCGATGAATTCCGTGACCATGAACGGGACGACGGACTCGGTGTCCGCCTCGATCACCCGGACCGTGCACACGCCCTTGACCTTCGTCAGGACGGACACCTCGCGCTGAAAGCGCCTGCGGAATTCCGGGTCGTCGGCCAGCTCGGGGCGGAGCACCTTCACCGCGACCAGGCCGCCGTCCGGGGCCTCGCAGAGGTACACCAGACCCATGCCGCCCGCGCCCAGCCGGGCCGTCAGCCGGTAGCCGCCTATCTGCTCGGGATCATCGGCCCGAAGAGGCACCTGAGCCAAGGCATTCCCTCCCGAATTCAATAGCCCGCCAGGGGATTGGCGCACCAACTCCCCTTACGATTATCGCAGCGCTTACGGTTCAGCCATCCATTCTGCGGACCGTCCGGCGATAGACAGCCCGCCGCAACGGACACGATTGGGTAACTGTCGGGCCGGGGCGTGCCCCAACCGACCAGGTGATGTCTGGGGCCTTGAGCCGCGCGGTTTCAGGTCTGGCCGGGCGGCAGTTGCGGCCCGGGCTGGCCGCCGCCCCGCCTGATCTGGCCGACGCCGGCCGAGACGGTGAGGAGGATGGCACCCCACGGGCCTGCCACCCAGACCGGCCAGAGATAGATCAGGTGGTGGGCGCTGACGCTGACGATGAACCAGATCACCACGTTGACTGCCACCGCGGCCCCCCAGATCGTCCAGAGGACCTTGAGGGCGGTGGGCATGCCGCGCCGGGAGTGGACGACCGGGATCGGGGTCGGCACAGGCAGGGCGGCGGGCGCAGGCGGGCGGGCGTCAGGCCGCGCTACCGCGCCGCTCTCCGGGAGGTCCGCGTACAGCGGGGCGAGGTCCCCGTAGGTCACCGCTTCGGAGGCATGACCCATGCGGTCGATGTACTCCTCCATCTTGAGGCGGCCCTCATCGAGGGCCGCGCGCAGCCGCTCGATGACCTCCTGCCGGTCAGCGTCCGAGGCTCGCATCTTCTGGCGATCATCCATCGCGCCCCTCCGCGTGCCGCCACGTTCCCCCGCTCGCTTCAGGATACTCAGCGCAGTACGCCCCGCCGCGACACGGGCGTTGCCGCCGGGTCACGCCGGCTGGCAGCATGACAGCGTGGGATACGTACTGGCGCAGGTCAATATCGCGCGGATGCTCGCACCGATGGACAGCCCGCTGCTCGCGGACTTCGTGGCGGCGCTGGACCACGTGAACGCCGCGGCGGACGCGGCGCCGGGCTTCATCTGGCGGCTGCAGACCGAGGACGGTAACGCGACGTCGATCCGCGCGTTCGAATGGGACCAGGCCGGGAGCGCGGGCGTCCTGGTCAACATGTCGGTGTGGGAGTCGGTGGAGGCGCTCGCCGCGTACGTGTACTCCGACACCCACCGAGAGGTGCTGCGGCGGCGGCGCAGCTGGTTCGAGCGGATGGCCGAGGCCCACCTCGCGCTGTGGTGGATACCGCGCGGGCACCTCCCGACCACGCAGGAAGCCGAGGAGCGGGTCCTGCGCCTGCGCGAGTCCGGGCCGACGCCGTACGCCTTCACGCTCCGGGAGCATTTCCCGGCGCCGGACGTGCCCGCCTCCGGGCCGCTGTTCAGCCCGGAAGACTGGACCTGTCCCGTCTGAGCCTCAGGCCGGGATGGCCGGGCCGGCCTCGGTGGCCGCTTCCCGCGCCCCCGTCGCCGCGGCACCGGGCCCGCCCTTGACGTACAGCGGGCCGAACCGGAACAGGCTGAAGGCGACGACCGCACCGACGGCGAGGATGCCGGCCGTCCACCAGAACGCGGTGTCGTAGCCGTGCGCGAGCGCCAGCCCCGTCAGCCCCGTGCGCCCGACCGTCCGCGCCAGTAGGAGGTGCGCGGCCACGTACGAGGTGATCGCGCTGGCGAAGATGGTGTTCAGGAACGAGGTGCCGATCGAGGCGCCTAGCTGCTGGCCCACCGTGACGGTGGCGGAAGCGACCCCCGCGTCCTGCCGCGCGACGCCGTACGTGCCCGTGTTGATGGACGGCGCGATCACCATGCCGAGGCCGACGCCGGTCAGGATGATCGGGCCGAGCACGCCCGCGGCGTACCCGGTGTGCACCCCGAGATGGGCGAACCAGGTCATCGCGCCGGCGCCGACCAGCATCCCGGCGGTGACGATCGGCTTGGGCCCCACCCTGGGCATCAGCACGATCGTGGACATGTTGGCCGCGACCGCGATGCCGCCGGCGAACGGCAGGAAGGCGAAGCCCGTGACCACGGGCGAGTAGCCGAGCGTCTCCTGCAGGTAGTAGGTGAGGAACAGGAAGGTCCCGAACATGCCCATCGAGGCGATGAGCATCGAGAGGTAGGCGCCGCCCCGATTGCGGTCGAGCACCACGCGCGGGGGAAGCAGCGGGTACGGGGCGCGGCCCTGCCAGAACGCGAACGCGATGAGCAGGATCACCCCGGCGGCCAGGAAGCCGTACGTTGACGGCGTGTGCCAGTTGTGCGTGGCTGCGTTCGAGAACCCGTAGACCAGGCAGAACACGGCGCCGGACACCGCCAGGACGCCCGGGATATCCAGGTGGGGCTTGACCGAAGACGGCTGGCGCTTCAGCAGCATCGCTGCCCCGACGAAGGCCAGGCCCGCGAAGACCAGGTTGATGTAGAGGGTCCAGCGCCAGGACAGGTATTCGGTGAGCGCGCCGCCGAGCAGCAGGCCGACCGCGCCACCGGCCGCGGCGATCGCGCCGTACACGCCGAACGCCTTGCCGCGATCCTTCGGATCGCTGAACGTGGTGGTCAGCAGGGATAGCGCCGACGGCACCAGGATCGCGCCGAACACGCCCTGGCAGGCGCGGGCGGTGATCAGCATCGTGAAGTTGACCGAGGCGCCGCCGATCGCGGACACGCCGGCGAAGCCGACCAGCCCGGCCATGAACGTCACCTTCCGGCCAAGCAGGTCGGCCAGCCTGCCGCCGAGCAGGAGCAGGCTGCCGAACGCGAGGGTGTAGGCCGTGACCACCCACTGCCGGTCCGCCGTGCTGAAATCCAGGGCGCGCTGCGCGGATGGGAGCGCGATGTTCATCACCGTCACGTCGAGGACGACCATGAGCTGCGCGAGGCCGATCACGCCCAGGATGAACCAGCGCCGGTCCCCTTCGCTGGTGCCGGTGTTGACATCAGACATGAGCCTTCACCAATCTGGAGGTTCCTTCTCCGCTTCGTTCACGGTAGCATGAAGCGGAGAAGTTGTCTCCACTTAATTCTGGAGGATAAGGGTGCAGGGTGGCGCGGGGCCGGACGGGTGCCCCGTGTACTGCGCCGACCCGTCCAGGCCGCTGCGGCGGGATGCCGCGCGGAACCGGCAGCGCATCCTCAAGGCGGCCTCGGAGGTATTCACCGAGCTGGGCCTCGAGGTCAGCCTCGATGAGGTCGCCCGGCACGCCGGCGTCGGGGTCGGGACCGTATACCGGCGGTTCGGGACCAAGGAAGACCTCGTCGCGGCGCTGTTCAAGGACCGCGTGGACACGATCGCCACCCTGGCTGAACGGGCGATCCAGGAGCCCGATCCGTGGACGGCCCTGGTGGGCTTCATGGAGCAGGCGGCCGGGGTCCTCGCCGACGATCTCGGGCTGCGCCAGCTGCTGATGTTCGCCACCTACGGCCGGGATCACGTCGCGTACGCCAGGCA
>Ga0187810_10000435_pt1 | contig 16233 bp, 19 predicted proteins | sample NC_wetland_sal_i_9_FD_132963 | JGI IMG/M metagenome (GOLD analysis project Ga0187810, IMG submission 132963) | Wetland sediment microbial communities from Neuse River Estuary, North Carolina, USA - ASW_5 | ecosystem: Environmental > Aquatic > Freshwater > Wetlands > Sediment | place: USA: North...
AGCAGCGAATCCGCAACGGAGGTGCGGCCGGGATCGCCATCGGGCAGCGCGAACCAGGCGGCGCAGAGGAATGTGCCGAGGCCGAGTGTCAAGGCCGGGCGCACCAGCGCGCGCACCGCATTTACCCAGGCATAGCTGGCGCCGATCGCGGTTTCGGCTTTCAGGCTTTCGGTAAGGCCGGTCCACGAGCCGGTGGAGGCGGTGACGGCAAGCTCCTCTTCGGTCTCGGCCGCCTTGGCCTTCACCTGCATGTCGAGCAGGCGCTCTTCGTGCGTCCACTCCTCCTTCTTCTGGTCGAAGGCCTGTTTGGCCTCGAACAGGCCGATCACCTTGGAGGCGACATTGCCGAGAAGTCCGAAGAGGCCGCCGGTCAGCGCCGACGCGCCGGTGCCTATGAGAGAACCGATGTCCATTTGGCTTTGCTCCTTTCGCCGTAGAACCACTGTGCGGAGTGCGTCCGCGTATCGAGATGAAGAAAAGTTTGTCCGAAACCGAAGCCCATGAAGCCGGCGCCGCGCGCCGCCGCCAGCAGGGCCGCGCGGTCGTGGCCCGCGAGCGCGATGTCGAAGGCGAGCTTCTTGTGCAGCGAGAGCGGCGCGCCGCCGACGCGCGCGTTGTGCAAGGCGCAGCGATGGCCGGAGTTGATGGCCAGCGGCGACGCAAGCGCGGCGTGCAGGCGTTCCAACGCATCGAGCGCTTCCGGCCAGACATAGACCTCGCCGCAGCAGGGGCAGGCGATCCCGCGCAGCGTGAAATGCGGCCAGCGGGCCGCATCCCACGGCGTTGCAGCGCGCGTCAATGGACGATCACCGCCACGACGGCGCGGCCGTCCGGCGTCACCGCCCGCACGCGTCCGATGCAAGACCTGTATTGCCCGAAGGTGGGAGCGGACACGCTGACGGCCTTGATGCCGTCGCCGTCTTGCGCCGCAACGATGTAATCGCCCACGGCGGCGCCGGTCACGTTCACCGGCACCTTGCCGGCGTAGGCGATGCGGTCGACCTTCTGCCGCGCGGCTTCGAGCGCCGCCTCGAAGGCGGCCACGGCCTGGCGGTATTCAATGAGGCGCGCCGCGAAAGCGGCATCGCTTTCCGTCTCGCCGCGCAATGGCGCCGCCGGCAGGCCGCGACCGGGAAGCTGCGGCGTTCCCCATTCGTCGGACCCGACATAGGACGGCGCGGTGGATTTGACGCCGAACGAACGGGCCGCCGCCCATTTGTCGGTGAGCTTGCCGTCCGCGTCGAAGCCCACGATGGCGCCCTTTTCGACAACGCCGCAGGTTTCGGATTTCGTCTCGTATTCGGCGTAGTCGGAGCCCGAGGCGTTGACGGTTCCGCCGGCGTTGATGCTGCGACCGGTAACGGAATTGCCCGTGAAGGTCAGAGCCGAAGCCGCGCCGTTCGGAGCAGTGCCTCTTGCATCCCAGATGGCGGCGGCACCGGTATTGTTGCCGTTGGCAAAGACCAAAATCGCGCCGCCCTCTGCCGTGCCGCCGTTCTTCACGGTGTGGGCGCCAATGATGGCGGAGGGTGAACCGAGCAGCAAGGTGCCCGCGACGGTGCCGGACAGCGCGGGCGAAGACAGCGTTTTGTTGGCGAGCGTCTCGGTTCCGGACTTGGTTGCGAGATCGCCGGGATTTGCGGCCGCGCGGAAATAAGAGCGCTCGCGCCAGTTGCCCGACGCATCCGAGGCATAGAGCCCGACATCGCCCGCGGCCGTGGTGCGGCTGGTGCCGCCCAGCAGAATCAGCGAGGCCGCGTTGTGGGTGAGCGTCAGGCCTTGCGCGAAACACACATAGCGAAGCTTGTTCGCCTGCGCGCCGAACGAGGTGATGGTGGTCGTGCCGGTGATCTGGACGAACAGCGAGCCCGCCGCGCCAAGATCGCAAGTCGCGGCCGACGCGACCGAAATCTCGTTCGCCGTGATCAGCGAATTCCAGTCGGTCCAGGTGCCGTTGAGATAGACGACGAAAGCGCCCGTCATCGCGACATAGGCTCGAAGCCCGTTGAACGGGGTATAGAACCGCCAGGCGCCGTCGAGGCACGACGCGATCTTGTAGGCGTAGCCGTTCCAGGCGCCGGTGGGAGCGCCGCCGATCAGATACGCATCGCCGTCGGCGGGATTGGCCGGGGGCGCGTTGACGTATTGGCCCAACAGGCAAAGATCGACCAGCGCGTCAAGTTGCGCCAGCGCTTCGTTCCAGGTGACGTCGTTCATCTCCTGCATGGAGACGAGCTGCGCCAAGTGCAGGCGTGGAGTTTCATCGGACATAGAGGGATTCCGTCTTGGGCCGTCCGCTTCCGAGGACGGCGCTGTTTTGCGTGACACGAACGATCAGCGGATTGGGCAAGCCTTGCGGGAAATCCGCCGCCTGCTGAGCCGCCGTATAAGTTTGCGAATGCTGCGGGATGGAGGAGAAGGCGCGGACGACGGCCGTGCCGGCGAGGATTTCCAGATTGTAGCTCTCGCTGGTTTCGCTCAGCGGCGTTTGCGCCAGGGTCAGACGATCGGCGGCCGGGGCGCGATCGCGGCGCAGCCAGGAGATCGTCAGATCGCCGCCCACATTCCAGGCGTGGCGGACATGGCACGGCGCAGGGGGGATCAAACCGGCGGCCTCGAAGGCGAGCGTCGCGGTCTGGAAGGCGGGATCGCTGAGCGGCTTGCCCGCGGGGCCATATATATAAGTGTGCGGCAGGCGGGCGTCGGCGGCGGACAGGGAAAGCTGGCCCAGCGCCGCATCGAGCACCACCACGCGGGCGCCCGCCGCAACCGGGCCGCGCATCGCCGCTTCCGTGCCGCGGCGGCCACGCAGCAACCTGGTCAGGCGCCACTGCCCGGGCGCCACCAGCGCGGCATCGGCGAACTGCACGATCTCCCAGCCGCCATCGGCATTGCTGACCGCGAGCGCATTGGCGCCCGAGAATACCGCCGTGTCTTCGGCCGAGGCGAGCGCGCCCGAGATCAGCGTCACGGTCAGCGTGTTGACCGTATCCCAGCGATTCAGTGGACCGGGCCAGAAATCCGCCGTGGTTTCGCCGATGGAGGCGGGACGCGTCAGCGTGGCGTTCAGGCTCGACGCCGCATCGGCGAGGAACACCTGCACCGAGCCGGGCCAGGGATCGGCGAACGCCGCCACCAGCGGGGCATTGGGATTCTGCGCCTCCGACAACAGCGGCAGATCGAGGAACACCACCAAAGCGCGGCCGGGCTGGCGCACGGACTGAACGGGCGCCGTGGCGCGCGCGGCGCCGTCGAGCGTCTCATAGATCGAGGGATCGGTGGCCACGGCCTCGACGCTGCGCGCACCGGCGTCGTCGATGGACGAGATACGAAGGCGCCTCGTACGGCCGCCCGCATTCAGCAGCACCTCGTCGGCGGGATCGAGCGCCAAGAGCGACGGCGGCAGCGAGAACTGGGCGCTCTCGCGCATCACCCAGGCATCCTGCAAGAGGCGGTCGCCGATGCCGGCGGCTTGCGATTGCTCCAGCACCATCGGCAAGGACGAGGTGGCAACGCGGTCGGACGCCGTGACCAGGCGGCGGGATTCGATCACCGCCTCGCGGTAGTCGCCGGCGTCGAGATAGGACACCCGCGAGACGTTGGGCAGATCGGTTTCCTGGGCGCGCTCCAGCGTGAAGCCGAAGCCATCCTCATCGGGCAGCACGAGGTCGCCCTCGCCGATGCCGAGCGGATCGGGGCGGCCGCGCATAACGAAGCGGATGACGCCTTCGCTCTCCACGCCGTCGAAGAACAGCGCACTCATCAGGGGCGCCAGCGCGTCGCGTGCGCTCATGGTGTCGGTGACGGCAAAACCGGTGAGGAGGCCGCAAACCTGCGAAGCGTCCACCTCGCCAAACCCGGCGCACAGCGCGCCCGCGAGCTGGGACAGCGGCACCGAACCCAAACGGCCGTTGAGCCAATGGCCGGTGACGTAGTTCCCCGTATCGCCCCACACATCGCTGCGCGAGGGAAAGAACGGATAGGGCCGCGCATCCCAGCACCACACGGTGAGATTCGCGGTGTCGAGCATCGGGGCGCGATAAGCGGACGACACGGGATTGTTGGCCGGATCGGACCAGAAGGAAAAATGCGCTTCCAGAAAGCGGCGCTGGATGAGGTCGTCGCGCGTGCCCGAGGAGTAATAGGGAAAGAAGCTCTCGCTCGATTTGGGATCGAAAAAGACGTTGGGCTGGTTGGCGCCCTTGTCCACTGCGGGACAACCCAACTCGGTGAAGCGGATGGGCTTGGATTGCGGCACCCAAGCGGTGGACGCGGGATTCTCCGCGCCGGCCGGGCGGTCGAAATGCGGGTTGGACCACCAGCTCCAGAGGTCCTTGGCCCGCCACACCCAGGGCTTGCCGAGGCCGTCGGCGATCGGGGTGCGGACTTGCGCGTCGCGGTCGGCGGGGGTCGCGTAATACCAGTCGTAATCCTCGCCGCCGCGGATATTAGACGCGAGGTAAGCGGGATCGTAGGTGGAAGCGAATTCGGCGGCATCGCGATGGGCCGCGCCGTCGCGCCAATCGGCCAGCGGCATGTAATTGTCGATACCGACGAAATCGATGTTGGGATCGCTCCACAAGGGATCGAGATTGAAGCGCAGCGCGCCGCCACCGGTCTGGTGGGCGTTGTACTCCGACCAATCGGCCCCATAGCCGAGCTTGGCGCCCGGCAGGAGCGCGCGCACATCGGCCGCGAGCTGTTTCAATGCGGCGACGGCGGGATAGGTGGCGGCATCGCTACGCGCCCGCGTCAGGCCCACCAGCTCCGAGCCGATCAGGAAGGCATCAACCCCGCCCGCCGCGGCGCAAAGCTGCGCGTAATGCAGCACCATCGGGCGATAGGCATTGAAGAAGGCGCCCACCTGCGTCGCGGCCGCGGCCGTCTGATCGACGCTGCCCGCAAAGCCGGGCGCGGGACTGACAGTGATGCGGCCGCGCCAGGGATAGGCCGGCTGGCCCGCGCCGGCGGCGTTGTCCGAATACGGATTCGGCAGCGCGTTGCCGGCCGGCACGTCCATGAAGACGAAAGGATAGAAGGTGACGGCAAGCCCGCGCGCTTTCAGTTCCGCGATGGCCGCGGCGACGGAGGCATCCGAGGGCGTGCCGCCGTATGCGGGCAGGCCGCCGGCGCGGCTCACCACATACGCATCGGCCCGCGCCACGCCCGCCACGCTCCAGGTTTCGGGATAAGTCCGGCGCGCCGACTCTTCGACGCCGGGGCGGATGGCGATGGCGCCGGCCCGCAGATCGTTGCCGAACCAGCCCACCACCAGCGACACCGACTTGAGGCCGGGGGCCAGCGCCTGCAAATCGTCGAGCGAGGCGTCGAAGTCCGACGTGCCGGAGGAATTGTGCGCGTTGAGCGGCGCGGTGCGGCCGTAGCCGTCGTCTTCGCTGACGATTTCGGGCGCATAGACGAACTCGCCCGCGCCGGGGATGAGCGCCACCGACGTCAACTTGTTCTCCAGCGCGCCCGGATCGGAGGCGAGCGGGCACATCACTTCAAACTGAAGCTGGGGGATGCGGTTGCCGAAGTCGGCCAGCGGCATGTCTTCCACCACGACATAGGCGAGGCCGCGATAAGCAGGCGTGTTGCCCGCGCCTTCGATCTCCTCGATCAAGGGATCGGGCGCTTGGGTTTCGTTGCCCGCGTAAAGCCGCAGGGTGAAACCCGACGGATCGATCAGATTGCCGTCGGCCCAGATGCGCCCCAGGCGCGACACAGGACCGGCGCAGAGGCCGACCGCGAACGAGATGGAATAGGCATAGGTGGTGGTCTCGACCGAGGCGCCCATGCCCTTGCCGCCAGACGTCGCCGAGCTTTCCTTGAAACGGCTGGCCCACAAGACCTGCCCCGCCACACGCATGCGCCCGAAAAGGCGCGGGATGGGAGCGCCTTCGGTGGAGGTTTGCAGGTCGGTGTCGGAAAGGCGCGAACCGGTGCGCTTCACGGCAGGCATCAGGGCCGCGTCGATCTCGAGGCCGGCGAGCGTGCCGATGGCGCCGCCGATCTGCGCACCGGTGATGGTGGCGCCGAACAGCGAAACGCCGCCGAAGCCTGAACCGATTGCCGTTCCGGCGGCGGAAAGGATGAGAGAGGCCATGGAAAGTCCAATCACCCTCCCCTTGAGGGAGGATCGAACGATGGAGCAACGCGAGATCGTTCGGGGAGGGGTATGCCGTGACCGGCGCCACGGCGCACCCCTCACCGAAAAATCGCTGCGCAATTTTTCGGCTCCCCCTCAAGGGGGGAGCGAAGATCAAAGCCGAAACGCGTAGGCCAGCTTGCGCCGCCAGGAAGCGGTGAAGGCTTCCTCGCTGACGCGCTTGTTCTGGCGGGCATGGATCAGGGTGAGGCCCCCGTCGCGTTCGCCAACGACGGCGCAGTGCTTGGCGGGCGCGCGGCCCACCATGCGGAACAGCACCACGTCGCCGGGCGAAATCTCCTTGAGCGGCACGGCGGCGAGATGGCGGGCGAAGCCGTCGCGCATCGCTTCTCGGCCGCGCAAATCCCAATCGGGCGTGTAAGGCGGGATGTCTTCCGGCTCGCCGCCGCGAAGCTCGCGCCACACCCCGCGCAAGAGGCCGAGGCAATCGCAGCCCACGCCTTTGAGACTGGCCTGATGAACATAAGGCGTGCCGATCCAAGTGCGGGCAAGCTGAACGATTCCACGGTTGTCATCGCCCGCAACTGCGGGCGATCCAGTTGAAACCTTCGAAGTCACGCCGGCGTCACCTGGGTGGTTCGCATTCGCGGGCCATGACAATTCTTGTTTGGTGCTTTCAGTTTCCATATCGGCTGCTTCCATCCAGCGGCGTCGACGAAGCGGCGGGGGCGAACACCGCGTCGTCGCCCGGCATGTAAGGGTGCCCGCGGAAATTGGCCGCGTTGGCGAACTTCGCCTTGCAGGTGGCGAATTGCTTGTCGCATCCGGGCGCGACGGTGAAGGCGTCGCCCGCGGCGATCGGCTCGCTCATCGCCTGCCACAACTCGAACGAGGCGAGGCTCGCGCCGAGCGCGTGACGCTTGACCTCCATGCCGCGGCCCGCGTTGGCGCCGGTGGTGAAAACCAGCCTGCCGCCCGCAAACCAGCCGCTCGCGAAGGCGGCGAACCCCGAGGCCGTGAAGCGGCGCGCATCGGCCGCGGCGGCCACGACGCCCGCAACCGGCGTCACGGCGACGGCGCAGCGCGCATCGCCGAGATCGGCGTCGCAACCGTGCGCATAGACGCGGCCCGTGGGCTGGTTGAGCGCCTGGGCCAGCCCGCGCACCTCGGCGGTGAAACCGGTCTTGCCGCGGCGCACCTGGCCCAGCGAACCCTTGCGCATCAAGACGCGCTGATCGGGCGAGGCCCAGCTGACGCGCCAGATCTCGATGGCCGCGTTGTCGAACAGGCCCGCCGCCAGATCGGCCTCGTTCAGCGTCTGCGACGACAGCGCCCCCACCACGCTGAGATTGTCGACCGCAAGGCCGAGGCTGGATTGCACCTCGCTGGCGGTGAAGCCGGTGGAGGACTGGTAGGCGAGCCCCGCAAAAGCAAGCGGGACATCGTGGTCGGTGAAGCCGAGCGCTACGCCGTCGCGGCGCACGATCTTCCAGCACCAGCACAGAGTCGTCGTGCCGGAGGAGAGGTGGGATTGCAGGGCGGGAGAAAGGGATTTCATCGTTTTCTCCACCCTCCCCTTGAGGGAGGGTCGAAAAATCACGAGCGGAGCGAGCGGAAGCGAACGAGGGCGAAGCGATTTTTCGGGGAGGGGTACGCCGCGATCAACGCTACGGCATACCCCCCACCAAAATCGCTTCGCGCTTTGCTCGTACGCTGTCGCTACTCGCCCCCCTCAAGGGGGGAGCGAAGGATCACACCCGAATCTCGACAATCGGGATCGACGGGATTTCGCCGGCGCGAAAATTGGCGAGATTGATCGCGAGGCTGTCGGTGTCGAAGCGCACGGGCACGTCGAATTCGAATCCGGCGGTGACGGCGGCGCCCGCGGGCGGCGCGGTGGCAAAGGTGATGACGCCGGTGGCGGTATCGACGGCAAAGGCGGCTTGCTCGATGCCCGCAACGGCCGCGCGCACCGTTCCGGCCACGGGCTTGACGATGGCGCGCGTCCAGCTTGCAGGGCCAGAGCTGTAGGGCTTCACCAGCGCGAACGAGACCGCCGTGCCGTCGCCCGCGCCGATGGCACAATCGAGCGGGCTTGCCGCCGCGCCGGGCGCACACGACTTGAAATCGGAGAAATCCTTGAAGCGGAAGCCGTAAAGCCGGCCGCAACGCGCTTCGAAGAACGCCACCACCGCGTGGATGTCGTCGAGCGACTTGACGCCATAGCCGACATCGTAATGCCGCCGCGAATTGGCCCACACGGCGTTGCGTTCCTCGTAGCCGGAACCGAGGGTGACGATCTCGGTCTTGCGTTCCGGCCCGCCGGAGGAATGGAAGGCGATGGAGGTGGGAAAACGGATTTCGTGGAAGGTCATGAGCAAAACCTCGTCCGTCATCCCGGCCAAGCGACGCGAACGCATCGCGCGAGCCGGGACCCACTAAGATGCGTCTCGGTGGGTCCCGGGTCTCGCGACGCTCGCCCGGGACGACAATTTGTTTCACATATTCCTCTGACCGCGCGCCAAGGCCCGCGACAGCATCGCGGCGAGCTGGGTTTCGGATTTGAAGAAGCCGGACGCGTCGCGCGTTTGGACGTTGAGCGTGATCGACGGACGCGAATTCGGCGCGATGGCGCCGCCGCCCGAGGGCACGAACCATTCGGGGCCGTTCTCGCCCACGAGATAGGCGCTGCCCGCGTCCACCGGCCCGCCCGCCGCGCGCGCGCCGCCGATCGGCAACAGCGAGGTCACGGTCGAAGTGAGGATGCCCTCGAGCGGCTTGACCAGGAAATCGCGCGCCGCAACGCGGTCGAAATCCTTGATGATGGCGTCGACCAACTGGTCGATGGAGGTTTTGCCCGACACCGCGGCCCGCGCGATGGTGTTCTCCACCGCGCTGAACGACTTGGACACGGTGTCTTCGATGGTGCGCGTGGCGCTGACCACGGGGCCGTTTGCGAAATCGGCCAGGGCGCGCGCGGCGTTGTCGAGCGTGGGTTCATCGGTCATCGGAGCGATCCGGATAGCGTTGCATCAGGGTTTCCATTTCACGACGGGCCAACGCGGCCCGCGGGCGCGGCGCCATCGCGCGCCATTCGGCCAGCGACAGCGACCAGAAGGTCTGGGGGGCAAGACGCATGGCGCCTAATCCGAGCGCCAGCCAGGCGCCCCAAAAGGGTCGCGGATGCCCGCGCCAATGCGGCCGCCCTCGCCGGTGGCTTCGCGGACGCCTTCCGGCTCTCCCGCCCGCGCCAGGCCGCCGCGTTCGAAGGCGAGCGACACCGCCGCCACCAGGGCGCCGAGATCGCAGGGTAGACGCAACACCTCGGCGGGCGTCATGTCGTGGCCGCCGCCGCGCAGCAGCGCCGCCGCCACCACCGCCAGATCGGCCGCGCGAACCTGCTTGAGCCGCGCGCCCACTTGCGACAGATCGGAAAGGCCGAGGCCGTCTTCGATCTCGGCCAAGGCGCCGAGGGTGAGCAGCAGGCGATAACTTTTGCCGCCGGCGATGAGTTCGGCTTCGCCGCGGATGGGATTGGGCATGGAAAACTCCAAAAAAGGGGCGAACAGCGAATAGGGAGCAGCGAATAGAGAAAAAGGGGACGCCCCTGTTCGCGATTCGCTGCTTCGCTATTCGCGTTTTTTCACATTGCCGCGAAGCTCAGCGCGCCCGCGGAGGCGAGCGACAGCGAGATCTTCACTTCGCCGTCGTAGGGGCCGTCGTATTGCAGCGAGGTCAGCTTGAACGGCCCGGTCAACGTGCCGAAATGCGGGATCACGATCTGATAATTGGCCAGCGCCTGGTTGAAGAAAGCCGTGCGCAGCGCCGCGTCGGAGGCCGCATCCTTGAACACGCCGGAACCGGAAACGGTTGCCGATTTGACGCCGGAGCCGAGCAGCTCGCGCCATTCGTCGGCGGAATCCGCATTGGTGACGTCGATGTTTGTGGCGTTGAAGGCAAGCGTGGTGGCCTTGAGGCCGGCCACTGTGGCGAAGTTCTCCGGCGACGCGCCGTCGCCGATTTTGATGAGCAGGTCTTTGCCGCGTTGGGCGGACATGGGGGGCTCCTTCATATGCAAGATGTCATCCCCGGCTGAGCAGCGTGCGAGCGCTGCGAGGGGAAGGGGATCCAGATGGTCAAAGCAATTCGATTCCGACGAAGTATTCCCGGGCCCGATCGTCTGTTTCGAGCTGGCGGAACAACCTGGGTCCCCTTCCCTACGCATTCACGCCTTCGCGCGAATGCTCAGCCGGGGATGACAACGGGTTATTGCGGTTCCGTCAGCGCCCGGAAGCGCATCACAGCACGGTAGGTTTCGCCGTCCGACTCGCGGGCAAAATCCGCGGACGTAAAGCGCAGATCGACAAGGGTGTGGCCGTCGAGCGCAAGTCCCGCGCCGTCGAGCGCGTCGCGCACCGCGGACGCGGCCAGCTTGGTCTCGCGCGTGCCGCCGCCGCGCGACCAGATGCGGACCTCGACGGTGTGTTCGCTGGCCCCGTCGGTGGCGGTGCCGGCATCGGTTTCCGAAGCGTCGCCGACGACGATGTAGGGAAAGGCGGCGCCGCGCGGCACGGCATCGAAGACGCGTTCGCCCGCGATGTCGCGCACCGCCCCGCTCGCCGAGAGCGCGGCGAAGACGGCTTGCTGAACGGCCCAGCTGGCGCTTGTCATGGCAGTTCCTCGCAGAGAAGCGTGATGAGCGGTTCGCGCGGGCCTTCGTCGAGCACGGCGTGAATGCGGAAGGTGCGGCCGCCGATGACGAGGCGCTGGCCCGCCGTCACATCGGTGCGCCGCCGCAGGGTGATGCGATGGCGGGCGCGCGATTGCAGCGCGTCGGCGGACAGCGCGTCGGTGGCACCGGCGGGTGCGACCTTCACCCAGACAAGAGCGAAGGCCTGCCAGCTTTCGCTGTAACCGCCGCCGCCGTCCGGCGTCAGGGTGCGCGCCTCGAGCGAGGCGCGCTGATCGAGGGAGTTGAGCAGCATCAGGAATTGCACTTTCTTCGTCATGGCCGGGCTCGACCCGGCCATCCAGTGCGCTCGTGTCCGCGAGCGCAAGAGATGCGTTTCCGGCGCGTCGACTCGCGCCCGCTAGATGGCCGCCTCAAGGGCGGCCATGACGAGCAGAGGTTAGAGACGAAAAATCCGGTACGGCGACAAGAGCGCCTGGCCGGCGAGCCCGACCGTGCCGGCTTCGTCGCCGCGATGGGTATAGAGATCGGCGACGATTTCGAGCACGGCTTGCTTCACCGCGCCCGGCACCGCCGCGGAATCGCCGTAGCCGGCATTGAAGGCGATCTCCACGGCGTCCGTTTGGCGCAACGACGGCGGGGCCGCGGCGAAGACCAGCCGGCCCGGCGCGCTCGCCGTATCGACACGATAGACGGCCGGATCGAGCACCGTGCGGATGCCGTCGGGCGACGTGACCGCCACTTGCGTCACGCCGGCGAGCGGCGGCAGCGGAATTTCGGCTACGCCGTCGCGCGGCCAATCGTCGAGGCGCAACACCCAGCTTTGAGTGACGAAGGCGCGCCCGGTGTGCCATTCGGCGCGGGCGCGCGCGGCGGTGATGAGCGTTTGGATCAGCGCATCCTCGTCGGCCGTGTCGATCTTCAGATGCGCCTTGGCGTCGGCGAGGCTTACCGGCTCGGCGGCGGGGGGCGTGATGAGTTGGAGAGACATTCTCTTCCTTTCACCCTCCCCTTGAGGGAGGGTCGAAGCGCGAAGCACTTCGGGGAGGGGTGCGCGCGAAAGCGCGCTCGCTGCGCTCGCGACACCCCACCGAAATCCGCTTCGCGGATTTCGGCTCCCCCTCAAGGGGGGAGCCGAAACTGTGCAGCGATGTTACGCCGCCGCGAATTTCATCAGCTTGATGGCCTCGAAGTTCTGCACGCCGCCGCCCACGCGCTTGGTGGTGTAGAACAGCACGTAAGGCTTGGCGGAATAGGGATCGCGCAGCACGCGCACGCCGACGCGATCCACGATGAGATAACCGCGGGCGAAATCGCCGAAGGCAATCGAACAGGAATTCGAGGCGATATCGGGCATGTCCTCGGCTTCCGCCACGGGATAGCCGAGCAGCGTCGCGGGCTGGCCCGCCACGGCGCCGGGCTGCCAGATGTAATTGTGCTGGGCATCCTTGAACTTGCGGATGACGCTTTCGGTCTTGCGGTTCATCAGCCAGCTGCCGTTGGCGCGGTAGCCCTGCTTGGGCGCATAGGCCAGCGTGATCAGCGCATCAGTGGGATCGGCCGCGGCGAAGGCGCCGTCGGCGCCCGAGGCGATGGTGCCGAGCTTGCCCCACACCCAGGAGGCGTCGGCCACGGGCGTTTCGGTCAAGAAGCCCTTGGGCTGCGTGGTGCCGTCACCCGAGACGAAGGCCGCGCCTTCCTGCTCAGCGAACACGGACTGCACTTCCTCGGCCAGCCATTGCTCGAGGTTGACCTGATTGTCGTCGAGCAAGGCCTGGGTCGCCGCGGGCATGGCGTAAAGCTCCATGGTGGGGAAATCGAGACCCACCAGCGTGGGCGCATCGGTCTGCGTCCGCGCGCCGGCTTCGCTCACCCAGCCCGCCGCCGTGCCCGCCGTGGCGATGGGCTTGCGGAACGCCTGACCGCCGATCTGGCGGACGGTGGCCAGCGCGCGCATCGGCGAGGCCTTCGCCACCACGCCGTCGATGGTGGATTCCACCTCCGCCGGCACGATGTAGCCGGAGGCGGCCGTGGACCCGAGCGAAACCGGATCGCTCTTCAATTCGAGCAGGCCGGAGGCATCGCCCTGGCGGATGTAGCGCTCGAACGCGGCCTTGCCTTCGCAGGCGGCGGGCGAGGCTTTCTTCTCCCCGCCGATGGCGGGACGGCCGGCGGCAAGCGTCAGCTCGTCGAGCGTGCGCTTCTGATCGTCGAGGGCGCGGTTGATGCGGTCGACCTTTTCTTCGGTGACGACATCGGCGGAGCGGCGTTCGAGCTGGGCCAGCCGCTCGTCATTGGCGGATTTAAACGCCTCGAAGGCGCGCAGGAAGTCGTCGAACGAGTCCTTGATATCGGGATTGGTAAGCGCTTTGGATTCGAGTTCCATACTTTTCTCCTTTGGAAATTGAAAACGGGGCGTCATCCCCGGCCGAGCGGCGCGTGAGCGCTGCGAGGCGAAGGGAACCCAGGGCGCGCAACGGACTCGCTCCGGGAGACGGGCGACATCGTGCGGGGGGATGGTCCTGGGTCCCCTTCCCGCGAGACGATCGCTTCGCGATCCTCCTGCGCCGGGGATGACAATCAGGTTTGTCGGCGAAGGTCGTGCGCGGCTTTGCGGATGGTGTTCGCCAGCGGCGCCGCGTCACCACCGACGGCCGTGACCCGGGAGCCGGCGAGCAGCGGGAAGGTCACGACCGAGATTTCCCAAAGCTCGATTTCGGTAAGATTGCGAAGACCCGTCTTGACGGCCCGCGTCGCCCGCAAGGTGCGGAAGCCGATCGACAGCCCGTTGAGGGCGCCTTCGCGGATCAGCGCGCGCACCTCGCGGGCTCGCGTGACGTCGAGCACGAGGTGACCGCGCACGTAAAGCCCGCGCGAATCCTCACGGATGACGTCCCACACGCCGATCGGCTCGAGCGCGGAATGCTGATAGAGCATGCGCACTTTGTCCGGCGGGCGGCGGCGCAACGAGGCGGCAAAGGCCCCGCGCGCCACGACATCGCCGGCGCCGTCGGGCACGCCGAACAGCGAGGCGTAGCCTTCGAATTCGTCGCCGGCCAGATCGACGAGGCGCGCAGGCGTCTCGCGGCGCACCAGCGGGCGTCGGGTGTAACGGATGTCGGTCATGGGGTGTCCTTGTTCACCCCCCTTGAGGGAGGGTCGAAGCGCGCTGCGCTTCGGGGAGGGGTGCGCGCGTAAGCGCGCTCGCCGCGCTCGCGCCCCCCCCACCGAAAAATCGCTCGCAATTTTTCGGCTCCCCCTCAAGGGGGGAGCGAAATGCTAGCTGTCGTTTTTGCGATCCAATTTGTTCTCGATACGGTCGAGGGTCTGCTTCATGGTGGCGACCTGATCTTCCAAGACGGCGATGCGCTCGATGGCGGTCTGGTCGCGCGCCTGGGTGCGCTCCAGCGTCGAAATGCGTTCGGCCGCCGAGCCCGCCCAGAACAAGGCGCCCGCGGTCTGCAACAAAAAAGCTGCCACAAGGGCGGCCGGAAGCTTCCTGTCCAGCACGGGCTGGACAACATCGGTGAGGGTCAAAAGGGATACCTCCTCGAAAAAACGGGTGGAGACCCGGGCAAGGCCGGACACGCGGGCGGGGCGCGCGTCTTCGCCGGGGAAGCGACAGCCTCGCCCGGGCCTCCGTCTCGAAAACCGGTTGCGTTACGCCTGATCCGGCGGGATTTTCGTCTTGGGAAAATCGATGCAGACTTGCAGGGCCTGGCCGAGAGCCGCCGCCGTCATGGCGAAGTCGCGGCGCGCGATGGCGTCCTTCAGCGACGGAAAGTCGTTCAGGTAGACCCAAGGCGACTGATACCCCACATCGCCCGGAATGGAGAGATAGACCGGATCGTTGTCTTCGATCAGCGTGCCGATATATTCGACCAGCGGCAGCCAGAAAATCCGGTCGCGCGCGCCGATCAGATGGAACTCGATGCCGTCCACGAGGCCGTCGGGCGCCGGACCCGAACGGAACAAAATCAGGATCTCCGATTGCTCGGGCCGCCACGCCTCGCCGAGGCTGGGCAGATGATGCCAGCCGCAGAAATAGGCGCGGCAGATTTGCGGCCGCATGTCGTGAATCCCGCAGCCGTCCGGCGCCTTGCAATACGGGCACATGACGCCCGCCGGCTTGAGCGAACCGGCCAGCTCGAAGGTCAGGTCCTTGCAGCACACCGAACAGGCGCCGCAGGTTTTGGGGGCGGGGGTCATGGGAGTTTGCTTGCGTCCAATTCTTTTGTCAGTTCTTCCAAGTCATGCGGCAGCAATTTCAGATCGGGAACCACGCACTCCCCAGTGGTCGTTGCGCCGACTTCACAGTACATTATCATGTCCTGCGCGACGGCCGACATCGCGGCGAGCGTCGGAAACTCGTAAGGGTCCCACGCCTCGCCCGCGTAAGCGCCGGTTTCGTCTTCCATCGAAAGCACCAAGCGAATTCCGTCCATGCCAATACGATGACCCGTTTCGTAACGCGTCTTCAGAAGAAGTCTCTTCCAGTCTGAGATAATCGCCTTGGCGAGATCCGGAGATATCGCAGTTTCGGAACGAACCACATTCGCCTTGTGCGCGTCTGGTTGCGGTATTGCCGGTCCGCTGAGCCTTTGAATCGGCGGATAAGCGTACCAATCAATACCGCGCGCCACAAAGAGGTCAACCAGCCTGAACTCGCCATCATTCTCAGTGATGAACATCATGTTTTCGTACCCGCCCGGCAGGACGTAGAGGCGGGCGCGAGCGCGAACGTTTGAACCAAAAGCTTCTTTGAAAAGAGTGAGTTCGACGTCGGCTTCACGGTTTCCCGTCGCAGCAGCCTGCGTCGCGCTCATGACGGGTTCGAGGTGATCGGCGATAACCCCAGGACCAGCGTTGGAAGCGGACGCGCACAGCGCGGCGGCGAAGATGAGTACAAGCTTGTTCATGACGATCCCCCGAAGAGAGTATAGCAGAAGGGGGCACGCGGCGCTTCGTCCGGGCCGCGACCCCGGCGATACCTGGTCCCCTTCCCTCGCCTTCCGCGCTTGCGCGCGGATAGCCCGCCGGAGATGACAATGGCGGTTTGGTGCATCATGACAACGTGTCTCCTCCCTCCACCGGGCTGTACCCCGCCGCGGCGCGGCGCTCGTTGGTGGTGAGGAAGCTGGCGGCGGATAGCCGGTTCCAGACGGCTTCGCGTTCGATGGCGAGCGCGTCCACCGCGTCGCTGTCGTAGCCGAGGCGCAGATTGTCGCCGAACCGGGGCACCAGCCAATTGGTCAGGGCACGGGCCGTGCGGGCGACCAGCGGCAGCACGGTCTGGCGCCAGAACACCAGATTGGCTTCGCGATAATTGGCATAAGTGTTGTCGCCGGGAATGCCGAGGATCATCGGCGGCACCCCGAAGGCCAGCGCGATCTCGCGCGCGGCGACGTCGCGGGAATTGGAAAAATCCAGCTCC
>Ga0187810_10000436_pt1 | contig 16222 bp, 19 predicted proteins | sample NC_wetland_sal_i_9_FD_132963 | JGI IMG/M metagenome (GOLD analysis project Ga0187810, IMG submission 132963) | Wetland sediment microbial communities from Neuse River Estuary, North Carolina, USA - ASW_5 | ecosystem: Environmental > Aquatic > Freshwater > Wetlands > Sediment | place: USA: North...
ATATGTACGAGGCTCTTTTGGTTCTGGCTTGTGCCTGGATATGCCTTAAAAGACTTTTGCAATAGGTTCTAGTATTGTTATCCGCAAAACATTTTCCTCAATGTACTCCCCGTCTTTACCTTTCGAATAACATTGTGGCTGTGTGAATTCTCCCCCTGCACAAAAAAGCAGGCTTCTCAGCTTCTTTTACAAATATCTGAGCGAGGTCTTGCCATCCTGGATGAAGCCGAGGTCGAACAAATCGTGCCGGAATTTTTCAAGGCCTTCTTTTTCCTGGGGGCCGATGGCGTGCTGGATTCGTTCGTCGAGGTATTCCCGTTCCAGCGGGGTGGAGGCGAGGCGCAGGCGGTTTTTGACTCCTTCGGCGCAGAGAGAGCGAAAGGATTCCAGTTCTTCGCGGCGGCTGGCGGCTTCATTCCTGACCACCCAGGCGGCGTAGACGAAGGGGAGGCCGCAATATTCCTGCCAGCTTTCACCCAGGTCGAGGCGGGGGGTGTCGGGTTCTTCGTGGATGAATTGCAATGCCTGATCGCCAATGAGCAGAAGTGCGTCCGCGCCTTCGGGGGAAGTGACGTACCTGGGGGTGATGTGGAGGTGTCGTGCGGCGAGGACTTTGAACAGGTGGACGGAGGTGAGGGAGGCAGTGTCGAGCCAGAGGGTTTTGATTTCGCGGAGGGGTTTGCGGCAGGCAACAAAAACGCTGAGGACTTTTCCACGGGAGGCGATACCGAAGCCGTCGAGTATTTGGTACGATTCAACGTGTCGCAGGTATTCGAAAACGGGGATAAGGGCGATGTCGAGTTCACTCTGATAGAGCAATGGGGCGAGCTGCGAGGGATGGACACAGCGGACGTTCATCGCCTCAAGGGCGTGGAGGTAAGGTGCCGAATTTAGATAAGGAACGGATCCGATGCGCAGGGGTGTTTTCAAGTTGTCGCAAGCTCCTGTGTGTTCCCGGTCGATTTCTCCAGCGGAAGGTAATGGCTGTCGCGTTGGACGGGATCGCGCCTCGCTTCCCGTATGGCCGCTTTCAGACGCTCGACGGTTTGTCCCAGGGGGGTTGTTGATCCGGCCATGTGGAAGATTTTTTCGTCAAAAATCGTGCCGTGGAGATCGTCGACTCCGTAGCTGAGGGCAACTTGGGCGAGGGGAAGCCCCATGCTGATCCAGTAGGCGGTGAGATGATCGAAATTATCGAGAAAGATGCGGCTGACGGCGAGGTTTCGGAGTTCTTCCATGGCGGAAGCGCGGCGGATGTGGGAGAGGGCGTTGTTTTCTGGTTCGAAGGCGAAGGGAACGAAGGCGGTGAAGCCTCCGGTTTCGTCCTGCAGTTGGCGCAGGTGGTTGAGGTGGTCGGCGCGTTGTTCGAGGGTTTCGACATGTCCGTAGAGCATGGTGCAGGTGCTCCGCCCTCCCATGCGGTGCCAGATGCGGTGGACTTCGAGCCATTCTTCCGCAGTCTCCTTGCCTCGGCAAATCTGGTCGCGCACGGTCGGGTCGAAAATTTCGGCACCGCCTCCGGTGAGGGAATCAAGCCCGGCCTCGCGGAGTTTTTCGAGGGTTTCTTTAATGGAGTGTTTGTAAATGCGCTCGGCAAGGTGGCGGATTTCGATGGCAGTGAAGGTTTTGAGATGAAGGGCGGGACTGACGGCCTTGAGTTCCCGCAGCAGATCGAGGTAGTAGGAGAAGGGGAGGGAGGGGTGAAGTCCGCCGACGATGTGGATTTCGGTGATGCCTTCCTTCAGGGCGGCTCGGGTGGACTCGGCCATTTCGGCAATACTGTATTCGAAGGCTCCGGGTTGCTGTTTTTTCCGGGCAAAGGCGCAGAACTGGCAGTTCAGGATGCAGATGTTGGAGTAATTAAAATAGCGGTTGAGGACGAAGGTTGCCCGGTTGTTGTTTTTTCTTTCCCGAACCATGTTTGCCAGTTTTCCCAGGTCGTGGAGGCGGGGATGGCGGTAGAGGAGGACGGCTTCTTCCGGGGTGATGCGGATGTCCTGCCGGACTTTTTCTTCGATCGCTTGAAAAGGAGTGCTCATCGGAACCACCATAGCGAACAGATGACACCGGAAAGAAGTAAAATGCTAACCGCGGCGTTTACTTCAAAAAAAGCTTTGTTGGTTTTTCCGGGATCGCCTGACCTGGCCCATTGTTGTTCGACGAAGAGGAGGGGAAGGATGGCCACCCATGCACACCAATAGGGCCAGCCGAGCCGGGAGAGGATTCCGAAACATCCGAATGCGGCGGCGGCTCCGGCATGGAGGAAGAGAGAGAGCTTCAGTGCGGCGGGAATGCCGTAACGGGAGGGGAAGCTGTAGAGGCCCATTTTTTTGTCAAAATCGGCGTCGAGTGTGGAGTAGACAAGGTCGAATCCGAAGACCCAGCAGAGTGTGCCAAAGGCAAGAACGAAGGGGGTGAAGCTGTCGAAAGTTCCCCGTACGGCGAGCCATGCACCGATGGGCGCCACTCCCAGCGCGATGCCCAGAAAGAGGTGGCTGTAGCTGGTGAAACGCTTGGTGATGGAATAGAAAAAAATGATGGCGATGGCGAGGGGAGCCAGCACCAGGCAGAGGGCGTTGAGTTGCGAGGTGGCAAGGACAAATACCACGGAGCTGATGCCGAGAAGAGTCCGGGCCGTGATGAGGGAGATGAGTTTGGAGCGGTCGGCGGTGCGGGGGTTGAGTTTGTCGAGTTCCCAGTCGGCGATCCGGTTGAAGGCCATGGCGGCGGTGCGTGCGCTGACCATGCAGATGAGAATCCAAAAAAGGATGTTCCAGGAGGGGAGGCCGTTGGCGGCCACGAGCATGGATGTCAGGGCGAAGGGGAGGGCGAAGACGGTGTGGGAAAAACGGACGAAGCGGCCAATCCGACGGAGAAAATCCCAGGCGCCAGTACAGGGGAGGGGATCATTCTTCATGCGGAGGTTCTTTTTTCCACCGCGTGCCGAGGGAATGTTGGACGCCGATGTGATCAAGGACGCGTGCGACGACAGTATCGACCACATCCGAGACGGTTTGCGGTTTACCGTAAAAGGAGGGAATGGCGGGCAGGAGGGTGGCTCCGGCCTCGATGAGGGTGACGACATTTCTGGCATGGATGAGGTTCCATGGTGTCTCCCGTGGGACGAGGATTAACTTGCGCTTTTCCTTCAGAAAAACGTCGGCGGCACGGGTGATGGTGCTGTCGGAGTATCCGTAGGCGATCCGTGCGAGCGTTCCCATGGAGCAGGGGACGATGACCATGGCGTCAAATTTTGCGGAGCCGCTGACAAAGGGAACCTGCATGGTCGAGTCTCCGTGGCGGATGACGGTTGGAGGAAATTGGAAGTTTCCGATTTCGACGGCGGCCACTTCCTCCGCATGTGGACTGAGGACGACATGCAACTCTTGAACAACGGGGGTGAGATGTTCGATCAAACGTTGTGCGTAGAGAGAGCCGCTGGCTCCGGTGATGGCGACGACGATTTTCAAGTCTTTATTGAGTGAGTTTTCGGAGATAGAGAGACCACTCGGGAAGGACTATTTCCGGTGCCGCGAGCGAGGGAATCCAAGCCCGTTCCCACTCGACGCTGATGGACTTCTTATAACCGTTCCGTTTGAGTGTTCGGAAAAGTTCGGGGAAGGGGAGATCGCCTTGGCCGGGGAGTTGATAGACGTGCTTTTCGGCATTCCCGAGGGAATCCTTGACATGGATGTGTTCGACGAGGTGGCCGATCTTGCCCCAAGTGGTCGGAAAGGATTCGCCTGCGACCCGGTAGGTGTGATGGGAATCCCATAAGATTCCGAAGTTTCGGTGATCGACCCGCTGTACCATTTCCAGCACATCGTCGCTGGCAATGCAACTGTCGTGCGTTTCCATGAGGACTTTCACATCCAGATCGTCGCCGAATTGAGAGAGTTCGTGGGCCTGCTCGGCGGCAAGGGAAAGGCTTTGTTCGCGGGTTTGGTTCGCGGGGTGGCCGCCTGCAAAGACTCTCAGGAGGTGTGAGTCCAGAGAGTGGGCGATTTCGATGCATCGTTTGCCATGGGTGAGCTGATTGGGATGGGTGAGCAGGACGCTGGAGTCGACGCAGATAATTTGGACGCCGAGATCCTCGGCAAATATTTTAGCTTGTTTGATGACGTCCGGGGTGAATTCGGGATTGGTTGTCAAATCCCTGTGCCCGGAAGTGAAACGCAATTCAACCCCCTGGTAGGCGTATTCCTTTGCTTTCAGGCAGATTTCCTGCCACGTCCAGTTTTCACATGCCAAAGTGGAAAAGCATAGATTCATTCTTTTGGAGCCTAGGGGCTGTTCAAGTTTTTTCAAAACCTATCTCATGGGAAAAGTTCATGACAGATTTGCTGGAGGATGGGAGTCTGGGAGGAATCGTGCCTGCTGAAACTTTGATTCATACAGAGAGGCTGGAGGTGGAGGCAGCCACCTTCGTCGAGGTCGTTTACCTGAGAAATCGCAGAGCCCGGCGCTACATTCTTCGGGTGCAAAATGGCAGCCGTGTGAGGGTCTCTCTTCCCTGGCGGGGGAGTTTGGCCTACGCGCAGGATTTTGTCCGCTCAAAGTTTGCTTGGTTGAGATGCCAGTTGAAAAAAAGGGTGGAGCTGTTGCCCAGTGTCTGGAGCGACGGGATGTCAATCCTCTTTCGGGGAGAATTCGTGACGCTCCATGTGGATGAAGAACGCTTTTCCGTGAGGTTGGGAGAGGCGTGTTTCCCTTTGAAAAATGGGGATGTGAAGGGAAGCGTTCAGAGGGGTCTGATGCTTCTGGCAAAAAAGACCCTGCCGGAAAGGACTTTGGAATTGGCTGCCATACATGGGTTAAAGCCGGATAAAGTCCGGGTCAGGAATCAAAGAACCCGTTGGGGGAGTTGTTCACGAGGAGGTACGATCAGTCTGAACTGGCGTTTGATTCAGGCGCCGTTCCATGTCGTTGATTATCTGATTCTGCACGAACTGGCTCATATGCCGCATCCGAATCATTCCCGCTCCTTCTGGAAGTGCGTGGAGGTGTGGTGTCCTTCATTTCGCGATTCTGAAGCGTGGCTCAAAACGGAGGGACGACGGCTGATCGTGAGTTGAGCCTTCGTGAATCATGGAAGACAACCCCTTGAATAATTTAAGTGAAAGCGTATAAAGACAAAGTGTTTGCTACACCTCACTTGTTGAAACGTCCCCGTCGGCTCCGTTCCTCTCCGGCCATCCGGGACTTGGTCACAGAAACGGTTCTGACACCTTCAGATTTTATTATTCCGCTTTTTGTTCACGAGGCATCTCAGGAGGTTGAGAAAGTTGAGTCGATGCCCGGAGTCGTGCGCCATACTCTTTCGTCCCTGATTGATGAGTGTCGGGAGCTTTTCCGGATTGGAATACGTGCCGTGGCCCTTTTCCCGTGCATCGCTACGGAAAAAAAAGATGTGGGCGGTTCCTATGCTCTTGATGGGGGAAATATTTTGAATCGAGCTGTCATGGCGCTCAAGCAGTCGGTGCCGGAGCTTCTGATTATCACGGATGTAGCTCTTGATCCCTACACTTCTCACGGGCATGACGGTCTTTTGAGGAGTGATGGCAAAGATGTCGACAATGACCGGACGGTGGAAATGCTTTGCCGCATGGCTGTCCTCCAGTCTCGTGCCGGAGCGGACATCATCGCTCCTTCGGACATGATGGACGGGAGGATCGGGGCCATACGTACCGCTTTGGATATCGCCGGGTTCGCGGAGACGTCGATCCTGGCCTATTCGGCTAAATTTGCCTCGGCCTATTACGGGCCTTTTCGCGATGCGGTGGGGAGCAAAAGCGCCGCCGGAGGTTCCTATTTGGACAAACGTGGTTACCAACTCAACCCGGCGAATGCCATGGAGGCCGTTCGTGAGGCGGTTCTCGACGAAGAGGAGGGGGCCGACATCCTGATGGTGAAGCCAGCCGGGCCGTATCTCGATGTTATTCGGGCGATTCGGCGGAAAACCCTTTTACCTCTCGCAGCCTATCAGGTTTCGGGTGAATACGCGCAGATACATGCGGCGGCTCGCCTTGGCTGGCTCGATTTGGAAAAGGCCCGGGATGAATCCTTGCTGGCGATCAAACGGGCCGGGGCGAATTTTATCCTGACCTATTTTGCAAAAGAGATGGTCGAAAAACTCTCCCGCCAGTCCTGACCGAGCAGAAGGATGCTCAGACTTAGCTTACAGGGGAGACTACTGCTGAACGATCCAACTCGAACTGCGGAGCATGCCGCCGGATCGCTGTACGAGACCCATGAGGGTTCGACTGGAGGCAAGACCGTTTTGCAGATCTCGAACGATGATGCGCTCCTGACGGATGGTGAGGATGCTCATCGAAACCAAGCCAAACATCTGTTGGAGCATGTCCTGTTTTAGGTTGATATCGACAATCTGCTGCATGGGAACGTAGTTGAAGTCGATGGTGAAAATCCCTCGTTGAATGCTCATCATACCGGTAGCCAATTCAGCTTTCAGAATCGTATTGCGGGCCATAAGCACGGCAATGCCCATGACAACAGCTCCTGCCAGTGCGGCGAATGTACCAACAAAAACTTCTATTCCCAAGGTATACTCATAAATTTCAGGGATAACGAAGGCAATGACCCAGGCTAACCCCTTCACTATGGAGACTGCCCCGATCGGGAGGATAAAAATCAAGGGCCCGGTTCTCATGGCCGCAGCCCGTGTATCCGTATGTGATTCAACGAATTGAAAATCTTCATCGCCATCGGATGGCGCGATATTTGTCTGAGGGGCGGGTGGAGTAACCTCTTGCATTGCGGAAGCCTTTTTGGACATGTATGCAATAGGTCAAAATGAGCTGGAAGGAAGGCATCCTCAGCAATGAAAAATATCAGCGACAAGAGAAAGATGTGAGATAAAATCACAAACAGTTCTACACGTTATATTTACGAGTTATTTGCAAATAAGAAAATCTTTCCAAAAGCATTGACCCTTGCGGCGTCAACTCACATTGATATCTTGTACCATGAGTCAGGCCGTACAAACTCCCGTTCAGGCATACCATGCGGCCAATCCCGCAGTTCCCCCGATGGCAACGGTTCGGCCCCGCGTCAATCGCAACCCTTTTGCTGGAGAATCAACCCTCCCATGGAACACCGTCAACGTCATTTCCCAGAAAGAAAGCGGCCCCAATATGAATGGCCGCCAAGTCAACCGCGAGGTGAATCCCTACTCTCGTCGCTCTCAGTGGAATCATGATCAATCGATTGTCTCCATGACCGACAATCATCGCAAATTAGCCCAGATTTTCGGACACACAGACAATATCCACAACAAGAAGCCGCAGGAAGAGCGGAAGCCGGGTGAAGTTCTGACTGAGTTTGCCGCCTCGGAAGCCACCAGTCGGGGTCTCCATGCTGGGATCGATGCACTCAAGGGAGGCAGCCAGGCCATGAGCCGCATTGCCGATCAAGCCAGCCGCATGCTCCAACCAGCTGGCACCGTCGCCCAAGCCACCGCAGGCCATGCCCAGGCTCTGGCAGGAATGGCAACCCCCGCAGGCGGAGTCAGTTCATCCATCACTCAGGTTGTCTCGATGTCCCTTGAGGGAATGGAAGACTTCGCCATGATGGAGGCAAAAAAGCAGGTTGCCCCCTCTGTCGGCAACGTCCAGGACAAGCAGACACCCGGAGCCGACCGTCAAAAGATGACCATTGTTCGCCCCGGCGAAACCCAGACCCAGCCTCAGGATCAGCGCAAACCCCCCCGCTTTCCTCCCAAAGATGCTCCTTGGGTGCAACAGGCCGTTGCTCGCGCCCAGCAGAAGAAAAATCTCCAGCAAGCAGCCCAGACTGCTGCTGTCTAATTAAATCCTTTGCTGATCGGAGGGCATAACAGATTCCGCTTGAGGACTCGTGGAAACGCGCTTTATTAGGTTGTGGACTTTTGTTCACTATGAAAACTCTTGCTTCAGCCGCGCTGGTGCTGCCCCTTTCAGCCGTTCTCCTTCATGCGGATGTCATGGCTCAGTCAGGAGGGACGCCCTCTTCCCGTCCTCCGGTGCAATCTTCGGGAAAAGGCACGAACTCTTCGCAACTGCCCATCCAGGATGAGTCGGAGATCATCCTGGGATTTTCGAAAAAATACACAGCCCTCGGGAAGCCATCTGTTTTTATTGAATTTGGGGCACAGGACCTTTACCTCCAGGCGGCCTTCGAGCGACCTCTGCTCGCGGCAGGGGCTCAAATTGTCGGGGTGAAAACTCCCGTCTCATCCTCGAAGAAATCCCCGTCAAAAGACCAGAAAGCCGATCTCATCATTCACGTGGACGCCACAGAGGAAGAAGTGCCGCTTTACAAGCCGAGTGGTCTGGATGAAAGCAGACCCCGCTGGCGCTTCATCGTCCACGCCACTCGTACCATGAAAGATGGCAGCGGCATGTTACTGGGCCGGGTCGATTCGGATCACCTTTTCTCCCTGGAAGGCGCTTCCGTCGGCATCCTCGCCCGCCATGTCCTTCACGTCAGCGGAACGGATGTCGCCACGCAGACCGCCCTCGAACTCATGAGGCAGATTGCCGCTGGACAATAAGAGCCTTTCCTATTTTTCAGACAGGCTCTAAGGATCATCCCTATGGCAGATCGCAAAAAATCCGGGCAGAAACGCCGGGAGGGACTATTTGTTCGCCCACTTTTTAACCGGGCGAAGCATGACGCCGCCCATCTCGTAGAGCTTCTTTTTATTGTGGAGCATTGATGAACGATCCCCGCCTACGAGTGCGTAGTAATCCTTGCGCAGGAAGATGGCTTCTTCCGGGCAAACTTCCTCGCACATGCCGCAGTAGATGCAGCGAAGCATGTCGATTTGAAATTCCTTCGGGGCTTTTTCCACCTTGGCGTTTGGGGCGGTAAACGGGATGTCGCCGGGGGTGATGCGGATTGCCCGGGGAGGACAGATAAATTCACACATCTGGCAGGAGACACATTTTTCCCGGCCATCTTCGTCTTTCACTAACGTGGGCGCACCACGATAACCATCGGGCATTTCCCACTTTTCCTCCGGATACTGCATGGTGACGAGTCCACTTGCGGACATATCCATGAGGGTGCGCTCTTCCCGGGTTTTCATGCGGCCAAAGAGCATCAAATACACATTCCGCCAGAAATGACGGGCGGTGATGATCAGCCCTCCCACAATTGCGGGCAGGTAAAGATTCTCGTACCAGGTAAGTGTCGGCCTCCGAACGTACATGCTCAAAACCTTATACCATCTCTCTGACTCTGCAATGTCTTTGTCAAAATCACCGATGAATGATCACGTCTGAATGGGGAAAGCGAACTTTTGGCAGCGTGGCATATTTATCGCCCGTTGCACGATAACCTGCCGCACACGCCACAACGGTATGTAATCCGAGGGGAGCAAGGCCGAGGATTTCGTCATACTTGGCCGGGTCAATCCCCTCCATGGGGCAGGTGTCGATTCCCAAAACAGCAGACGAGGTCATGAAATTCCCCAGAGCGATGTATACCTGATTGGCTGCCCATTCCCGGATAGCCTGCGCACGGGGCCCGTGGATCAGATTCCCCACCATCATATCCCGGTAACCTTTCAGCGAATCGACAGCCCCACCACGGACTTCGACGGTGCGTTGCAGAAATTTGTCGATATAGGCTTCGTTCACCTCCGTCCGGGCGGCAAATACAACGTGGTGAGAACAATCCGTCACCTGCGCCTGTCCCCATGAATGCCCCTTCAAAGTCTCCTTCAAGGCCGGATCTGTGATGACGATGAACTTCCAAGGCTGAAGTCCGAAGGATGAGGGCGTCAGTACCAGGCTTTCCTCCAGAGCCTTCCAAACATCAACTGGGATTTTCTTCGTCGGGTCAAATTGCTTCGTGGCATAGCGCCAGTTGAGTTGGCTCAGGAGTTGTTCTTTCGTCATCATTATCATCGCCTTTCTAAAAGTATAGCACTTCCATGTGCTTTTACGCAGTTTCGCGCAAGGCAGAAGAAACTCTCTTTTCTTAGTCTGTCAAGCTTGTCGGAGGGAGACTGTTATTACGCTTTCTACTATATGGCTTGGGTGACATTTAATAAATATCTAGTTGGAAGTGGATTTGTAATTGGCGGTCTAAAATACCGCTGATTCTATCACGTCTCGCTGAGGAATTACATCAGCGGTTTCCTGGGGGGGGTATTTTGTTTGCCTGGCTTGGTTTTCACGCCTTGTTCCTTTTGACGTGAGTGAATTCGCACTGGTTCACGTCACGGCGTGAATCTGTCTGCGGATGAGGTCAACTCCGTGTGGTCGTGATTACATCCGCGCCGAAGTAGGGTTTCAGGATTTCCGGGAGCCGGACGGAGCCATCCGGCTGTTGATAGGTTTCGATGAGTGCGACATAGAGGCGGGCGAGGGCTGTGCCGGAACCGTTGAGGGTGTGGCAGAAATGATTTTTCCCCTTTTCGTCTTTGTACCGGAGGGACATGCGGCGGGCCTGAAAATCCTCAAAGTTGCTGCATGAGGAGACTTCCAGATAGCGCCCGGTTCCCGGTGCCCATACTTCAAGGTCGTAGCACTTGGCCGCGCCAAATCCGATGTCGCCGGTGCAAAGCTCCACGGTGTGGTAATGGAGTCCCAGCGTCTCAAGGATTTCCTCAGCATTGCGACGGAGTTTTTCCAATTCGTCATAGGAGGTGGATGGTTCGACGATCTTGACCAGTTCCACTTTGTCGAACTGGTGGACCCGGATCATGCCGCGGGTTTCCTTCCCGGCGCTGCCTGCTTCGGCTCGGAAGCAGGGGGTGTAGGCGGCGTAGCGGATGGGGAGTGCGGATGCGGGAAGAATCTCCTCCCGGTGGATGTTCGTCACGGGGACTTCAGCGGTGGGGGCCAGATACATTCCATACCCGGCGACGGCATACATGTCCTCGGCGAATTTGGGAAGCTGGCCGGTGCCAACCATGCATGCTTCGCGAATCATGAACGGGGGGGAGACTTCCGTGTAGCCGTTCTTCTGGGTGTGGGTATCGAGGAGGAAGGAAATCAAGGCGCGTTCAAGCCGGGCTCCCTGTCCTTTGTAGAGGACGAAGCCGCTGCCGGAAATTTTTGTCGCGGCATCGAAATCGACCAGGCCGAGTTTTTCCGCCACGGCCACGTGATCTTTTGGCTCAAAGCTGAAGGTCGGTTTTTCGCCCCAGACGTGGACGACGGGGTTTGCCGTGCTATCCGATCCCATGGGGCATTTTTCATGGGGGAGATTGGGAGTTCTTAAAAGGAGGGCTTCCTGATTTGCCTCGACTTTGGCGAGTTCCAGATCGAGGGCGGCCACCTGCTCGGAGCGTTCTTTCATTCCCGCCATGACGCCGTCCACCGATTCGCCCTTTGATTTCAAGACGCCGATCTGTTTGTTCAGGGCGTTGCGCTCGCTCTTCAGTCTTTCGACTTCGGAGATGACCCGGCGGCGTTCAGTGTCGAGTGCCAGAAGTTGATCCACGGTTTCTTCCGCGTTTCTTCCACGGGTCGCGAGGCGTTTTCTCACCAGATCGGGATTTTCCCGGATAAGTCGAATATCGAGCATAAGCTGGTCATCCTAAGCCTCAAAGGTGACGGCTGTCAAACATCGGCGAGCTTTCAAAAACGATTGGCAAATTCCCTGTAGAGGCTACAAAGGCACCATGTCCAAAAAGGAGAAAGAGAAGGAAAAGGACGCTCTCAAGGTGTCCCCAGCCAAGTCTCTGGTCGACGAACTCGATCTCCTTGAGGTGCTCCTGCGACAGATCGCGGAAACCTACCTTGCCCGGGTTACAGAGGAGCTGAAGCAAGTCCGTTCACAGATCTACAATCTTGCCCTTGAGGAAGAAATCCCCACGGAGAAGATCAAGGATATCCGTGAGATGCTCACCCAGCTCCGTTCTTTGCAAACCCGTCCTGAAAAAGGTCGTCGCAAGGATTTGAAAAAAATGGATGATACGATCCAGGACTTGCGACACTATGTCGAGTCTTGGTAGCTTTGGTTTACGTTGTGATTCATCCCTTGCGCGGAGCTGTTCTTGATCTCGGCTCGAATTCCTTCAAACTCTTCCTCGCCGAACAGAGGGGGGCGACTCTCGTCATCCACGCTGAGAAGGTCTATATCACCCGCTTGGGTGAACATGTTGCCACGACTCGTACCTTGCAGCCACTCGCCATCAAACGGTCTCTTTCTGCCATAAAAAGTTGCGCACGGCTCATTCGGGACTTTGCTCCCGGGAAAATCTTTGTCTCCGGCACAAGCGCCCTACGCACGGCTCGTAATCGTGAGGCATTTACGACTCCGGCTCAGAAAATTTTGGGTCGACCCATCCATATTCTTTCGGGAAAAAAAGAGGGGATTTTGGGTTTTGCTGGAATCTGTTCGCATCTACGTTGGGCAAGAAAAAAGGTGATCAGCATGGATCTTGGGGGAGGGAGTCTTCAATTCGTCACCGGGGAGGCCGGAGTCGCTGAGACGAGCAAAAGTCTTCCTCTGGGTGCGGTGAGGATGCGGGATCGATTCCTGCATGAGCATCCAACGCCTCCTGAAGCGCTGAGGCAGGCCCATCGCCTCATACAGTGTAGCATGAAACAAAATGTTTCCTATCTCTTGTCCCTGAAGCGTCCTGTTCTTGCTGTTGGCGGTTCGATCACTACGCTTGCTCTCATGTCACAGTCCGAGCCGGGGCGAATTTCGATTCCTGAACTGGAGGGTTTCCGCGTTTCCCGCCATCTTTTGCAGGGGTGGATTGAACGCCTTTCGGGTATGACACTTCCCCAACTGCAAAAAATTCCTGGTTTGCCCATTGAGCGTGCTGATTTGGCCCTTCCGTCTGCGCTTACTTTTCTAACGGCCATGGAATTTCTGGGGGTTACCAATCTCTCCTGCGCGACACGCGGACTCCGTTATGGTATATGGTTGAAGATGATCAGTGGCCGTCCTTTTTCGAAAATTCTCCGGGAAGAGACAACCTAAATGAAGACGAAGGAACCATCTTCCTGTGTGGAGGAAGCTGAAAAGCTATTGGAGAGATTTGAGCAGGATCCGGCTCACACCCGGCATGTGGCTCTTTTGGCCGGTCTGTTTTTTTCCGAAACGCAAGGTCTGCATCATCTTGGGGAAGAGGAGCGCCATTTTCTCCACGTAGCGGCGCTGTTGCACGATATCGGATGGGCGAAATCTCCCAAAGGTGTGAAACATCATAAAATTTCTGCGGAGATGATCCGCCAATATCATTGGAAAACTCTGAAGGATGAGGAAGTCCGCACCGTGGCCGCCATCGCCCGTTATCATCGCAAGGCATTGCCCAAGGCGAAGCACCTCGAGTACTCCGAGCTTTCTCCCGCCCAACGAAAGATCGTTTCTTCCCTCGCGGCCCTTTTGCGGATGGCCGATGCCCTGGACCGCACCCACCGGCAGGTGGTTCGTTCCCTGGAAGTCAAATCCTCCCCTGGGAAAAAGATGCGTGTCATCCCACGGACGGAAGCCAGTCTTTATCACGAAATCCGCGCATTTGATGATAAGAAAGACCTCTTCGAGTCGTTTTTCGAACAAGAAATAGAAGTGGAGATGAAGAAATGAAATGGCGTTCAGTCGTTATTTCGCTCCTTCTTCTGGCCATCTTCGGCGGCTTCGCATTTTATTACTTTCGTTTTTTTGTTGCTCCGAAAACTCATGGTGTGATTTTGCTGATCACTCCGGGTGTGGATCTGGAACTGCTGGCGGCATCGGAGATTGATGCGGCTTCCGTGCTGCGCTACCGCACGCTCTTTTCACCCCGCTTTACGGCTCTTGTGCGGAGTCGTACGACAAAGGGCACCACCGTCGATCTCCCGGCTCTGATGACTTCCCTGGCTTCCGGGCAGTACGGTCCTCCCGGCCACCTCGGTCTTTCCAAGGATGGATTTCCTCTGGATACTCTGATCTACGATGCCCAGCGCAAGGGCAGACTCGTGGGCCTCACTACCGACGGAACGCTGACCGCGCCGGAACTGGCTGCTTTTTATTCCTCCGTCGTCGATCCATCGGACACCGCGACGATTGCCACCCATCTCATCGACTCGGCCAAGATGTCAATTATCCTTGGAGAAAACGACAGCATCTTTACCAAGGCCCAGCATTTCAAAAACCGCGATCTGCTGGCAGAGGTGAAACTGGAAGGCCGGAATTTGCTCCTTACCCGGCAGGATTTGCAGGACTTTGCTTCGTATAATATGCTTACCCGGGTCTTCGGAATTTTTCCTTTTCACACATCGGTTAAAGATCCCACCGTTGTCCCATCTCTCCCTTTCATGATCCAGCGGGCGATTCAAAAGCTGCAATACAACCTCCACGGGTATTTCCTTGTGGCAAGCACGCGAATGCTCAACCATCACCCGGATGATGATACCCCGGAGCATCGACTTGAATCCCTTGGCATTTTGGATGAAACCATCCACACCGCCCTGCAATATGCCGGGAAGAACTCTGTCGTTATTCTCTATTCCCCCTATTCCCGTGGACGCCTTACCTCTCCACATGGAGATGGGGCAGATCCCATCCTTCATGCGGAATCGACCGGGTGGGTCTTTATTTACAGTCCGCAACCTCCGTCCCTCGGAGGGTTTATCTGGCCGTCGGATTTGCACAACTACATCGAAAATAATTTGTAGCCCGGAGTATGCCACTCACCGCAAACTCACTTCGGGAACTTCTTCAAGTCCGGAACCTGACGCCCCTCGCTCAGTACGGACAAAACTTTCTCGTCGATCCTTCACAGGTGGATTTTCTTGTCTCTTCGCTTCCTGCCGGGACAAGTGAGGTGCTGGAAATCGGCCCCGGTCTTGGTTCTGTCACGGAAAATCTTTTGAGCCGGGGGATTGCGGTCACGGCCATTGAGATTGATCGTGGGCTTTGCACGTACCTGACGGAGACTTTTTCAAGCGACCCGAAATTCAAACTCATATCGGGAGATGCGGTCACGACCATTCCGGGGCTTCCCCCTTTTCGGTGGGTCATCGGAGCGATTCCGTACAACGTGTCGACACCCCTCCTCACGGCGCTGGCGCTTCACGGTTCTCCTCCAGAAGTCATTGTCTTTACGACGCAAAAGGAGATGGCGGAGCGCGTTTGTGCAGTCCCCCGAACCAAGGATTACAATGCCTCGAGCATTCTTATCCAATCGGTCTATCAGGTCGGCATTTTGCGCAAAGTTCCCCGCACGGCTTTTTTTCCCCAGCCGCAGGTCGATTCTGCGGTGATTCGGCTGGTAAGGCATGCGGTTCCACTTCCAGAAAATCTCCCCTCCTTTTATGAACTTCTGCGTGCATCCTTTCAACATCGCCGGAAGGCCCTGCCAGAATCCCTCACCGGGGAAAAACTTCGCCGCGCCGAGGAAATTTCAGTCGCAGAGTGGCAGAACATTCATCAAAAACATGGAAGACATATTTGACCTGGTGAACGAGCGTGACGAGGTCATCGGTCACGCTCCGCGTTCGGAAGTGCATGCCCGGGGTCTTCTCCACCGGGCTGTACATATCTGGATTTTCAACTCGAAAGGAGAATGTCTCTTCCAGATGCGCTCTCCGCGTAAGGATCGATTCCCCAATACGTGGACTTCTTCCGTCAGCGGTCATGTCGATCATGGAGAGACATATTTGGAGGCCGCCCAGCGCGAAATTCGTGAAGAGGTGGGGTTGAAAAAAGCCGTGGCATTGGAAGAGGTGGCTTATGTGAAGGCCTGTTCTCAGACGGAACAGGAATTTGTACGTCTCTATATGCTCCGGCACGATGGTCCCTTTTTTGCCCAACCGGATGAGGTTGCAACTCTGGAATGGTTCACTCCGACAGCCATCATGGAGCGGATGAAAACGTCTCCGGTCGAGTTTTCCCCTTCCATCGTTTATCTTTGGAATCTTCACGGTGTTCAAGCAATGAAGCTGCTGGATGTGTAGCAAAACTCAGCATTCCAGACTCTGTCGCAGGTCGTCGCTTGATTCTTGACATCCATTACATGGGAGACGCGGCGCGTCTCTACATGGGCGACAGGCTCATTTTGGATCATTACTATAATGGTGATCCAATGAGTGTCGCGTTGTGGCGCATTCCCCACAAGGAGTGGGCGAAACTTCGGGTGAAAATTCTGCCTTATACAATTTCTCAATGACAATGGGTATAATGGTGGTTTACGAAGCGTTTGCTTGAGTATGGAGCCAACCTTGCCCGATTAAGCTCAAGATGGTTGGAGTATCGTCATAGAGTGATCTGGCCC
>Ga0187810_10000437_pt1 | contig 16159 bp, 14 predicted proteins | sample NC_wetland_sal_i_9_FD_132963 | JGI IMG/M metagenome (GOLD analysis project Ga0187810, IMG submission 132963) | Wetland sediment microbial communities from Neuse River Estuary, North Carolina, USA - ASW_5 | ecosystem: Environmental > Aquatic > Freshwater > Wetlands > Sediment | place: USA: North...
AACCCACCAAACTCACGAGCCAACCTGTCGAACACCAACGCGGACCAAGATCGTGCACCAGTCTCGCTAAAGGAGTGTAGCATCACAAACTACATGTGGCAGATAGCAGAATAACCGCAATCAATAGGTTATCTTCAACAAGCTCTTGACTGTTTAAGGCGGAGTCCCGCATGATGGGAGTGAAAAGCCACGATAGTGCCAGTTTTGCGCAACCCTCGGCATGAGAAATTTTCTCAACTCGTGGCTAGCGGTATAAAGCCAACCAGAAGCGTACGTTTCGCTTGGCTACAGCAAAGCCGGGGCGCCACAGCATCCGCGGAATCGGCACCACAAGAGAGGGAAAATCGGCCGTGATTCTGCTACCTCGAACTACATCGAAGCGAGGGCATGGTTCGTCTGTTGGAGATCGGCCTGTGAATTCTCCGACTGAGCCCGAAACAACGCCCGGATTTGTTCTCTGATCGGACTCAAATCTCGCGGGGCCGAGTTGGGCGCGAACAGGCCGTCTGCCTCCCATCGCTCCGGATCCAAGCCAACATGCCAGGCATTCAACCAGGTGTCCTTTGGAAAGCGGTGCAACTCTTCCGGCATCACATCCTCCACAGCGATCAGGAATAAGACCTGCGCTAATTCCTCGACGGTGGCCATATTCTGCTGGTGGTCGGCCAACAACTCCGGCATTTCCTTGCCCGACCTCAAATTCCGGGAACGGTACTTATGAAGGAAATCGAGTGACAGGTAGTTGAAGAAATCGAAAGTCAGGTGGCTCGGCGACCGCTTTGCCCAGTCGCTGAACATCTTATGCATACAAGTGGTAAGTGCGAAAAAGCGGCCCGTTACAACGCGAATCTGAGCGTGTTTGTCAAAAGGATCCAGAAAGATCGAATTGAACATCTGGGGGCACAGAAAGCCCCACGCAGCCGCGTTATCCCACAGTAATTTCGCGGCGGTTGCCATCGGGTGCCCAAACAGGTAATACGCCTGCTGAATCTTGTCCGTGAGGGAGTCGTTCAGGCCAAGGAGGAACCAGTTATAGGCATCGACAAGTTTCGAAGTCAGAGTCCCTTCGGCATCCCGCTGGATCATCGACGTCACCATCGTATTGCCAAAGCCGATCATGTCGTTGCCTGGCGAGTAGAAGGGGTCCGAAAACACTCCCGCCTCACCGACGCACGCCCACCTGTCAATCGAGTAGACCTGCTTCGACGAATAGCTGTAACCGCGCATGCATTTGAAATCCATAGGCGGCAATTCCCTGACGAAGTCGAACACGGCAGGCTCATGGTTTCGCAACCATTCCAACGCAAGTGGATAAGTACTGTATTCCGAAAAAGGATGGACGTCGTCGGCAGCCACGATTCCGACGCTGGTATTGCCGGATGCCAGCGGTATGAACCAAACCCAGTACCCCTTATTGATTATGTGGTTGGTCGAGAAGTAGCGGTTGCGGTCCGGGACTCGCGCGTGCCAGGCAGCCTCGCTTGCGGGAACCATATCGCTGATGTCAATTCGACCTTCATACCGGAACCAGGCCGCACTGCACTTTCCCGATCTTTTGCGTTCCAGCCCCAGTTTCCTCTGGAGAAGGCGGCGGCGGCCAGTCGCGTCAACCACCCACTTTGCTTCGATTTTCAGGGATTGCGACGTGCTGTTGCCGGCAATTTCCACAACATGACGCTGTCCGCCGCTGCCCAGAGTGACGTCCTTGATGCCGACTCCCTCCAGCAGGTTCACACCGTCTGCCTGGTTCATGGCACGCAAATCATTTTCCAGCATGCCTCGATCCAACTGATAAGAGTGAACCTGCGGAAAGCGCGACAAGCCGTACTCAGGCCGTGAATGAAAAGGCCCTGCAGTATCCCCCATGAAGTAGCGCAGGCCGCACTTGAAGAAATGCCGGTTGTTGAAGTAGTCGGTGAGATTCAGCTTTTCGCTCAGGTAGTGCGCACCCAATTCAACGCTGGATTCTCCGACTTTGAAGGACGACTCGGGAAGGGGACGATTCAAACGGTCGACCAGTAAGATCGATTGGTCGGGTACCGCTTGCCTGAGTTGCCGGGCCAATGTCTGCCCCGCCAAACCACCGCCGCAAATGACCACGTCATAGGAATCCTGAAGCAAGTTCGCTGCGTTCATGGGAAAAATCGTCTCCTTATCAGTTAATCGACTTCGCGACCCAACGGACTACCCTGCGACGAACTCCAGTTCCATCCGATCGCTTGCGGGCCGCACGATCTTCGTATGGAACGATCGGTCATGCCGCGCATGCCCGAGCACTTCCGGAGCGCTCTTGTCCCGGACCTCGATCAACACCTCGGCCAGCTTATCGAGATCTAACCTGATCGTGCGGGCCAGGTCGCCCCGGCGGTGAATGTTCTTGTTTTTCAGCAAATCGCCGTGCAGGAGCAGCAGCTCCCCGCTGAGACGATGAAGCTCCCGGATGTAATCGGACACTGCGACTCACTCACGCCGCCGCGGCTTTCGCGCGGGAGTCGACCAGTTCCGCCAGCCTACGGACGCTGGCGAAGACTTCCACGTTGAGATCGCCCTCGGCGAACTCGAAACCAAAGCTCTCTTCGATCAGAGTGATCAATTTCACGAAGGCCAGCGAATCGAGTTTCAGGCCCTCCTCAAGCAACGGTACGTCGGCGCCGATCTCATCGTAGCCAATGTTCACGTCCAGTTTGTCGGCAATCAGATGCCTCAGTTGGTCGATTGTAGGGTCCATTATTCGTCCTCCACGATAAACGGAATTAGTTCGTTATTTGTCCGCCCGCGCCAGATTGTCTGCCCCGTTCATTTCACCCATCGACGAGCGCCGCAAGAGATCGCCGGTCGACCTTTCCGCTGGGCAGGAGGGGAAGTCCGGCCGTCACGACATGCACTTCATCGGGGACGGCATAGTGCGGCAGCAAATCGAAGCATTGACGGCGAACCTGTGTTCCGTCGAGATCCGATCCCTGGCGCAAGACGCAGAAAGCGGCGATGCGCTGTCCCTGCTTGTTCTCCACTGCGGCGGCCACAACCACGACTTCGCTCAGCGCCGGGAGTTTTTCCATCCTTCGCTCGATATCGGACAGCGATACCAGGTAACCCCGGCGATTTACTCCAGCGGCGGCGCGGCCCACGATAACTATCGAACCGTCGGACTGGGTCATCCCCACATCGCCGGTCCGGTACCAGCCAGTGTGCGGCGCCTTGCCGATCCATTCCCCGTCTTCATCCACGTAGCCCTCGAATCCACAGGGATGATCGCAACAAAGCTCTCCTTTGCCGATTCCGGTTTCTCCATCCAGCCAGTCTTCCGCAGGCAATGGATCCAGGCGGAGCTGAACGCCGGGCATCGGCGCCCCAATCGTTGTGGCGCGGAGCTCCAGTGCGTCGCCGGGGAGGCATCCGGCCGCGGCTCCCAACTCCGTGCTGCCATACTGATTGACTAGCCGGCCGCTTACCATGGAATCGAAGTTCCGGAAAAGATTTTCACCGATTCGCTGCCCCGAAGTTACGAACACGTGATAGTTGCTGCGCGGAGTCTTGTAGCCCACGAGCAGCATTTCGCAGATTGCTGGCGTTGCAAATACGATGGTTGGGCGGAAATGCTTTTCCCTGCTCAGATACTTCAGCAGGTTGGTCTTCTCCTGCAGATCGATGGATGCACCGCTCATTACTGCCGGGAGAAACTCGGCTCCGAGTCCGTACATGTGTGCAATCGGTACGGGAATGACGGCTCTCGAAGCCGCGCTGAATCCATATCTGGAAATACAGTTCGCCGCGTTGCCGAGCAGTTTCTCATGACTATGGACTACAAGCTTTGAAATACCTATGCTTCCGGAGGTCCGCAGATAGAGCTTCGACGGCGGAGTCGATCTTCCGTTGAAAAGCATATTCCGTTCGGAGCGAAGATGCGTCACGGGAGAGAATTTGCCGGAATCGGCGGACTCGGCGGGCAGGACCCTGAGACGGTGCCGGCAAAAGTGCGGAGTGGGCTTAAGCTCAGCATCTTGCGAGGACGGCGTCAGGACAAAGCTGTTTCCCCTCTGGAATAGAGCCAATATGAGGAACGCGCCAGCGAGTGAGTTGATACACTCCACGGCGACGCAAACATCCCGATCAATCCCCTGTTCCGTAAGGAAGATTTCGATCTGTTTTAGTGCTGTCGGCGCGTCGGCGTAAGAGCAGCTGAACTGCCCATCGGTGATTATGCGCGACCGGGCGTCATCCCCATCGCAGGTCCGACCGAAGATTTCGCTGAAAACCACCACTCCTCCGAAGTGTGCGTCTGCGGCGGAATCAGCTGCGCATATCGAGCGTGCAGGTAGACCGGGGCGCAGCGTCCACTCTATTCTTATTCTTTGGATTATAACGCATCTTCGACGGCGCGCCCACTACTGTGGACCGAAGTTGGGCAACTAGCGAAGAGATCGGCGGAAGGGATCGGAACTTGATACCACAGTCTGGACAGGAATCGGTATGGTTTGGACCGAGGCGCCCCTGACGTTCACCGACGCCGAAAACAGAGCGGGCGGCGCTGACTCGGAAGTTGTCGTTGCCGGATACAGGATCACGGCGCCGGCCACAAGTTCCCCGGGCCCCGCGGGTGACGTTGCCGTGGCCGGAATTTCATGCTGCACGCAGGCGGTGGGCTGATTCGGAGCGATTGGCGAGATCGGCAATGTGATGGATTGTTGAGCCACGGCCGCACCGAGCGTGACATCGATGACCTGCTCAGTGACGGTAACGGGCCCGGCGACTATCGGCGCCGTTACCCAGTCAAACGCACAGACTGAGACTGTCTCACCCGGCAATCCGAGCACCGGCGCAGTGAACCCGTAAGCCATGATCGAACTGTTCTGAGCCCGCACATGCCCTCCGAGCACCAGGATGACAATGCAGGCGCCAATCAACCGCATTCGCTTGTTCATGATGGCCCTCCCCGTTGAACCCACGTCCGCAAACCTCCGCTGAGGCTTTCGATCATTTTATCCCGGCCTCGCTCCGGATATTGGTGCTGCCGGGAAACGAGCCGCAAACCGTGTCAATGCCAGGTGACTCCAAACAAAACCAGCAGCTCGTTGTGAGCGGAGTTGATCCTGTAGCCGCCCGCGATGCCGGTCTGATTGACATTCAGAAACGCAGGACTCCAGTGGATGTAGCGCAGTTCGGGAGAAATGTGCACGGGACCGGCGGCAAATTCCAGGCCGCCGCTAACCACCGCGCCATGACTCACCGGGTAGCCGGTAGCCGACTGCTGGTTGATCAGATACGTGTAAGTGACAACGCCCGACGTGACTCCCGATGCGTAGGCGCCGTTGGTCAGGTTGTTCCCGTGCACGAATCGCGGTTCATAACCGGCGCCGAAGAACGGGTGGGTCGCAAACCTGGGATAGCGATACTTGAGCAACACAGGAAACTCCCAGGAGTTCGCTCTCGCCCGCGTGATCTCGTTGGTGACCGACGAGAAGTCATAGGATGTGAAGCCGAAAGTCCGGTACAGAGCCTCGACCTCGACGAAGAAGTTTCGTGGCAGGTGGACATCCACTCTCGGGCCGACGATGTAGCGCCTTGATTCGCTGCTGATATCGTGGAGATTGCCGAAAACGTCATTCGAGACCCGAGCGCCGCCTTCGATGCCCAGACCAAGAGCCTGAGCCCCGGCGGGATTCGCGCTCGCAAACAGGAACATGAAAGACACGGTAAGAGGAAGGAAGAAGCGCATGAGAACAAAAGTATAGTCGATTTTAGTCAGCGGCCGCTTCAAAGATCCGGATTGCCTGCACAGCGGAATCCATCGATGGCGAGCCGCTCGGTGGGATTACTGGCTCCGCGATTGGATACGCGAACGATGGCCTCGAAGTTGTACCACGAACCGCCGCGAAGTACGCGCATGGAGCCTGTCGCCGGTCCTGTGGGATCGGTCTGGTCCTTGTCCGTGTAAGAGTTTCTGTCAAACCAGTCCGCAACCCACTCCCACACATCGCCGAGCATATCGTGGAGCTGCCAGGCATTTGGCGTCTTTTGTCCCACGGACCGCGGGCGGAGGCCATTGTCAAAGGCGCTCTGAAAATAGTTTCTTCGTTCCTGCTTAAATAATGCAGTGCTGTCAATGTGCTGATTGCCGCTGTTATCTCCGAACCAGGCAATCTCGTCCAGGTTTCCGTAGCGGGCTCCGGTTGTTCCCGCGCGCGCCGCATACTCCCACTCCGCTTCCGTCGGGAGCCGCATGCCGGCCCAGCCGCAGAAGGCTTTCGCCTCGTCCCAGGTGACGAAAACGACCGGCATCCTGTCGTCGGGAGAAGCTTCATTGAGATGGTTTGTCCCGACGCCGTCAGCGGTTGGCAATGCGGCGGCGCCCGTCGTGGCGCGGTAGCGCTTCCAGGCTGCCACCGTAACGGGAGTCTTGCCCATCCAGAAACCTTTGGTCAGAGTCACCCTGTGAACCGGTTTTTCGAAGGCTTGGCAATACTGGTCGCCCGGGGAACAACCCATCATGAAGCTTCCCGCCGGTATCCACTGGTAGATCATGCCATCCTTCGGATTGGTGCGGGCCTCTCCAGCTTGTTTGGCGGGCAGGGCCCAGCACTGGAGCGCACACAGCAGAACCGTAAGACCTGCAGCCCGGCTGGCTAAGAAAGCGTCATTCGTCCGCGCCGCAAGGTCAGCCCGGCGCAAGAGGAAACCATTCCGGTTGATCACTGAACCGCTGGTCTCAGGGCCTTGACGTCGGGGGGGAATACCCCGATTTCGGCCGGAATACTGCGCGCTTTGGATTTGCGTGCCTCGGTGGCGGGGATCGGGTTATTCATGCCTACAAAATTCGGGAAAATGTCGAACGACATCAGATCGGCCCCGAGTTGAACCGGCCCGTTATAGCCGGCATCGCGGATGCGTGTAACCAGATCCTCACCGGTTGTTCCCGGCGGGATGGCCTGGTGGGTCAGAGCCGTGAGCCTCGGCTGCGCGACGATCAGCAGTTTTGCAAGATCTTCGGGATTCGTGTGGTAGTTCCAAACCTCCGGAGACGCCGACTCGGGAAAACCATAAATTTCATGCACCAGCAGATCGGCGCCCGTAGCCATTTTTGTCAGCAGGGTGGTGGGGTCGTACTTGGTGTCACCGGAATAAACGAAGGAATGACCCATATAGTCCACCCGGAAGCCGTACGCCGGGTTTACGGGCATATGGTTCACCAGAAACGCCGTGACAGTAACTCCATTGCTTTGGTATACGACACCCGGTTTCAGTTCCGTCACGATCGTGTCCTCGCCCGAAGCCGCAAAAGTGAACAGAGTGAAGAGGCAGCAGCGGATATAGATATCGGCATCGTCCACCGCCCGCAGGAGCGGCATGATCGAACCCATGCCGAAAGGGCTGTTGGGGCCGGGTCCCGGTCCCCACACCATCAACGGATCGGAGTCACGGTAAAGCCACCCCAAATTGTAGAGCGCAGGCAAATCGGCATAATGATCGCTGTGCAGGTGGCTGATGAACACCCTGTCGACACCGACGTTCGGATTGGCGCTGGGCCCACCCGATTCGAGCAGCCGGGTCAATATGCCCTGGCCGCAATCGAAAAGCAAGCGCTCCGGCCCGGCTGTGACCAGCAGCCCCGCCGTTACCTGATGGGAGGCGACGTAGGCGGCAGGATCGATCAGCGGCACGCCGGTCCCGAGTAAAGTGATCGTCATAATCGACTGTGGCTCGCCCGTGCCCTGCGCAATCAGCGCGACGCAGGAACCAAAGCAGACGATCGTTGCCAACACGGTTCTCTTCAACTGATACCTCCCCGAAAAGTATATTCTGAATTCACTGCGCAGGAAACCAGCATAACTCCAAATCGACTCTTTTTCTACGCCGCCGACACATTCGCTGCGTCTTTTGCTTCGGGCTCCATCGGGTGCTTCTGCTGTACGGAGATTTCTCCCTGCTGCTGGAGTGCGGGCCAGATGCCGTTGACCAGACCGGCAATCATACTGAGATTGAAAAGGGTCAGCGCCGTACCATTTCCGGCGCCCAGGAGAAATACCGAGGCCAGGGAAATCAATCCGGGACCGAAAGTCGTCGACATCAGAGTCTTGAGATTGGCGTTATACTCGGTTCCGATTTCAAAGAGCTGGGCGAGTTGCCGCAGGCTCTCGTCCATGAGAATGATCTGCGCTGTGTCCGTAGCCAGTGTGGAGGCCCCCCGCAGCGAAACTGAAACACTTGCCGTTTTCAGGGCGATCGCGTCGTTAATGCCGTCTCCGACAAAACAGACTCGCCTGCCTTCCTTCTGCAGAAGCGCCACTTTCGCCGATTTGTCCTGAGGCAGCACTTCGGCCAGAAAATGATCCACACCCAGTTCCGAAGCGAGAGCCCGGGTCGGAGCGACATGGTCGCCGGAAATAATGTAGACGGTCAGGCCGCGGGCCGTCAGTTCCTCGATCACCTGTTTCGCTTCGGGCCGAAGAGTGGGGCGAAGTTCGATAGCGCCTGCCAGTTTGTCGTTGAACGCCACGAATACGACGGAGGCTCCCTGCTCCTGCAACTTCGCGCGGCGGTCTTCAAAATCGGGTGGCAGCGGGAGCCCCTCCATCGCCATGTAGCGCGCGCTGCCAACCCGGATCAGGCGGCCGTTGGAGCGAGCCTGAATTCCGTAGCCCATTTCGTAACGCGCGTTCTCAAGGTCCGGGCGGGCCAGGTTGCGCTGCCTGGCGGCGAGGACGATCGCGGCGGCGATCGGATGGCTTTGCCGCGCCTCGACCGCGGCCGCATAGGTTAACACTTCATCGGTGCTGGTATCGCCCCAGGTGTAGATCTCGCCCACTTGCGGCTGGGTCTCGGTCAGCGTGCCGGTCTTGTCGAAGACCACTGTGTCAATCTTGCTGATAGCTTCGAGTGCACGACCGTCCTTGATCAGTATTCCCGCCAGAGACGCGCGCTGCAGGAAGTTGAGCATAGCCAGGGGCGAGGCGACTTTCATGACCGCGACATAGTTCGAATTGACAACCGCCAGCCCGCTGGCGGGGCCCAGGAAGTACAAACCGAGCCCAGCCAGTCCAAGGGTAGGCAGTACGCTTCTGTCCGCTACGTCTCTCCATCGGGCCTGAATGGCGTTTCGGAAGTCCGTCGTGTTCGCGAGGACATTTCGGATCTGAGCGGCCGCGGTTTCGGCGCCGGTCTTCTCGACGCCCACCTCGATCCGTCCGGCAAGGACCACAGTTGCTGCGAACACCTTGTCGCCGGGCTGCTTCTCGGCAGGCTGAGCTTCTCCGGTGAGAACGTGCTGGTCGACCGACGCAGTGCCAGCCGTCACCACCCCGTCAATCGGGATCATTTGTCCCGCCCTGATCACCAGGGTCGCTCCGGCGGCAAGCTGTTCAAACGGGATCTCGACTTCCCTGCCGTCGACGATCACCCAGACGGTCAGTGGCTGTTCGCCGAACATGTTCGCCAGCAGTAGGCGCGACCTGTCTTCTGTTTTCAGCATCATCTTCGCGCTGGCGTGGAAGATCGTCACCGTCAATGAACAAATCAGGAAATACCCGCCTGCAATCAAACCGATTAAGGACACCGAATCGAGGTGTCGGACGGTGATCTTCCGCTTCTGGAAGAGATCCGAAACGGCGCCCTTGAAAGCCGGCCAGGCCGCGTAAAGGATGATGCCGCCGCTGACCAGTTTCAGTGGCGGAAAAAAAAGCGTTCCAAGGGTCGCGGCGGCGACAGAAGCCGCAGCCACCTGCAGGTACCTGTCCACGGTTTTTTCCGCCTCCTGGATCTGGGCCCGGGCGGTGCCGGCGGCGGAGCCCTCCATAGCGGCCACCTGACTGCTGCGATTGTCTTCAGAGAACACCAGATCGCGAGCCTGCTTGAGGGCGCGGCCCACGGAGCGCATGCTGATCTCATTGAGCTGGCCGGGCCGGCGAGCTTGTTTCTCCTTCTTTCCCGCGCGCCGAATGTTTCCTGCCGCCGAGGAGATCTGACTGACGGCGGATTTCGCAAAATCGTGTACGGCCGTGATGTCCGGGGACCGGCCTGCCTCATCCATCAGGTTGTGAATTTCTTCCACGACCGCGTCGCGAAACGGTTCGATCTCGTTTTGATTGATTTGGTGCAGTTTCTCCTGGGTGTAACCGTAGATGGTGACGGCGATCACGTGCACCTCTTCGCGAATCACGTGATACTTGTCTTCGGCCGCGGTGTTCAGTTTCCTGCGTTTTCGGCGAAAAAACCGGGGCAGGGGCCCCAGTTCGGCCTTCGCAAATACACCGAAGGCACTGCGTGCCTCGGCGTACACCTCGGAGACTTCATCTTTCAGATCGTGAAAGAATCCGCCTGGTTCTCGGGAAAACATCAATCGATCCCGGCCCATTGAGATTTACCCTGAACAAAGAGGGGCATCCGTAAAGTGTACGACAAACCCGGATGCCACCGAGACGAAGTGCGCAGATCTCCGGTCATGGCCGAATGGTGGTCTCAATGTCTGAGCAAGCGCGCCAAGGCGTCCTGGACGCTTTCGGAGGCTTTGCCGGTGAGCGAAAGTATGTCATTGGTTACGCGGGAAAACTCCTGCGCTTCCGCCGCCCGGTATATCGTGACCAGAACATCGACGATCTCACCCGGCAGGCTGTCCTTGCGGCAGATTTCGCGATACGCCTCCTCGCCGATTGACTGAAACCGAACGGTACTCCCGGTAGCTGCTGAAACCGCCTGGGCGAGTTCCGGCATGGACAGCGCCGCGGGGCCCGTGAGCTCAAGAATCTCCCCGTTCAGATTGTTATTGCGCGCAATTGCCGCCAGCGTCCGGCTGACGTCGCTGCGCGAGACGTAAGCAACCCGCGCATCCCTGACAGGATAAGGCAGACGTCCCGTTCGGGCCAGTTCAGGCGCCCATTCGGCGATCGGGTCGATGTAAAGGCTCATACGCGCGAGCGTCCATCGCATGCCCGATTGACGCGTGGCGCATTCCGCGAACAGAATAAACGGCGCAACATTGCACTGGCTGGCGGGCGTAGCTGCCTGCAAGGAGAGAAATACAACGCGCTCCACGCCGGCCGCTTTTGCGGCGGCCAGCGCATTGGCGTGCTCATTGCAGCGGAGTGCGGCGGGAGTCTTCGTCGGAATCAGAATGAGGGTCGCGACGCCGCGAAACGCCGTCGTCATACCGGCTTCCTCCCGGTAATCGGCGCGGCGGATTGTTAAACCTTCCGCGTTCAAAGTGTTCAGGGACTCGGGATTGCGCCCTGCCGCAACGATCGAACTGGAATCGACGCCTTGCGCAAGAAGGGCCGCCACAGTGCCTTTCCCGACCTCGCCCGATGCTGCCATCACACAGATCACTCTTCAGGTATTCTTTCGTACGCAGGTATACGAAAGCAAGCCAGACAGTTATGGGTGCGGATATGAAAACGTAACGCCCGGCAGTCCGCCGCCGATTGTTCGGCTGGAGCGCGAAAAAAAATACCGCGACGACGCAGCGAACTTTGTGGGTTACTTTTGGGGCCGTTTCTTCTACAATCAGAGCAACTGTGTTACGTACAGTGAGCCCGGTACCTCAACGGCAGAGTGAAATGAAACCGGGCCAGGAAATCACTGAGTTACTATAACTGAGTGATACATCGCATTGGAGGTAAGGGTAAAGATGACTTATCACGATTATCTGATTGTTGGCGCCGGTCCGGGGGGCGTCCAGATGGGCTATTTCCTGGATCAGGCGGGACGGGATTACCTGATCATTGAAGGCGGACATGCCGCGGCCATGTTTTTCTCGCAGAACCCGCGCCAGCGGCGCCTTAATTCGTTTAACAAACGTTTCAACTGGTTCCCTGAGCCGGAATACAATCTTCGCTTCGACTGGAACACTCTGTTAACGCACGATTACTCTTTCCCCTTCCGTGGTTCGAACGAGATCTATCCGCTGGCCGACGCCGTCGTGCAGTACATCAACGAATTTGTCGCGAGATTTGAACTCAAGGTCCAATACAACACCCGTATCGGGCACATCTCGCGCGACCCGGATACAAAGCACTTCATCCTGACCACCACAACCGGCGACGAATTCCGCTCGAAAGTTCTGATCATGGCGACGGGTCCTGTCAAGCCCAACATCCCCGATATTCCGGGTGCCGAGTACATGGAGGGTTACGAGTCGGTCGATATGGACCCGAAGCGGTACGAGAACAAGCGGGTGATTATCCTCGGCCATGGCAACTCGGCGTTCGAGACCGCGAATCATCTGGCATACTCCGCTGCCCTGATCACCATCCTGTGCCGCGACCGGATGCTGAAGCATGCCTGGCAGACGCACTACGTCGGCGATGTTCGTGCGGCAGGTAACTGCATACTGGACATGTCGCAGCTGAAACTGCTGCACAGCGTCCAGGGCCTCACGCCGACGAAGATCACCAAACAACCCGATGGGTCGCTCCGCCTCTACTACGTCGAGGAGTTTCCTCACTGGACGACCCCGGGCGAGGCGAGGGGGTGGGTTCCGGCGGACCACATTATTCGCTGCACGGGCTGGAAATATCTCGACACCGACCTGTTCTCACCCGACATTCTGCCCGCGCCGTCGGATGAAACGGACAAGTACCCGCTCATGAGCTCTTCGTGGGAATCAACTACGCCGGACTTGTACTACGCGGGCGCAGCCATGGAGGGACGCAATCGCCGGAGCCCGACAGGGTTCATTCACGGCTATCGCTACACCTGCCGCGCGCTGTTCCGCATGCTCGAGAATCGCTATGAAGGCGTACCCACTCCCACCGAGGAGTTCGATCTTCGGGACGCCGCCGATCTGCAGCGCCTTGGCGAGCACATGATGAAGCGCATCAGCCTCTCGTCCGGGCTGTACGAGACGTACGGGATCATGGCCGATACTCTCGTTTTCGACACGGAAAACAAGAAGGCGCGGCTTGTGTATGAACTTCCGGCGGACTACATTCTGGAGCAGCCGGAGTTTACGGGCGAGGACAGGAAGATCATACTGTTCACGCTCGAATACGGGTTCGATAATTTTCCCAATGCCGACCTGAATTCGTTTGTCCGCCGCAACGATCCGGAGCGGCCGGGCTGCGTCGCGTATCTGCATCCCGTGTTCCGTCATTATAAAGGCGGCGTATTCGTGAAAGGGCGGAATACACGCAGTTCGCAGGTCATTCGTTACGACAAACCGGCGGACGAGTTCGAAGGCGACTTCGGCCACGAGAAGCCGCGCAATATCCTCCTGAACTTTATCAACGAGATCGTCGGCCTGACCTCGGAGGTTTTTCCCGAGGAGCACTTCTACAATACAGAGGATCGCGGCGGGTTTACTCCATGGCCCCCGGAAAAACGGACGGACGGCAGCTGGTTGCCGCAGTGTCAGCTACAAGTGGGTGGCCCGCAGGTACACGATTTCGAGCATCTCCGAAAGACGTCGGAACGCATAGTAACCCCGATTGCGCCATGGATACACACGAAGTGATGAGGCGGCGGAGCGACCAGGCATGCGCGCAGGGACGGCGATAATCGGCGCAGCACATGCCGCCAGCCGTTTGCGGGGGTTGACGATGACAACGCGCGGGAATCGTATTTTACTGATCCTGTGTGGTTTGATCTTGATCGGCGGCTCGTTGCCGGCGCCGCTCTCGGCCCAGACGATCACGTCGATCACCAATGCCGCAAGCGGACTGCCGGGGGGCGTTTCCCCCGGCGAAATCGTGGTCATTTACGGCACATCGCTTGGACCCGCAACACTGATGTCGGCACCGATCGCCGCCGGCTCCACGCTTCCCGTTTCGCTGGGCGGAGCGAGTGTCTCATTCAATGGAATCGCCGCGCCGATCGTCTACGCCAGCGCATCCCAGACCGCGGTTCAGGTTCCCTATGAACTGGCTGGTTCCGGCAGCGCTTCGGTGTTGGTCACCAATGGTAACGGGACATCGCCAGCATTCAATGTTCCGGTCGTTCTCAGTGCTCCGGGGCTGTTTACCCTGAATTACAGCGGCGCAGGCCAAGTGGCGGCTCTGAATGTGGGAGGCGCAAACTCGGCGCAGAATCCCGTGCCCGCGGGATCGTCAGTTCTTCTTTTCGCGACCGGTGAAGGCGTGACATTCCCGGCAGGCGTCGATGGGTTGATTCAGACCGTCACGACAATTCGGCAGCCCACTCAGCCGATTTCCGTCCTGATCGCGGGCACGGAGGCGCAGGTATTGTTCTCCGGCTCGGTGCCGGGTGACATACCCGGGATTGTGGAAATCGGAGTTCTGGTGCCACCGAGCCTTCCGGCTAATGCTGCCGTGCCCATTACGCTCACAATCGGCGGCGTTACGACGACCCGGATGACCACGCTGGCGGTTCAATAGGCGATGACACTGTCTGTTGCAGCGTTGATCGAGCAGAATGCAGGAGCCGGAGAGAAGAGTGAAAACATCCTGACGGACGACGTGTATGCGGACTGAAGCGGGATTCGCTCTCACTCGTCAAACCGATCGCCCTGAGAGAGCGGAGTTCAGGACTGTTTGGCGATTCCGGGTTATAGGTGTATACTCCATTTAATCGCGTTCGTTGAAACCATCGGGCCAATGCGCCTAGATCTGAACGAAGGAGTTAACTGTGAAAAAAGGCGATTCGCAGGAAAGCACTGTGACACAGGGGTCGGCGACAGCGGTTGCCGAACCTGTCACGGAACAGACATCCGCACCAAAGGCTTCCGGCCGTGCGGCAGAGGCAGAAGCCGCTCGAGCGAGGGCCGTGCAATTCATGGCGGACAAGCAGTATTCGCAGGCTCGCAAGGCTCTTGAGGAAGCGGAAGCGCTGGAAGCAGGACCAGCGGCCGAGAACCCGGCCGGTCCGTGGAAGGTTCTCTCAGCCCTGCGCTGGCGTTCGAATCCCAAACCCGAATCCGGCGCCAAAGGAGAGGCTGCGAAGCCTGCGGCGGATGAGCCGGTGGTCCTTACGTCAACGTCCACTGTGGATAAGGCTGTCAAGATCGTTGAACTTTACTCGAAGATCGCCGCAGTGGCCGGACTACTGCCGGGAAATATCCTGAATTTCGCCGCGATCCTGGCTGTGATGGTCACGATGGTATGGCGGATCGCCACTACCTTCGGGCAGCGCGAGGGTCATAATCGGATCAAGGGCTCTGTCATGGCGCTCATGGGAGCCGTGATTCCGACCGGTATCGGACACGGCATCGCAGCCGTAGTGACCGCGATTCCAGCCATCATTGCGGGGAGCGTTCTGTATTTCCTCGTAACCCCGGTTCTGGCGTACGCGCTGACCAAGGCCGTGGGCAACACATTTGTGATGCATTTCGAAAGTGGCGGCACGCTCCTGAACTTCGATCCCAAAGGTTTCCAGGAGTACTTCCTGAAGGAATTTCAGGAGGCAGGCGGCCAACTAAAAGCAGCGTAAGCGGATTCATTCGCGATGCAGCGCGTTACCGGCAAGCGTACCGAAGGCCCGCTTCTGCATTTTAACCTCTCCGAGCGCCTGTCTTTGGCTGAGACAGGCGCTCTCTGCTGTTAGAATGAACTCGTTCAAGATGCTGATCCAGTTCATCGTACCGCCCATCCTGCTGTTGGTATCGCTTCTCCTGAGGCCAATTGTGGGCAAGTCTCCGCGTCTGCGGGTGGCATGGGCGTTTCTGGGTCTCTGGCTGGCGCCGTTTTTAGTCTCGTTTCTGCCTGCCGCGTGGAATCCCGGCATCGAGCCCATTCGAAACATCGCCCATGCTCTGCTGGAGCTTGCGGGAGTTCAGCTGGCAGCCATCGTGGTTTTTGAGATCCTCCTGCGGCGTTTAACCCTGAACAAGTTCGTGGTGGAGGGGATCATCGGGATGGCTTCCGCCATCATCCTCATCAATCTCCTCTACGGGCTCGGCGTCAATGCAATTGGCATATTCGCCACCTCCGCCGTCACCGTTGCGATTATCGTCTTTGCTTTGCACGACCTGATCGGCAGCGTTGCTGGGGGCATTGTGCTGGATCTGGCGGGCGGTATTAAGGTGGGCGACTACATTCAATGCGGGGAATGGTCCGGATGGGTTCAAAGCTTGTCCCTGTGGCAGACCACCATCAAAGACCTTGCAGGCGACGCAATCGTCCTGCCCAACAGCCAGCTCTACCGGGCGCCGGTGCGGATCTGCGCTCCGCTGCATCGCCGGATCGTGTCGTTCGTCATGCCCCATGGTGTCGATTCC
>Ga0187810_10000438_pt1 | contig 16145 bp, 14 predicted proteins | sample NC_wetland_sal_i_9_FD_132963 | JGI IMG/M metagenome (GOLD analysis project Ga0187810, IMG submission 132963) | Wetland sediment microbial communities from Neuse River Estuary, North Carolina, USA - ASW_5 | ecosystem: Environmental > Aquatic > Freshwater > Wetlands > Sediment | place: USA: North...
CAGCGATCACGCATTCCCCGTTCTCTTTGAGCGCCCGAAAACTGTAATCCCAGGGCCCGATCATGCAGCCGACGAGCGGAGGGACGCCATCCTGCATCACCATGTGATAACTCATCGTCATGAGATTGGGACGCTCTTTCTTCTGCACCGTTGTCACGAGGACGACCGGCCCCGGCTCAATGAAGCGGTATACCCGGGATAACGGAAGTTTGTCCAGCATGATCGTGACATTTCCCCTCGGGAGATATCAGGATTGGGATTCCGGCGGGAATTTAAAAAAAAATTCAATCCTTGTTCTCTTGGATGATTCGCTCGAAGTCCTTGGGGATTCGAATTCTCTCTTTCATTCAATTTCCCGAATCAAAAATGCCGGGAAAATCTTTTAAAATCGGAATATGCTCCGGATCTGTAATTTTATGAAGATCCTTCCGTCTCACATGTTCCAGAAGGTAATCCCTTGCAGAATCTTCACTGGTGATCTGGCAAATATTTGTTTCGTTTGAATACAGCGACCACTGGTAGAGATAGAAGTATAGTGTTCCACTTGGTGCCCTGTGCACGAGGAGATCGGTTCCCCGGGAAATCGAAAGACCGGTCTCTGATGAATTCCGTGGGGATAGATAAAGCGCAATATCGGATTCGGGGTTTAACGCTGGTTGCCGCCATGTAGAAGTCATCAAGAAAAAGTCCCTCAAGTATCCTGCTTTATCTCTGAAAATCTCAGGGCGATTTTTGTGGTTGTCTCGTTCGGTATTATCATCTACAAGATTCTCATTTGCATTTCAATATTAAAAAAGTATGCGTATAGTAAGCACTTAATCATACATCGCTTAATCAAATTTTACTGTCATGTTTATTTAATGCCCACGAGATCAGGGAGAAAACTGAAAGAACGAATTACGATTAGCTGCGATCCCATCAATGTAGATAGAATAAACAAATCACTTGAAAGTAAAGAATTTTCAAGTGTTTCGAGTTTAGTCAATAATGCAATTTCATTTTATTTCGAGAATAGGGGAAAAGATCAGAAAGAAGCATTTAAACAATTTTTATCTTCAGATGAAGGAGAAGAAGTTATAATGAAGATTTTTCGAAAAATTGATGATAAAAAGAAAAAGTAACATATTGCTATCTCTATTTTGTCAGAATCTAATATCAGAATATCCCTTTGCTGAATGCGTGGCCCGGTTCCTTGCCGAAATATATTCCAATCGTAATTTAGTCCGCTTCAAACGCCCCATGTGGCCTGATACACGTGGTAAGCCTCTGATTTCAATCCTAATTTAGTCCGCTTCAAACCAGGGACACGAGAATCGACGAAATCGAGGGATATGAGAATTTCAATCCTAATTTAGTCCGCTTCAAACAATCGTTGTAACCGGGGCCGGGGCCTGCGTGGTCGATTTCAATCCTAATTTAGTCCGCTTCAAACCGTTCATGTCTTCTCATCCTGGATCTTCTCCTCCTATTTCAATCCTAATTTAGTCCGCTTCAAACACCCGCAAGGCAGCTCAGAAGAATTAACCGCTATCCTATTTCAATCCTAATTTAGTCCGCTTCAAACATTCCAGAACCCGGGCAACCCGTTCTTCATCATGCATTTCAATCCTAATTTAGTCCGCTTCAAACCCCCATAGGCTCGTTCCTGACCCAAATCTATACGTTTCATTTCAATCCTAATTTAGTCCGCTTCAAACCACAACGCCCCTGGCGAAGGCGGTTATGGACAACCATTTCAATCCTAATTTAGTCCGCTTCAAACAAAATTACTAAAAGTAACACAATAGAACTATAGAACATTTCAATCCTAATTTAGTCCGCTTCAAACCCGGTCTGGATTCTGCACCGAAAACGGTACATACCCATTTCAATCCTAATTTAGTCCGCTTCAAACATTGAACTAGCCATTGCAGCATTGATGATAGGATTATTTCAATCCTAATTTAGTCCGCTTCAAACACTTTTCTTCGTGCTTTTTTTTCTGTGCTTCCGCGAATTTCAATCCTAATTTAGTCCGCTTCAAACTCGATGTCGTGATCACATCGCCCAGGGGAAACAGGTATTTCAATCCTAATTTAGTCCGCTTCAAACTTTTCGCGGCGCGTGCCGAACCAGCGGAACTGGTACTCCATTTCAATCCTAATTTAGTCCGCTTCAAACGCAGTGGGGATCCTCAGTACTCGGTGCGACCGGGTTGATTTCAATCCTAATTTAGTCCGCTTCAAACTGCCCGTAGTCGGTCATGTTACGACGCCTCGATGAATTTCAATCCTAATTTAGTCCGCTTCAAACCGGATCGTTCATGCCCATGCTCGCCGGTATCATCGGATTTCAATCCTAATTTAGTCCGCTTCAAACCGACCAGGGTAAGAATGTCCGTCAGGGTGCTCATGATTTCAATCCTAATTTAGTCCGCTTCAAACTGCTCTTATAGCATTGCGAATATCAGTTGTGGGATATGCATTTCAATCCTAATTTAGTCCGCTTCAAACTTTGTAATGGATTATTTAGAGATAATCATATTAAAAATTTCAATCCTAATTTAGTCCGCTTCAAACATAACACTGTTTTTGATAAAATATTCTGTAATTTTTATTTCAATCCTAATTTAGTCCGCTTCAAACAAGTGGATATCAATCCAGTAGTATTACTCTTATTGTATTTCAATCCTAATTTAGTCCGCTTCAAACTTTATTAATGCATATTGCTCGTCTCCTGTAGAATAATAATTTCAATCCTAATTTAGTCCGCTTCAAACAATGCCTTCGCAGCGAAGGCTCAGGCAGCGATATCATTTCAATCCTAATTTAGTCCGCTTCAAACGATTATCGTTACCCGCATGAAACGAGATCCTTAAAATTTCAATCCTAATTTAGTCCGCTTCAAACTCGGACTGGCGATCCTTGCGATCGCGGTGCTGGCTTATTTCAATCCTAATTTAGTCCGCTTCAAACGGATCGTGTCTTCCCTCCTTAATGCACTCCGGGCAATTTCAATCCTAATTTAGTCCGCTTCAAACGATCAACAATGTCACCACGCTCAACCAGAGTTTCCCATTTCAATCCTAATTTAGTCCGCTTCAAACTATGGTGTGCGAAGGATAACCTGCGTGGGAGGCGTATTTCAATCCTAATTTAGTCCGCTTCAAACGGGCAGAGCATACAAGCCATAGGGTTCGTTGCACATTTCAATCCTAATTTAGTCCGCTTCAAACTCACCGACCCGAAAGCAATCTCCGGGAATCCTGAGTAATTTCAATCCTAATTTAGTCCGCTTCAAACTATCCGCCAATGGGTCCGGATCTGGTGCTACCTCTTCATTTCAATCCTAATTTAGTCCGCTTCAAACCTCACGATTGAGTTCTGGAACTGCTCCTGCGGTTTGTTCATTTCAATCCTAATTTAGTCCGCTTCAAACTGGCTGTTGGGGCTCTGTATCTTCTGCCTAAGCTGCTATTTCAATCCTAATTTAGTCCGCTTCAAACAGTTCTGGTACAAAGCAGCAAACAACACGCCCACCTCATTTCAATCCTAATTTAGTCCGCTTCAAACAGAGTATCCCAGGACCTCAACCACCGCCTCTTTTACATTTCAATCCTAATTTAGTCCGCTTCAAACAAGTGCGATCATCACCAGCCGGATAAACCGCCATTCTGATTTCAATCCTAATTTAGTCCGCTTCAAACCCTCAAGTCCCTGCGCGAGGACCTCGCCGCCTCAAATTTCAATCCTAATTTAGTCCGCTTCAAACGGGTCTGGCGATTGAATACCATCAGCGGATGGAGGAATTTCAATCCTAATTTAGTCCGCTTCAAACTGAACGTGGAGGACTCAAGATCCCGGGTAAATTGTCATTTCAATCCTAATTTAGTCCGCTTCAAACATGCCATGTTTCACCTGGTCTCATGCCGGAATTTTCATTTCAATCCTAATTTAGTCCGCTTCAAACCTTTCTTTGCAGTTGCCATGTTCAATCCTTCTTGTTTATTTCAATCCTAATTTAGTCCGCTTCAAACCCCTGGGTCGTGTCGCTGACCAGGTTGTCCGCCACATTTCAATCCTAATTTAGTCCGCTTCAAACAGCTGGCCGTCTCCGTGAATACCCCACACTCCCCCGGATTTCAATCCTAATTTAGTCCGCTTCAAACCCAACGCGGCAGCAATCGCCGCCATCAAGAACCAAATTTCAATCCTAATTTAGTCCGCTTCAAACCCCGGAGGTATTCAAGAATCTTTGCCACTACAATATATTTCAATCCTAATTTAGTCCGCTTCAAACATGACATCGCCGAGCGGGAACAGGTCGTTCGCGCTTCCCATTTCAATCCTAATTTAGTCCGCTTCAAACACCACCAGAGCACCATTTCTTTAGCCCATGCGTAAAATTTCAATCCTAATTTAGTCCGCTTCAAACTAATAGAATGTCACTGTTGGCATGACAGGCTTTATCCAAATTTCAATCCTAATTTAGTCCGCTTCAAACAAAAGTTGGCTCGACCCCATATCTATATATATACCTGTATTTCAATCCTAATTTAGTCCGCTTCAAACTGGCAAGTTAGGTTGTGTGTTGTGCCGTCAGGAGGATTTCAATCCTAATTTAGTCCGCTTCAAACAAACGATCGTATCCAGCAGGATCTCCAGCAGCGACCACAATTTCAATCCTAATTTAGTCCGCTTCAAACGGGTGGCCGACAGGATATCAGCCGTATTGCAGTTCATTTCAATCCTAATTTAGTCCGCTTCAAACGCGTGCTCACTACGATGCGTTTCGACGCATACAAGATTTCAATCCTAATTTAGTCCGCTTCAAACCATCAAGAAAGTCCTTGTGGCGGCGAATCCCCCGGAGATTTCAATCCTAATTTAGTCCGCTTCAAACAATCATGCCGGCACACTCCCTTTTCCCGGCTGCTCATTTCAATCCTAATTTAGTCCGCTTCAAACTAAACCATGCCGCTCTCACCGGACAAGATCGGGAAATTTCAATCCTAATTTAGTCCGCTTCAAACGATGATCCTACGAATTGTTCGCGGTGGAAGACAAGATCATTTCAATCCTAATTTAGTCCGCTTCAAACCGGAACCCGACGCGGAAAGTTGTTCAAACGTCTTAATTTCAATCCTAATTTAGTCCGCTTCAAACACTGTCGGTATGACTCAAAAAACACTTGAAGGAAAAAATTTCAATCCTAATTTAGTCCGCTTCAAACTTTCAGATCACCCGAAACATTGACTGGCTGAGTCTCATTTCAATCCTAATTTAGTCCGCTTCAAACGAGGCAGATCCATCCGAGCATCGCATAGACCGGTGCCATTTCAATCCTAATTTAGTCCGCTTCAAACCCTAGAGGTTATATCACCCGAGAGTTGGAATGACAATTTCAATCCTAATTTAGTCCGCTTCAAACATGTCATCAGAAATGATATTCCTACCCTGCAAATAATTTCAATCCTAATTTAGTCCGCTTCAAACTCGACGGCCTGCGAGAGCAGGCACGACGCGATATCAATTTCAATCCTAATTTAGTCCGCTTCAAACTCACAGGAGATGCATCGCACATCACCGGAGACACATATTTCAATCCTAATTTAGTCCGCTTCAAACTCTACGGGAACGTCTCGGGCATCTGCGGGAACGTCTATTTCAATCCTAATTTAGTCCGCTTCAAACGATGGGCCGGCCATCGAAGTTCCACGTCAGTGTAATATTTCAATCCTAATTTAGTCCGCTTCAAACGCACTCGCGAACCACCTGAACACCGCGACCACCACGGATTTCAATCCTAATTTAGTCCGCTTCAAACCGCATCTGACAGATTCCTGTATGTTTTTCCCTTAGTATTTCAATCCTAATTTAGTCCGCTTCAAACGAGAATCTCAAGCCCGCACTGCGGCAGATGATGAGGAAAATTTCAATCCTAATTTAGTCCGCTTCAAACGCAAAGTATGGTCTGAAAGGTCACTTTGCGGATCCCCATTTCAATCCTAATTTAGTCCGCTTCAAACTATTGAAGTATTACCTGCGGCTATTTGCTTACACCCAAAATTTCAATCCTAATTTAGTCCGCTTCAAACGTGAACCCTACGGTGTCCCCCACCGTAACCGGCACCAGATTTCAATCCTAATTTAGTCCGCTTCAAACTGAGATATATTTCACGTCACATTGTAAATCTATTAAATTTCAATCCTAATTTAGTCCGCTTCAAACGATGGGCTGCAACCAGACACATACTCTCTCGTATAAATTTCAATCCTAATTTAGTCCGCTTCAAACACGCCCCAAAATTGGGCCTTTTTCCCAACAAAGTGTGGAACTTTGATGGTTCGATTATAGATAATCTGGGATCGGTAATAACGTTTTCACTATAAGAAGATCCCCGACAACCGGTGAAGGGACTAGATAATGGTACACTGATCGGCCTTTTCAATTCCCATATTGCCGACCTTCACCAGATCCTGCGACCGGATAACATAAAAACGAACCGAATCCTCGTCCTTTTTGATAATTTTTTTCAACCCGTATTCGATATCGGCAAACTGCCGGTCGGTCAGTTCTCCTTCAAACACCGAGTTCTGTACCCGGACAAGATACCGGCGGAGATAATTGCAGACCTTTGAAACGCGCTCCACCGAGACATCGTACACGATGATCACGTACACGTCTAATCACCACCAGATCGCAAACGGCTTGTAATCTTTCATACCGGTAAACTGCTTCCCGAGTTTGATACATTCCAGGTACACCAGGCGCTGGTAGGAGACATTCCTCCCGAGATCCCGGTGCTTGATGGTTGTCTCCAGTTTCTCGTTGAACTCAGTAAGAAAGATCCGTTTTCCCTTATCGTTGAGCAGGCACGAACCGAGATCGGTCCGGAAATCTTCCGGGGAGATCATATCCTTGTTGACCAGCTTGAAGATCACGCGGTCGACCAGCAGCGGTTTGAAGATCTCCGAGACGTCAAGCGAAAGCGAAAAACGCCGTTCCAACGGTTCGTGAAGGAAGGATATCGTCTGGTCGAGTTGGGTCTTGTAGATAGCATTGATCGTCAGGCCGTAGACCAGTGAATTCCCGAAACTGATCATGGCATTGAGAGGATTTGCCGGGGGCTGCCGGCTCCGGCCGCCGAACGAAAATCCTTTCTTGAGGATCTTGTCAAAGGTGCTGTAATAGAGAGACCGGATGTTTCCTTCCGCCGCAAGCAGCTGCCCGACATTGTTGATGGTCTCTGCCTGTTCCACGAACACCTGGATATCTGCAATCTCTCCCTCAACCGGTTTTCCCTCGTTCCGGTAATATTCGAGATTCCTGAGGATATTTGCCGCCGAACCGGTCACGAACTTCTTTGCGAGAGCGAGCCGCTTCTTCGGGTCGAGGTACCACGAGGCCTGCCGGATATGCATCTCACCGGACAGCAATGAGTCCTTCGGGATGAGCGTGCTCTCGTAGTGCCCGTAATAGCCAAAGAAATGGATCGGCACCGAATATTTCGAAAAAAACGAGATCACCCCGGAGGTAAGCGAGATCCTTCCGAATGCGAAGATCGCATCGGTCTGTTCTATCGGGAGCGGGCGTTTCTCATATTCCGGTGCATCGGAGATATCCTCCGGTTCAAGCGGGGATTCCTCGCCTTCATTTTCCTCCACGAACTCCGGTTTCTGCCCGGTGCCGGGTGTTTTCTCCGGTTGTTCTTCCTTTTTGCTGACAAAGTAGAGCGTGTTCTGTTTCCGGATCAGTTTCCCGTTTTTGATGAGGTAGAGATTCTTTTTCATGATCACACCCAGCAGAATTCCATGTACGCACATTTCCGGCAGTATGTCTTCTTTTCGGGTTGCGGCGGGCTCGGGAGACTGATGATACCGGGAATGGCCGAAAGGATCTCTTCGAGTTCGATACGGGCGGCATCGGTGAGCTCAACATGCACTCGTTCCCGGCTCTCCGGGTAATCGAGAACGCCGTCAACCTTCGGGAGCCCTTTGACCGTCATGAGATAATAGATGTAATACAGGAGCTGGTACCGGTGCGCGCGCTCCAGTTTCCGGGATTTTTTTACTTCATGGACGGTGATCGTGTCGCCGGTTTTGATAAAATCGATGCCGATCCGGTTGTCGACGATCACGTCCTTTTTCTCCCGCTCGTAGGATGTTTCGTGGATGAACCGCCCCATGGCAACGAGATCGGAGCCGGACTCCATGGTGATGTGGTGCGCAAACAGCCAGAGCTTGGTCGTGCAGATGATGTAGTAGTTGACCTGCGTCCCGGTGAAGAGTCCCTGCGATGAGATGTCCACGGGGAGAGCGTGGGCGCGCCGGATTATAAGGTTTGTGTGAGGATGGGCAGCGGAGAATATTCCTGTGGACCGTGAGCATTCGAAGAGAGTGGAAGTTAATACGGTTGTAACAGGATTACGTCCGGAAGTTAATGCGGTTGTGGTGTTTGTTTATTTGAGATTTTAGGGAGTCACTACACTTTCGCGATTCATTCACAAGATTTATGCTTTCATTTGTATATGGATCTTCAGTGATGGAATGATCCCTTCGGAAAGTCCGGTTTCACCGAGACAGGCCAACACCCATTCTTCTGCACGTTATCCACTTTCGTTGACCGGGGATCCTTTTGTTGACGCTGGCATTACGGCAATAGAGCTGATGACCGGGAAATCCTGGACAGATATTCAGGAAGAGGATTTCAAAAAAGCAGCAGAATCTCTTGTTGATCTTTACCTGACACCAGCCTGGTCAAAGGAACTCAATTCGCTTTTTCCAAACAGCAGTTACATCCAGTATGCAAAGGGGTATAACAGAAAAGAAAGATCCCGGGAATTTCTCTTTGAACTGGTTGAAGGACTGGAAAATCAACCGACAACTCCCGATTACTGCGTTTTTTGTGGCGCACCTGCCTTCAGAAGAAAAGATCACTCGCCATTCGTGAAATCCCAGATTCCCCTTGTGGGATCATCAAGTTTCACTAATTATTTTCCTTCGTTCCATAATGGCATAAGTATCTGTGCTAAGTGTGCACTCGCCATCCAGTTTGCTCCGCTCGTATCATACAAAACCGGAGGAAAACCCTGCATCGTTTCAAGCAACAACCCCCGTGTAATTCAGGAGTTGGGGCGCGAAGCAATGCACTACATTCACGAACAGAAACTTCTTGGTGCGTACCAGCTGAAGGAAACCTCCGGCATTCTTGATGAGAAATTCCGATCCCCACAGAACGCTATCTTCCACCTTGCATACAAGGTTACGCGGCTTTACCGTACAAAAGGCATCAGTAGTGAAAATGAAGAGATTACACTCTATTATATCGACAACTACAACCAGAATCCCAAAGGAATCGCAATTTACACGCTCCCGAACAATGTTTTCCGTTTTGTCGCAGTGGTTATGAGTAGTCCGGAATACCGGGCTTCGTGGTTTGCGTTGCTGTCACGCTATTATTCAAAATCCAAAAAAGAATCGGAAGATGTCCCCCTCTGGAAAGTGACGCCGAACCTGATTCACAACCAGCTGTTGAATAACCAGAGCATCCTCTGGGCGTTTAAGGATGATGAAAGAAAAACCCTGACCGTACCGTTCATTATTGTCGAACGGTATATGGGACTGGTGAGAGGCATGAACAAGCAACGAATTGAAAAGATCAAAAATCTCGCGGACAGAATAGCCGAATGCATCGAAAAAAGCGGTGACAAAAAACGGGTCAATGCCTTACAATCGGCAAAAGATCTCATCTCTTTCCGTAACCAGATCCGGTTGATCCTTAAGGACTGGCAGAAGCAGGGGCATGAAGTGCCCCTGATCGGTTTTGATGATTATATCGAAATCCTCATCCCCGGGGATTATGCCGGCTGGACGGAGGTCCGGGATCTCATCGTGATCAGGCTATATGAAAAACTTCACTCCATGCTTGCACGAACAGAAAATGAGGATGACACGGATGATTCTGTAAAAAAAGGTGAAAATTGATGAAGACAATCATTGGAGCATATCTTATTGATGCGCCGTTCTCCGCGCTCAACAACAGCGGAATCGACCAGAGAGCAGCAAATGAGAATGAAGTGGCGACAAAAACGATCAAATCTCCCGAAGGGATCCGGCCGTATGTGTCTGCACAGGCACTCAGGTACTGGTGGAGAAATGTGCTGGTGAGTAAATATGAATGGAAATGCTCCCCGGTAACAAAGCTGGACAAGAACCAGGCAATCACCTTGGCAGATCCTCTCACCTATGCCGATGATGACATTTTCGGGTACATGAGTGCGCGGCGGGAACCGACGGATAAGAAAGATAAAAAAGGAAACCCGATCCTGGAAAATGTGACGGTAACACGGGTCTCCCCCCTGAAATGCTCGCCAGCTATCGGTCTGCCGATTGCCCCGAAATCAGATTTCGGCGTGATGAACCGGCATGCGGAAGGCGATCCCGTTCTCTACAACCACCAGTTCTACAGTAATATCCTCAAAGGGATATTTGCCCTCGATATCGATCAGGCGGGAACTTTTACAGCTCGTGACAAGCCCGGCGCAAAAAACCTCTCGGAAGACCTGAAGAAGATCTGCGAAGAAAAAGGCATGAAAAAAATCGATCCGAAGGATAAGAACAAAGAATGGTACATTCTCCCTGAAGCTGAGAAAAAAACCAGAATCATCCAGACGATATCCGCCCTAAAATATCTCAACGGCGGGGCGATGCAGACCTTACATCACACCGATGTAACCCCGAAAATGATTATTCTTGCCGTTCTCAATGGCGGGAATAATATCTTCATGGATGTCTTCCCCCACCGCAGGTACGATGAAGGCCTCATCAACCTCGACGCCCTCAGCGAAGTGCTGACCGATTACAAAGAGGATCTCCTCACCAGTGTCTATATCGGCCGTATGGCAGGATTTGGTTCGGAGAAGGACAAGGAACTGGATTCCTTCAAGGCTCCCGATGGAGTGAATCTGATCCTTACCACACCGGCCAAGGCAATCGATGGATTTGTTGCAGAAATTTTAAAGAACGAGAAACTCTTCGGTGCCTGAACATGGAATTCCTGCGCGTGGAGATATCGGCGATGACTGCATCGTTCCGGTATCCCATGTTCGTTGTTTCCTACCAGCCGACCTATCCGGTTCCACCGGTCTCTACACTTTATGGTCTTCTCTCTGCGGCCAAGGGATCGAAGGTTGCCCTTGATGAAATCAACATCGGATATTCGTTTACTTCAGAAGGACGGGGAACCGATCTTGAGCGGATCTATGAATACGGAGATGAAAGCGAGAAAAAACCTGTGCACAATCTCGGGACAAATATTGTCCAGAGAGAATTCCTGTATAATTGTTACCTGACGCTTTATTTATCGGACCCCCGGTTTGCAGAATATTTCCAGAACCCGACGTACACCCTGCTCATGGGGAGGCAGACCGATCTGGCATACGTAAAATGCATCAAAACGGTGGAACTTGAAAAGAGACCGGATGTCGAAATCAATCACACCATGGTTCCCTTCACCGGAGAAATTCCCGGTCAGGTTATCTCCCTTCCTTCAGATTTTACAGATGCCGCACAGAGAAAACCCTTAAACGTCAGGAGTTATGCGATAATTACCTCGAAACAACATATCCGTGATGGATTTTTTGATGCGGAAAAAGAATGTGGGGTATTCATTCATGATTTCACCGGTGCTGGCAAAGAAAACCGGTGAGACGCTCCGCGATCATACCCGGAACTGTCTTGAACTTTTTGTCTTTTTCAAAGATTTGTTTCCCGGGCTGGATCAAAAATGCGGGTATCCCGGATTTTATGACGAGATCGTTACGGCATTGTTCTTTCACGATTTCGGGAAATCTGCAACCGGATTTCAGAACCAGTTCCGGCCCAACAGTCCGAAATATCATTACCGTCATGAAATCCTTTCAGTGCCGTTTGTTGAATCACTCCATGGGGGCGATACAGAATTTATTAAAGAACTGGTGCTGACACATCACAAAACCTTGGATCAGCTCGGCGATTATGTTGAACAGGAAGATTCGATGGATCCCAGTTTTGCTGATCGCTTATCCGAGATAAAAGAAAATCTCCCGTACCTTAACGACCTCATCGCGGATTTTCAACAATTCCCCGTATGCAATAAACTGCCCCATAACCCGCAAAAAATAACCTCTCTTGATTTTTCAAAAGAGTGCTGGGAAGATGTATTACGGACGATCTACCGGGAGAACCGGGAAACCTCCGATAAAAATGCCCGGTTACGGAGGATTTTTGGCAGGGGCTTTGTCAACAGCTGCGATTACATGGCATCCGCCGGGATCCCTACCGTATTGAAACCGCTTGCCGATATTCACCCGGTATTCCCGTTTCAAAATCTTACGACCGTTCAGGATATCGCTGGCAGGACAAAAGGCAATGCGATCATTACTGCACCGACCGGGTCGGGAAAAACCGAGGCTGCATTGTTCTGGGCCACTTGTAATCTGGATGCAAACCACGGAAACAGAGTTTTTTATACGCTTCCCTATACCGCAAGCATCAATGCTATGTATCTCCGTTTGAAAAATGCAATCTCTCCCCAGTATGCGGGTGAGGAGACCTGTGTCTCGCTGATGCACGGTAAAGCCTCGTACTATCTCTGGAAATTTTACGAGGAGACGGAACGCTTCGATTTTGTAAAAGCCGTTTCAAAAAGAATTTACAGTCCGTACAAAGTGATGACCCCTTTCCAGTCGATAAAACATTTTTTCTCGCTCAAAGGGTACGAGATGGGGCTGCTGGAAATGTACCGTGGATTATTCATCTTCGATGAGATCCATGCCTACGATGCAAAAAATACAGCCCTTATTCTTGGCATGACCGATTATCTGGTCAATACGCTTGATGCAAAAGTCCTCGTCATGTCTGCAACATTACCCACCTTCATCCGTTCACGGTTTGCCGAATGCCTCAGTGTGGCAGAAGAGATCAGGATGACTGCCCCGGAGCTTTCACGATATCTCCGGCACCGCTGCACAATCCTCGATGGGGATATTATCGATCATATTGATCTGATTAAAAAGAGCCTCAGGGAACAGAAAAAAGTCCTCGTTGTCTGTAATACCGTCCGAAGGGCTCAGGATGTCTATGATTTATTAAAAAATGAGATCGACAACCGTGCACTTCTCCATGGTAAATATACCTTGAATGACCGGGAGAGAATCGAAGGAACACTCGGAGAACGGAACCTGTTGGTCGGCACCCAGACCATTGAAGTCTCGCTCGACATCGATTACGATATCTGTTTCACCGAACCCGCCCCGATTGATGCTCTCATCCAGCGGTTCGGACGGGTGAACCGGAGAAAGAACGCGGACGGGACCCCGCGGAGCGGGATCTGCCCGGTCTTCGTGTTCACGAAAGGATCGGAGAATGATCGCTTTATCTATAACGAACAGAAGGTTGCAAAAACTCTCGATCTCTTGTCCGGCCTCGATTTGCTCCACGAAAACCTGTTGCAGGATATCACCGATAAAGTCTATGACGATGGTTTTGGATCGCAGGAAGCTGAATTTAAAGAGACCCGGGATCTCTTCTGTCACCTGATCGAAGAACAACAGCCATATTGCAGTTCGAACCGAAGCGAATCAGATTTTTACCGGCTGTTCCGTTCGGTCGAAGCCGTTCCCCTGTGCTATGCTGCCGCATATGACGAGTGCATACAATCCGGAAGAATTTACGACGCCATGAAGTATGTCGTGCCTCTCACGCTCGGGCAGTATCACAAACTGAAATCAGAAAACCGGGTGAGCGAAAATAAAGAACGAATCGTTATCGATGCAAAATATGACACGGAAACGGGGCTGCTGCTCAGTCAAAGGGACCTGTCAGCGATGACCATGTAACTCTTTTCGTGATGAGAACATAGCGCATCATATTCAGAAACCCGGAACCCGTGACCGACCCCGGTGACCCCGGCCTTCCTGCGCTCAAGCCTCATCAAGCAGCGCAAAATAATCCTCCCGTGAAATCCCGGCAGACTTCAGGTTATTCTTGATAATAAAAACAGGGACATCATCCCAGTCCGGAATGACCAGCGGACGTTTCACACCGGGTTTTGAAAAGACATAATGATCGCCTTCGATTCTCCGGCAGGTAAAACCTGCACGCTCAAACACTTTTCGCAGCCACTTTGCCGGGACCGGGACAATCTTTGGCATTGATCAGAGGCTGACTTCTTCTGCCGCGATAATTTTCGGAGGCACATACCGGCCATCGTGGTTTACGGTATAGTTGACTTCAGAAAGGATGTCCTCAAGGGTTCCCATTTTTTCGGCCTCTTCAAGGAACAACCGGATCGCTGTCCTGAGCATCTCCTTTGCGTGAGATACGGAATTTCCGCAGCTCGAAAGATCCAGCTCCGGGCAGTACGCAACGTACGTCTCCTCTTCCTTAAAGACGATCATATCAAAATTCATTTTAATCATAGGTCGTCAACGTCCTAGTCAAACTGTGGTTGGTTGTCAATACCTTGTCCTTTGGGTATGATAATTCCATCCATCGTTGTTATCGCGAACCGGCGAACATGTGGTTATCGCACCACATTCATAAACCCGAACCCGAAACTGTTCCGCTCCCCAAAACCCGCATCGAGCCCGAATTCGATCACCCGCCGCTGCACGTCATCCATGTGGCTCCAGGAAAATTCCCAGAGGCTTCCGGCCGCACCGTAACTCTTCCCGTCAACAATGTACCGGGTGTGCACGGTTTTTTTGAACAGGAATTCCTGGAACAGGGGATGATCCGCGATTGACGTACCGTACGACTGGTTGTATTTCTTTGTGAGATTCTCGGTCAGCTGCTTAATGAACGCTTCAAACGAGATCTGCGGGCGCCAGTACACGTACCGGGGCCTGCGTTCCTCTTCGGGCACCGCATAGAGATCGTAATTATATTCCGGGATACGCAGGAGGATCGGTGTGGCACAGATGATCCTGACCGGTCCGTTCCCGAGCGGGGTTTCAACCACGCGTACTCCATCGAGCCCAAACGCACAATCGCCGATATGGATTTCACGTTCCGTATGGTTCGTGGTAAGATGCTGCGCGAGGCGTTCAATGATCGTTTTACCCGGTGATGCAATCATGAAGTGACGCACGTCCCCGGCTTTCATATCACCGAACGGAAAAATGTTGGAGAAGCAGAACGGTTTGTACCCCGGCTTATCGTGCAGCAGGGGAAAACCGGACTCCTGCAATAATGAATAGACAAAACCCTGGAGCTTGTGGTATTCCAACGAGACGTCTTTCTGATCGTTTTTCGATCTGAGCCGGAGCAGGAGGCGCATGCTACGGGATTATTAAGTGCATCATCGTGATAATCCCAGCGGAATGTACGTGGATATTTCGCACTCTTTGGGAGGGAGTGTGAGTCCATTCAGTCCGGATCTACCCCCAAAAACCGCCCTTCTTTTCATTTCCCTGTGCCAGAGTACGATCCGGGCAGAGATCTGCCTCCCAAAAGCGTATATTAGCGTTCTACAAAAGCCCGATTTGCCCGAAAATACGGCAATCCGGGGACATTTAGGCCGAATTCCAAAAATATGTGTAAAACTGCACCCGTTTTGTGCACTTTTCCGGATCCTGGACGCACCGGCAGAGTAGGACTGGGATCCATTCTCCGACGGAGAATGAAGTCCGGCAAAGGTCCGGGGGATCGTGGGTATTTCGTATGTCCGGATATTCCTGTTTCCCTGCCCGGACCCTGTCATTTACCCTCGAAGAAAAGGAGTATCTTCCGGATACCCTTTGCAGCCTCATATCTTCGTTCTGTACGATCCGCGTCCGCTGGCACGTTTTAAAAAATTTTAAGGGTTCCAAATGCTGCTAATTGTTACCTCCCTCTTTACGACGTAAAAATGCCTTCCGGCCCTGAATTATTACCTCATTTTGGGGAATTATTGCCTCCCGGCCGGAAAAAGAGGGGGATCGGAGGCCAAAACGAGGCCGGAATACCCGGTGTCGCCGGGAGCACGTGGAAGTGCCGGGTTACAGATTTTGTGCGAGAAGGGCCAGCCACGCGGGAATGTACAGGATCTCTTTACCGCTGGCGGTGGTCTTTTCCATCAGGTTCCGGGTGATGATGATGCCGGTCGGGAGGTGGCGGGCATCCATGAAGGCCAGAATGTTCCCG
>Ga0187810_10000439_pt1 | contig 16133 bp, 11 predicted proteins | sample NC_wetland_sal_i_9_FD_132963 | JGI IMG/M metagenome (GOLD analysis project Ga0187810, IMG submission 132963) | Wetland sediment microbial communities from Neuse River Estuary, North Carolina, USA - ASW_5 | ecosystem: Environmental > Aquatic > Freshwater > Wetlands > Sediment | place: USA: North...
GCGGGAGCGGAATGCCGAAACGGACGGGAAGGACGCCAGCCCACGGCTCGGCATCTCTTCCGCAGATGGCGCGCGACCCTCGTCTCACTGCAGGGATGGCAGTATCCGCTCCGCATCCTCATTTGCCTGGCCGCCGCGGCGCTACTAGAGACGGTCTGGCCCTTCCGGCACGCTTACTGGATGGCGGTGACTATCGCGATTGTGTTGCCACGCAGACCCGAGACCGGCGTCGAGAAGATGCTCCATCGAGCCATGGGCACCTTCCTGGGCGTCCTCCTCGGCGGAGCTCTGATGCTCGCCCATCTTCCCGTCTACGGCTCGATACTGGCGATCGCCCTCTTTGCCGCCACGCGACCGGTTGTCCGCTCGATCCACTATGCCGCCTACGCCGCCGTCCACACTCCCATGATCCTCCTGCTCATGGACTTCGGAAGAGAGCCCAGCCTTCGCCTTGGGCTGGATAGGCTGGCCGCAACGATGGCCGGCTGCGCCGTCGTCTTTCTTCTGGGCTATCTTCCGTGGCGGAAAACAGAAAGTTCCCTGAACCGCGCCGGGTCCGCTTGAGCCTCACCTATGCGGCTTCCGTCGCGGCGGCGCATCGCCTGACGCGTCGTTGATGCCGTCGGCGCTCGAGTAAAGAAAGAGCCGCAGGGCGCGAGATTCTCGGCGCCTCTGCGGCTCGTCATCCTAGACAGTCTCGACCGGGCTCGAGCCTAGTAGACCGTCTTCCACTCTTCGATGTTGCTCTTATCGAACTTGAAGGGAGGTCCGAGGAGGACTTCGGTGCCGCCATCGGGGGCCTTGGTGATCGTGTAATTCCCCAGACGTCCGGCGCTGAACTTGTCGCCGACCGCTCCCGTGATCTTGCCGCCCACGAGCGCGGTGGCGACGTAGGAGCCGAGGTAGCCGACGTCGATCGGGTTCCAGAGGAACATGTAGGGGCAGACGCCGTTCTCGATGTAGGTCGCCATTTCGGAGGGCAGGCCGAGGCCGGTCAGGAAGACCTTGCCCTTGAGGCCCTTGTCGGTGAGCACCTTGCCTGCGGCTGCGACGCCGACGGTCGTCGGGGCGATGATGCACTTGAGGTTCGGATAGGCCTTGAGGAGGCCCTCGGTCTCGGAGACGGACTTGTCGCGGAGGTCGTCGCCGTAGGCGACCTTCACGAGCTTGACGTTCTTATACTTGGGAAGGGTGAGCTCCTGCTTCATGTAGCTGATCCAGAGGTTCTGGTTCGAGGCCTGGCTGGTCGCGGAGAGGATGGCGATCTCGCCCTTGCCGCCGATCATGTCGTAGGCGGCCTGCACGAGGGTCTGGCCGATCTTTACGGAATCCGCCTGGTTCACGTGAGTGAGGCGGGCCGCGGGATTGACCGACGAATCGAGGGAGAAGACCTTGATCCCGGCGGCCGTGGCCTGGTTGAGCACGGGCGTGAGCGCGTCGAAGTCGTTGCCGACGATGCAGATCGAGGCCACTTTCTGGGCGATGAGCTGTTGAATGATGGAGATCTGCGCCTCGGCGGTCGGCTGGTCCGGCGCGCGCAGGATCGCCTGGAAGCCCTGCTCTTCGATGCCGGTCTTGAAGCCCGCCATCTGCTTCTCGCCGTAGGGGTTGCCAGTGTTCTTGAACACAATGGCGTAATTCTGGGCGACGAGGCTCGTCGCCGCGACGGTCATGATCGCCAGGACCATGATTGTCCTCAGAAACGACTTTCTCATCTTGTCTCCTCCTCTATGCTTTCTCTTCCGGCACCTTGCCTCGCGCGATCATTTTCGCGCCAGGTGGAGCCGGATGCCGATTCCTGCCAAAGCGAAGGTTAAGTACCAGGACCGATAGGATCAAGAGCGACCCCACTATTATGAGGAGCACGTTAGCTGTGGTGTTTACGAGGCCGAGGCCGTAATTGAGGTAGCCGATTATGAATACAGCGAGGATGGGGCCGCCGATCCTCCCCGACCCGCCCGACGTGCTCACGCCGCCGAGGACGACCATAGCGATCACCGAGAGCTCGTAGCCCTGCGCCACGTTGGGCCTGGTCGATCCCATGCGGGAGGTCAGGAAGAGCGCCGTGAATCCCGCCATGAGTCCGGTGAGGGCCTCGACGGCGACGACGACGGAATCGGTCTTGATGCCGGAGTAGCGCGCCGCGGTGAGATTGTTGCCCATGGCGAAGACCTTGCGCCCGAAGCTCGTCTTGTGCAAAAGGAGGCCGAACGCGACGGCGCAGACCGCGAAGACCATGAGGATGAAGGGGACGTGGCGTACGGAGCCCCAGGCCAGGAAGGAGTACCACGCGGGGAAGTGACCGGAGGCCTGATCCTCGAGAATGACGTAGGCGATGCCGCGGAAGATGATCATCGTGGCGAGAGTGACGATGACCGAAGAGAGCTCCTTGAACTTGACCATTATGAGGCCGTTGAAGAGCCCGCAGGCAGTGCCCACGACGAGGCAGAGCGCCACGGCCAGCGGCATGGGCGCCCCCGCGTTGAAGGACACGGCCATGACCACGGCCGAGAGGGCGACGGTGGAGGCGACCGATATGTCGATGTTGCCGAGTATGATGACGAAGGTCATGGGCAGCACGAGGAAGGCCATGTCGAGGAAGGAGTTCGTGGAGCCCACGAGACTCCCGAAGTTCAGATAGTACGGCGAGAGCGTGCTGTTGATGACATTGACCGCTATCAAGATGAGGACGAGGAGCCACTCCCACTGGAAGAAGAAGCGCTTGAGGCTCCGCGGTCTGTCTACGCTGATGGATCGTTCGGACATCGGTAGCCCCTATATCGCGCGCTTGCGGAGCGCGAGCCTGATGTTATTCCTCTTTACCGCCACGTTGGTGAGAACGGCGGCGAGGATGACGACGCCCTGGATGAACTGCTGCCAAAAGGGAGAGACATTTATGAGCGGCAGGGCGTTGTTGAGCATGCCCAGGAGAATGACGCCGAGGATGAGGCCCGACGCCTTGCCTGAGCCCCCCGATATGCTCACCCCGCCGAGCACGCAGGCCGCGATCACGTTGAGCTCGTAGCCGAGCGCCGTATCGCCCTGGGCCGACGCGAACTTGCTCACCCAGAGCACGCCCGCGAGTCCGGCGAGGACGCCCATCGTGGCGTAGACGAGCCAGAGGAGCCTGCGTCTGGGGATACCCGAGATGTCCGCGGCCTCCGGGTTGGACCCGATCGCGTAGATCCTGCGCCCCGTCTTGGTGTGATTAACGAAATACCAGAACAGCACGAAGATCACGAGCGCGATGAAGACGAGGTTGTTCACTCCCAAGGTTGTGCCGGTCGAAAGCGCCTTGAAGCCGTCGGACATCTGGTACGAGCTCACCCAGGCCCCGCCGCTTTCGATGTACGTGGCTCCGCGGACTATATTCATGAGGCCGAGAGTCGCGATGATGGGCAGGATGTTGAAGCGCGCGACGAGGAGGCCGATGACCGAGCCGATGACCAGCCCAACCGCCATGCCCTCGAGGATGGACAAAAGGGGATTGATCGCGGGAATGACCATGCCGGTGAGGGCGCTCGTCATTCCGGCCAGCGCGATCGTGGCGCCGATCGAGAGGTCGATGCCGCCCGTTATGAGGACGAGCGTCATGCCGACGGACAGGATGCCGAGGATGGCCGTGTTGTCCAAGAGATCCTTGATGTTCGCCAGCGTGAGGAAGCTGTGGTTGCGGAGCTGGAAGGCGACACAGAGGATCGCGATGAACACGAGGAGGCCCAGCTCGCGGAAGCCCTCGCCGGAGCGTATGACGCGCGCTCGCGCCGTCCCTTTGATCATTTCGCCGCTCATGCCTTCTCCGTAGCCGCCATCGCGGCGCTCAGTATCTTCTCCTGCGTCGCGTCGGCGGTATCGAGGGTCGCAGAGACCTTGCCCTCCCGCATCACGACGATGCGGTCGCTCATGCCGAGCACCTCGGCCATTTCCGAGGAGACCATGACGATTCCGTATCCCGCCTCGGCGAGCTCGTTCATTATCTCGAAGATCGCCGCCTTTGCCCCGACGTCGACGCCCTTCGTGGGCTCGTCGAGGATGATCACCTTCATGTCCCCGGTGAGCAGCTTGGCGACTATGACCTTCTGCTGATTGCCGCCGGAAAGGGTGGCGACGAGGTCGTAGACGCTGTTCGCCTTGACCTCGAGCCGCTCGGCGAGCTCCTTCGCCTTGGAGTCCTCGCGGCGCCTGTTCATCCAGCCGAATCGCGAGAATCGCTCGAGGGAGGGCAGGGTAACGTTAGTCGCAATAGCCCATTCTAGGACGAGCCCCTGTTTGAGCCGGTCCTCGGGGAGGTATCCCAAGCCTCTTTCCAGGGCCTCCGAGGGATGGGCGGCGCGCAGCTCTTCTCCGGCCAGGAAGACGCGGCCGGAGTCGGCCTTGGTGATCCCGTAGATCGCCTCGCAGACCTCCGTCCTCCCGGCCCCGACGAGGCCCGTCATAGCCAGGATCTCTCCCCTGCGCACGCTGAAGGAGACGTCCTTGAAATACCCCGTCCGGGAGAGCTTCTCGACGCGGAGCACCTCCTGGCCGATCGCGACCTTTCTCTTGGGGAAGAGCTGCGTGATCGCCCGCCCCACCATGGCGACTATCAGGTCGTCGCGGCCTATCTCGGAGACATTCCACGTGCCGACGTAGCGGGCATCGCGAAACACCGTGACTCTGCTTGCCAGGCGGTACATGTCTTCGAGCCTATGGGAGATGAAAATAATCGACACCCCGCGATCGCGCAGGGTCTCCGCGATCCGATAGAGGTCTTCGCTTTCCCGCTTCGTGAGCGGAGCCGTCGGCTCGTCCATGATGATGATGCGCGCGTTGGTCGAAAGAGCCTTGGCGATCTCCACGATCTGCTGCTGAGCCACCGAAAGGCCGCCCATGAGCGCCCTCGGGGCGAAATCCGCATCGAGGCTTTCGAGCAGCTCGGCGGCCCTCGCGTGCAGCTCTTTCCAGTCGATCTTTCGCGTCAGCGGGTGAACCTTCTCGTGGCCGATGAAGATGTTTTCGGTGACCGACAGGTCCGGATAGCAGGTCACGTGCTGGTAGACCGCCGCTATGCCGAGCCGCTGCGAGTCGAGCGGTCCGCGTATCGCCGTGGGCTTCCCATCGAGCAGTATCTCGCCGGAGTCGGGCTGATAGACGCCCGTGACGACCTTGATGAGCGTCGACTTGCCCGCGCCGTTTTCGCCCATGAGGGCGTGGATCTCGCCCTTTTTGAGCTCGAATCGGACGCCATCAAGGGCCTTGACGCCGGGAAAGGTCTTGGTAATGTCGCGTAGCTCGAGTATGGTATCTGCCACTACGTCTCTCCTTAACATACCCGGATGCATTCAATCCCAAGCAGTCCTGCCAGCTTCTCGATTCTGTCGGCCATCCACCCGGTTCCGATCGCGCAATGATGGGCGGGGCCGGCCTTGCACCACTTGTCCACGAACTCGCGCACCGGCAGGTCGAAACGATAGCGGCTGTTGGTATTGCCGATTTGCAGGGTCGGGCCGGGCACCGACTCGCCCTCCGCGACGAGGAAGAAGGTCCTGCCGCCTCGCCCCTGCACGACGGCGAGGAGCGTGACGGGGCCGTTCCGGACGCTCATCTGGATCGAAAGACCCTTGCCCGGCTTGCCGTGGTAGACGGGCAGGGGCACGAGCGCGACCTGGCCCTCCGCGATGGCCGGATGCGCCGGGCCGTCGTGGCCCCAGAGCACCACGTCGTCCTCGAAGTCGACGGCGTACAGCTCCGAGAACGACCCTCCGGCGCCGAACAGGTCCATGATCTTCATGGCCACGACGTTCTTGACCTCGCACTCGCCGGCCACCGGGACGTGATGCGCGGTGAGGAGCGTGTTGCCCGCGATTATCGACGTCACGATATCCTCGTGCTCGCTTCCCGGGGTTCCCTCGTAGTAGTAGGCGAGCGCGCCGAGCCGATAGCTCGACGTTAGGCGCTCGAGCGCGCAGGATGTCCGCGCCGCCCGCTCGAGCTCGGGCTCGGAACAGTCCGAGGAGACGGCGAATTCAGCGCGGAACTGCCCGAGCCTGACACGGACTTCGGCCGCGCCGACCTCGTCGCGAAGCGCCCGGAGCTGGTCGAACTCGAGGATCTCGAAGTGGCTGCCGAAGGTGCCCGCGAGGGCGGTCACGTCGGTATAGACATCGAGCATGCCGCCGTAGTAGTGCCCCAGTATGCCGATCCTTGCGTCGCGCAGCGCGCGCCTCGCGGCGGCGGCCGCGACCCACGAGGCGATCTCGGACCACGCGTAGTCTTCCTTGAGGTGGCCGGTGACCAGGTTGTAATCGATGCCGCAGGACTTGAAGACATTGGCGATCTCGGGCGCCGAGCAGGCTTGACAGTGGGCGAGCCACTCGCCGGTCATCGCTCCCCGGTCGCCGAGGGCGTTGAAGGCGGCATAGTCGATGGCGGCGACCGGCTGGAGATTGAGCACGATTATCGGAGCCTTGGCTCGCTGCGCGACGGGCAGGACGGTATGCGAGAGGGCGTAGGTCGATATGTAAAGAAATATCGCGTCCACGTCGGCGGCCAGGAAAGCCTCGGCGGCCGCGGCCGACTTTTCCGGGCTGTCGACGAGGCCGGCGTCCACCACTTCCGCGCCGAGCGCGGAAAGCCTTTCCGCGATGTAGCCCTGGTAGCCGATCAGCCTTTCCTTGAGACCCTTGAATTGGGGCCAGTAGGTTTCCAGGCCGATGCCGAAGAGGCCAATCTTGGCGCCCGTGCTCTCCATGGGCAAAGTATTGGCCCGCTTCGCGGACCCGTGAATGGACAATTCAATTCCGGGGATGTAAAAAACTTGCCCGGCCGGGAAGCGCGCGCTCAGGCGTTTCGACGAAGCCCGTCGGCGCCGCGGCCATAGGAGTCGCCAGGGGAGCGCTCGTCTCGGCGGCTTGTTCGGTCGAGCGTCCTTCCTGCCTCACCGAGCGGATTGCCCGGCGAAAAAGAGGGGGCGTATGTGCCGCTCGAGGAGGTTCCTCTTCACTCCCTCCGCGACGAGCTTTTCGGCGCCGGCGAGGGCCGAGAAGTAGCGTTCGCCCTTCTCGGCGGCGATCTTGAAGGCGACGTGGAAGAGCTGCCGCAGGTTGATGTCGAAGCCGCTCTCGTGCCTGATCGCCGCGGCAAGACGCTCGCCGCTCCAGGCAGCGAGGTCGCGGGCCGAGGGGAGCGAGGCGCGGTCGATGTCGACCACGGCGAGGTAGGGCGCGACGAGCTCGTCGAATCGTACGAGCGCCTCGGCGTAGACTTCCTTTACGAGGGCGAGGGCGTCGCCGCCCGAGGCCGCGAGCCCCACGAGCTCCTCGAGCCAGGTCGTGCCTGCGGTCTTGAGGTGCAGACCGGCGCCGCGGCGGCCGATCACCCTGGCGATGGGCCCGTAGAGCGAGAACTTGTCGCTGCCGGAGTGCACGCTGAGTTTGAGCTGCTTCGGGAGTCCGAACTCTGTGGCCGCGTACGCGGAGACGCAGACGAGGCGGTCGAACTCTTCCTCGAACCGCGCCACGTCGCCCACGTAGTCCACGCCCTTGTTGAACCTGCCGGGGAACTTGGGCGCGATCGTCGAGGCGCGGACACCCTCCTCCGCGAGGGCCGCGAGGATGAGGAAAAGCTCGAGGGGCGTCTGGGGCTCCTCCGTCTCGTCCATCGACACCTCCGCGATGAACCCGTCCGGCCCCTTGGCTTCCAGAATGCGGCGATAGACCTTCCCGGCCTCCCGCCCGGAGAGGAGGTAGCGCGACGCGATGGACCGAACAGCCTCGCGCGTCACGTTCAGGGGAGTCGTCATGCCGGGAATCTGCAACTCTCCGCAGTAGCGCGACATGCGGCGGACGAAGGCGTCGACATCCGCGTCGTCGGCCTTCTTCCCGATGAAATCGGCGACATCGATCGTGAAAAAATCGCTGGGCTCGAGAAAGGACTCGATCGTGGCGAGGCCGACGTGGTCCGCGTCGACGCGATAGGATTTCGTCCAGCCGAGCGCGCGGGCCGCCGCGTCGGCCTCGGCGCGGACGTCTGCAGGAGAGCTGCTCACGAGTCTGTGTTCGCGGAAGGACTTGTTCCAGACCGGACAGATATCTCGCCCGGCCGCCGCGGCCTCGACGAAGGCGGCGAGCTGGGCCTCGCCCTGGCGGCCGAAGCGATCCCCGATGCCCATGCTGTACTTTTCGAGGTCCATGTCTGCTGTCCTCCTTTTTGATGTCCCTGGCCCCGGTCAGTCCGGAAGCGGCTCGGCGGTCCAGAGCCCCGCGGCCGGGTTAGCAATGAAGTACACTCTTTCTCCATCGGCCATCGTATTCCAGCCGCCCGCCATTCGCTCGGGCGCATAACGTTCGAGCTGGGACGCCAAAGGGGCCCAGCGGTAGCCGACCGACTCCGTTTCTTCCCGCCCCAGGCCGCCGGGACAGTAGGTCACGGTGAAGCGGCCTTCGGAGGAGCCGTGAATGAGGTGGGCCGCCGCGGAAAGATTCCGCGCGAGCTTGGGGTCGCGCTCCACCGCCCGAAGGACGGCCTCGGTGCCGCGGTATCCCCATTTTCTGATGAGCTCGTCGATGGTCCGGTCTTCCCCGAAACGCGAGACGCCCGGGGCGAGAACGACGAGCTCCCCTCCGTCCGCAAGCGCCATGCGAGTTCGATATACGCTCTTGTTGCCGAGCCAGGTCGAGCGGAACTCCCGTTCGGGAAGGAGCACGACGACCTTACTCACTCGCTCTCCGACGCTGTGCACGTTGAGCGCCCGAGAGAGACGGGCCGCCTCCTCGAAGGGCTCGCGCCCCTCGCCGACGAAGAGGCCGCGGAGGGCGTCGTCGTCACAGAGCGGGCTCTCGGGGGAGGTCTCGTCCGAGCAGCCCCGATCGCGCGGGCCCACGACAGTCAGCGCGTAGAGGATGGGGAGGGCAGAGGCGTATTCGCGAGAGGCGTAGTCGAAGAGGGCGCGCACGGGCGTGTCGGTCCTCCCCATGATGCGCTCCATCCCGTACACCGCGCCGAGGTAGTGGCTCCTATGGATGGCCTCGCTGCCCCCCGTGCCCACGAAGAGATTCTTCGCGTGGTTGGCCATGCCGGCCACCTCGTGCGGCACGACTTGGCCGATCGAGACGATGAGGTCGTGGCCGCCCTCGGCCACCAGGCGGTTGAGCTGGGCCGGCCAGCCGAAATCGAGCTTTCCCTCGGAGAGCTCGCGGACGTAGTCGGCGGGAACCTCTCCAAGCTGGACGACGTCGCGCCTCCAGTCGTGCTCGCGGAAGAGCGCGACCGGGACCCCCGGATAGTACTCGGCGATCTCCTCGGGCGTCATGGGGACGTGCGTGCCGAGGGCGGGCATGACGTCGACGAGGCTGCCGCCGTAGTATTCGTAGAGAAGCCGAAGGATGAGGCCCGCGCGGGAGCGCGATCGCGTGCCGTCGGGGGGAAGGGCCAGGACGCGGCTGCGTTTTCCGAGCGCGTCGAGGGCGGCGAAAAGAGCCGTGCGGACGGCTCCTTCATCGAGACCGACACCCGTAGAGGGGGCGACCAGCTTCTGTACCATGAGTTTTCCTCGTTCTCCATCCTTAGCAGCGATGCTTTTGTTTTGTTTCGCTAAAGGAAGCAATACGGAATAGTACCCCTGGCCCTCCCATCTGTCAACGACAAGCTGTTTCGATGAGCGGGCCGAAGCTCCTGGAGGCCCGGAACCGCGCCGCCGTGCCCGCGCGCTCGGGCGGGGTGGCGCGGTCTGGCCCGGCTTTCGAGGTCCTCGCGAGGTCTGTCCTTCCTTCCGGGCCCGGCCCGCAGGTTTGCTGCCGGCCGCCGCGCGCCGCCCCGCCTTTCGCCCCGCGCCGGCGAAGTTCTTCCGCGGACCCTGCAAATTAAAATTGACAAGCCGAAAAAACCACCCCTATACTGCCTCCGGTTCTTTCGAATGGTTTCATAATTCGAAAGTCCCTATAGGAGGTATCCATGAATCGTCGCATGAGTAGCGTACGGATTTTCCTTGCGATCCTCATGATCTTCGGGCTCATAGGGCTGAGCGCCCAGACGAGCTCGCTCAAGATCGCCAAGCCGGTGAAGCTCAGCATCATCGATGTCGCGGGCAATCTCCAGCTCTCCAAGCCGGCGATCGAGGCCTTCAAGGCGGCCAATCCGGCCCTCGTGTCGGACATCGAGTATATTATCCTCACCGCCCCCGAGCTGCCCTCGAAAATCAAGGCCCAGCAGATGGCGGGCAACCTCGACACCACCCTCGTCCTGACTGGCTACGACGCGATGGCCTCGGGGATGGCCCAGGACATCTATGAGCAGCTCATGCCCAAGTACTCGTCCGAGTTCAAGGGCTTCATGAACCAGTACCTCCCCGGCGCCAAGGCAGCCTACGATCTGTTCCAGGGCTATGGGATCACCTACACCTTCTGCCCCGGCGGCCCCATGCTCACCTACAACCCCGACAAGGTGCCCAATCCTCCCAAGACCCCCGATGCGCTCCTCGCCTGGGCCAAGGCGAACCCCGGCAAGTTCCTCTACGCCCGGCCTGCGAACTCCGGCCCCGGCCGCGCCTTCCTCCAGGGCCTTCCGTACATCCTCGGCGACAAGAACCCCAAAGACCCCAAGACCTGGGACAAGACCTGGGCCTTCCTCAAGGAGCTCGATAAGTACGTCGACTACTATCCCTCGGGCACCGGCATCACGTTCAAGGAATTGGCAGAGGGCACCAGGTGGATGATCGCCAGCCACCTCGGCTGGGACATGAACCAGCGCATCCTCGCGACGATCCCCGCCAATTACCAGGGCTACTTCCTCGACCACACGACCTGGGTTACCGACGCGCACTTCATGGCCGTGCCCAAGGGGCTCGACAAGGACAGGCTGGCGGTGACCATCGAACTGATTAAGTGGCTCATGAGCCCCAAGGCCCAGGCAGTCACCTACGACAACGGCTACTTCTATCCGGGTCCTGCGATCAAGGGCGTGCCGCTCAGCATGGCGCCCGACGCGAGCCAGAAGGCCATAAAGCCGGCCATGCGCCCCGCCTACGATCAGGCGGTGTCGAAGCTTCCCTCGACCACCCAGCTCGATTCGGCCGCTCTGGTCGAAGCGATGGACATGTGGGACCAGCTTGTCGGTTCCAAGGTCAAGTAGTGACGGGAAAAACCGCGTCGCGCGAATTGTGAAGTAAACAGGGAGGGGCTGTCCAAAAAAGCCGTGATGGCGCGGAGCACGGGGAGCGGAACCGACTCTGCGCCTGTGCGGTGAAGCTACCCGAAGGGACAGCCTCCTCCTCATCCATGCACGACGCCGTCCAACGACGGCGCGGAGAATCCATGAGCGACTTCAAACGAATTTCCGTCAGAGGAATGTCCAAGCGCTTCGGCGAGAAGCTGGCGTTGCAGGATTTCACGCTCGATCTCTACAAAGGGGAGTTCGTGACCTTCCTCGGCCCCTCCGGCTGCGGCAAGTCCACGGCTCTCAATTGCATCACCGGGCTCCTTCCGATCTCGAGCGGCGAGATATACATCGACGACGAGTGCATCGACGACTCGAAGCGGAAGACCGCGCCGGAAAAGCGCGAGTTCGGCATGGTATTCCAGAACTACGCCCTCTTCCCCCATCTCACGGTCTTCGACAACATCGCCTTCGGCCTGCGCCTGCGCAAGCACACACGCAAGAGCGTCATCGAGAAGGTGGAGTCCGCCCTCAGGCTCGTCCACCTCGAGGGTTACAGCAACAAGTACCCCACCCAGATGTCGGGCGGAGAGCAACAGCGCGTTGCGATCGCCCGCTGCATCGTGCTCGAGCCGAGACTCCTTCTCCTCGACGAACCGCTCTCCAACCTCGACGCGAAGCTTCGCGTGGAGCTGCGCTATGAGCTCAAGGCCCTCCACGAGCGTCTGCGGGTCACGACGATCTACGTGACCCACGACCAAACCGAGGCGCTCGCCCTCTCGGACCGCATCGTCGTGATGCGTGCGGGGAAAATCCAGCAGGTCGGCACGCCCGAGGAGGTTTTCTCCGATCCCGCCAATCTTTTTGTCGCGGATTTCATGGGCTTCAAGAATGTGTGGAAGGGCACGCTGCAATCCCTCGCCGAGTCGCCGGATCATCTCGACGCCGTCGTCGGGCTCGGCGTGACCACCCTTCGCGCCAGCCTCCATTATCCCCAGGGCGATGCCCGGAGAGAGGCGATCACCGCGGCCTTCTCTTCCGGCGCCCCGGTGGTCACGGCGATCCGCCCGGAGGACATACACCTCCGCCCCGCCCAGGGGATGAATGCGCTCCCCTGCACCGCAACCCTCGTCGAATACCAGGGCCAGGCCAGCCAGGTGAGCGCGGGCTTCGACCCCTCGTCGCCCGAGCGCAACGCCGGCGACAGGATCGACTTCAGGAGCGCCCAGCGCGTCGGGGTGGGAGAGGCTCTCCAGCTCGGCGTGGCTCCGGACAACATTCTTCTTTTCCCCGCTTCGGACCTGGCGACGGGCGGGCAGGCCCAGGAAAGGGCGGCGCCGTGAACGCCTCATCGAAGGGCCGGTCCTCCGGCGGGGCGATGATCCTCCTGGTCCCGGCGATCATTTTCCTCGTTCTGCTCTTCCTCTATCCCTTCGCCTATGGGCTGTACCTCAGCCTGACGAACGCCAAGGGCGACGGGACCTTCGCGAATTACCTCCGCTTCTTCGCCGATCCGCGGGACTTCAGGACGATCTGGACGACGCTGTGGATCGCCGTGCCCATCACGTTCATCAACGTGGGCCTCGCCATTCCCTTTGCCTACTACATGAGGCGGGGACTGCGCGGCGAGAAGCTCGTGACCTTCTTCCTCATAGTGCCCATCACGCTCGGGACCGTCCTCATCTCCGAAGGCATGCTCAGCTACATGGGGCCGAAGGGCTGGCTCAACCAGTTCCTGATGGCCGTCGGCCTCGTGAAGGACCCCGTCAGGTTCACGCACAACTACCTCGGGGTCGTGATCTCGCTCGGTCTCTCGGGCTTCCCCTACGCCTTCCTCATGCTCCTCGGCTACATATCGGGGATAAATCCGGACCTTGAGAAGGCGAGCCAGATGCTGGGCGCGTCCAAGCTGCAGACCTTCTGGAAGATCCTCTTCCCTCTGATGGTTCCGGGCATCGCGATCTCATTTTGTCTCAATTTCGTCATGGCCTTCTCGGTTTTCCCCTCCGCGGTCCTCCTTGGACAGCCGTCGGGGCCAACGAGGGTCATGGCCATCGCGGCCTACCAGTGGGCCTTCGAGAAATTCAACTTCAACGCCGCCTCGGCCATCTCCATGGTCATGGCGGCCATCGAGCTCATCGTCATCACCCTCGTCCTCGTCTGGCGGGGAAGGATGTACAAGGGCGCTTCGATAGTCGGAAAGGGGTGAGCGGCATGAACGTCAAGCCGAAGCTTTCGAGCATTCTTTTCGCGGCGGCCATAACGGTCTATGTCCTCAACGTCCTCGGAATCCTCCTGACCGTCATCCTGAACTCGGCGTCCAAGGGTTGGTACTCCGGGCTCCTGCCCCAGATCATCACGGGCGAATGGTACCGTTACGTCGCGGCCGATCACGACATAAAGAATCTCATGCTGGTGACCTTCACCGTCAGCTTCGCCGATGTCATCATCTCTCTCCTTATCTCCTTTCCCGCGGCCTACACGCTCGCGCGCAAGGAGTTCCGCGGCAAGGGCCTCCTCCTTTCGCTCTTCCTCCTGCCCATGATCGTCCCGCCCATGGCCTACGGCATCCCGCTGGCGATGCTCTGCTACAAGTTCCACCTCGCCGCGCGGATCATCGGCGTCATCCTGGTCAACCTCGTGCCGATCGTGCCCTTCATGATCCTGGTGCTCATGCCCTTCATCGAGCAGGTCGGCACCAATTTGGAATCGGCCGCTGTCATGCTCGGCGCGAAGCGCCTCACCATCTTCCGCAAGATACTCATACCCCTCACCGTGCCGGGGATACTCACCGCGGGCATACTCTCGATCGTGAAGACCATCTCCATGTTCGACCTGACCTACCTCGTGGCCGGCGGGAAGAGCCAGACGATCGTCGTCGCGCTTTATGCCGACGCGTACGCCGCAGGCGCGAGGCCGCCGCAGGCGGTCGACGCGCTCGCGGTGATCTACTTCCTGACCGCGATGACCTGTCTGGTCGTGGCGCTCCGTTTCGTGAGCCCGACTCAGATGGTGTTCAAACTAAAATGAAAGACGCGTTTGAAATCCGCGATCCGGACTTCGGCCTCAGCCCGCACACGGGGATGGCGAAAAAACATTACATAGAGTGCGCAAAATATCTGTTGGAACGGGCCTTCACCCACGTCGACGCTCTCGAAACGCCGATCTCCTTTCCCGCGGTTCCGGGGAAGACCTATCCTCAACCGGATGCCCCCGCATGGCGGCACCGCTCGGCGGAGTTCGAGGCCCTGGAAAGGACGTTCACGCTCGCGGGGCCGCTCATCCACATCGATCCCGAGACGAAAATACGCGGCATAAACCTCCGCGACTACTACTGCCTGCAGTTGTACAACGCGCTCACTCCGAACCATCCCAACTCCCTGCCCCTGCCGGAGGACCTGCCAGACTCAACGTACCAGTTCACCTGCGAGTTCGGCGGCCTCTTCAAAACCCTCCTCTTGATGCCGGAGACCCTCTGGCCGCAGTTTACTCAAAAGCAAAAGGACGAGATGGCCGCGACCATGTCGAAGTGGGCGCACCACAGGACGACCCAGAACAACTGGCGGATTTTCAACATCGTCACATTGTCGTTCCTCAAGAAGTACGGTTACGAGATAGACGATGAGCTATTAAAGAGCCACCTCCTCTGGGTGGCCTCCTATCATTCGGGAAACGGATGGTACCTCGAGCAGACGTACAACTATTACACCATAAGCCTGTTCATCGTGTATGGGACAATTTGGAACAGGACATTCGGAGACGCGTACTATCCGGAAATATCGGAGACCATCGAAAGGTCCGCCCGCGAGTTGATGAAAACGTATTCGAATTTTTTCGCTCGGGACGGCTCTGTGAATATGTGGGCGCGGAGCATCTGCTACAGGACCTGGATTTCGGGGGGATTTCCGGTTTCCTTCATGCTGAAAGGGAAATCGCCCCTGGACCCCGGCTGGGCCAGAAGACTCTGTTCGGGGTCCCTCCTCCAGTTTGTCACGAGGGAAGATTTCTACGAGAACGATATTCCCAGTCTCGGCTTTTACGGGCACAGGGAATACGTCCTGCAGAATTACAGTTGCTCGGCGAGCCCGTTCATAATGTTTTTGCCCTTCATATGTCTCGCGCTGCCGGACGACTCTCCATTCTGGACCGCGAAGGAAAATGAAGGAATGTGGGAGAAGCTGGGAGACCGTTCGAACAGGACGGTCCTCGAAAATCCCGGCCTCGTCCTGGTAAATCACGGGAAAACAGGCACCTCCGAAATAGTGCCAGGCAAGGTCTACTACGACGACCACAATTATTCCAAACTCGCCTATAACACCCATTTCCCCTGGGAAGACCACGATCCGCGGGGCGGGACCTCGATGGAATACAGCTTTAGGAGCCTTGACCCGCGCGACCTGCGGGGCGACGACATAAACTTCTATCTCACCGGTCTTGCGGTGCAGAACGATTCCGAAAGAAATGCCGCTTTCACCACATCGCAAAGCATGCTGTACAACGGCGTCCGAAAGGACGTGCTCTACAGACAGGCGATAATGCGGAAGCCGCCCAATAACGGGGTGGGCTACATCATAGACCTCGCGGAAATCACCATTCCCGGCGGAGTGGTGAGGGTGGACCGCTCTCGTTTGGCGTTTGAGCATGAGTTGACGCTCGGGCACTACGGCTTGCCCCACATCGAAGGCAACAAAGCAGAAATTCGTCAATTTGAAGACGGCGCCAGGAAGGTCATAACCGCGTCCATTCCGGGAAGAAGGCTGGCCCTCGTCGCCTACGGCGGATGGGACAGCGTGTCCAGCATCGTGCACGCGGGAAGAAATGCCGAGGCCGATGAGAGCACGGTTTTGTATGCGCGCAAAAAAAGAACGGCGAAGAACCCAGCGATGGAACTTATGATTTCGGTGTTGCTGCATGGGATGGACGACGGCGAATGGACGGAAGAAGAATTGTCTCCCGTAAAAAATATCGAAGTCATGGATATCACCCCGTCGTATTCGGCATTA
>Ga0187810_10000440_pt1 | contig 16114 bp, 13 predicted proteins | sample NC_wetland_sal_i_9_FD_132963 | JGI IMG/M metagenome (GOLD analysis project Ga0187810, IMG submission 132963) | Wetland sediment microbial communities from Neuse River Estuary, North Carolina, USA - ASW_5 | ecosystem: Environmental > Aquatic > Freshwater > Wetlands > Sediment | place: USA: North...
ACGGGTCCTGTTCGATGGCGCGGCGCAAATCCACAGCGAAATCTACATGGGGCCGAAGCTGCTGGAGGCCCTGGAAGCGGTAAATCCTTCGCTGCACAAGGCGATCGATTTCGGCTTCTTCGGCATCCTGGCGATAATTTTTTTGCGCGCGCTGAAGTTATTTCACTACCTGGCGCCCAACTACGGGGTCGATATCATTTTGTTGACGGTGTCGATCCGGATTGCATTCCTGCCGATATCGATCAAAAGCCAGCGCTCGATGATGAAGATGCAGCGCCTGCAGCCGCAGATGGAGCGGCTGCGGGAGAAGTACAAGGGCAACAACGAACAGTTGCAGAAGGAGATGGTCGATCTCTACAAGCGCAATCACGTCAACCCGCTGGGCGGATGCGCGCCGATGGCGCTGCAATTGCCGATTTTCATCGGGCTGTACGAGGCGCTGCTGAACTCGGTCGAGCTGCGCCACGCGCCGTTTGTCAGCTGGATAAATGACCTGTCGACGCCCGACTGTCTGCATATACCGGGGCTGCCGCAGCTGCCGCTGGTGCATTGCCACGGGCTGCCGGTGCTGGTGCTGTTGATGGGGGCGAGCAGTTTCGTCCAGCAATACATGACGCCGACCTCGCCGGACCCCAATCAGCAGAGGATGATGATGTTGACGCCGCTGATTTTCACCATCATGCTGATAAACTTTCCGGCGGGATTGGCTTTGTACTATTTTTCGTCGAACCTGCTGGGCGTTATCCAGCAATATTTCCTCAACCGCGAATTCCAACAGTACACCCCGGCATCATGAGCAATATCGACTCGGTAGAATTGGCGGCCGCTTCGGTGGAAGAAGCGACCAGGGAAGCGCTGGCACAACTTGGCGCGCGCGAAGACGAGGTTGCGATCGAAGTGCTCGCCACACCGCGCGCGGGCGTGCTCGGACTGGGCGCGCGCCAGGCGCGGGTGCGAGTGACGCGCAAGAGCGCGGCAGCGGCGGCGTCCAGCGGGCAAGCGGGCTCAAGCCCCGAGGTTGCGCAAGCGCCGCCGCAAGCGCGCAAGGAAGCCGCCCCTGGCGGGCGCGCGCGCGGGCGCGAGAATCAACGCAGGGGCCGCAATAACGCGGCCGCGCGCAGACAGAATCCGGCGCCGAATCCGGCGGCGAAGAGCGACAGCGACGACAGCGAAAACGGCGGAGCCTCGGGGCGCAAGAGCGCCGATTTAGAGGAGCAGCGCCGTGAAGCGACGGTAATCCTCGAGCAGATTTTAGAGCTGATGGGCGAGCGGACCGAGGTGCGCCAGATAGAAGTGGACGCGGAGTCGGTAGAGCTCGAGATAAAGGGCGACGGCTCCGGAATCCTCATCGGGCGCCATGGACAGACGCTCGATGCGCTGGAATACGTCGTGAACCGGATCCTGGCGCGGCGAATCAAGGACGCAGCGCCGATCTCGCTGGAGACCGAATCGTATCGCGCGCGGCGCCGCCAGCAGTTGCGCCGGATGGCGCTGTCGATGGGCGAGAAGGCCAAGCGCGAGCACAAGCCGCTACGCCTGGAGCCGATGCCGCCGCGCGATCGGCGCGTGGTGCATCTGGCGCTCAAGGACGATCCGATGATCACCACGCGCTCGGCGGGCGAGGGACTGTTGCGATCGATCGAGATAGTGCCGGTCGAGAGCGGCCGGCGCGAACCGCGCGAAGAAGGACAGCGGCGGGAACGACGGCGCGAGCCTGAACGCGAGCGACAAGCCGAACCCGGCAACGAAGCTGTTGGCGAGCAGGGCGGATTCAAGCACGGGCAGAAGCGGATCGTGTGAGGCAGGCGAGAATCGCGGCAAGCATAAGTCGCTTAAATTTGCATGAAGCATGCTGAAGGCGGGCCTGCGCCGAGCCGGCAAATGTCAGGCTCGACCAACAAGCTTTAGGCAGGCAGGCGGCGCGGGGATTCAAAAAATGCGTTCGCCAGCGTCATAACCGGACATTCCCCAGTCACATTAGGACAGATTGGAGCGCATCGCGCAGCGATCGGAAGACTAATCCGATGGCACGGGCGGTGCTTTGTACGTTGGAGTAGACCGATCATGAGCAGGGCTCCAGCGGCGCATCGCAAGCTAGCGCACCGGCGAGACACCAACAGCGCGAGCAAGGTGGCGGGGGGCGCAAGCGGCCAGATGATGGTGCTGATCTGCGTCGCGCTGGTCGTGTTGATGGGGATGGTCGCCGTCGTCACCGACTTCAGCTTCATGCAAGAGCAAAAGAACATGATGCAGACGGCGGCGGACAGCGCGGCGATGGCCGGCGCGCAGGAGCTGAATTATGGCGACACGGTGGCGGCGGGCCGGGCGGACGCGGCAAGCAACGGATTCGTCAACGGCCAAAACGGCGTCACTGTGGCGATCAATAATCCTCCGACCATGGGACCGAATACGTCGAACACGGCGTACGTCGAGGCGATCGTCAGCGGGCCCGAGCCGACATATTTTCTGCGCGTGCTTGGAGTCAGCTCGATGAACGTGTCGGCACGCGCAGTGGCGTATCTGGGCAACGGGCCGAACTGCATCTACGTGCTGGATCCGACGGCCGGGAGCGCGATGTCGACCAACGGCAACGTCAACGTCCAGAGCAGCTGCGGTCTGCTGGTGGACTCGAGCGCCGCCAACGCTCTTGCGGTCAACGGCAACGTGACGATCACCGCGCCGACCATCGGAGTCGTGGGCAACTACACCACCATCGGCAACGTCACTCTGACGCCGACGCCGAAAACCGGGGCGATTGCGGCGTCCGATCCGCTGGCATACATAGCGGAGCCCACCGTCGGCGCGTGCGCCCACACCAATTTTTCGCTCAACGGAAACACGGGAAGCAGCAGCAGTTACTACCAGCTCTATGCCGGCACCTATTGCGGCGGCATCTCGGTCAACGGCAATTCCTGGCTGAATTTCAACGCGGGAACCTACGTGCTCGCCGGCGGCGGCATGCACATACAGGGCAACGCGGTGATGACCGGCGCCGGGGTGACCTTTTACAACACCAAGGGGACGGGCGGCTACGGGGCAATTACGTTGAACGGAAACTCGACGGTGAATTTCACTGCGCCGACCTCGGGCACGCTGGCGGGAATCCTGTTCTTTCAGGATCGCTCGATTCCGAGCAGCGGGGCGGCCAGCACGATAACCGGAAATGCGAGTTCGACCTTCGACGGTGCGATCTACTTCGCTACGACGCAGGTTACCTACAACGGCAACAGCAGCGTCAACGGCTACAGCATCGTGGTGGCAGACAAGATCGTGATCAACGGCAACTCGACGGTGGGCAACAACTATTCCTCGCTGCCAAACGGCTCACCGATAAAAGGAACGACACTGGCCGAATGACGACGCCTCCCCAATCCTTGCGCGCGAGCAGTTGGATGCGGCGGCGCGGCGGCGAGAACCGCAGCCGCGGCCCGCGCGGGCAGGCGTCGGTGGAGCTCGCGCTTAGCCTGCCGCTGCTGCTGATGATCTTGCTGGTGGTGGTGGAAACGGGCCGCGCGTTCTACATCGCGATTTCGGTTTCGAATGCGGCGCGCGCCGGCGTTCAGTACGGTTCGCAGAATCTTTCGACCGCAGGGGACAACGCCGGGATGGAACAGGCGGCGGCCAACGACGCACCAAATATTACCGGCATGACAACCACCGCGACTCACTTCTGTCAGTGCTCCGACGGGAGCCCATCGACGTGCCTGTCAACCGACTGCGCCAGCAGCCATCGCTTGTTGTACACACAGGTCAACACGCGCGCCCCGTACGCGCCGCTCATCGATTTCATGGGTATCCTGCCGACTATGTCAATCTCCGGCAAAGCCGTTATGCGAGTCGTCCAATAGTCAAATGAACCCCGGCGGCATCAAGCGATGGCGCCGATGGTCGCGGCTCCGGCGCAGCCCTCGCGGTATGCATCGGGGAACGACGATAGCCGAGTTCGCGCTGGTGCTGACGCCGTGCCTGATCCTGTTTTTCGGGATCATCAACTTCGCCCTGGCGCTCTATTGCTACGACTTCGTTTGTTACAGCGCCCAGCAGGCCGCTCGCTATGCGGCGGTCAATGGGTCGAGCGCGCCGGCCCCCGTGTCAGCGGAGGACGTTCAGACTTACGTGGACGGTCTCGTCGTTGGCGTGCTGGATACGGATTCGTTGACCGTCACCACGACCTGGGCACCGAACAACCATCCCGGGAGCGTAGTTACCGTGGCCGTCAGCTACAACTTCGCGCCGCTGACGGCGTTGGTCTCCTCGGTCACCATCCCGCTCAGCCGCACCGCGGCAATGGTCATCTCGCAGTAGCAATCCGCGCTTGCGCCAGCGGTCCAGGGAAGAGCGGGAGACGTGGCGCTACCTTCTCCAGCGCATGGGCCAAGCGATTAAGGTTCGAAGCCCCATTTCTTCTTGTTCTCGGCGATTTGCTCAGGCGTCGGGTGCTCGACCTTCCTGAACGCCATCACCTTGAACTGATCCTTGATCTCGAGGATAGCGTGGTTGAGGGCGATGTCGTCCTTGAAGACGTCGGGAACCGCTGGCTCCTCGAAAATCGCCTCCCACGGGCATTCGGGCTCGCAGGCGCCGCAATCGATGCATTCGTCGGGATCGATGTAGAGCTGGTTGGGGAATTTTTCCTTGTCGGTCCCGACGTATTCATAGATGCAATCGACGGGACACACGCTGACGCATCCGGTGTCAACGCAGTCGCGGCAAAGACGGGTAATCGTCCAGGGCATACTCAACAGCCTCGCTTAAAGGACTCGGTCCTTGTATTATTCGGTCTAAAGTCTCATTCCCTATTGTCGACAGTACGCCTTATAGCCTATATGGCACAGTGCGAAAAGGGCAGGCGGAGCAAATCGTCGCGATGGGCAACCACCGTCGCCGGACGCCAGCCCGATTAGAATAACCGTCGCGAGGCCGTTGGAAATCCAACCGGGATATGGAAAATGGCAGCAAATTCAAGATCGAAGATGCACAAGGCCCGCATCGCCAAGCGCGCAGTGATCGCAACGCCGGCCGCGGCCGGCAAGGCACAGGCGACCGGCAAGCGCGTCGAAACCGACAGCATGGGTGCGATCGAGGTCGCGCACGACCGCTACTGGGGAGCGCAGACCGAGCGATCTCTGCTGCACTTCGCGATCGGATTCGATCGGATGCCGCGCTCGGTGGTGCGCGCGTTCGGGATTTTGAAAAAAGCGGCAGCGGAAGTTAATCGCGAGCTGGGCAAGTTGCCCGCCGACAAGGCCAGACTGGTGACTGCGGCCGCCGAAGAGGTGATCGCCGGCAAACTCGACGATCACTTTCCGCTGCGCATCTGGCAGACCGGCAGCGGCACGCAGACCAACATGAACGCCAACGAGGTCATCTCCAATCGCGCGATCGAGATGGCCGGCGGCGTGCTCGGCAGCAAAAAGCCGATCCATCCCAACGACGACGTGAACATGTCGCAATCGTCGAACGACACTTTCCCGACTGCGATGCATATTGCGGCGGCCGAGGAAGTCACGCGCGACCTGATTCCGTCAGTGCGAAAGCTGCGCGACGCGCTGGCCCGCAAAGCCCGCGAGTTCGCCGACATCGTGAAGATCGGCCGCACGCATCTGATGGATGCGGTGCCGCTGACGCTGGGGCAGGAATTCTCGGGCTACGTCGCGCAGCTCGACTACGACTTGAAGCGACTCGAGGCGGCGCTGCCGGATTTGCTCGAACTGGCGATTGGCGGCACGGCGGTCGGCACCGGGCTCAATACGCATCCCGAGTTTGCCGAACGCGTGGCGGCCAAGATCGCGGCGTACACGGGGCTCGCGTTTAAGTCCGCGCCGAACAAATTTGCGGCGCTGGCGGCGCACGATGCGCTGGTGGCGGCTTCCGGAGCGCTCAAGACGCTGGCCGTCTCGCTGATGAAGATCGCCAACGACGTGCGATGGATGGGCTCGGGACCGCGCACCGGCCTGGGAGAACTAATCCTGCCGGAGAACGAGCCGGGCTCGTCGATCATGCCGGGCAAGGTGAACCCGACGCAGAGCGAGGCGATGACGATGGTCTGCATCCAGGTGATCGGCAACGACGTGGCGATCACGACGGCCGGCTCGCAGGGAAATTTTGAGCTCAACGTCTTCAAGCCGCTCATGATCCACAATTTCTTGCATTCGACGATGCTGCTGGCGCATTCGTGCGCATCGTTCAGCAAGTACTGCGTCGAAGGGCTCGAGCCGAATCGCGAACAGCTGCAGCGCAACGTGGAAAATTCGTTGATGCTGGTGACGGCGCTGAGCCCGCATATCGGCTACGACAACGCGGCGAAGGTCGCCAAGAAGGCTCACGCCGAAGGAATCACGCTGCGCCAGGCCACGCTTGGGTTGAAGCTGCTCACGGGAGAGGAGTTCGACCGGCTGGTGCGGCCAGAGAAAATGCTCGCGCCGCAAGCCTGAGCCGTCTTGCGCTTGCGATCATAGTCGGCGCGATTTGGGGATGCGGATTCGCCGGTGCTCGCGATGGGTGATTCCGGCGGCGTTCGTGCTGACCAACGTCGTCATCGCAGCGCACTTCCTAGGGTGACGCGGGCCACGGTGATGCTGTCTGGGTCCTCTGCCTTCTGATTCCCTCGCCCGTTCGTCGGGAGAGGGAACCATGGGAGTCACATCCTGAAGACGCCGAAGCCGGGGTGCTCGGAAATCGGCGCGTTCATCGCGGCCGCGATTCCCAGCGCCAGCGCAGTGCGCGTCTCGACCGGATCGAGCACGCCGTCGTCCCATAAGCGCGCGCTCGAGTAATAGGCGCTCGACTCGACCTCGTACTTTTCGAGCGTGGGCCGGACAAATTCTTTCTGCTCCGCATCGGTCATCGTGGCGCCTTCGCGTTTCAACTGATCGAGCTTCACCGTGAGCAGCGTGTTCGCGGCCTGCTCTCCCCCCATCACCGAGATCCGCGCGTTGGGCCACATGAAGAGCAATCGCGGCGAGTACGCGCGTCCGCACATCCCGTAATTTCCGGCGCCGTTCGAGGCGCCGATGATCACCGTGAACTTCGGCACCTGCGCGTTGGCCACCGCGTTAACCATTTTGGCGCCGTCCTTGGCGATGCCGCCCTGCTCGTAGCGCTTGCCGACGATGAAGCCGGTGATGTTTTGCAGAAAGAGCAGCGGGATGCGCCGCGCACAGCACAATTCGATGAAGTGAGTGGCCTTCAGCGCGGACTCGCTGAACAGCACGCCGTTGTTGGCGACGATGCCGACCGGATAGCCGTAGATTCGCGCGAAGCCGGTGACGACGGAGGTGGCGTAACGCGCCTTGAACTCATGCATCCTGCTGCCGTCGGCCAGCCGCGCGATTACCTCGCGCACGTCGTAGGGCTTGCGCGTATCGACCGGGATGATGCCGTACAGTTCGGCGGGATCATAGTGCGGATCTTCGGGGGCGTCCTGCGCGATCGCGGCGGCGGTGCGAGGCCCAAGGTTCTCGAAGATCGCGCGCGCAATCTCGAGCGCGTGCTCGTCGTCGTCGGCCAGGTGATCGCTCACGCCGGAAAGCCGCGTATGCACGTCGCCGCCGCCGAGATCCTCGGCGCTGACCTCCTCGCCGGTGGCGGCGCGCACCAGGGGCGGTCCACCGAGGAAAATCGTGCCCTGACCGCGGACGATGACGTTCTCGTCGCACATCGCGGGCACGTAAGCGCCGCCGGCCGTGCAACTGCCCATCACGACCGCGACCTGCGCCAGGCCTTGTGCGGACATCTGCGCCTGGTTGTAAAAGATCCGCCCGAAGTGTTCCTGATCGGGAAAAATCTCGGACTGCATAGGCAGGAAAGCGCCGCCCGAATCGACCAGATAAACGCATGGGAGCTGATTTTCGATCGCGATTTGCTGCGCGCGGAGATGCTTCTTCACGGTCATCGGAAAATAGGTGCCGCCTTTGACGGTCGCGTCGTTGGCGACGACCACCGTCTCGCGGCCATGGATTCGGCCGATGCCGGTGATGATGCTGGCGCACGGCGAGTCGCCGCCGTACATCCCAAACGCCGCCAGCGGCGACAGTTCGAGGAACGGACTGCCGGGGTCGAGAAGTTTTTTGACCCGATCGCGCGCGAGCAGCTTGCCGCGTTCGACGTGGAGCTGGCGGGCGGGAGCGGGACCACCCTGGCGAATCCGCTCGATCTCGTCGCGCAGGCGCTTGACCAGCGTTTCCATCGCGCCACGGTTGCGGCGAAACTCTTCGGAGTTGGTGTCGAGCCGGGATTCTATTCGATCCATTTGAGTATCCTTGATGGTGCTTTAAGAATTCGTGATGCCTGCGGACTAAAGTTGGACTAGATATTAGCCTGTGGGCCGGGCCTATAGGCAAAAAGCCGGCCGGCTCCGATGCGATGCGGGAACGCGATCTGAAAGCGCTCGAGTTCGACAAGGTGATTCACCTCGTCACGCAGTTTTGCGCCTCCGAGCCGGGGCGCGAGGCAAGCGCCGAACTGCGCCCGTCGATCGACGCGGCCGAGGTGCGCCGCCGGCTTGATTCGACAGCCGAGATGACCGAGCTGCGATCGCATGCCGGCTCGATCCCGATAGGCGAATTCACCGATCAGCGGCCATCTCTGCTGGCGGCGGCGCGCGCGGGTGCGATCCTCGGCGGCGAAGCGCTGGTCAAAGTGCGCGATTTCATAGTGGGCTCGCGCCACCTCGCAGGGTTTATGCGCTCGCGCGTCGAGCGCTTCGGACATGTCGCGGCGTTGGTGCACAACCTGCTCGCGCCAAAGGAACTGGCCGACGCGATGCTCGGTGCGCTGGCCGACGATGGCACAATCCTGGACGATGCGAGCCCTGAGCTGAAACGCCTGCGCACCCGGCTGCGTGACGAGCGCGCCGAACTCGAAGCGCGCCTGATGCGCGCGCTCAACGCCCCCGGCATGGGCCCGTTCGTGTCCGATTACATCGTGACGATTCGCAATCGCCGCTTCGTGCTGCCGATGAAGCTGAACTACGCGGAGCGGTTCGAAGGAATCGTCCAAGACCGCAGCGTTTCGGGAGAGACGCTGTTCGTCGAGCCGATGTGGGCGGTCGAGCTGAACAACCGGCTGATGATGCTCGAGCGCGAAGCGGAGGCGGAAGAAACGCGAATCCTCGCGCGGCTGACGGCGATGGTCGGCGGATACGCCCCGGAACTGCAACTGACGTTCGACGCGATGGTGGCGCTCGATGCGCTCAACGCGCGCGCGATTTTCGCCGAGCGCTTTGGATGCGTCGAGCCGCAACTCGTGGACGAGGGTATCGACTTGATCGGCGCGCGCCATCCGCTGCTGATGACCAGCGGCCGCGAGGTGATTCCTATCGACGTAAAAATCGGGGCCGGACAGCGCGGGATCGTCATCTCGGGGCCGAACACGGGCGGGAAAACGGTCGCGCTCAAGACGCTCGGGCTGCTGTCGCTGATGGCGCAGGCGGGGATGCTGATTCCGGCGCTGGCGGGCAGCAAGGCGACGGTTTTTCGCAGCGTGTTCGCCGACATCGGCGACGAACAGTCCATCGAATCCAACCTGTCGAGCTTCTCGGGGCATATCGCCAACTTGTCGGAGATAATCAGATCGCTCGACGAGCCGGCGCTGGTCATTCTCGACGAGCCGGGCGCCGGCACCGACCCGGCCGAGGGCGCGGCGCTGGCGATCGGCCTGATGAACCATCTCGCGACGCGGCGCTGCGTGCTCGCGATCGCGACGCATTCGACCGCGGTGAAATTGCACGCGTACTCGCAGGCCGGGTTCGAGGCCGCCGCAGTGGATTTCGACGCCGAACGCCTGGCGCCGTTGTATCGGCTAAAGCCGCACACGATCGGGCAGAGCTACGGACTCGCGGTCGCGCGCAGGCTCGGACTGCCCGAGGAAATAATTCGCGCGGCGGAAGAATCGATGGGCGCCGGGACCCTCGAGCTCACCCACGCTTTGAAAAGATTGGACGGCGAGCGCACCAAGCTGCATGCGCAGGCCGAAAAGTTGCGCGAGCGCGAGGCCAGCCTGGCTCGCGCTGAGCAGGACGTGCTTCAGAGCGCCGAGAAAACACGCGAGCGCGCCGAGCTGGAACGCAAGCGGCTGCGCGCCGAAGTTGCGGACCTGATCGAGGAGCTGCGGCGCGACGGTGCGGCGCTGATGGATGAGTTGAAAACTCGGACGAAATCGCGCGCCGACTTGAGGGGGTTCATCACCAAAGCGGCGGCGAAACTCGAGAGCCTCGCGCCGGGCGCCGAGGCGGGCCCCCGGTCCGATGCGCCGCTCAAGGTGGGCGACAGGGTCGAGGTAGGCGACATCCGCGGCGAATTGATCGCGCTTGAACCGGGACGTGCTGTGATCAGCCGCGGCGGGTTGAGGATCGAAGTCGCGCCCGAGCGGCTGCGCAGGTCGGCGGCGGCCGCGCCGGAAATTAGCCCCGCGCGGACAAAGGCGGCGACCGTCACCTTCAGCGCCGAGGGTGGCGAGCGCGACGAGTTGAACCTGATCGGGATGCGAACGGCGGACGCGCTGCGCAAGCTCGAGGAATTTCTCGACACTGCCTTCCTGACCAATCGCGCGGAGGTGCGGATTGTCCACGGGATTGGCTCGGGCGCGCTGAGGAAAGCCGTGACCGAATACCTGGCCGCGTCGCCGTATTGCGCGTCATTTCGGGTTGCGGAACCGCATCACGGTGGCGCGGGCGCAACGATCGTGCAGATGAATCTGTAGCGTCGCGCGCATGCGCTACAACCCGTCATTCCCACCCTAATTGCCGAGAAATTTTCCCAATCCTCCCGGAAGTCCCTTCTTGCCGAAAATTTTACCCAGGTACTTCTGGCCCTCCGCCTGGACCGCGTGCTTTCCAGCGCGATTTGCAAGTTCCGTTACGTCGGGCAGCACCTTCGGCTTGGGCAATTGCCCGACGACTTGCAGCGGGATGTCGACTTGTCCGTCTTTGTTCGCGATGTACGAGACCGCCTTCTTCTGCTCGATCAGCTCCTTGCTAAACTGCGGCGAGAGCACGATTCGCGCCGCGACATCGAGATTCTTGTCCATGTCGAACCATCCGTCGCCGAGCAGATTGTAATCCACCGTCTGCACCTTGATGTCGTGCGAGGTAATTCGCGGACCGGCGAGCACAAAGCTCAGATTTGCAAGCTGGATGTCTGTGTCGGGGTCGCTGAACAGCTCGGGATGGTTCTTGACGACCGCATCGGGAACCAGATCGCCGATGGAGGGCAGTTTGTTCACCTTCTTGAGCGCCTGAGCGCCGATATTGACGCCGACCAGCTTGCCGTTGATCATCGTCAGCGTGCCGCTACCCTTGAGCGTCGGCTTCACCTCATCGAAGCTGCCGGTCTTTCCGCTGACGTTGATGTTTCCACCGAGCGACCCGCGAACCGTCCCGGCGGCCTTGGACTTTTGCGCCTCGAGCGCCTGCTGAATATTGAGATTGGTGAAACTGATCGACGCCGTCATCGGCGCCGCCGCCTCCAGGCTCGTGTATCCCGTCGCAACGATATCGCCCGAAAATGCCTTCACCTTGAGCATGGCAAGCCTGGCGACTTTGTTCTGGAGCGACAGCGACAGCTTCAGATTCTGGTACGGGACGTTGGCCAGGTTGCCCGACGGCGACGTGATGTCACAGTCGACGCCCGGACCGGTCCCCGAGGCAGTGCCCTTGGCAAAAAGCTGGTTGATCGCTTCGTCGGGCGGCCGCGAGGGCGCGAGGTCGGCCAGATGAACCGAGGGCGCATTCAGTTCATAGCTCATGACCAATGGCTGAAACTGATCGACATGCGATTTTAACGTTGCCGTCGCCTGCGATGCGCCAAGGTTGAATGTCAGCGGGCCAATGTCGGCGCTGGTGCCCGTGAGCTTGACGTTACCGCCGAGATGGCTCAGCGGCGGCGCTTTCTGACCAGCGATAGACAATCCAACATCGGCCAGCGCAAGCGTGCCGTTCGCCGACGCCTTGCCGCCCTCGAGCGCCACGTCGGTATGAATCTCGGTCTTGCCTTCGAGGCTGTATTTGCCCAGTGCCGGGATCGTCTTCGTGATCGAAGCGATATCGAAGTTGTTGGTATCGATGCGGGCCGTCGTCGCAGCGCCTCCGATTTTAATGTTGGCCGCCTTCGCTTCGAGGTCGCCCAGGGTGACGTTGGCGAGCGCCACCGCGACCGCCGAGCCTGTCCGCGAACCTTCGGCCGATACCTTCAGCGCCATGTCGGCCGGCTTGCTAAACGTGTCGCCGAAGGCGATTGCGGGCGCGCTCAAATCGCTGGAAACCTTGAATTTGATCGATTGAACGGTGCCGTCGGCGGATGCATCGAAGCTCAATGGACCGGAAATCGAAAGCTTCGCCGGGATCGCTTTGGCAAGCATCGGAATCGTTTCGAGCTGCGTAAGCAGAATCGGGCCGACCTTGGCGGTGCCGGACAGCGGAATTGCATCGATGTCGATGGCGCCCTTGTTGATTAGCGGCCCAATCGTTGCCGAAAGATCGAAGTTCTGCCCGTCGGCGAATGCGGCGAAGGTGAGCGTGGCCGTGAACGGCGCCTGAAAGCCGAAATCGCGCAGCTTGAGGTCAATCGCCTTGACCATCACCGCTTGCGGCGCACCCTCCGTCGCAAATTCCAAAGTGCCGCCATTGACCGTGAAATTTTGCACTAACAGCGAGCTGAGCGCCGCCGGCGCCCGGCCCGCTTCGGCCATCGGCGTGCCTCCGATCATGCCCCCGCCCTTGCCTTCCTTCGACTCTTCCTCTTCGGTGGCGACTTTTTTCCTGCCCAGCGTGGAGATGTTGAGCGTGCCGTCGCGAGTCTGAACGATTCGGATCACCGGCTTGTCGAGCACGACTTCGGTGACTTCAATCCGGCGCGCCAGCAGCGGTATCAGTTCCAGCCGCGTGTACACGTCGCTCGCCTCGATGAACGGTTTTTTCGAGATGTCGGGATCGTCTGCCACCTTGACCCCGGTCACGTCCGCAAGGATTCCCCAGCCGAGGCTCACCTTGATGTCGTCGGCGTGAACCTGACGGCCGAGCGCGGTGCTGACCTTGTCCAGGACGGTCTGGCGGCGCTCGGCGATGATCGAGTTCAGGTTGATCGCCGCATAGAAGAAGATCGCGCCGGCGAAAATCACGACGGCTCCGAAGATTGCGGCGGCTGCTACAATGACTCGACGCATATGACGATCCTCACATCAGCCAGCTTCGAGGTGGTTCTTCCTTGTTCGCGACCTGCCAGTGTAGTCGATGCGCGCCCAACGCGCATCATTCGACACAGACGATTTTCATGTCCGATCGCTTCATCTCGCGTCCGCGTTTGAACCGCATCGGGTCCTCGGCATAGTCTGTCTGTACGTCCACATTTCCGGGACCTGCGACCCCCTCCGATGGCAAAAAAGCGAAAGCATAGCCGCCAAGGTGTCGAACAAGACGGCGAAAGGGGCGCGCGAAGGCCGCCGCCGCCGGAGCGGGTCTTTGCGTCGCCATTCAAAGACTTGAAGAAGATGCTCGCCGAGCGCAATTCCGCGCCGCCGATCAAGCCCAAGCCCGCGACGCCCGCGTCGCCGGTCGTGGAACCCCACGCGCAGCACCTGCGTGACGAGCCGCCCGACGACGAGTCCTTGCTCCGCCGCGCGCTCGAGGGCGTGCTCCCGCTCAATCGCAACGCCAATCGCAGCTCGCGGATACCGCTTGAACCTCCCGTCACTCACACGATCGTCGATGAGGACGCGGAGGTAATCGCGCAATTGTCGGACCTGGTATCGGGACAGGCGCCCTTCGACATCACCGAGTCGGACGAATACCTCGAGGGCTACCGCGTCGGAATCGACCCGCGGCTCGTCTCGCAGCTTCGCCGCGGCGAGTTCGCCGTACAGGCTCATTTCGATATGCACGGGATGGTCCAGGGCGCCGCCAAAGAAGCGCTCAAGGAGTTCATCATCGCCTCGGTTCGCAAGGGCCTGCGCACTGTCCTGGTCGTGCATGGGCGCGGCCTGCGATCGCCCGGCGGCCATTCTGTTCTCAAGCACGCGTCTGCCGGATGGCTCTCGCATGGCGCGATCGGCGGGCACGTGTTGGCTTTTACTAGCGCGCGGCCCGCCGACGGCGGCTCCGGTGCTACCTACGTCTTGTTGAAGCGGGAAAAGAGCCGCGCGCCATTCGACATTTTGCAGGGCGCCAAGCGCCGCGGATAGCAGGGCCGCGAGCCGCGCTGCTCCTCACCTCATAGAGTTCTAACCGGGACGAAGTCCCGCATCTTCTCTAACACTGAATGCAGGGTTACCCCGCCGCCACGCAGTGATCAGCACGGCAGCGCGACAATGTCGCGCGAGGCAGGCGCACAGCCCAAAATCACCGGGTGCAGGGGTCACCCCTGCCCCGGCGACGGGCCCCGTTGTCACTACCTGCATGTCGTCTGACTGTTAATCGTTAGATCTTCGCCTGCAGAAAAAATGCGATCACGAACGCATACAGGGTCAGCGCTTCGATGAACGCCAGGCCGATGATCATTGGCACGAAGATCTGACCGGCGCTGTTCGGGTTGCGCCCAATCGACTCCATCGCCGAGGCCGCCATCCGGCCCTGGCCAATCGCGCTGCCAAATGCTGCGATACCGATGCCGATATTTGCGGCGAGCGCGATCAAACCCGCCCGAAGCGGCGCGCTTGCACCTGCGGCTCCTGCCGCCTCCTGCGCCATCGCGAGCAGCGGCGAGGCTAGGATGGCCATTCCGGCCATCGTCATTACAGTTCCAATCCTGCGTAACATTTTGTCGATCCTCCTTCTTTTTCGCGTGCCCCGGGTGCCGCGGCCGGCCGCCTCTCTTCCTCTACCACCTCAAATTCCGCACGGAATCCCTGGCACGCAAAATTTTCCCTCTAATTCTCCCTCTAATGATCGTGACTCGCCGCCAGTCGAACGTAACTCATCGAAAGAACCACGAAGATGAGCGCCTGGATCACGCATACGATCGAGCCCAGCGCATAGAATGCAAGCGGTACGAAGAGCCGCGTTAGCCCGGTGAAAATACTGAGCACGGTATGGTCGGCAAACATGTTGGCGTAAAGACGAATACCGAGCGAAAAGGGCCGGAACAGATTGTCCGCCAACTCGATCGGCAGCATCAGCACCGCCAGCGGCAGATACGGGCCGAGAAAACTTCTCAGATACCAGACCCCCTTCGAGGCGAAGCCCTGGTAGATGAAATAGCCGAAACAGACGATACCGAGCGCGAAGGTCAGATCGGAGTCGCCGGTGGGAGGCTCCATCCCCGGTATCAATCCGAAAAAGTTGGCGAACAGGATGAACATGAAGATGGATCCGAAGAACGGCACCATCGCGCGCGACCCGTGCATCTCGGTGACTTCACCCACGAAACTGTCGAGCCACTCGACGATCATCTCGCACACCGAGCGGATGCTCATGCCTTCGTCGGGAATCAAAGGGTCGCTGGCGGCGGCAAGCGAGGCGCGCGCGATAAATCCAAACACGATTAGGATGCCCATGACGATCCAGGTGCCGATTAGCACCTCGGGGATCCTGCCGCCGCCGATCAGTGCGATGAAATTTACCGATTTCTCCAAGATGATTTCTCCGCCGCCGCAGATTCAGGCGGCGCCGCGGACCGAAGCCCGCCCGGTTTCAATAATGATAGCCGCCATCTGAGTCAAGACGCCGACGCCGAACCCCATCCCGTCAACTCGCGTGCGGGTGAAAATAACATAGACCAGACCGACCACGATCAGCAGCTTCAGCGGAATCGCAAGCGCGCCCAGCTTGGCGGCGATACCGGAAATTCCGGCGCCGGACGCTGCCAGGACGAGGCCCCCGAGCGCCGACAGGATCCATAAATTTGCGATCACCACGGCTCCGCCCACGATGCATCCGACCGCCATGGGCATCGAGGCGAGCCAGGCCAGAATCGCCGCACTGACCGCGACCAGCACGGCGTTGGTGCGCTGGATCGACCAAATCGTCGGCACTGACCACGAGAACATCGAATCAGGACTCCCGGTTCTCGCGCTGAAACATAGCCAGTTCCTGGATCAGCCGGTAGAAGCCGGCGAAGACTCCGGCCATGAACATCACCAGCGTCAGCCAGGGGTCGGTGCGAAAATAAAGATCGAGGTAATG
>Ga0187810_10000441_pt1 | contig 16055 bp, 14 predicted proteins | sample NC_wetland_sal_i_9_FD_132963 | JGI IMG/M metagenome (GOLD analysis project Ga0187810, IMG submission 132963) | Wetland sediment microbial communities from Neuse River Estuary, North Carolina, USA - ASW_5 | ecosystem: Environmental > Aquatic > Freshwater > Wetlands > Sediment | place: USA: North...
CGGGACCGAAGACAATCGGACGTTCTATCTGTACGGGTATTCGTTCGCCCTTAACAGCGCCAAGACGGCGACCAGCATCACTTTGCCGAGCAACGGGAACGTTGTGGTGCTGGCCATCACGCTAGTGCCTTGAGATGAATTCTGTGACAATATGGGCGAGAGTGTACATCGGGTTTGCATTCGGCACTGGATTCATGGGCCTGGTGACAGCGCATGCAAATGCTGGTCAAGAGCGGCCTGACAAAGCAAGAATTCGGGTCATCGCTGCGCCAGCGGACGTGGGCGCGCCCCCGCCCGGCGCCATTAAAACTGGTTCGGGGATCGCGATGACGGTGCTTCAGGCTGGATCGGGCTCGCAGCACCCGAGCGGTGACGATTGCGTGATTGTCACTTTCACTGCTTGGAACAGAGACGGCTCCATATTCTCAACGTCGGGTCTTCACGGGGAAACGAGCGCTCAATGCCTTACCTCGGCTATTCCCGGGATTGCGGAGGCGCTCTCGACCATGGTCGAGGGCGAGAAGCGACGGATTTGGGTGCCGGCCGAACTCGCGTTTGCCACTCATCACGCCCATCATGAGGCCAAGGTGTTGCATGAGGAAAGTCCTCCACCCCAAGTGGACCTGACGTTCGACGTGTGGCTCATTCGCATACTAAGCGCTCCAGAGAAGCCGCTCGATCTGAAGGCTCCTTCCAGCTCAGCCTTCAAAACACCTTCTGGGGTGGCAATCGAGGTTCTCCAGACGGGCGCGGGAACCAAACATCCTCGCCCGAACAGCCGCGTCACGCTCCACTATTCTGGATGGACCGCGGACGGGAAATTATTCGAATCCACCGTCATGTCGGGACACCCGGCCGTCTTTCTTATGGGCACCACGCTGGCTGGATGGCGTGAAGGTTTGCAGTACATGGTCGCGGGCGAGAAAGCGCGCCTTTGGATTCCCGCTGCCCTTGCCTTTGGAGATCGGCCGGCGCACAAAATGTCTCCGGCGGGCGACCTCGTTTACGACATCGAGTTAATCGATTTTCAATAGACCGGCAGCTGCTGAGCGCTAGTTGCCAGGGTCGCCTCGACCAGGCTAGACTCCGCATCGGCGTAAGCTTGTTCCAGCCGCTCCGTCCGCCGGCGGCGGATCTGCCACACAAACAGAAAGGCGGTGGCGTAGTTCCACACGGAGCCAATAGCGATTCCGGCCAGTGTTGCCGCAGCCCAGTTCATGCCTCCGGCGTTGAGACCGTTGGCTACCGTGACCTGAGCAAGCAGGCCGATCGAGCAACACAGGTAGAAGATTCCCAGTCCTGCTATAAGCCTTCGACCGCGCAGTCTTGCGGAGCGGAACGTCAGCTGATTGTTGAGTAGAAAGTTGACAGCGATGGTGATCAGAGCGCCGGCAAATTGAGCAGACTTGAAACTGAGATCGAAGGAGGAGCTGAATAGGCCCGCCAGAACGAAATTGCAGACTACTCCTACGGAGCCCATCAATCCGAACAACAGATAGGAGACAGGGATCGTTCCGCGAGTCAGCTTGTGTAGCAGGAGCTGAAGATATTCCAAGCCCACGAGAATGTCCAATTTCGATTCCCCATGTATGCGGTTGCGGAAGCGAAATCCAACCTCGCCCACGCGCACGGGCCCTCGTGCCGAGGCAAGCAGATCTACCAGGATCTTAAATCCCACGCAACTAAGATTATGGACTACCCGATGAAAGTACTCACTCCGCACCAGGAAGAATCCACTCATGGGATCCGATATGGGCGTTTTACAAACCATCGAGCTGAGGAACCGGCCCGCCTTACTGAGACCGACTCGCTCGGGGGCGAACTCGCCCATGCTGCCTCCCTCGGCATTGCGGGTGGCCACGACGACGTCCAGAGACTCGTGCTTGATCTTCTCGAGCATCGATGGAATAATCCGTTCATCGTGCTGCAAATCCGCGTCCATGACAAGAAGAAAAGGCGAACTTGCGGCGAGCATACCTTCCACCGCCGCTGAAGCTAGACCGCGGCGACCAATTCGCTGCAACACGCGAATTCGCCGATCATGCTGGGCCAGAGAACGCGCGGCTGCAGCGGTACTATCCATCGAATCGTCGTCAACGACGATTACTTCGTAGTCAACACCCCGTAACGCAGCGGCAAGGCTCGTCATGAATGGAACCAGATTGTTCCGTTCGTTATAGGTTGGAATGACAATCGTCAGTTCAAGCACAATTCCCTCGCGAAACGAAGTATAACATTCGGTCTCGAAAACGAGAATTAGCTCTTGAACGATGGTAATACCAGTACCCTAGTTTCTGTGGGGAACATTCGGCGAAACTCATAGGTGTCAAAATAGATTTCGGCGGGGATCCGACAGCCTAAGACAGCGTGCCAGTTTACTGATAAGATTGCTTCTAGTGTTCAGCACTGAATCAATCTCCGGCGTTGAGGGCGGGATTATGTCTCGCATCGGAAGAATAATCGAGTGGGTCGCCGTAACAGTCGAAAGACACAAGCTTCTGGTTGTTTCGTGCTATTCCGTCGTGTTTTTAATTACTTGCGCTCTTCTATCAGCCACGAAGCTAATGTGGTATGACGAGATGGCGACATACTATCCCGCCAAGCTGCCAACGGCTGGTGCGGTAGTAAGTTTCTTCTGGCAAGTGCTTGATCTTCACACGCCTACGGCGTCCTTGGCGGTGCGGGGAGCCATTACGTTGTTTGGTGACAATCCCGTCGCGGCCCGTTTGCCCGTTGTGCTCGGATTCTTGGTGTGCTCAATCTGTCTCTTTGTTTTCGTTGTGCAGCGCTGCCCGGCAGTCTATGCGTTCGCGGCGATGCTTTTGCCTGCCCTGACCGGGGCGTTCTACTATGCCACGGAAATCCGCTGTTATGGCATCGTGCTCGGGCTAGCTGGCCTTGCCCTGATTTGCTGGCAAGCGGCTGCCGATGGGAGACGACGGGGCCCGGCAATCGCAGGCCTGTTTTTGAGCCTAGCTAGCGCGGTCTGCTGCCACTACTTTGCGATATTTCTTTGGATTCCCCTGGGGCTAGCGGAACTCACTCGTAGTTGGATTCGCAAGCAAATCGATTGGCCGATCTGGTCCGTACTGCTGTCTTCACCTCTAGTTCTCCTGATCTTTCTTCACCCAATACGCCTTGCTCGAGCCGTCTATGCTGGTGGCATGTTTGCTAAGCCCCACTTGAGCAACATTCCGAGCTCCTATCAATCCTTGCTTTCAGAAGCGTTCGTCCCTCTCTTGGGTGTTGCGCTTGTGTATCTGCTCCTGGCGCCCCGTTTTTCTCGTCCTCTTCCCCGTTGGGCCGGCCCTGCGCTCCCAGAGTGCGTATTGGCCGCCACCTTGTCGCTGATACCTTTCTTTGCCGTGCCATTCTGCTTCCTGGCGGGTGCATTTAACGACCGCTACGTATTGCCTTGCGTTGCTGGCGCCGCAATTGTTCTGGCATTTTCACTGTGCCAGTGCTTGAAGGGAGATCACTTCGTGGGGGTCGTGCTGGCGCTGATTTTTCTATGTTGGTTCGTTGTCAAGAACGAACCTGTGGTGAAAAGGCAGATAGTGGACAACGGAGGCATCTTAACTCCGCCAGGACGGTTGTTTCGGACATCGAGTTGGAGCCGCGAACTGGAGCGATCAGAACTTCCTATCGCCGCGAGTGGGGCGTTGTTTTACATGCAGCTCCAACACTACGCCTCGGATCAAGTGCGCCCCCGGATCTTCTACCTCGCCGATGAACAGATGGCGAACCGATACGAAGGTGCGTCCAGTACGGACACCAACCTTATCCGGTTTCGCCGTGCTTTGCCTCTGCAGGTGGTAGATTTCCACGGGTTCATCTCGCAAAACTCGCACTTTCTGGTTTGTGCGGATACTGAATACAAGAATTGGCTTACTTCCGCGCTGCTGGATGAAGGCGCACACCTCCAACTTCGAAGCCGCGCGGAACCCTTCTACGTCTACGAAGTAACCCTCTCGGGATCGACGGCGACGAAGCACTAAGCTTACGGCATCCCTTGCGGCGCAAGTGAGCGCTAAAGGGCTATGGGGAAAGCTGTGAACTCCTTCCCAGGAAAACGCACTCTCGGGAACTCATCCTAAATCCACAGCCTGCGAACGAATTCACTCACGCCGTGCACGGCCAACAACACGATCGCCCATTCTATTGGATATCGATATCTTTCATAGGCCTGAAGGAAATAATAAGGCAGCGGATAGAGAGCGAACAAAACGATCAGGAGCATGGCTGACTCTCTCTTGAGCCTCCAGAGCAACACTAAGCCCAGTGCGGCGAGCGCAACAGAAGCCGCTCGCCAGATCGTTCTTAGGCCCGTGGATGGTGGGAACCAGAAATCGACAAAACGCCGGGAGGTTAGCGCCAGAAATCGGGATGGGTGAGCTCGAATCCACCGCAAGGCATCGCGGCCCATCCGAGCATACACGATTCGCTCCCCTTCCTTACGAACGTCCTCGGCAGCTGCGCGGTTGAAAAGTGGGTGGTACGTCTGCATCGCTCCGTGTTCCGCGTTCCAGGAAGGATCTGCCGAAGCGTTGTCGGCATTCGAAACACGAAGTTCGAGCCCAATGTTGTCTCGAATGAAAAACCAACCCCCAAGAGACAGTCGATTGCGGATGGTCCACGGCACCAATATGATGATGGTAGTGATCAGCAGGACCGGCAGTTTACTTCTTTGATAGGGCTTCGCGGCTGCCAGGACCAAGCAGCCCCCGTAAACAAGCGCCAGCGCGGGCACGGCCAGCAGAACCAACCCCCAAAACAGACCAAGGGCCCAAGTAAACTTTGGTGCATCACGCAACCAGACGGCCGTGGCGAGAACGGCCGATACCGCCAAGCATCCCACCAATGTCGCCTCTTGATCATTGCAAAGTTCAACCGCAAGACTCGGAGGCACAACCGCAAGGATCAACGCGGCTATCAGACTGGTGGACGATCGCATGCCCAGCGCTAGACCGGCGAAATACACGAGAACGCACAAAATGCTGCCGAACAGAATATTCAATCCAACTCGCGCGTGAATCCGGCTGGCGGCGGGTAAACGATAAACGAAGGAAAGAATAAACGGATAGACCGGCGCATGGTGCGCTGTCGGTCCGCTAGGATATGGGTACGGATTGGAGAATTCTCCGGTGCTCGCGATGGATTGGGCAATGCGGGATATTTCATTTCTGTCGACCCCCGACCCCAGACAGTTGCCGGGCCAACGAACATAGCGAACCGAACGAACAGATACGGCCAGCAATAGAATGAGAAACGCCAGGCAAACGTTAGTGCTAGGGTTGTGGCGCATCAGCATCCCGAACTTGCGGCTATCCCAGGCTACCAATTTGTGGTCTCGGATTTCCGGCCGCGACCGATTGCGCCGTCCTGGAAGGCAACCGAATTATCTCGTCATCACGCGCAATTCATGTCGATAGCTTGGCGTGAGGAGCGATGCTCGCGGCCCGTCGAGTCATCCTGGTGGCGAGATCGATGCCGTGGTGCGATACGTCAAAGCCAACTCCCTCGAACTTTATTCCCAAGGCGGCTGTCAGACCGAGAAGGAGGCCAGAACCGCAACCGACGTCCAGAACACGGGATCCTTCGCGTACATGCACGACTAGATTCTTATAAGGCCGCCAATGTTGCAGCTTGCGCAACAGCAGCGGACCATCCTGGTACAGCTTCCTAGAAACCTCCGCCAGCCGCGGCGTATGGACGGCGCCCGAGGTTGGGTCTTGACTGCGGAAGGCGGGCATTGGGGATCAGTGCTGCTGCCTGTTTTGCGATCGCGCCAAGTTTCGCCTTTGCTGGGCGGCGGCGATGACCGAAGCCATTTCCGGGCCCGTTAGCAGCGAAGGATCGCAAGCCGGCAGCCCGCGCTTGCATGCCTCGACATTCCGGTTGCGGAAAGCCTGGCGAGCCGCTTCCAAATCCTTGTCGTCCAGATCGAGAGGTTGGCAACTGGCCAATCCGTCCTGGCACGTAGTGAGGTTTCGTCTTTCCGTGGATGCGTGAACAGCCTTGGCCTGCGCTTCACTCAGATCCGTTGGATCGCAATTGGAAAACCCATCCATGCACCGGTCCAGATTGCGCTCCAATCTAGACGTTTTCACCGCCTCGGCTTGCGCCGGGGTCAGCCGTAAAGGATCGCAGGTGGATGAGTTTTGCAGACACTTATCCAGGTTGCGGCGGTCCGCGGCGGCCTGAACCAGCTTGGCCTGTTGCGGTGTGAGCCGGGAAGGATCGCAAGTGGCCGCGCCGTTCAGGCACCTGGTATTGTTCCGCTCCGCTGTGGCAGCGTGAACTGCCGCTGCATCCTTGGCGGAGAGCAGCAGGGGTTGGCAGGTAGGAGACCCATCCATGCACTTTTGCAGATTCCGCTCCTGCCTCGCAGCCTGAACTTCACGAAGCTCGGTACCCTTCAATCGGGTGGGATCACAAAGCGAGGAGCCCTCTAGGCAGTAAGATAAATTACGTTGTGAAGACGCAGCGGCGACCTGCTTGATCTCATCGGGTGTAAGTACGGAAAAATCACATCCCGGCAGACCTTTCACGCAAAGCAGAATATTGGATGGCTCTGGAGAAGGGGAGGGGGAGGATTTGCGGTCAGCGGCGGCTGCAAATCCGCAAAGCCCGAATAGCGCTAAGGTAAGAGCCATCCGGGTCTGCATTTTTGCATTGTACCCCTGCTTCTTATGCTTTCATCATAGATTGTAGTACCGGTACTGTCAAGAAAACGCTAGGCCTGCCCATCCATTGACACTTGTCATGGGCATCCGCCATACTCCAGGAAGCGCACCAATAGACGTTTGTAAAAACAAAGAGAAATGCGGAATGCGCGCTGAAGGCGAAGCTGGCAGAGGGTTTGTAAGAAGTCCGAAGATGGGACTGAAATGGCGGTAGCCTGTCCCGAATCGTTGCGCTTAGCGGCAAGGAGGGTACTGTGGCGGTATTTAAGCCTAGGGAACGCTTAGTTTACTTTCGGATCTCAGAAGACGAGTTCCGTCAATTTAGCAGTGTGTGTGAGCAGGGTGGTGCGCGTAGTGTTTCGGACCTTGCCCGGAACGCCGTACAGCGGCTGATCGCGGAAGGCCAGCGGCAGCGAGAAGGCCAAGAGCTGGAAGAGCGAATGCGGGTTCTCGAGAGTCTCATTGCCGCTGTCACAGAGCAATTGCATTTGTTGACGACCAGCCAAAGCCGAGAGCGCGCGGAAGCGGTGACCAACGGGCTGCATGCCGGGAGTGAAATCCCGCCGGCGGGCCAAAACGCCGGGAGAGAAGAATAACAATGCAATTCCTTTCTAGCGGTCCGGACGACCTGAACCGAGGCTTGGTCCCCAGCGACACGCTCCTGTCCCAAGAACCGGCTCGAATTCCCCAGCTTATGGTGAATCCGGCTCCGGTGGCGGACGAAGAGAGCGGGCCGAACATCAATCCGGCAAGGCTCTTGCGGAGATATTGGCTGCTCCTTGCAATTCTGATGATCCTCGGGGCGGCGGCCGGATTCGTTTCGATTGTGTTGGCCACACCGAGATACCGCACCAGGTTGTTGGTGGAGGTTCAGAACGCCAACAGTAGTCTGCCGAGGAATCTTGGGGGCGGCGAAAGCACCCAAGACAACGAGCTAAACATTCAAACGCAGATCAGCATTCTGCATAGCGGCAGCTTCCTCAAGAGAGGCGCCGACCGCATGCAATCCGAGACTGTGCCGTTGGCTCCGACTGGAAGGGATCTTTTCTCGCGGCTGCGTCAGCGGATTCACCCGGCTACCGAAGATCCTCTGGAGGGCGCCCGAACAGGACTGAATGTTGCGATGGCGACTTTTGATGCCCGGCCGGTTCTGCGGACCAGGCTAATCGAGCTGAGTTGCGAATCCACCAGCCCGGATGTGGCCGCGCAGTTCCTGAATTCGATGGCGCAAGAGTTCTCCGATGACGGTTCGCGATCGCGAATGCAGACTGCGCAGCGAACCAGCGAATGGCTGGCCGCGCAGATTGAAGAGACCAAATCGAAAGTTCAGGAAGCCGAAGAGCACCTGCGAGACTTCGTGCAGGCCTCCGGCAACGTTTTCGCGGGTCAGGACGTCACGCTCGAGGACACCAAGCTCTTACAATTGAAGGCCGAGCTGGCGAAGATCCAGTCGGATCGGATTGCCAAGCAGACTCGCTACGAGCTGACGCGGAACAATCCGCCGGAATCGTTGGGGGAGATACTGGATGACGGGGTTCTGCGAGGTTACCAGCAGCAAATCGAGCTTCTAAAGCGCGATAAAGCGGCACTAGAAACCACTTACACGCCGAAGCACGAAAAGGTGCGCAAGATCGACGCGCAGATGGCGGCCTTGCAGAAGTCTTACGCCGAAGAGATCACAAGCGTTGTGGGGCGCATCAAGAACGACTATGAAGCCGCACTCCGGCAAGAGAAGCTGTTGACGGCAGCCTACGGAGGCCAGTCGCAGCGGGTGGGATCGGAGGCCGGCAAAGCCGCGCAATACAACGCTCTCAAGCGCGAGGCGGAGACGCAACGCAGCATGTATCAAACATTGCTGGTGCAGCAGAACGAAGCCAATCTAAGCAGCTCGGTGCCCGTGAATCCCATCCGCGTGGTGGAGCCCGCCGCGGTTCCCGAAGCTCCCTACACCCCGCAGCCGGTTCTAAACATCTCGTTCGGCACGCTGTTTGGCGTTGTGCTGACTGCCGGACTTGTTTTTCTGAGAGAGCGGATGGACCGCAGCATCAAGGCGCCCGGCGTTTCCCGGCGCATGTTCAACGTACCGGAACTGGGAGTGATTCCGAACCTTCTCCAGAACGGAAACGGGCGGCGCATCGGCGGAAAACCGCATGCGCTCAACGGAGCGCTGAACGATCCCGGTACCGCCCTGGCTACCTGGCAGAACCGTCCAGCGTACGTCGCGGAGTCGTTTCGGGGCACCCTTGCTTCGATTTTGAGGAACCAGGCTTCGGGCAAGGCCCAAAAGATGATTTTGATCACCAGCCCGGGGCCTGCGGAAGGCAAGACCACGGTGGTGCAAAACCTGGGGATAGCTTTGGCCGAGACCGGCCGGAGGGTTTTGCTGGTGGACGCCGACTTCCGGCGTCCCCACCTGCATCGCGAATTCAGCCTTCCCAACGAGTGGGGCCTGATCGACCTGCTCTCGGAGGATCAGCCGTTGAGTGAATATCCTCCGGAACGTCTGGGCTCGTTCACCGGTCTGCCCGGTTTGTCGATTCTTCCCAACCGAGTCACGCAAAACAACGTGTCCAAGGCGCTGTATTCGCCGCGCCTGCGCACCATCCTCGAGAGCCTCGCCAAGCGCTACGACATGGTGTTGGTGGACGCTCCTCCGCTGCTCAGTGTTGCTGACGCGCGCATCATCGCGCCTCTCACCGACGCACTGATCCTGGTGCTCCGATGTGGCGTCACCAACCGTGAAAGCGCCATGGAAGCTTACCAAAGAATTCAGGAAGACGGGCTGACGCTGCTGGGCACGGTTCTTACCGATTACAACCTGAGTGCCGACCGCAAGCGGCAATATTATTACGATTATGGAAACCCGAGCCGAGCCTGATCGCGTGGATGCGCCAGCGCCGGGCAATGACGCCCAAGCATCGATTCATCAGGACGCGAAGCCATCCGTCCGCCAAGCTGCGCCGCCGTCCAGTAGCGTAGCGCCAGCGATTTCCTGGTTGGCTGGCAAGACGGACATGCTGGTCTTGGGCGTTTTGTTAGTGATCGCGTTTTGGCCCATTCTGGTGGGCATTTACCAGAGCTGGTTTGATGATAGAGCCTACATGGAGCACGGCATTCTGGTGATCCCAGCGGCTGCTTACATGGCTTGGACGAAGAAGGAAAAGCTGAAGACCATCCCCCGCCAGCCGTCCGGTTGGGGCGTGCTGCTGCTGTTGTGCGGGGCAATCCAAGCTCTGCTCGGGCTGGTGGCGCAATGGATTTGGGTGGGCCGCATGGCTTTTCTGGTCTCGTTGGTGGGTTACTTCGCTGCGGTATTCGGCTGGCGGATCATTCGGGAATTGATGTATCCGTTGTGCACTCTGCTTCTCATGATCACCCCGCCTACTTTTCTATTCGAACGTCTCACGCTGTCCTTGCAATTGCTGGCCAGCCGGTTGGGAGAGATCTGTCTGGAAGCGCTGGGCTACTCGGTTCTGCGCGAAGGTAACATTCTGGAAATGGTCGGCATCAAGCTCTCGGTCGAAGAGGCTTGCAGCGGCATCCGCTCGTTGGTAGCGATCTTCTTTATGTGCGTCTTGTACAACTATTTCTTCGTCCAGGGCCGGCCCATGAAGACTCTGTTGCTGGTGTTGGCGATACCAGTTGCGATTCTCGGAAACGCCGTGCGAATCGTGGCCACCGGCGTGGCCAGCCAGTATAATCCGGCGCTGGTCAGTGGCGCGGCTCATGAAGCTTTTGGCTATGTGAGTGTCGTCGCGGCGGCACTGGGTGTGATCGCGTTGCATCTTATGATGCAGTCGATCGCCAAAGCTTGGCGGGTACACCATGCCTAAATCTAAACGGTTCACTTCGGTGCGGCTCGGTCTGTTACTGGTGGCCTGCTTGATCCTGGTATTTCAGGCCAGCGCCTCGCGCATGCTCAAGATCGACGAACAAAAGATCGGAATCCCCGGCCTGCACGATATACCTTGGCAAATCGACCGATGGAGCGCATCGAACGAACAATCGATGGCTGCCGCGACGGTGGAGTACCTCAAGCCGGACGAATATATTCTGCGAGACTACGCGGATGAAAACGGCGGACCTGGTATCGGTCTCTTCGTGGCCTACTTCAAATCGCTCCAGAGCAAGTACGGACCCCATTCGCCGCGAATCTGCTTGCCGGGGTCAGGTTGGCTGGTGAGTTCTTCGAAGATCGTCAACATTCCCGTACCTGATCGGCCCAATGGTATTCCAGTGAACGAATACACCATGGAACAATCCAACACTCACATTTTGGTGCTGTATTGGTACCAAAATGACAGGGACGTCTGGGCCGAGGAGTATCACGCCAAGCTGCGCCTGTTGCCGGACCTGATCCGGTACCGCCGCTCCGATGTCAGTCTGGTCCGGCTGGTCGCTCCCATGCAGGGTTCCGCGCCGGACAAGGAAATAGCAAGTTGCGTGCAATTTACGCAGCGTATCTTTCCGTTACTGCAACAACATTTTGCTTCCGTCCATTAGAAGGCGTCATTTAGAACGCAGCCTTCGCATGCGTATCGTATATCTGAATCCGAGCGGTAAATTGGGCGGGGCTGAAACGAGTCTGCGGGAGCTATTGGCTAGTGTGCGAGCCGCGGAACCGGCGTGGGAGCTTTGGCTGGTGCTTGGTGAAGACGGTCCGCTGGCGGGTATTGCGCAGTCCCTGGGAGTGAAGGTTGTGGTAAAGCCCTTTCCCCCCGTTCTTGCGCGGTTAGGCGATAACGGTCGTTTCGCGGCTCTGGCTGATTTAGGGAAAGCGGCGCTGGCCACCCGAAGGTACGCGCGCCAATTAGCTCGCTGGCTTGGCGAGATCGAGCCGGACATCATTCACACCAACGGGTTCAAAATGCACTTGCTAGGCAGCTGGACCCGTCCCCGCGGCTCGCACCTGATCTGGCATATTCACGATTACGTCAGCGCGCGCTCATTGATGCGCCGTCTGCTGTGGCCCTTTCGAAAGGCATGCAGCGTTGCGATCGTGAATTCCAAAAGCGTGGCGGCGGATTTGGAGCGCGTGTTGCCGGGCGTCCGCGTCGTGCCCATCTACAACGCGATCGACTTACAGCGGTTCTCGCCTGCGGGCGACCGGTTGGACCTGGATGCCCAATCGGGACTCGCACCGGCTCCGGCTGGAATCGTTCGGGTCGGCTTGATCGCGACCTTCGCCCGCTGGAAGGGGCACAAGATTTTCCTGGAGGCGCTGGCGCGTTTGTCGCCTGACGTGCCGGTTCGCGGTTACATTATCGGCGGAGCCATCTACCAAACGGACGGCAGCCAATGGTCGGAGCCCGAGCTTCGCCGCGAGGCGGACCGGTTGGGGCTGGCCGACAAGGTTGGGTTTACTGGCTTTTTGGAAGATCCCCCCGCGGCCATGCGTTCGTTGGACGTTATCGTGCATGCCAGCACGCAGCCTGAGCCTTTCGGGATGGTGATCATCGAGGGCATGGCGTGTGGCCGGGCCGTGATCGCGAGCCGGGCCGGAGGAGCCGCCGAGCTTTTTACTGATGGAGAAAATGCGTTGGGGCATCCTCTTGGCGATTGCGCTGCGCTGGCGCGACAGATTGAGCGGTTGGCCCGCGACGAAGGATTGCGGAACAGACTCGGGAATGCCGGTCGATCCACTGTGGAGCAGCATTACCATGGCAAGCGCCTAGCGGCCGAATTGGTGGACTTGTATCGGGATGTGGTGGGGGATCGGCCAGCCAAAACCGCCGCCAAGCTGCAATCGCCGCTCCATGCCGTAAGCGAGTGACGAATGAGACTCGCAATATGAACGCTGTCTCCAGCGAGGTCCCGAATCAGACCACAGTGTCCCTGCCGCCGCGGGAACCGGTGCGCGTGCTGCATCTGCACGCTGGCAACATGTATGGAGGCGTGGAGACGCTGCTGATGGCGCTGGCGAATCTCCGCCATCTGTGTCCCGAGATGGAATCGGACTTTGCGCTCTGTTTTGAGGGCCGGTTGAGCCGCGAACTCACTTCCGCCGGCGTTCCGGTGCACGAATTGGGGCGCGTTCGCATCAGCCAACCTTGGACGATGTGGCGCGCGCGGCGCCGTTTGCGAGAACTGCTCCGGCGCCAACGCTACGACGCCGTGATCTGCCATCAGCACTGGCCGCTGGTGGTTTTTGGGCGTACAGCCAAAGCCACCGGCCAGAAGGTGGTCTTGTGGGCTCACAACTTCCACACCGGACGGAACTGGCTGGAGCGGGTGGCACAGCGGATCCAGCCGGATCTGCTGATCGCGGACAGCTCTTTCGTGAGCGGCACCATGTCGCACCTCTACCCCGGTGTTCCAGCGCCGGTGGTTTATTATCCGTTGGCGCTCGTGGATGCGCCCGACGCTCCGCGGTGGCGAGCCGTGGCGCGCGGCGAACAAGGAGTGGACGACGACACAGTAGTGATCATTCAGGTCAGCCGCTGCGAGATCCGGAAAGGCCACCCACTGCACCTGGAGGGGCTGTCGAAATTGAAATCCAGAAACTGGGTATGTTGGATGGTCGGCGGTCCTCAGAACCCGGAGGAGCAGCGGTACTTCGACGAGGTGCGGAATACGGCGGAGCGGTTGGGTATTGCGGATCGCGTCCGCTTTTTGGGACAGCGTTCCGATGTGCCGCAACTGCTGTCCGGAGCGGACATCTTTTGCCAACCCAATCAGGGTCCGGAACCGTTCGGCATCGTTTATGTAGAAGCGCTCTGGGCCGGCCTTCCTGTGGTCACCACCGCCATGGGCGGCGCACTGGAAATTGTCGACGAATCCTGCGGACTGCTTTCTGAACCCGAGAGCGCGGACAGTCTTGCGAAGCAGCTGGATCGGTTGATCCAATCGCCCGATTTGCGCTCGCAGTTGGGTAAGGCGGGGCCGGCTCGAGCCCGGCAGCTCTGCGATCCGGCTACGCAGATGCGCGTCTTGGAAAATCTGGTTCGCAACTTCGCGACAGGCGGTTCGATCTAGTGGCTGCACTGAAACCAGCTGTGCCCACGCAAGAAGGGGCTCGCCCCGTCGCGGTTCCGACTCAGCCAGCGTCTCCCTGGGTCCTGGTGGCCGGCGGTTTTCACCGCCACGGCGGAATGGACAAGGCAAATCTTGCGTTGGCGCAGTACCTGGCGGAGCAGGGCGCTCCGGTTCACATCGTCTGCTATAGCATCGACGCCGATCTGGCGCGGCATCCCCAGGTGACGGTTCACATCGTGTCGCGGCCAGCCCAATCGTACTTTCTGGGAAGGCCTCTGCTGGATTTTGCGGGCCGAAGGATCGCGCGCCGGATACTGAAACGTTGGCCCGATGCGAAGGTGCTGGTGAATGGAGATAGTTGCCTCTGGCCAGCCATCAACTGGGTTCACTACGTCCATCATGCTTGGGATGAAGGGCCGCCGGAAGGTCCGCTCTGGTTTCGGGTCAAGCAAAGGCTGAATACATGGCTGGTGCGTAAACGGGAGCTGTCGGCCGCCCGCATGGGCCGTCTTTTCATTACGAATTCCAATCGGACCAGCCGTGATCTGGTGGAAGGCTTAGGGGTGGATGCCCGCCGCGTCCACACCATTTATCTCGGTGGGGAATCTGAGTGGGGTCCCGTGACTGGCGCGGAGAAGGCCGCCAGTAGAAGATTGTTCAACATTCCGGAGGCCCGGCCGATCGCGGTTTTCATCGGTTCCATCGGGCATGACCGCAGGAAGGGCTGCGACGTTTTGCTCGAAGCGTGGCGGCGATTGTGCGCCGATCCCGAGTGGGATGTGGATCTGTTGGCCGCTGGCACCGGCAGCGCGCTCGGCATGTGCCGCCAGCAGGTGTCGGAGTGGAACCTGGAGGGGCGCATTCGCATGCTCGGCTTTTGCGACCGTGTGCGGGACCTTTTGGCCGCCGCCGATCTGCTGGTGAGTCCGGTCCGATATGAGGCCTACGGATTGAACGTCCAGGAAGCCATCTGCCGCGGAGTGCCCGCCATCGTTTCCTCTGCAGCGGGAGTCGCGGAACGATACGACCCGGAATTGTCACCGCTCCTGCTTCCGGATCCGGAGGACGTGGACGATCTGGTGGCGCGCTTGCGGCAGTGGCGCGCGAACATGCCGTACTGGGAATCACGCTTCGCGCGGTTTGGCGAAACCTTGCGGCGCTACGGATGGCCGGAAATGGCGCGTTGTATCGTTGCGATGGCGAATCAGCAGGTTGCGTTGGATTCTATCCACAATGCCGGCGTGGATCAGAATGCAAGCAATGGTAGACATCCGTCCCCGGCAAAGGGATTTCGGAATTAGCATGCCAGCCATGAACATCTCGATTAAAGAGCAGACAAAAGAGGATCGATCGGTAAGAGAAGATCGATCTATGAATCACGATCCGCGCGCCAAGGGTCAGGGAGGTTGGCGATCCATTCCCGTCAGGCTCTTTGGAATGCGGGCTACGCTGCTGCATTGGGATACGCTGGTGCTCGACCGATGGCTATGGGTGTGCGACCGCTTGCCTCGCACCAACCACAACCAGACGCTCTGCGACGTTGGTTGCGGAACCGGCGCATTTACAATCGGCGCTTCGCTGAGGGGCTACACAGCCGTGGGGTTGAGCTGGGATGAACGAAACCAGCGAGTGGCAGCCGAGCGCGCGGCGATGTGCGGGGCCAAGACAACGTCCTTCGAAGTGTTGGACGTGCGCCGGCTGGACTCAAGGGCGGACCTTCGGGGAGGCTTTGATGTGATCCTCTGCACCGAGGTGATCGAACACATCGCAGACGACGAAAAGATCCTGCGGGATATGGCGGCGTGTCTGAAGCCGGGCGGACGTCTGCTGCTGACTACTCCCTATGAGCATTACCGTGCGATTACAGCCAGCGATGAAGGCCCGTTTATCCTGAATCGGGAGGACGGGTGGCACGTTCGCCGGGGCTATACCGAAGTGCGGCTTCGGGAATTGTGCCAGCAGGCGGGCTTATCCGTAGATGAGATTTCGTATTGCAGCGGGTTCCTCAGCCAGAAAATAACGTTCTTGCTCCGGACACTTTCCCGGGTGCATATTTTGGTTGGTTTGGCCGCAATCCTCCCGCTTCGGATTCTGCCGCCCCTATTCGATTCCTGGCTCACGAAGAGTTTGCGGTGGCCCTTCTACTCGATCTGTTTAGAAGCGCACAAGAGTTCCGAAAGCTGATTCGGATTGAGCCATTACAACAGGAAAAGCTTCACAGCAATGGATGCGTCCAAGATCGCGCACAAAATTCGGCCGTTGGTCCCTGCCGCGATCTACCGGATGCTTTGGGCGTATGTTGCCAGACGCAATTCAAATCGTTGGTTGGAGAGCCAAGGTGTTTTCGGTCTGGCTCTAAAGGCTGCCGAAGGCTTCGATTACACGGTGCAGACC
>Ga0187810_10000442_pt1 | contig 16047 bp, 12 predicted proteins | sample NC_wetland_sal_i_9_FD_132963 | JGI IMG/M metagenome (GOLD analysis project Ga0187810, IMG submission 132963) | Wetland sediment microbial communities from Neuse River Estuary, North Carolina, USA - ASW_5 | ecosystem: Environmental > Aquatic > Freshwater > Wetlands > Sediment | place: USA: North...
CTGGCATAACAGGCGTTCGGGTCAAACGCGAGCGCGGGCCCCGAGCCGTCCGGCGGCATCCCCATCACGTTCAAAGCACAGTTCATCGCGGGGATCGCATTCGAATGCCCGGCCCAGCCAGTAAGAAGAGACGTTCCTGTGCATTGCGCGTTGCTCAGTGCGGGTACGCCGGCGAACTGGCCAACAGTGTTCAGCGTGCCCGAACACACGCCAACAGTGCCATTGATCACATCCGGGCCAATGGGCGGAAAAGGGACCGATCCGAACCAGGTTGGCTTCGAGGACAGGTAAAACGAGGCGGGCAGAGGACCCTGCCCAATTCCCGTGTCGCCCAGCGTCGGCACTGGGTTCGGATAAGGACTGATTAAAGTCGGCACTTCCGATAGGCCCAAACAAGTGGTTACAAACCCGGTATCGGACGCGTTTCCACAGAACCGTACCGCGCCGGTCACCGTGTCGTAGTTCGCCCACCGGAAAAACGTCGTCGTCACCACGGGATCACTGGGAACTTGGGGGCTGACTCCCCCGTTCCCGAGGCCGATGGCCCAGATGGCGTGATTGTCCGCGGCCTGAAACCCGGAGTTTACCTGATAGTCCCTGTGGTATCCCGGGGTCCCTAGCACGTTGCCAACGGCGTTGGTGTAGCGATTGTAAGTATCCAGCATGAACGCATTGGTCTGGTAGTCCTTCAACCCTGCCGAACCACATTGCCCGCTGCCGCAGGATTCCCACCCGGTGAAGAAATTTCGGAACGCGGTCTGCATCAGGTGCGAGCCGTGGTAATCCTCTCCGTAGTAGTTGACCCCTACATTGCCTTCCATAAGTTCGTAATTGTCACCGCCTGCGTGCGGGCGAATCGCTTCAAACATTGCATCGGAGGCGTAGGATTGTAATATGAAGAAGTTGTAGGAAATGACGCTTCCGTTATTCGCGCCTTCCTCGTTGATGCCCACGCGAATCTGTTGCACGATGTTGTTCTGGATAAGACCATCGGCTGCAACCGTCTGCCTGAACCCAAAGGGGTCGGGGCTCTGCGCTCCATATAGGTAGTTTTGTTCGTACTGATAGTGAATAGTCTCCACCGAGTACACAGGAGTCACATTGGCGTTTATGATACGGACTCCCTTAACCCAAACATTTGCCGCATTAAAGAAGCAGATTGCCTCTCCCGCGGTGCTGTTCGACGAGGCATCCACTGAAAGATTCTCCACTCCGGCATACTGAATGGGCTGAAAGAACCAAGCCTCAGGGGTTTGCCCCGATCTCCAGTTGGGATTCCGCAGCGGCCGGGAGAGCGTGACTGCTCCCGTGCTCGAATTGACCGCAGTCACCTGCATCAACTCCGTCTGGTAGCGGTGCGTTCGCCCATTTCCCATGTCTGGCCCGTTGAACGAACAGCCAGTGATCGAGGGGCTGATCAGATAAATGTCGCTGCAATTATAATAGGCTCCATTGTCGGTCGAGGTTCCGGAACACGGGTCGCCGGTATATCCGTCGTCGCACTGGTCGAGCGCGATCACGGTGGCGTTTGGACTGATGTTTGCCGTGCTGCTCAATGTGATCGACGTAGAGCCTTGCGCGTATCCGGCGGTCCAGTGGTAGACCGTGGTGGGAGCAAAATAGGTTGAGTCTGCACTGTCGATGCAGATGAGGGTGGACACGGGGGCATTGCACTGGTCGCTGACACCTGATCCGAACACGAGGAAGGTCGAGTTCGCCCCAGAACCCCTCAACGCTACATTGCCCTTATGCCCGAAGTCGATTGCCGCGGAGAGATTAAATGTGCCAGGACCGAGAAGAACGTACTGGTTTGTTCCGCAGGACGCGATGGCGCTGTTGATGGTTGCGGCCGAGGCACCCGCTGAAACCGTTGGGCCGCACTGCGTCCAGCTACCGGAAGGAATCCCCCCGACCACGCCCGCATTCGTCCAGTCGGTTCCACGAGCGGGGGAGAGAACTCCCGTCCACAATTGTTGCGCCGAGGCGCTCACGGTGAAAAAGAGCAAGAGAAACGGCAGCAGAAGTAAGGGCGCGAGTCTCCACACATCTGCGGAGGCCGAAGTTTGCGCTTTCGCCCGGGGATTTTCTACCCAGCCCCGAATCGTGACAGACGCCGAATGCGATTCCAGTGCAGCGAAATGGGTGCGGACAGATTTCATTCGCGAAAATCTCTTCGCAGGGATGCTATTTGCCATAGGGGGGATTGTCAACCGGAAAAGGGTACAGTGCGAGTACAGGTGGTCACCTGTCCTCTGAAACATGCCGTCCCTGGCCAGTTCCGTATGGTCCAATCGCCGCGCCATTCCCATGTCCTCTAAACCGGCCGTGAATCAATGTGGGCGAATCGCTTTTTCAGTTTCAGGAAGGGCTTCTCCAGGACGGCGTAGGACACGGCGGCCAGAAGAACCGTGATTGCCAGCGCCAGGGTGGGCCGCGAGGCCAGCGCAAGGAAGGTGGTACGCCCCGGGGGGACGGCCATGTTGGAAAGGACGTTTCCCAGCGCGTGATAGACGTAGAGACCATAAGAAATCTTCCCGAGATAAAGGAGCGACCGGGGCAACCGTGTGGAAAAGCCCAGTGCGGCAAGCATGATGAGCGTGCAACTCACCGCGACGACCGGGAAGCCCAGGAGGGTGGGCATCCACTCGAGACTTTCGGGTTCGTGGATGCGCCAGTAGTTCGCCACCAGGGCAAGCGGCAAAGTGCCGCAGCAGAGCAGGCCCAACCGCGTGGCGAGGCCAAATTTCGGGATGCTTCCTCGCAGCACATACGCCACGAGAATACCGGCGGCGATGGGATCGAGTCTTCCGAGGGTGTTGCACCAGACCGAGTTTGTTCCCCCGTGGAAAGCAACCATAGCCACCCGCGTGCTATTGGAGACGATGAGCATTCCAATTGCGGCCGCCGCGATGCGATCCCGCGAGAGCGTGCGCACCACAGGCGGCCAGAAGAGATAGAACTGCTCCTCAATGGACACGGTCCACATTGCGCCGATGATGGAATGGAAGGGCCAGCCGTAGGCGACGATGCTCCAGTTGCCCGCCAGCAGAACAAATGCCAGGGCGTAGCGCCAAGTGAAGCCGTGATCCGGATTAAATGCCGGGATGAGCGCGAGACCGATATAAAAGAAATACAGGGGCCAGATGCGCAGCATGCGGCGCAGGTAAAACGATCGTACGTCGAGCCTGCCGTATACGTCCTTTTCCCGCAGCAGCAATTCGGTGATGAGGTACGCGCTGAGCACGAAAAACAGGTCCACACCGAACACGCCGGCACGCATGAGGCTATTCCCCGCCGTGGCGACCAACCGGGGAACTCCATGTTGAACGTAAAGGTCCACCGGACGGGAAAAATGAAACAGAAATACTGCAAAGAAGGCGAAAAACCTGAGCACGTCCAGTTCGGGCCGATAGAACGAGCTTTTCCCTACGGTTGCTGGCGAAGGCATGGTAAGCGTCGCGGGCATGGATCGATTATCTTTGGTGGGAAAGATATCGGTGAGTGGGCTTGCCATCGGATGCAATAGCTCCAATCTCTGCTCTCTTCGCAAATCAGGCAAATCGGAGCCGGGGGAAAAGAGCTACGCAGCGCCTTATAAACTCAGGCAGTACTGCTCCCGCGGCCGCCGGCTTGTGCTGCCTGACCGAGAGCTCGGCCGTCGCATGCGCGCCACGCATTTGTGAGCCTATCTCCAGGGCTTTCCGAGCTGGAGCCTTCGGCAGGACCGCGATCGACAGCAGGAAAAAAATCCAGACGGGATGGGTCATCTTGAATCCGGCCTCCGAGAAGTTATAGGCAACCGCGGAGATGAAAAATGCCAGCCGGAGGCTGCCTGCCTGCGTCCGCCAGCGGACGGCCGGAGCGATGCGGCGATATCCGGCGACCAGGAGAACGGCAAGCAGAGCGATGCCAGCCCACCCCAGATTCAGATACACCTCGATGTAGCCGTTATGCGCCTGGTTTAGGAATTCTCCATTGAGAATGGCCAATTCCTTGAGGCGCGGACCGATCCAGAAGCTCTCATAGCCCGTGCCGAATATCGGATTCTGAACCTTCGACAGGGCAATTTGCCAGATCCATGTCCTGCCGGTGAATGTCGAATTTCTTCCCAAATCCTGCACCATGTCACTGCCCATGCCGAGAAAGAGTGCGGAGGCGGGAACGGAGATCACCGTAGCCACCAGAAGATGAAGAACCAGCGGCGTTCGCGCCAGCCGGAAGAGATAGGTGGCCAGCATCACGCCCCCCGCCAGGAAAAAGCACGCGAGGGCGGTGGCGCAATTGGATTCCCAAATGAGGTAAAAGCTCATGACGACCAGAACGCCTTGGGCCATCAAGGGACGCCGCTTGCGCTCGCCCTCTTCCCCCCGGTAGATCTGGGCAAATCGCATAATGGCTGCAAGCCCAAAAAGGAGGCAGGTCATCCCCAGAGCGTTCTTGTCTGTGGTCACGCCGGTCCACTGAGGCGCTCCCCCGATACTGTAGGTGCGTCCGAGCTGGGGGTAATACCGGATGAACACGATCGAGAGCGGGACGAGGATATAGCTCAGGCGAGCGAGCAGCCTTTTGGTGGCGAGGAGCCAGTCCGTCTCGGACAGCAGGATCAGAATCATCACCAAATCCCCGATGGCCCTGAACCACCGCTTGAAGGCCACATCCGGGTAGCCCGACCACAGGATACTGATCGCGCAGTACAGGAAAAAGAGCAGGATGGGGCCGTTCGAACGCAGGAGGACCCCCACTTGGCGCTGCCTCTTCAAGAGCACGAACAGCCCGAGCGCGAGGAGTACCGTCAAAATCGCCCGGTCCAGAGGACTACCATCAATGTAGGATTGCGCCTGGTCCTCCCCGCCGCCGACCCCCAGCCAGGAAGACACGTTGCGCGAACAGAAAATAAACGTCCACAGGAAGGGGAGCCAGAATGCCTTGGAAATCTGGCCCTTCGGCTCCGGGTCGAGCCGGAATAGCTCCAGCGTGACCAGCGCACAGATGAAAAGGGCGATTAGTCCAACCATTCCCACCTTCCAGCGGGTGCCACGAATGGAGAGCTGTGATTCATCTCGAACTCGCTACGCGAAAACAGCCTTGTACATCCTGTCCACGGTGGCTGATCCTGCCCGCGCGGAATGCACCACCTCCACGCTGACGATGGTCAGCGCAAACGCCGCGACAAACGAAGCAGCCAGAGTGGCAGGCCCCAGGTTTACATGCAGGAGGCCGCGACGAAGCATCTGTAAGATGGCGATCTGGGCGATGTACCCGAAGAGGGAGTACTTTCCGAGCAGGACGATGCGCCCACTGATCCTCGCGGATTCGCTGCTGCTCTGGCCGAGGAGATACAGAATCAGGAGGCTGAGGCACACGCCGACGATTTGCAGCGGGTAAATCACGTTCCACAAAGTGATAGCTCCGAGGTAGAGCAAGTAGGCGGCGCCGAGTAGGTAGGGACGCCGGATGAGGGTATTCAGCTTCTCTAAGGGGAGATAACCGACGATCACGCCCATCAGCCCGATGGCCAGCAGCTCCAGGTTCCCACTCTCGATCCCGCGCACATCCATCGCGACGATGCACAGCAGGGAAAGCGCACACGCGACATGAAACGTGTGACGGTAGAACCGAGACACGAACACGAGCAGCGCCGAAAGAATCAGCAGATAGCTGATGGGTACAAGGATAAAAAAGGCCACGGCCTTGTATTGTCCGCCGCCCAAGCCGGTTCCAATGACGTAGACATCCACGATCCTTCGCAGGGCGGATTGCGCAGGTGAATCAAACGCCGCGGGAGGCGGAGGAGAGAATAGGCCCCGGGCCAGGTTCAGCAACACGAAGACGCCGAAGAGTTTCAAGCCTCTCTCGGCCAGGCGCTTGGGAAGTCCCGGATCCTTAATGCCGTACCTCGAGAAATAGACGTGGGAGATCAGGAACCCGGTAATGCAAATGAACGAAGGCGTCAAAAACCTCAGATACCGGTTGTCGTGCGGCCCCTGAAAATAATTGATCCAATGGTAGAGCACCATGATCAGGACAAGGGCGCCCTTTACGTAGTCGAGCGCCGGAATGCGTTTTGCTTTGTTGGTCGCTGCCATAAAGCCGCTCAGTTCCGATCCAAAAACAGCCGGTGCAGGAGTTCCAGCGTCAGAAGGGAGTGGATCTCCGAGGTGTAGTTCCGGTTGCCCTTGAGGTGGCCACGCACGATGGAGTTCACGCTCTCGCGCACCAGGTACGGGCGGGAAAGCGAGCGGGGGTCAAGGAGCATCTCTCGGACGTACTTGGAAAGGGCATCGCGGTACCAGACCCGGAAGTGATTGAACTTGTGCCGGCCCAGGAACAGGCGTTCCAGATGGAGCCAGGAGACCAGATGGTCCGTCCGGGCCAGCCACTGGGGCATGCCGTAATCGTAGGCGTATTCCGCCTTGAACGTGAACTCGAGCAGGGCCCGCGAAGCCGCGGCGGAAAACGTCCCGGAATCTCCGGCCAATCCCCGGTCGGTCCGAATCCGGCGGAGAGCAATGTCTCCGTCAGCGATCAAACGATTCGAATCCACGTCGTCTCTAAAAGCATCCCGGATCGCCGAGGCCGAGGCGGAATTCGGCGCGCGAAAAGCCATGCGCACCAGCTCGTTATCGAGATACGGCGAGCGCAGGGCGACCTGGGTTTCCTCCAGGGCGAGCAGGCCGTAGTGGTGCCAGGGGGCCTGGCGAAAGACAATGAAGGAGAGCGCGTGTTGACCGCGCAATGCTGAGTAGGTCTCCTTCGCCTCGCGGATGCGCGGAAGAAACTCCGGGTGGAACAGCCCCGGGGCAGGCTCGACCGGCTTAAACACCACGGCGCGGCGGAGGACCTCACTCCCATAATTGCCCGTCATGCGCACCGGAGCGATCGCCGCGGCCCGCTCGTTGGCATAGAGGTCGCTGGCCCGCATCACACTGACGCAGCCATCGGTGAGGTAGACGGCGCGCTCCGCATAGTACGGAAAGCGCGACAAGAATTCTTCGCCCACCGGAATCACCTGGTACGGCTGGCCGCATGCCTTCGCCACTCGCCGCGCCATCACCACGTCCTGACTGTCGCGGAACATCCCCCCGAAGGAGTAGCAAGGAAGCGACGCCGGCGGAGCCTTGTGCCAGGCCATGATCATTCGAGTGTCCAAGCCGCCCGTCAGCGACACTCCGAGGGGCTCCTTACCGTTGAAATAGCGAGGCAGGTTGCGGGTGAAAACCTCGCGAAGTTCCTTGTAATAGGATTCCGGGTCCAAGGGGGTTTGCGCTTCCCATTCCCGAGGCTGAAAGTAGGCGCCTTTCTGCTCGCAGGATCCATCGCGAAAGATCCAGGCCGAAGCCGGCGGGAGCACCCGGATGCCTTCAAAGAGCGTCCGGTTCTCAAGCGGGCAGCCGCAAGCCACAAATTCGCCCAAGGCCTGCGGATCTGTTGCGCGCAGCTCCGGACAGACAGCGAGGATTGCCTTGGCTTCCGCGGCGAAATAAAAGGCCTCCTTGGACTCGTGGTAGTAAATCCGGTGCATCCCATACCGGTCGTTGAAGAGCAGCGCGGTCCCCCGGGTGCGGTCCGTGAGCAGCCCGTGAAACCTGCCGTTCAAGCCGGCCGGATAGGCGGGGTCGTCTTCGTAGAGGTGAACGAGATACGAAGGCCCCTCTGCCGCGACCGAATGCCCACGCTCCTTCAGACGGCGAGCGGTCCCCGGCTCGGGGAACTCCTCGCCTGAGAAAACCAGCACCACGTCCCCCCGCTCGTTTGAGAGCGGCATCCCGTCGGAAAAGGAACCCTTCCGGGCGGCACAACCGGCATACACGCCCAGGGCGGCATCCATCCATGTGCTCGTCACGTAAAAGGACTCATGACGCATGGATTCAACCATGCGCAATAATTGCGGTTCGGCCCATTCGCGGGGCTTTTTTGTGATCAGACCAACAATCCCCGGCATGTCAGCCCAGTTCCGCCCGGAAGAGGAGGACCGGAATCGAAGCCAAGCCGACGCCCGCATTCCAGCCCGTTTGAAGGTGCATGATTTACAGACGCGACGCGGATATCAGACTTCCGCGTGTCACGAGGGAATATCCTTCCTCTGTGAGCTTGTCCTTGACCGCCTCGAGCTTCGCCTGAAAGCCATCAATTTCGTGACATTCGAACACGATGTTGCGGATGTTCCTAAAAACCGCGGTCGGCGTGCTTGAAAGGATGGAATACTCTCCGCCTTCGCAGTCGATCTTCAGAAGATCGATCCCCTCAAGGCCGTGCTCCCGGGCAAGACTGGCCAGCGTGATGCCTGGAACGGACTTCCGAACAACGTCGTTCGATCCGTAAGCAGAAACCCTGAATTGTCCGCGGTCAGGCGCGTCAATGTCCAGCATCACGTCCTGACCGTCTGTAACGGCTTTGTTCACGGCTTCAATACGGTCCTCGAAGTGGTTGTTTTCGACATTCCTTTTCAAAAGAGCGAAATTGCGCGGTGAGGGTTCACACACAACAACCCTGCGCGCATTCAAGCGCTTCGCCGCATAAACAGCAAAATCGCCAATGTAGCCGCCGATGTCTACGACAATCGGCCGCTCGGGCAGACGCAGGCCACGAACGTAGCAGTTGTCCAGGAAGATTTCTCCAAGGACCGATGCGTCCGAGTGGTTTCGCCGTATCGTGAGGAGCAGTCCGTCCTCCGTTCGGATGTCAACCGTCCTGCCATCTTCCGATTCCAGGGCCCCTTTGTACTGATCGAAGTTCGTAAAGTAGTTCTTCGCTGTCTTCGTATGCCGGCGGCGGTTATAAAGCTCCCTGGCTGTCCGGTAGAGGTCACGCAGGACTGGGGTGCTTTGGAAGAATCGGCGCACCGCCATATTCATGGCGTCTCTCCTTGCGCCGAGACTGCTTCCTTCTCGGAGCCCAGCCTAAGCCTGTACCAGGCCGCACGAATATCGCGAAGTTTGCCGGCCACAGCTTCAGGAAGGCGATCCATGAGCTTGTGTTGTAGGCCGAGGCGGAAGGCCGCCGCGCCGACGCGAGTCAGAGCGACGTAATAGCGAGGCAGATCAATGCGCTTAAACCCGTTTCGCTCCTTGAAGTCGCTCAGGGTGCTCGACTGCTTTTTCCCGTAAGCGAAACCGGAGTAGACGAGATAGGAAATCCGGCGCTCGGCGCAAGAACGCACAGCCTGGGCCACCAGGCCATTCGTCGGAGCCTTGTCTCTCTCCTGGATAAGTGAAAGTATGTTCATCAGTCCTGCCTGCGTTCGAGTCTCGTCACACACAAGTTTGACAAAACCAACCAGCTTCGCGTCGAGGTAGGCGCCGATGAATATGCTACTATCCAGAAACGTTGCCTCTTCTCTGTACACCGTTTCGAGATCCTTCCCGTAATGCGGGAACCGCCTCCCCTGCCGGATGGGGCATTCGTTGTAAATTTCCCAGATGCCCGCGACGAGATCGTTGTCCAAGGGGACCTCCCGGATGACAACCCCTTTTTTCTGGGCCTGTTTGGCTTTGTTCCGGGCCTTGAACCCGATCTGGTTGGTCCACCAGTTATCGAATGTGGAGACCGGGAGGACGGCAAGGTTGTCCCATTCCATGGGGTGCCTGTAACTGGGATTGATCCGCGATGATTCCACTAGATCCTTTGGAAGTTTCTGCATGAATGTGAAAAGGTCGATGCGCGTTCCGCACTTCCGCAGGCCGGCGAGCATCGCCTCCGGGTCGTCCACGAACTGGTACTTGTCCGCCTCGAGGCGGGCGATCCGGACCAGCCCTCCCTGGACCCTGATCTGCTTTCCGCAGACCTGAATCAGTGAACGCATAAATGAATGGTCTCCTTCACGCTTGTATCCCGGCCCGACTCTCAGGCAGCTCCGGAGTGAGCCGAACCGAGGTATCCCTCGGCGGCAAGCAATTCGGCGTTGAGGATGGCGGCGCCTGCTGCGCCGCGGATCGAATTGTGGCTGAGTGCGACGAAACGGAAATCGAGAACGCAGTCAGGCATGAGACGGCCGATGGTGACACTCATGCCGCCCCCGGCGCAGCGATCCAGGCGCGGCTGGGGGCGATCGGGCTCGTCGCGAACGATCAGCGGATGTTCCGGCGCGGTGTGCAAGCGCATTTCCTGTGGCGGTCCGGAGAAGGCAACCAGCGCCTCACGAACTTCCTCTCGTCTCGCAACGCGCCCGAGCTTCACGCGCACGGCAGCCATGTGGCCGTCGGAAACATTTACGCGGTGACACTGGGCGCTCACGGGAAACGCTGCTGTTTCGACCTGCGTGCCGTTCATCCGGCCGAGGATTTTCAGAGTCTCTCGCTCTATTTTTTCCTCCTCCTGATCGATGAAAGGCAGCACGTTGTCTGTCACGTCAAGCGAGGCCACGCCGGGATACCCAGCGCCGGAGAGGGCCTGCATGGTGGTGGCGACCGCTGCGGATATTCCGAATCGCGCATGCAAAGGAGCCAGGGCCAGCGCGATCATTACGGTGGAACAGTTCGGATTCGTAACGATGAAGCCGCCTTTGCGGAATCCTCGGGAAGCGCGCTGCACCTCAAGAAGACGCAGATGCTCGTGATTGATTTCGGGGATCAGCAGCGGCACGTCCTTCTGCATCCTGCACGCCGATGAATTGCTGATCACCGGGTAACCGGCGCGCGCGAAGCCCTCTTCGGCAGACTGTGCCATTTCGCCGGGAAGGCTGGAGAAGATCAGGTCGCAATCCAACGGAGGCTGGGGCGCCTGTAAGCGCATTCCCTTCACGAAATCCGGTATCTCGCCGGGGAGCCGCCACGAACAGGCTTCGGAATAGGTTCTGTTCTCGGAGCGTTCGGAAGCTGCGACAGCAGTGACTTCAAACTCCGGGTGGCGCTCCAGCATCTGGATGAAACGCTGGCCGACCGTACCCGTCGCACCCAGAATTCCTACTCGAATCTTGCCGGGCATAGCTCCTTTCACTGTTCCTTTCTCTCGGACGACGGTTGCGGCGGAATGGGCCGCTGGCGCTGAGGAATCAAAAACCTAGCTGCCATCCGAGCAGTCTGAAACGCGGAACCCGGAAGTTGGGACAGGACATGGTCCACAACCACCGGGTGATCTTGCGGACCGCCCTTTTCACGTCCATCGCCGAGTCACCAGATTCAATCCGAGGAATGCCAGAAGCCGGCTGCCATGGTCGAGCAGCTTGATCAAATAATTGAGAAACACGTGCTGGCCGAACAAAGCGAGAACGGGCAGAGCCAGCGTGTAACAGGGCACCGCGACCAGGGATCTGGCTGCGTTTGCGAGGCGATCCGTGGGGTGTTTCGAAAAATTGCTCCCGCGGAGCAACGCGCGCCTCAACAGATAGCTGCGCGTGCATCGCGATGCCGGAACGACTTCATAAGCAACCGCTTCGTCGCACCAGATGAATGTGCATCCTCTTTCCATCATCCGACGGAAGAAATCCATATCCTCTCCCGCGGTGTCGAATTGGGTCCGGAACGCGATGTCGACGCCACTGAGGATGCCTTTGCGAAAAAGCACATTGCCGGTGCGCGTTTCGTTCCAATTCAATTTGTATCCGGTGGCGTGGCTCGGCCGCTCGAAAAATCTACCCTTCTTTACCCATTCCGGCGGCTCACTCTCGAAATGCGGCTTGACGGGCCCGAGAACCCCGTCCACTCCGTAGCCATTACAGGCCTGATACAGATGGCGGAGCCAGTCCTGTGCCGGAAACTCATCGTCATCGATGAATGCAATCCAGTCACCTTTGGCGTGGCGTAGCGCCCTGTTCCGCGCCAAAGCGATATTCTGTTGCGGCTCCAGGCAGTAGGCCACTGGCAAGGAATTGGCTGCGGAAAACGCTGCTACGATGGGCTGCGCGGACCCCGCCGCGTCATTGTCGGCCACCACCACTGAGTACGTGAACAGCCCTTCGGTTTGTTGATTGGCCAAACGATCCAACAGCTGTGTCAAGAGCTTCGCCCTCTTGAAGGTGCAGACGCATACCGATATATGAGGGCAGTTCATGGTCGAAATAGGCACTGAGGACGTCCGGGAGCTACTTCGCAGGCGCTCGTTACCGCGTGAAAGCCCGCGAAGATCTGGCGATGGAAGCCGCCATCCGCCTGCTCTGCTCGGCCACGCCGAGGACGGGCAAAGCCCTGCGGACCAAGTTCTCACTCAGCGGAAGTCCAAATGCGCGCGCGTAGCACCGGCGGGCCCTCAGACACTGAAGCACGTTCTCCTCGCTCACATTCTCTTCCATGTTCAACGCCATGCTCAGTGGAAACGACTGACGTTGCGTATGGAAATCCAGCCCCACAAACGGGATGGCACCTGCTTGTTGCAGCAGTGCGGGTGCCGTACGGCTTGGTGCCCAGCCGTCATATTTTCGATTCCAGGCCTCGATGCCTAAGAGACGACCGGCCCAAGATGAATCGAACGAATTCCACGCCTCTCGTCTGGTGGGATGCGCGAGCACGGCCAGGCCTCCGGCATCCTGGACTGCCTCCAACATCCTTCCGGTAGCCAAGCCCTCTCCAAGAAAAGGCACCGGTCCCCACACCAGAACATGCACGCGGTTGGCCGCATCACTATACTCAATACCCGGAACCACCAGGATCTTGCTGGAACTCGCCTGCGCACAGGCCTCCCGAAACTGTGCCAGGCGCTCGGCCGTAAACCCGCGGTCGTGTTCCGTCGTCATCAGGACACGGCAACCCCGCCGGCTGAATTTGGCGCTGAGCGCCCCGAGCGACCAGCTCCCATCGTAGGACCACGTGGAATGAACGTGACAGGCGGCAAAGACTTCCATTGGCTCTCAGGCTCTCGACTTAAACAGGTTGTCGCTTATGGTGCAGCAGCAATCGGCGATAAATACCTTCGGATCCTCGCGCCGCCAGTTGTAAACTGTATCTCCTCGCCGAACATGGAAAACCTCACGAACCGTTTTCCAAAACGACGGCCAGGCGCTGAGCGCTTTTGACTTCGGGCCTCGTAACACAAAAAGCAGGTGCATGAATTCCCGCCCCACGTGTCTGCAGACAACGCCGGCGTCGGAAGTCGGCTCCAGGCCGGCTCGCGACTCCTGGTCCAATTCCAGCTTCACTTGCCAGGCGGGATACTCCAGCCCCTGGCGGCGCGAAAGCGACATGCTTCCCCATGGTCTACCGTTGAATTCGACAAACCACGCCCGTCCTGCAGTGTCCCGCAAGAGCTCGAACATAAACATTCCGCGCCAGTTCGAACGTCCGATAAACTCCTCGACCTTCGGTTTGAGATCCTCGGGCACTTGCTGCGAAACGCACGCACTCGACCCCGAACCCTGAGGATTCATCATTCTCAATCTGCGGTGCGCGCTCCAGGCCCTGATTCCGTCGCGTGCAGCGAGGCCGAACACACCTTCCCCGGTTCCCACGACGAAAGGCTGGACCAGTAGCGGCACTCTCTCCCCCCACTCGGACAGCGCGCTTTTCAGTTCAGCGGAATTCGCGCAGATCCACTTCCGGCAGGAATGCACCCGGCCTTGCAGGATGGGAACGCATGCCGCAGCCTTCAAGATAATCGGGAATGACTGGCTGGCGCTGAAAGTCGCTACTTCGTCCGCGGTTCGAGCAATCAGAGTTTTCGGAACGTCAAACCCGGCATCCCGGGCCATCTGAATCTGTATGCACTTGTTCAACGCCAGCTCTGCGTTTGTGCCCGAGGGCCCAGCCAAAAGCCAATCCTGCTCCAGCTTCACCCTGCTGCCCAGCCATACCGCCTTGTCGTCCAAGGGAAAAAGAATCCGCTGGGCGCCATCGGGTTCCGCGCCTACGGAGTTCATCAGGGATTGCAGCTCGGAGATCGCCGCTTTCAGGTCTGATTCCGGCGGACAGATCTCATGACACTCCACGTGACGGCTGTGACGCAGAGCGGAGTGCCGTCCCCTGCGCGCGAAGGCAACCACCCGGAAGCCCTCGTCCACCAGGCTCCAAACCACTTCCGGCGCCGCGAGCGCTTCCGCAAAGCCTAGGAGTACCGTGGTGGGTGACATATGGCACTGCGAAACGGCGGCGTCCGGAGCGGGGCTGGCCTTGGAATTCCAGGCGGTCCGATCATTGAGCCTGCGTGACCGGAGGCGGGGGAGCTTCGAGCTGCTTCACTCGCTCAGCCACCGCCTCGGCGATCACCCGATATCCGTTCTTGTTGGGGTGCATGTCCACCGCGCTTCTAGCAAACAGCCCCTGTCCTACGGACTTCTGCAGCAAAGGTAATGGACTTACATAGGAGATATTCGCATCGGTCAAGAACTTGAACGTCCGATCTAATGCCAAGCTCTCGTTCACCAGAAGCCTGTCAACAACATCACTGAGAGCTATTTTGTGGTTGTGTTCCAGGTACTCCGAGAAGACCATCTCCTTGGTTGGTATGACGACGACCACGAACTGGATATTGTTCTTACGGCAGATTTCATCCATCTCCTTCAGCAGCTCAAATGTCACGCGCATTCCCTCGTGCACGCTCTCACGGTTTTGGTCGAGTCCGTGTAAATTCACGGTCGGTTGAAACGCTTCTTCGATATGCTTCTCAGGAATGATCAACGAAGTAGCCAAACCAGGATAAAGCTCCGGCGCATTTCTGATTTGGAGCTCGCCATTCAGCCGATTGCCTAGGCCCGTGTGAACAACCAATTGGTAAAGGACGCTGTGCTGCGAGAGCCAGATTCTGATCCTTTTTTGCCGGGTTGGAGGTGGTTCGTCGCCGACATTCCATACGTCGAAATCGATTTTTACGCCGGGCAATGCACGCAAGCGGGCCCAATAGTCGAGACCATAGGTAAGCTGGTATGCGTTGTCGAAATCGTCGGTCACCGATAAACCACAAATGACCATTCGTGGCTTCATGGGAAGTGCCTTGGTCCTCAGAAGCTCATAATATTGGTTCGGTCCGTATCCTCCCAACCCCATGTTGTATACATGGCGACCCAACATGCGTCCGAGGGCGTACGGCCACGAGTCGTCCATGGTCGCGGCATTTCCGTACGTCTGGGAGTCCCCAATTGCAACGATATCCGCAGTTTTCGGTACTGTGCGATTCCGGAAGCCCAAGGCGTCAAATCCGCCTCTTGCGGTCGGCGAGGGTTTTGCTCCAAACACCGGGTCGCTCACCATCCCGACGTTCAGGTAGTCAGCGGCGTTCAGCGCCAGCCGTGAACCGAATTCGCAAAGGAGAAGGCCAAACCCCACTGACACCACGATTACACTGAAGTTCGCGAGAATTTTTCTCCACCTCATGAATAAGCCCTTTTTATCTCCCGACTGATCAATCGAGCTTGAATTCCTTCCGCCAATCGCCTTTTTCGGACAGAACCGGCTGGTCCTTCTTTTCGAGGAGATAGTCTCCGACGACCAGGAAGTCCATTTCGGTCCTCATGAAGCATCGGTAGGCGTCCTCGGGCGTGCACACGATCGGCTCGCCGCGCACATTGAAGCTCGTATTCACGATGACGCCGTAGCTAGTCAGCTTCTTAAATTTCTCGATCAGTTCCCAGTATCGGGGATTCGTTTCGCGGCTCACGCTCTGTATCCGGGCCGAGTAATCGATATGCGTGATGGCCGGGAGATCGGACCGGCGGAAATACAGCCGTTCGTAGAGGGGCTTTTCCCGGTACCCCTCGGGGTATGGGATTTGCTTGTCCTCGCGGACCGGCGCCACCAGGAGCATGTACGGGGATTCCCGGTCCAGATCAAAATATTCTGCAACGTCCTCTTCCAACACCGAAGGCGCAAACGGCCGGAAGCCTTCCCGATACTTGATCTTGAGGTTCAGTTTTTTCTGCATCTCGGGGTTTCGGGCGTCCCCCAGGATGCTGCGGCCTCCCAGCGCGCGCGGGCCGAATTCCATGCGCCCTTGGAACCAGCCGACCACGTTTCCGTCCGCGATCTTCGAGGCGACGTCAGCGGCCAGCTCGTGGAAGCTGTCAAAGCGGCGGGCCTTGGCCCCGTATTTTTCGAGCGCGCGTCGAATCTCCTTCTCGGAGAACTCCGGCCCCAGGTACGAGCCCTGCATAGCATCCCGGTGGCCGTTCATATGCCGCTCGTTTCC
>Ga0187810_10000443_pt1 | contig 16041 bp, 16 predicted proteins | sample NC_wetland_sal_i_9_FD_132963 | JGI IMG/M metagenome (GOLD analysis project Ga0187810, IMG submission 132963) | Wetland sediment microbial communities from Neuse River Estuary, North Carolina, USA - ASW_5 | ecosystem: Environmental > Aquatic > Freshwater > Wetlands > Sediment | place: USA: North...
CTGAAATTTCAAAAACCCAGACATATGCGTCCAGACCGGAGCCGCAATAGTGTCGTCCCCATCGCAAATCGTGCAGGGTGTTTTCAGGGGGAAAATCCAGCTTTTCCCCCGGCCTTCACTGCTTCGGCAAGCAACTTTGTGGGTGATGGGCGGTAAATCGTATCATAAACCAAAAGCCCGGGGTGGAGAATATCTGCCGTCAGGACCGGGGGTTCGCTGTCCTTCAATCCCTGCGAGGTGCAGTTGACGAGAAGTTCGGTTTCGCGCAATTCCGCCTGGATCGTTTCCTGATCCCAAGCGATGGCCTTTACCTCCGAGAGTGAGTCGGGGGCAATCTCCCGCTGGAGTTGCTGAATCTTTTCCACCGTCCGGTTGACCAGTACCAGACGTCCGCACTTTTCAAAGACCGCCTGCCGTGCCAGAGCCTGCCCAGCTCCTCCGCCCGCACCAAGGATCATGATCCGCAGTCCCGTGATCGGAATGGAAAAATCCTGCCGCATCGCCCGCACCCAACCGTTCCCATCCGTATTGTAACCGGAGAGCCTGCCGTTGCGATTCACCACCGTGTTGACCGCTTTCATCCTTGCCGCCGTCTCCGTCACTTCATCGACCAGGGCGAACATGCCAAACTTGTGCGGCACGGTGCAGTTCCAGCCGGGGAAATTCATCTCCTTCATTTGTGCGACCGCCTCCGGCAAATCCTCGGGGGCGATCTCGAAGCGGATGTATTGGCCGGGGCAGCCCGTTTTGTGGAAGGCTGCTTCCTGAAGTTGCGGAGAGAGCGAATGGCGGACGGGAAACCCGAGGACTGCATAATGCGGGGGGTTCTCCGGCAGGCTCTTCAAAGTCTGCAAAGTATAAACATCACCCATCCTGCCAATTTGTCCGACTCCCGATATTTCGCAATTTCAAATTGCCGGGATTTTTCTCTTTTCATGGACGAAAAGGAGTCTTCGACTAATATTGCCTCTTCATGGATGCCTTTCCTGAAAAGTTGACCGACCAATTGCTCGATTCAATCGCCGAAGTGGGAGGAATCAATCTGGATCGGTGCATCCTGCTCCCTTCCAAGCGCGCCGTGGCCGACATCACGCAGGATTTGCTCCACCTCATGTTTCCCGGATTTTACGATGACGATCCCCTGAAGGGACGCCCGGTGCGGGATGCCATTGGCGAGCAGGTCGGGCATCTTTATCCAGCGCTGGTGATGGAGATTCAAAAAAGCCTCGAATTTTTCACCCCTGAGAGTCAAAAATTTGACGATTACGAGAAGGAGGCGGAGCGTGTGACGCAGGCATTTCTCTCAAAACTCTCCGACGTCCGGGAAATTCTGGCGACCGATGTGGAGGCCGCCTTTGACGGTGACCCTGCCGCGACGAGTCACGAGGAAATCATTCTCGCCTACCCCGGCATCGAGGCGATTGCTGTGCAAAGGTTGGCGCACGAGCTGCATATGTTTCGCATCCCACTCATCCCGCGGATGATGACGGAGTGGGCCCACAGCCGCACGGGTATCGACATCCATCCCGGCGCGGTCATCGGTCACACATTCTTTATCGATCACGGTACCGGTGTTGTCATCGGCGAAACGTGCGAAATCGGCAATCGGGTGAAGATTTATCATAGCGTCACATTGGGGGCTCGTTCGACCTCGGGCGGCCAGTCGCTCCGGGGGGTGAAACGCCATCCCACGATTCGGGATGGGGTGACCATCTATCCCGGTTCCACCATCCTCGGCGGTGAAACGGTGGTTGGTGAGGGGAGTGTCGTTGGCGGGAATGTCTTTCTCATCCACAGCATTCCTCCCAACCACATCGTCTTTTACGAAGAGCGCAGCCTCGTCATCCAGTCCAAGACCGGACGGGATGGGAAGGCCTACGATTTCCAGATTTAGAGCCTGTCCAAAATTCCCCCAACCTCCGGCAACTCAGCCAGACCGGCTCTTGGCAAAATGATAAATCTTTACATCTTCTCGTCACAAGATTAGATGTCGCAACCTGATTTTAGCTTATTAAAAACTATGAAATCCTATCAACTCCCCTCGTTCTCCATTCCCCTTTATGATGAATGGGATGTCATCATCGTTGGCGGAGGTCCCGCCGGATGCACGGCAGCCATTTCTGCGGCGAGAGAAGGAGCCAAGACTCTCTTAATCGAGTGTACGCAGACTCTGGGCGGGGCGGGAACAAGTTCGTTGGTTCCTGCCTGGTGTCCTTTTTCCGACAAGGAAAAGATCATCTACCGGGGACTGGCGGAAAAGATTTTTCAAAAGAGCAAGGAGGACTTGCCTCATATCTCCCCGGACGCGATGGACTGGGTGCCGATTGATCCTGAAAGGCTCAAGCGTATTTACGACGAAATGGTTGTCGCCTCCGGTGCCTCGGTTCTTTTCCAGACTTTTCTTTCTTCCGTACAAAAAAACGGCGACGGAAGTGTCGATTCGATTCTCGTCACCAACAAGCAGGGACTGAGCGCGTACAAGGCGAAAGTATATATTGATTGCTCAGGCGACGGAGATTTGGCGGCATGGGCCGGGGCGGAATTTCAGAAAGGCGACGAGAAGGATAGGGGATTACAACCCGCCACTCTTTGCTTTATCCTGAGCAATATAAATCAAGAGGCTTACTCAAAAATGGGCTCACTCCATGGCAGCAACCCCAACAGCCCCATTTACGCCATCATCAAGAGCGAAAAGTATCCCGCCGTTCCCGATTTTCATTTATGCAATAACATCATCGGGCCGGGAACAGTCGGTTTCAACGCCGGGCATGTTTTCAACGTGGACAACACCGACCCCGTCTCGGTCTCTCGAGCTGTGATCGAGGGAAGAAAGATCGCAGCAGCCTACCGAGATGCTCTGGCGGAGTTTGTGCCGGATGTTTTCGGGAATTCATTTCTCGTTTCAACCGGGGCTACGCTCGGTATTCGCGAAACTCGCCGCATCATCGGTGATTACATCCTGACTCTGGATGACTACGTGAAGCGTCGCTCATTTCCTGACGACATCTGTCGCAATTCCTATTTCATCGACGTGCATATGACCATCAAGGACGAGGCAGACAGAAATCATGAGGGCTATATAAAATTTGAGAAGACAGCCATCTATTACAAATCTGGTGAATCTCATGGCCTGCCCTACCGCTGCCTGACGCCGAAGGGACTGAAGAATGTACTTGTTGCAGGGCGCTGCATCTCTTCGGAACGAATTGTGCAAGGTAGCACGCGAGTGATGCCGGTATGTTTGGCTATGGGTGAGGCGGCGGGGATGGCGGCCTCTCATGCCGTGAAAAATCACGGCAATAATGTCCACCAGGTGGATATAAAACATCTCCGTACGCGTCTCGTCGAAGAAGGCGCTTATTTGCCGGAATCCTAAACGAGCAGGTTTTACGCCATAGAGGCTCTGAGACAGACACCTCCCCCCCCTTTTTCACTATAAAATGAAAAAGGGGTTAGGATCGCTCCACCTTACGGAACGCGGAAGGGCTGTCCTGTGGAAGGATCGTAGACGATGGTGTCGCGCGGAGCCGTTGAGGTAATGATGTTCGCTGAATAAGGGCTCTGAATCTGGCTGGTGGTGCCGATCCGGTTCCCATAAGGCGCAGAAGAAGTTTGAACCGAAGGAGGCGGAGGAGCCGGTTGCTGTACAACCACTACAGGGGCGGGAGGCGTGGGAGCTTGCCAGTAGCCAGCCACCCAGGTGTGCACGTGGTGATCGTACAAATAATGTCCCGGAACCCAGATATATCCGGGATGTGGGGGGTACATGTAGTAACCGCCAACCCAAACCCAGGTGCCGTTGGACCATTCATAATGAGCATCCACCCAGACGGCCTCCGGTGAAGGAGGCGCCCATCGTTTTTCAATATAGTGTGGACGCGCGGGGGGGGGGCCGTTGATCTCAATGCTGATTCCAAAGGGACCGTGGTCATGACCGTGATCATGATCATGATAATCTGCCAGAGTCTGATTGGGGGAAAAAAGAAAAAGACTGGCAAAGCATGCGGTTGTAAAAAGGGATGCTGTTGCGGATTTGTGTATCATATAAACTATTTGACTTGGTTTTTGAAAAAATGATTCAAAATGCTGATTTGGCGTTTATACAAACACTTCACTGACAGTCAAATGCTCTTTTCCATTACGAGGTGCCCATCTTGAAAGAATCCGGGATGGAGAGTTTGGAACAAAAGGTGGGCTTGACATGAAAAAGCCAAGTCGCAGGGTGACCGTTCATGCTGCGAAATCTGCTGCACGATCGGCTCAATCTTACACAGGTTGAGGAACTTCTCGGCTCTTCCAGAACCCCGCTCATTCCTCCGCTTGATTCACAGGAATGGAAAAGGGTTGCGCTCAATCCCCCCCTCCTTTCCTGGAAAAAGGCGGTCAGGGAACTAGCGGAACGGGAGCGTGAGCAACCCCTTCCGGTATTGACCGATGAGCTTTATTCCGATTTCCACCGTACAGGCGTCCGCCTTCGCTTCGAGAATCTTTACTTTGAACGACGTAGACGGCTGGCACGTGCCGCCCTGGCTCTTTTGATGAGTGAAGCGAATGATTCAGGCCGAGCGTGGTTGATAAAATCCCTGATTGAAAAGACGGAAGAGGTTTTTTCTGAGGTCTCCTGGGCTCTTCCTGCGCATACGGCAACCGGTTCGACTGGAAAGGACCCGATGAGGCTCGACCTGTTTTGCTGTGAGACGGCGAATCTGATGGCGGAGCTGCTTGACCTGTTTGGAGCCATTCTCCCCGGCGACCTGCAAAAGAGAATACGGGAACGCCTTCAGAAATTCGTCTTTGAAAATTTTCGCGATCATCATCGGGATTTTTGGTGGACTCAGCATTCAAACAACTGGAATGCGGTCTGTCATCAGGGAGTCCTGGGGGCCGCTCTTTCCCAACTCGAGGATACGAAGCTTCTCGCAGAACTTCTATTCATCGCACGGGAAACCCTGCCGACGTTTCTTGGTGGTTTTGGCCGGGATGGAGGAAGTTCCGAAGGTCCTGTTTACTGGGGCTACGGCTTCGGCTGGTTTACCGTGTTGAATGAGCAATTGGAAACACGCAGCGGCGGGCGCCTCTCCCTTTTCGAGGGGGATTCACATATTGCTGAGATCGCCCGCTTTGGGGCTCGCATGTCTCTGCACGGGGGGAATCTGGTCAACTTTGCTGATTGCCCCGCACATGCTCCGCTACGCCCCTCGTTGCTCATGTACCTTGGGAAACGGCTGAACGACCCGGTCATTCAATCTCTCGCAGTGGAAAATTATCACTCCTTGGTGAAAGAGGGGCTCGACTGGAATATGCAAAGAGCGGATGTGTTCTGCCTGGTGCGGCTCTGTTTGTACTGCCCGGAAAGTTTTCCTGAGAAGACGGAAAGCGTCCGTTCGGATTTTTACTTTCAGGATCTGGGTGTGCTCGTCGCCCATGGGAAGGATGAGAAAAATCACCAGTGGAGTTTCGCCGCAAAAGGGGGCCACAATGAGGAACATCACAATCACAACGATTGCGGCAGCTACCTGCTCAATATTGACGGGCGGCGTTTCATCGACGAAATCGGCATGCCCGAGTACAACCGGGAATTTTTCGGAGCCACCCGGTATGAGTTTCTGGCGGCCCGGACGAAGGGCCACTCACTCCCAATTATCAATGGTTGTGAGCAGCCGACGGGGAAGGAAGTTGTCGCCAGGGTATTGAAGTCGAGCAGTGATGATTGCCATGCCGAGTTTGAGGTGGATGTCACGCAGGCCTACCCGGCGGAGGCGGGCTGTGCGAAATATCTGAGGCATTTCTTTTTTGACAAGCGGCGCGGGAAACTAACCGTCCGCGACAGCTTTGAGTTGACCAGAACCGAGTCGCTGGAAGTCGGCCTGATGACCCATTCTCCCGTGCAGGTGAAGACTGAGCAGGCGGAGATTCAGGGGAGGGGATTGACACTGATTCTACGCCCGCAAGCGGGGACAATCTTTGCCGGAGTGGAGACACACACCTATCAGGAGCATGATCAGGGGAAAGACACTCTGATTCACCGACTGGTTTTAAAACCGACGGCGTTGCTCCCCAAAGTGGAGATAGGTGTCGAGATCGAGCTGGCGGGGTGAAAATCGTTTGACATTAGTCGGGGTGTTTGTAGGGTGAAGGCTTCTTATCAAGAGCAGCAGAGGGACTGGCCCGTTGAAGCTGCGGCAACCGGGAGTGCAAACTCCGGCTAGGTGCCAAACCCAGCCTGAAGTGCCATACGGCATGAAGGGAAGGATAAGATGCAGCGCAGGTGCGCCGTATCCTCTTTTCCCCCGGGTTTTCTTGAAAAGAGAAAGCATTTATGGGTGAAGTATTTTTCAATCAGTTGAAATGCCGGGAGTGCGGCAGACCTTATCCCAAGAAAGCCATCCACGTCTGCGAATATGACTTCGGCCCGTTGGAAGCCGATTACGATTACGTGAAAATTGCTGCCCATATCAACCGGGGCGTCATCGAGAAAAGGCCGACATCCATGTGGAGATACCGGGAGTTGCTGCCCATTGACGGGGAGCCGACGGTGGGCCTCAAGACCGGGTTCACGCCGCTGGTGCAGGCCGGGAATCTGGCCAGGGCTCTGGGAGTGCGCGAAGTCTATGTGAAGAATGACACGGTAAATCATCCGACCCTGAGCTTTAAGGATCGTGTGGTGGGGGTGGCGCTGACGAGGGCCAAGGAGTTGGGGTTTCACATCGTCGCCTGTGCCTCGACGGGCAATCTGGCCAACTCGGTGGCGGCGAATGCGGCGGCGGCGGGGCTGGAGAGCTGGGTGCTGATTCCTTCCGATCTTGAGCGGAGCAAAATCCTGAACAGCCTTGTGTATGGTGCCAACGTGGTGGGCATCCGTGGCCCGTATGATGCGGTGAACCGACTGTGTTCCGAGATTGCAGGGAAACACGGCTGGGGTTTTGTGAATGTCAACCTGCGGCCTTATTATGCCGAGGGGTCGAAGACGATGGGTTTTGAAATTGTCGAGCAACTCGGCTGGCGTCTGCCCCAGCATACGGTGGTGCCTATGGCCAGCGGTTCCCTGCTGACGAAGATTTACAAAGCGTACCAGGAACTCCAGAAAGTGGGGTTGATTCCGGAGGCCGCCGTTCAGCCGGTGATCCACGGCGCTCAGGCGACGGGATGTTCCCCGATCAGCGCGGCGGTGAAAAAAAACTCGGATTTGATTCGTCCTGAACCGAAGCCGAACACCATTGCCAAGTCTCTGGCCATCGGCACTCCGGCGGACGGCTATTACGCCTCCAGAGCCATTCAATCGACCGGAGGATATGCCGAGGATGTATCGGACGAGGAGATCATTCAGGGCATCCGGCTCTTGGCGGAAACGGAAGGTATTTTTGCCGAGACGGCAGGCGGGGTGACGACGGCTTGCGCAAAGAAGCTGATCGAAACGGGAAAGATTCCACCGGATGCCAGTGTCGTGTTGTGCATCACGGGTCACGGGCTGAAGACGGCGGATGCTGTCGATGTTGTCCTGGGCCAGCCCAGATGCATTGCCCCCCATCTGAAAGAATTTGATTCCCTACTTGCCGGAGCATCGGCATCTGCCGCAGCATAACGGAGAAAATAGAACATGAGTATTTTAGTCAGCATTCCCACCCCGCTACGAACACTTACCAATAATCTCGATACGGTTGAGACCGATGTGGCGACGATTGGTGCCATGATCGATGACTTGGAGAAACGGTATCCCGGCATCAAGGATCGCTTAGTCGATCCACAGGGGAATATCCGCCGATTCGTCAATATTTACGTCAATGGCGAGGATGTCCGGTTCCTGGAAAATCAGGAGACTCCTATCCATGCCAAAGACGAGGTCAGCATCGTTCCTGCCATTGCAGGTGGGTGATGCATCGTTCGATTTGCTGGATTCATCACTTGCAGATTGCATTTGCTTGAAGTTGCTTTACGTGCGATGAATCTTATTTCCTTGAATGAAAAGGTTTTACCTTCCATTTAATTGGATGATATATTCATTGTGATGAGCCTCTTCATGCCGTTGTGCGGGGCGTTTAAAATCATCGATGATGAATGACGCCGATGCCCAAAGCTTCTTTTTAATGACTCCATTGGACTGGCTCATGTCTTTTGAGGCCAGCTATTCCAAGCTCATCAAGTTAGAGTCAAAGCTCGGTACGTCGGAAGAAGGTGCCGATGATTTTGAGGAAGCCCGGAAGATCGCCCATGACATCAACAATCTTTTGACCACGATGGTTCTGCGCATGCAGTTGGACGGGCTTCCGGCTCCTCCGAAAATGCCCTCCATCCCGTTGGAAATTGAGAGGCTCTATAAGAAGCTGGCCGCAGGGCTCCGTTATTGTGATTGCCCGGTTCCAGATCCACAATGTCCCATCGCTGATATGGGCAAAGCGACAGACGATGAAGAAGACAGGCTTTTGTGGATGAAAAAACTTTCGTTGAAGGAAGTCCGGGTTATTTTGGATTATCACCGCGACTGCATTCACAATAAAAGTATTTTGAAGCAGACAGGCTCTAACAGACCCTAGGCCCAACCTGAAAATGGATGGAGAACCTCTCTCCATCGGGTTGAGAGAAGTTCTCCACCTCCGGCAAGCGGGGAATATCAGTTTTCCTCGCTCGGACACTCCTGCACACAGGCCCGGAGTGTGGGATCACCCAGGACAATCGATCGGGCTTGATCATTGATTTCAATGGCCCGGGTGATGTGTTCGCGGGCGGTATCGCGATTTCCCAGTTCCGCCTCAAAACGGGCAAGATTCAGGTGAAAGATGTCCGTGTCATGAAAGAAAACAGGAATCCCCATCAAGACATCCTTGGCTTTTTGCGGGTAGCCACCCTGGTCGAGGGCGCAGGCCTTCATGAAGTAGAAATCGGCCCGTTCGGGGAAGTCCACGAGGACTGAATCGGTCAGTTTGAAGGCATCACTCCACTGGTGTTTGATCAGTAAAGAGCGAACGCGATAATGCTGCACGTCGGGAATGGCCTGCAAAACCGCCGGTAAGGCATCCAGCTCTTCCATGGCTTCGTCGGGCATCCCCAGATTCAAATATCCTTCCGCCGAGCGCAGGGAGCGTCCGAGAAGAGCTTCGAGTCGACGGTTCATACTAATAATATCGGCCTGATTTTTCATCTCTCAAGGGGAATGGGTAATCCTTTTTCATGTGAGCTAAAAAAGATTTGTCCAGAGGTCGGGCTTGCGGTCTCGGTGGGAAGAAAGCAAAGTGTCTGACCACGTTTGGTAACCCCTATGTTCGAGGATCAGGAAAAGACTTTTTTGGAGCATTTGTTCGATCTCCGCAATGTGATCATAAAAAGTGCGAGTGCGCTCGGGGTGGGGGTGCTCATTGTCAGTTGTTTTACAAGAGATTTGCTGGCAGTCCTGCGCTGGCCGCTCATACGGGTGTGTGTCGGGAGAAAGCTCGACCCGGACAAATTACTCATCGCCCTCGGTGTGACCGATCCTCTGAACATCTTCATGGATATAGCTCTTTTTGGAGGGATGATCCTTTCCGCTCCCTTCATACTTTATTTCATCGGATCATTTCTCCTGCCAGCTCTCACTCCGCGCGAGCGAAAGATGATCCTCCCTACTTTTGTCGCCGGTGGATTCCTTTTTATCACGGGAGTCGTCTTCTGCTACTTTCTCGTCCTTCCCCAGACGCTTGCCTTCTTCATCGACTTCAACGGATGGTTCCATTTCCAAACCCAGTGGACCATCCAATACTACATTGATTTTGTCGTGCAGACTCTTCTGGCCTTTGGGTTCGCATTTGAATTGCCGCTGGTGATTCTTCTTCTGGCCAAGCTGGGACTGGTCAACCAGGCATTCCTGCGCCACTACCGCCGACATGCCATTCTCATCCTCTTTATTGCTACTTGTTGCATCAGCCCTGCCACCGATTTGTTCAATCTGTCTCTTCTCTTTGTGCCGATGTATTTCCTCTATGAATTGAGCATTTTTCTGGCCGCCGGAGTGGAAAAGAAGCGTTCCAGCGAGTAAGCTTTTACTCTTATGCCCCGCGTTTTTATCAAAACCTACGGATGCCAGATGAATGAGCGGGACTCGGAGCAGGTGGCCCGCCAGCTTCAGCAACGGGGTTATGAACTCTCTTCCACCGAACAGGAGGCGGACGTCATTTTGCTGAATACCTGTAGCGTGCGTGATCTGGCCGAGCAGAAGGCGATCAACAAAATGTCGAACCTGCAGGCATTGAAAAAGCGGAAGGGGCGCGTCATCCTCGGCTTTCTCGGCTGTATGGCTCAGAGTCGGGGACGCGAACTTCTGGATCGTCTTCCCGACCTCGACCTCATCGTCGGCACGCAACAATTTCACCGCGTGGCCGATTATGTCGATCAACTCCTCAAGGAGGCCGACGAACCAATTATTGACACGAGGGAAGAGGTTGGTTCTCAGAATACCATCCGGGATCATGTCATGGAGGATCGCCAGGTCAGCGCCTTTGTCTCCATCATGCAGGGATGTAACATGCACTGCACCTTCTGCATTGTCCCGATGACCCGTGGGGAGGAGCGGAGTCGCCCGCTGGCAGAAATTGAGGAAGAGGTCAAACTGCTTGTCGCCAAAGGCGTGCGTGAGGTGACTCTTCTGGGACAGATTGTGAATCTTTACGGGCGGCATGAATTCCCCTCCGCCGAGGGACACTCGCCCTTTGTGCAACTCCTCCACCGTCTCCATCAGATCGATGGGTTGGAGCGTATCCGGTTCACCTCGCCGCACCCCATCGGAATGAAGGCAGACGTGATCCAGTCGTATGCGGAACTTCCCAAGCTTTGCAGTCATCTCCACCTCCCGGTGCAGTCGGGCAGCGACCGCATCTTGAAAGCAATGCACCGCGCCTACACCGTAGATAAATACCGCGATATCATGACAGGGTTGCGCAAGGCCCGTCCCGACATCCTCTTTTCGACAGACATCATCGTCGGGTTCCCCGGCGAGACGGAGGAGGATTTTTTGCAAACCAAGCGCCTCGTCGAAGAAATCGAGTTTGATCAGGCGTTTATCTTCAAATACTCGGAGCGTCGGGACACTCCTGCTGCCGCCATGCCGGATCAGATCCCCCAGGAAATCAAAGAGGAGAGGAATCAGACCCTTCTGGCCATCATCAATCGTTTTTCCCGGAGCAACAATGAAGCTTTGCACGGGAAGAACGTCGAAATCCTCGTTGAAGGTCCCAGTAAAAATAATTCCGAAAGGCTCACTGGACGGACGGCGACCAATAAAATCGTGGTCTTTGAAGGTGACTTCCGCCATATCGGCCAACTTTTGCCAGTGAAAGTCGAGTCATCCAGCCACTTTACTCTTTACGGCGATCCCGTCATTCATGACGGTGAGTGATATCAAGTCCGAAAAACAATTTTACAAATAAAAAATATCCGTGGAGCAGGTATCCAAGGATGCGAAGCCCGGTGTTCTTACCATCGGTCAGTTCACGGGCGAGGTATGCAAGACTCCGCCGAAACTGTTGTCCACCGGGGGAAGGATGGAGAGATAGTCGTCGTGAGGCATTGGCACATTTTCCTGCGTTCTGAGGGCCGGGAGAAGCGGTGCGCCAGCCGTCGTGTGGTGGTAGGGGATACCCTGTTCCTCGACAAGGATGCAGAAGAGGAAAGGCGCGGGCGAATCAATCCCCAACAGGATATCGAGTCGCCAGTTTTTCCCCTTGGTGGGTTTAATCCAAGGCGTAAGAACGGGGCTTGGCTCCTCGCTAAGTTTTTCGGGATATTTTTTTAGGATGACCGTGTTGTCGACTGCAACGGCGACGGGGTTGTCCGCATAAATGTAGAAACGAAGTGGATGGGCATCGCCGGGCTGGATATTGCCTCTGTAGTGCAGGAGGAGATTTCCCGGTTTCATGGAAGCCGGCGCGCCGAATTCGGTCAGGACTTGTCGCTGGGAAATCAGAGAATGATACAGGGATGTCGAGTAAATCTGGAAAGGAGTCATCCGGAATTTTTTGAGGAAGGAAAGGTTTAGGGTGGTTGCCGCAGTCTGTTCCAAAACGTCCCGTAGAGACAGGTCTTGGACTCGGCCTTGGGCATCCTGCTTCAGATCGTAGAGTGAGACCTTGAAGCAGCTTTTTAAGGCGGCACGGTAGCCGAGACTGACGCCGGGCGTGTCTGCCGGGGAGGTGAGGGGGGATTCCGTGATGTCGGTGTCTTCGCTTGCAGGTTCGATTCCGGGGGTAGTTTCCTCTTGGGTCGGGTCGACGGGCATTTCCGTGTAGGTGAGTGTTGAAGGTTCGGCCTGTCGCCTTTCGATAAAGTGCCGAATGACGATGTCGCCATAGTAAAAGAGGGATATCCCCAGGGAAATGGAGAGGATGCCGACGACAATGAAGACAAATCCACTTTGCCGGTGTATGGTGCGCTCTTCGGGCGAGGCAAGTTGGAATTTTTCCGGTTTCACAAGGAGTAAAATCGTACAATAGGAGAAAGGCTTCGACCGGAAAGGTGAAAAAAAACCGAAGAGTTTTCCTTGAGGCCGGACGAAAGCTTCACCAAGCTTCCCGGCATGATTGACCGGTATTCACGTCCCGAAATGTGTGCCATCTGGAGCGAGGAGACCAAGCTCCAGCACTGGTTGGAAATTGAAATCCTCGCCTGCGAAGGCATGGCCCGCCTGAAGCAGATTCCCGCTGCGGATGCCAAGACGATCCGAGCCAAGGCCCGCTTCGATATTGCGCAGGTGAATGAGAATGAAAAAAGAACGCACCACGACGTGCTGGCATTCCTCGAAAATGTCGCCACCTATGTCGGCAAGCCGGGGCGCTGGATTCACCAGGGGCTGACCTCTTCCGATTTGCTCGACACAACTCTAGCCCTCCAGTTACGGGATGCGGCGGACATCCTGCTGGCCGATCTAAAAAGTCTCCGCAAGGCCATCGCGGTGAAGGCCCGCAAGTACAAGCTCGTCCCCATGATCGGGCGTTCGCACGGCATCCACGCGGAACCGATCACCTATGGCTTGAAGCTGGCCTTGATGTTTGAGGAATTCACCCGTGCCGAGGAGAGATTGCGCGATGCCAGGGAGCAAATTTCCGTCGGCAAACTTTCCGGGGCCGTCGGGACGCACGCCCATCTGGACCCGCGTGTGGAAACGTACGTGTGCCGCAAGCTCGGCCTGAAGGCCGCCAATATCTCCACGCAAATCGTCCAACGGGATCTGCACGCGCACTACATGAGCGTGCTTGCCCTTATCGCGTCGAGCATCGATCGCTGGGCCACGGAGTTCCGCCATCTTCAGAGGACGGAAGTGCTGGAAGTCGAGGAGTTCTTCGCCGTCGGACAGAAGGGAAGCAGCGCCATGCCCCACAAGCGCAATCCCATCATGGGCGAACGTCTGAGCGGTCTGGCCCGAGTCCTGCGGGGGAATGCCCTTGCCGCGATGGAAAACGTTCCCCTCTGGCATGAGCGCGACATCTCGCACTCATCCGTTGAAAGAATCATCTGCCCGGATTCGACCATCCTGCTCGACTACATGCTTTACCTTTTGGAAGGCCTTGTCTCTCGACAGATCGTCTACCCGGAAAACATGAGGAAGAATCTGGACAAGTCAAAAGGGCTGTTTTTTTCCCAAAGCGTCCTTCTGGCTCTCACGGAGAGGGGCATCGAACGGCGAACGGCCTACGAAATGGTGCAACGCAACGCAATGGCGTGCTGGCGGGGTGAGGGAACTTTGCTGGATTACCTCTCGGCGGATAAGGAAATCACGGCCAAGATTCCCTCGGCGGAATTGGGGAAAATCTGCTCTCTCGACCGGCACTTCCGCCATATTCAGGACACATTTAAAAAATGCGGCTTGTGACGGCCTTGAGTTGCCGGGCTGGACTATAATTGCAGACTTTTGGAGGTGTACTCCATGAGTTCGATGCGATTCCCGTCCGGATCGGCGATCCAGGCTTGCTTCGAGTGATCCATCCCCACGGTGATTTTACTGGAGGCGATGCCGCGTGACTGGAGGCCGACCACGTACGATTCCAGATTTTTCACTTCGAGACAAAAGTGGCGGAACCGGGTTCCGTGAATGAGTTCTTCGATTTGCCCGCCCCATTTTTTGACGGCTCCGGCCTGATCGAAAAGCTCGATGAAGGTGCGATTCCCACAGCCGACGTACCACCCGAAGGGTTTCCCCTCGTCATCATCGAGGGTGAATTTGATCTTCAACCCCAGCCCAGTGGTGTAGAAATCGAGCATTTCCTGAACCCGGACGGTAAAAAAATTTATATGTGCGAGTTGTTCGATCATGGTGCCTCCACATTGCCTCCGGAGTGCAGTTTTTGTCGAGGAGGGAATCTGCTTGTTTTCATCTCGCTGACAAGATCGTCATGGCCTACACTAAGGGGATGAAGCGCTATTACATCGTGTGTCTTTATCTGCTTTCGATCTCATGTTTGGTCGCCCAAAACAATTCGGGAGGCAATACCGGGCAAAGCAGCGATAACTCCGGCCTTGGCAACGGGGGCAGTGCCGTTTCCGGTGGCCCTTCGGCGACAGATCCGAATACTTCGAAATTTCCCGTCTGGGTGGCTGAGCTGCCGGGAGGCACTTACGCGGTGGCCGTCATGAGGATCAACTCGGTCTCTCTCTCGACCTATGTGGTGGATGGAGCCGTGTCGGTAACGGAGGTTTCGATTGAGACGACGGGAGATGTTCAGGGGCGTTTTTATTACATGGAGCCGAGCGTCACCAGCACGGGCACTTCCCTGGGGAATACCGTGTTGGACAAAACCCAGCAGTTGTTGACGGAGGCCGCGACACGCACCGGTAATTCAGACAAGCTCATGACCGTTATGAAAAATTATCCGACAACCACACATGCCAAGACGGTCGAGTACCGACTGCCCAGTAAGGATGCCGTGATGAAGTTATTTCAAAGTGCCCGTGACACATGGTTCCAACAGGGGCGGACAAAATTCACGCTGCAATAATCGCTTCCGGCATTTTTTGCTCAAAAAGTGAAAATGCTTTGCTGATTAAAATTTACATCCTCTTTGTACAGGATTAATTGGGCTTGTTTTTACCGGGTTGGATTTGCATCGCGCAACTCGCGCAACCGTCTGGGAACGGCGCTGGGTCGGAGTGTTTTTTTCGACACTTGCTTGACAGTTTGGGAAGATAGGACGATTTTCTTAACATTAAGAGATTAGCGCTTCATTCATTTTGGAGAAATCAATGATTAATAAAATTCCCTGGAGTAAGCCGTGCCTCTTGGTGGGGTGTGTGTCAACCAAGGCGGGTTTGATTCATCTAGGCAAGACGACCAGCCCTGCGGACATTGTGGAAGTCCGTCTGGATATTTTTAAAAAAGCCGGAGTCGAGCTTGAGATCATTGAAAAAGCGCTTGAAACCCGGAAACGCCCGGTGCTTCTGACCTTGCGGACGACGGATGAAGGGGGAGTCTATCCCTGGAAATCCCGTGAGAGGGTTGTACTGTTTCACCAGTTGATTCCGAAAGTGGATGTCATCGATCTTGAGTTGGCCAACGCCCATCTGATTCGTCCGATTTTGAAATTCGCACGGCAGGCCGGTTGTCCCATCATTCTCTCGGCACACTCCCTCCGGCGCAAACTTACTCTCCGGAAAATGGATCGCCTCCTGCGCGAATTCCGGGGATACCGGGCGGAGGTCTACAAGATCGTGAGCATGGCCCGGACGAAGAAAGATCTTGGTTTGCTGGCGCTGACCCTGATTGACAACCCTCGCACGACGCTTGCCATCATGGGAGTCGGGCCGATGTCCGCCGCCTCACGCATGGTGCTCCCCATTCTTGGCTCAAAGCTGGTCTACGGATACTTGGATACCCCGATCTTCAAAGAGCAGCCATCCATTGAGCAAGTAGCCCAGTCCCTTGGCACCTTTGGCGTTTAGTCTTACAGGCTCTTATACCGATACGGAAAATAAATTTACGTACAGATACTATAAACAGTGAAGCTATAAATCTATATGTGGCAATAATCTGAATTTTTATTGCCACATATAGATTTTAATCAAGTGTTTTTCACTACTGTCCAGTTA
>Ga0187810_10000444_pt1 | contig 16000 bp, 16 predicted proteins | sample NC_wetland_sal_i_9_FD_132963 | JGI IMG/M metagenome (GOLD analysis project Ga0187810, IMG submission 132963) | Wetland sediment microbial communities from Neuse River Estuary, North Carolina, USA - ASW_5 | ecosystem: Environmental > Aquatic > Freshwater > Wetlands > Sediment | place: USA: North...
AACTCGAAATCGCGCGCGACGAGGGAGTCTCTTTTCTGCCCGGATGGGGCCCCAAACAGATCATCACTCGTGACGGCCACGCGGTCGGAATCGAATTGGTCAAATGCGTCAGGGTCTTCGATGATGCGGGCCGCTTCCGGCCGCAATTTGACGACAACGTTCGCCGTGTCGTTGACGCCGACGGGGTGATCCTCGCCATCGGCCAGGCGCCGGACCTGTCGTTTATCAAGCCCGAGGACGGGGTCGCGGTCACGCCCGCGGGAACCCTCCAGATCGACCCGGTCACCCTCCAGACCGCCGTCGCCGGCGTATTCGCGGGCGGCGATGCGGCCTTTCCACCGTCGCTGCTGATCACCTGCGCGCAGCACGGCAAGGTCGCCGCGCGCGGCATCGACGCCTATCTGCGCGGCAAGCCGCTCGGCCAGCCGCGCATGCACGTCACCATCGAGGAGCTGCCGACCGACACGTACACGATGGTCGAGCGCTACGAGCAGAAGCCGCGTGAGGTTCCGCTGGTTCCGCTCTCGCGCCGCAGCGGAATTACGGAAGTCGAATCCGCATTCACTCCGGGCGAGGCCCGCGAGCAGGCCCAGCGATGCCTCTACTGCCATATCCATCCGATCTATGACGGGACGAAATGCATCCTGTGCAATCGATGCGTGGATATTTGCCCGGAGCATTGCCTGCATTTCGCACCCTCGGGGCAAATCGCCGATCAAGAGCGCCTTGCCGGCGTGATGACGGATGCGCCGATGCGCAGCGCTTTTCTCTATGACGAGGCCAAATGCATCCGCTGCGGCCTCTGCGCGATCAGGTGTCCGACCTCGGCGATTACCATGGAACGCTTTCAGTTCGAAGAGACGGCCGCCTGATGGACCAGGATCGGCGAAAAATCCTGCGCTTCATCGGCAAAGGCTCGGTGTTCGCCGCCTTCCTCGCCCAGATCGGCGCGGCCGGCAGGGCATTCTTTCCCAATGTGCTCTACGAGCCGCCGAGCCGCTTCAAGGTCAAGCGCCCCGAAGATTATCCGGGCGGCTACACCTTTGACGCAGCGCACCGGCTCTATGTGATCCGCCAAAAGGATGCGTTCCACGTCATTTCCGCAATCTGCACGCATCTGGGATGCACCGTGCAGTGGCGCGACACCGAGTTCGACTGCCCCTGCCACGGCAGCCGCTTTAGCCCCGACGGCACGGTGATTTCGGGTCCTGCGCCGCGTGCGCTCGATTGGTTTGCGACCACACTTTCGCCCGATGGATTCCTTGAAGTCGACAGCGCGCAGGAAGTTGCGCGCGACTTCAGGCTGGTCATCGGCGCAAAGGGCAAGGCCTGATCCGTGGGCGATAAGATCAAGGCGCTGTGGCGCAAGATTTCGTGGGCATGGTCGCCCGAGAGCGAGCGCGAATCGTCCGAAGCGATCGTCAAAAACCTCTGGCTCCACTGGTTCCCGGCCAAAGTCGCGCGCGTCAGCATGGACTGGAACTACTCGTTCTGGCTCGGCACCGCGTCGGCGGCGCTGCTGCTGATCCTGACCGTCACGGGCGTGATGCTGATGTTCTTCTACGTACCGTCCACCGAGCGCGCCTACGGCAGCATCAAGGACCTCCAGTACGCCGTCAGCTTCGGCCGCCTGCTCAGAAATCAGCATCGATGGGCGGCGGAATTGATGGTCGCCGTCGTATACATCCACATGGCGCGGGTGTTCTTCACCGGCGCGTACCGCGGCACCCGGGCGATCAACTGGGTGGTCGGGGTCGTTCTCTTTCTCGCGACTTTGCTGCTGTCCTTCACCGGTTACCTGCTGCCGTGGGATCAGCTCGCATTCTGGGCCATCACGGTCGGCACCAGCATCGCCAAGCAGGCGCCGGTGGTCGGACCGACGATGCAATTCCTTCTCCTTGGCGGCCATGAAATCGGCCAGCAGACCCTGCTGCGCTTTTACGTGATGCACGTTTTCTTCCTGCCGGTGCTCGCCCTGGTGCTGTTCGCCTATCACATGTGGCGCGTGCGCAAGGACGGCGGTCTGGCGGCGATCGAGCGCGTTCGCGACGAGCGCGCGATGGTTCCCAAGGCGGTCCCCACGACAAAAAGCTACTCGCTTTTCGGAATTACGCCGGGCACCTCCGTGCAGGTGATGAGCTCGACCGGCCTCGAGGAGTCCGATCAGGTTTTCTCCTCGCCGAATATGTCGCGGAGAATCGCGCTGGTCTTCCTGGTCGTGTTCAACATCACACTGCTGGCCGCGTTGCTGTTCAACGCACCGCTGGAGGGTCTCGCCAATCCCTCGATCACGCCCAATCCGGCCAAAGCGCCGTGGTATTTCGTCTGGTTGCAGGAGCTGGTCGCTTCGACGACCTTTCGCCTCGGTGGCTTTACGATCAGCGGCGGGTTGCTCGGCGGAATACTGCTGCCCGGATTTCTCCTCGCCGTGCTCACGCTGTGGCCGTGGATCGATCGTTCTCCACTTCGGACCGAAGGGCGATGGCTCCCGCCCGAGCGCAGGCGGCAGAACGCAACCTTCGCCGTCGCGACGCTCGTGATCATCGTACTGATCGTGGTCGGGGTTTACCTGCGCGGCCCCTACTGGCGGATCTACTGGCCCGGCCAGCCGCGCCCCGAGATGCCTCGGTTGTACTGAAATGGCGGAAAAGTACGAATCGTTCGAGGCGAAGGACTTCGGCTGGATGGTCGCGATGTCGATCCTGTTCTTCGTGCTCGTCGCGGTTGGCTTCTGGTTGGAGTTCAGCACCGATTGGGGATCCTATCAGCAGGAGTTTCCGCAACTGCTCGGCCATTACGGCAAGGTCGAAGACGCGCGAAACTTCCGCGCCGGCATCAAACAGATCTGGATACCCAAGATTGGCGTCACCGATCGCTGCATCACGTGCCACCTCGGCTACGAATGGGCTTCGGTTCTTCCAGCCACGATCTCTAAGCCGCTGAAACCGCATCCGATGAACGATTGGCTCGCCAAGCATGAATTCGCGCGATTCGGATGCACCCCTTGTCACGGCGGCGACGGATCGGCAACGACTCTCGCAGGGGGTCATCAAGGCGGACGGGGATGGGACGATCCCATGCTCTCGCGCGCACTGGCTGCAAAATACGGGCTCACGATGGACGAGATGATTCAGATGCGGTGCAATTTTTGCCATCGCCATGATGCCGCCACGCCGGCGATGGAAGAGATCAATCTCGCCAAAGTGCTGTTCAAGAAGAAAAAGTGCCAGGTCTGCCATGTCGTCGAAGGACAGGGTGGCGTCACAGGACCCGATCTGACTTACGAGGCGGACCGCAACCCCGAGCTGCTTAACTTCGCGCACGTGCAGGGCCCGCATACGATGTTCAACTGGAACGTGCAGCATCTGACCAAGGCGAGCGCAGTTTCGCCGGCCACGCAGATGCCCGATTTCAACATGAAGCCCGAGGAATCGAGAGCGCTGACGCTCATGCTGCTGAGCTGGCGGCGGCTTCCGTATCCCCCGGAATACATCCCGGATCCCGAACTCGCCGCGGCGGCGATGCAACCGTCGCCTACCCCAACCGCAACTCCGAGTCCGGCCGCAACGCCTGGCGCGCGTTGAGCATGATTAAATATTGTCGGGTGAATCGATGAACCTGAAAGTGTTGGGGTCAATGTTTGCGCTGGGCGCCGTGCTGTCCGTCTCGCCGCCCGCACTGGCCGTGGACAATGACGTTCACGACGGGCATCGCTATTACCTTCGCTACTGCGCGTCATGCCATGGTCTGGACGGTCTCGGAGACGGTCCGGTGGCGAAGAGCATGTCCACGCCGCCGACAAATCTCCGCAAGCTCGGCGACAAATATGGCGTTCCGCTGCCGGCGCATCGCATTGCCGACCTGATAGACGGCCGAGATACACCAAGAGCGCATGGGACTCACGAGATGCCCGTATGGGGAGAGCGGCTTTACGAGCTTGGTCAGGGTGAAAGGGGTGAATACGGAATCGGAGAGGTGATCGGCAAGATAATCGCGTACCTCGACACGATTCAGGATCGCCGGACCGCGGCGCGATAGCCGCTGCGGCGGCATCGCAGAGCCCGTGGCGACGGGAGCGCAGGGAATTCGCGGGGTGCATGATGAGCGGCGCCAATTTCCGCTGTGGCAAGCGGTTTGTGTCGCGGCCGCTAAAAAGAATCAGGCGAGGTGCTCGAGCGCTTGCTCGATTCCCGCGATGACGTGCTCGCGCTGGCGTGTGGTGTCGATGCGCAGGCGGTTGCGCGGCGCAATCTCGCCGAGCGGCTCGAACTCGCCGCGCTGACGGCGGTACACCTCCGGCGTAGCGTCTGACACTTCGCCCTGCATCGACGCGCGCCGCTCCAGCCGGCGTAGCGCTTCGTCTTCGCTGACTACGCATTCGATGAAAAGCACTGGCACGCCGCGCCGTGCCGCTATCGCCAGCGCGAGCCGCCGGTCGGCGGACGCTTTGAACGTCGCGTCAAGAATTGCCCCACGCCCGTCGCTCAGGAGGCTCTCCGCTTCGCCGAGCATCGCGTCATAGGTGGTTCTCGAAAACCTGTCGGAATATATGCCCGTTCCGTAATCCGCACGGACGTGCTCGTGCGCGGCGAGTGATGCCAGGCGCTTGCGGACGCGGTCCGAATTGATAATTTTGAAGCCGGTGCGATGCTGAAGCATGCGGGCGACGGTCGATTTGCCCGTGCCCGAAAGCCCACACACCACGATCAGTGCCGGCGATGCGCCGCGCGCATAGCGCCACGCAAGCTCGAAGTAACCACGCGCAAGCTTGCCGGCGCGCTCACGCTCCGCCGCCCCAACCTCGCGCTCAAGGCTTCTCAGGCTCTCGACCTTGCCCCGCACGCATGCGCGATAGCACTTGTAGAACGGGACGAACATCTTAAGCTCTTCGTCACCGACGATCTCCGCGTAGGCATCGACCAGCTCCTCGGCAAGCCCAGGCGCGCCGAGCCGCTCGAGGTCCATCGCCAAAAACGCGATCTCCGAAGCGACGTCGCCGTAGCGCAGCCGCTCGCTGAACTCGACGCAATCGATCACGTCGATTTCGTTGCCCTCGAGGCAGATGTGCTCAGCGCGCAAGTCGCCGTGGCCTTCGCGGACGCGGCCCTCGCGCGCGCGGTCATTGAGCGCCCGCCAATGAGCCGTGATAAAGGCGCGGCAGAAGCCGTCGATCGCCGTGAACTGGTCTTGGCCAAGCGTGTGACCGACGAAATCCTCGTTCTGCGCGATTTCCTCGATCACGCCGCGCCAGATCGATGCGGCGCAGCCGTAGCTCCATCCGCGATTCGACGGTGCGCTGGCATGAAATTCCGCGATGCGTCTGGCAATAGCGCGGATCGCGGCGCTGTCCACCTGGCCCGCGGCCAGCAGCCGATCGAGCATTCGATCCTCGGGCAGCCGGCGCATCTTGACCGCGTACTCGACGGCTTCGGGATGCTCCACGCGGACTTCGGGTCCGAGCACGAAGGAGTCCGCACGCTTGAGAATCGCGAACACGCCGAGGTACACCCGCGGCGAAAGACGCGCGTTCAGACGCACCTCCTCGGTGCAGTAGTGGAACCGATACGCGAGCTTGGAACAATCCAGAAAGGCAAAATGAACCGGCTTCTTGACCTTGAAAACCGTCTCTCCGGCGACAAAGACGTAAGATATGTGCGTCTGCTTGAGTTCGACGCGAGCCGGCGAATCCGGGTAGAAACCCGGCCGCATCATTGCCTCGACCAGCGCCGAGACGCCGGCTGCTGAACGTGTGTCAGGCCTCGGCGTCCCGTATGTTTCCATCATTTCACTCGGGTCCGCGCATCGCTCCCGGCTGCTGGCCGTTCTCAGGCTCGCGCAGCGGTCAGCGCCTCGAGCACGTCGCCGGTGGTTATCACGCCGGCGAGCTTGCCATCTTCAATCACTGGCAGCCCTCCGATCTTCCGCTCGCGCATCAAGCGCGCAGCCTCCCGAATCTCGGTCGACGGCGTTACACTTATCAGCGCTTCGCTCATCGCCTTGCCCGCCTCGGTCTGATCCAGGAAACCCGTATGCTGGCGGATGTCGCGGTCGGTCACAATCCCGAGCGGGGCGCCGTCACCACCCACGACCGGCACGCATCGAAAGCCTCCCGCGTGCATCTTTGCCGCGATCGAGGCGAGCTTCTCTTGCGGAGAAGCGGTGACTGGATTCTTCGTCATCCAGGTGCCGACCAGGTCGCTTTGCGCCGGAGTGCAGCGCACGGTAAGCACCGGGCAGGTGGATTCGCGCAAGACGAGTTCGGCGATGCTGCCAAGGAAAAACCGCTTGAAGCCTCGCCGTCCGTGCGTGGCCATTACGATCACGTCGGCGGCCAGCTTCTTTTCGGCGTTTAAGATGGTGCCGGCTGGCTCGCCGGTATGGGTCAGGAGTTCGTACTTGACCCCGGCCAGCCGCTTGTGCGCGATCTCGAGCAGCTTCGCGCGAGCCGTCTCTTCCTGCCCCTTGTACAGATCCACATAAACCGGCATTCCGGTCGGCGCGAGGATCATCGGAACCACGTGCAAGACGAATACGGTGCCATTGTTATCACGGGCGATAGCCGCCGCAGTATCGAGCGCCGTCATCGAGTTATCGTCGAAATCCACGGGGCAAAGAATCCTGCGGAATGGATGTGCCATAGGAATATCCTCCGTGCGCGCGGTGCCTTTTACTAGCCAATGCCGTGCCATCCCGATTTCGCTGCTAGCAATGAGGATTCAATCACATGCAACGTCTCGTCTGCATCCGATTGCACCAATCACAAATTTCAGCGCTGAAAACGGCTGAACGCGACAGACGGACCATTCCAATGTAACCTCTATCGGTTCCGTACCGTCTTTTATCAGCGCATCGGCTTGAGCGCCTTGGTGGTAATTTATGAAACCTATCGCTTCAATATCTTTTGCTGCCGTCCTGTTGATGTTGGCGCCGAGTCTGCCGGCGCAGGCTCAAGCGAATTCAGTGGTCGCGCCGTCCGCTCGCGGCGAAACCGAGACCGCTTCGCCCGGGAACGAGACGGGCAACCCGGCTGCTGCCGAGGCCGGAAGGCCGGCAGCTCACAAAGCAGCTCATCCCAGGAAGAAAAAGTCCTCCTTCATGCGTAAAATGCGTGACAAGGCAAAACAGCAAGTTCAAAAAGTTGAAAAGCTGCTTGGCTCGAAAGGCGCGAAACCGGAATCAAAACAGGAATAGCGCCCCTTTGAGCGCCTCGATCCTCTTGCAGCCTTCGGGCAGACGCTAGGCCGGCATCATCGTTCAGATGTATCCGATCGCGTCATGGCGAAAATGTCGATGCGGCCAGTCGGCAGACGAGGCCACGGGGGCATTCACCCTGCAGCTCACAAAAGTCTTAGTCTTCATCGCGGCCCGGACTATCGACCTTTAGCCGCCGATGGCAAGCGAATTGCAGGCTTATCAATCGCACTCCTGACCGCGTTGGAGGACGACCATGCAGATTGTCAACCTGATGACCTCGGACCCGGTAACGATTGGTCCGCACGACACCTTGGCGAAGGCGAAGAGCATCATGGACGCCGGTCACTTCAGGCGCGTGCCGGTGCTCGATAACGGGCGGCTCGTCGGGATCCTGACCGAACGCGACCTGCACGACTACACGGGTTATCTGGAATCGACGCGTGTGAATGCGGCGATGCGCACCGCGCTCGTCACCGTCACGCCCTATAACACGGTGGAAGACGCGGCGCGCCTGATGCTGAAGCACAAGATCGGCGGACTGCCGATCGTCGCCGAAAACGGCGCGCTGGTCGGCATCGTCACCACGAGCGATCTGCTAAGGGCGTTCTTACTGGTCGTGGCCGGAGCCAGCCAGATCATGAGCGGCTGACGGGCTTTTTCAGGGGCCGCGACGCGCCTCGATTGGCTCTCGCAATTCATCCGACGTGAGACGCCTTTTTCCCTGCGCTCCCGTGGCAACGGGTCATTCGATCCCGTACTTCGCGATCTTGGCGTACAGCTTCTTGCGAGAGATCTTCAGCAGCTTGGCAGCCTGCACCTTGTTGCCTTCTGTCGCCTCAAGCGCGCGGCGGATAAGGGCGTGCTCGGCATCGGCAAAAATGCCAACCGGAGTTGCTCTGCCGACGGGCATGCGCTCGGCGGCGCGCGGGCCGGCGATCGATGGAGGCAGGTCCTGCAATCGGATCACGGGCGAGCGGCTGAACGTGAATGCGGTCTCGATCGCGTTGGCAAGTTCGCGCACGTTGCCCGGCCACGAATACCGCCGCATGGCCTCGATCGCTTCATCCTCGGCCCCTGTGACCGGAATTGCCCGCATCTGCCTGGCGTTGAAGAGCTCAATGAAATGTTCGACCAGCAGCGCAACATCGTCAAGCCGGTCCCGCAGCGGCGGGATATGAATGACTCCCGCCTGAAGACGGTAGTAGAGGTCGTCTCGAAGGTGCCCCGCTTTCACCTCCTCCTGGGGATCGCGGTTGGTCGAGGCGATCAGGCGCACGTCCACTGTAACCTCTTTGGTCGAGCCCACCGGACGCACCGCGCGCTCCTGAATGGCGCGCAGCAGCTTGCTCTGCGTGTCGGCACTCATCTCCGTGACTTCGTCCAGAAACAGAGTTCCGCCGTCAGCCGCGCGGAACAGGCCCAGGTACTCGGCGTTCGCTCCGCTGAACGCGCCGCGCTTGTATCCGAACAGCTCGCTCTCGATCAGGTCCCGGGGTATAGCCGCGCAGTTGAGCGCGACGAATGGCGCCCCGGGCTGCGGCCCGCATTCATGAATGGCGTGCGCTACCAGCTCCTTGCCGGTGCCGCTCTCGCCGACGACCAGAATCGTGCCGCGCGTGACGCCGGCCGCTTCTACCCGGTCGTACAGTTGCCGCATCGGCACACTTGCGCCGACCATACCGTGGAACCGGCTGCGAGAATAATTCGGCAGCACTCCGGCCTCGCGTTCGAGCGCCAGCATCCGCGCGCCGGAGACGGCGGTCTTCGAGCGGAAGTAGGTATCCGCGAGCACGACCATTCGGATGTGACTCAGCTTGTCGAACGACAGGTACATCCGCGGCATCATCGGCGGAAACGACGGAAACGCGGTGGCCGCGCTCTCCTCGAACAGATGGAGCGAGACGATCAGCTCCGAGAATGGCACCCCGCGTTCGGCGAGCAGTTCCCCGACGCGTGCGACGTCGGCGGCGAACTGGTCCATGTCTTTGTTGAGCAGAGCCTTCAGCGTGGCATCAAGTTCGCTGCCGAAGATCTCCATGAATTCGGACTTCGTCAGCGCGCGGTTGTCGGCAAAGTGCAGCATGTAGAGCTGGTACCAGTGTTCCAGCACACTGGTACGATGTTTCTGGATGGACTCCAGAACCGGGCGGAGCTCGTCGAGTTCCGTATCCCACAGCAGGTGAAAATAGCGTGGTCCCCCGCCGGTCAGGGAGACAGCTGGCGAGGCGTTGGTGTTTGTCTTCATTCGTATGATTTTTCCGGGGAACTGGCTCGAAAAGCATCAAACCGGTTCAAAAATGTGCTCATCGGAGCACATGTTCTTTAACATATGTCCCTCGAAAACCAAAATTGCGCGGAATTCAGCGGGTTTTGCCGAAGCCTTTGCGCTGGCATGGTTCAAGCAAGAGAGGGATGTCAGGTTGCTAGCGTGGCAGGTCGATGCTTCGGCAGCACAATCAGTTGAAACTGGGATCATGCGCCTCGCAGCGCAAGGTATGCGGCAGCTCTGCGTACCGGGTTGCGCCTGCATCGCAGGCGCCCCCGGCAGGATCCCCGGTAGAAGGCCCTCGTGCAATAGCGGTCTTTTCGCGCGACGAATCGATCGTGAAGATGATCGCCGAGGGCATGAGCGATTGGATCATAGAAAAATTTACCGACCCGCATGAGGCGCGCGCGTTTCTGCTGAAGCCAGGCGTCAGGATAGTTGTCATCGACGACGAGGCTATCGAGGAATCGACGCGCGGCTGGCTTCTTGACCAGGTGCGAAAACGCGCTCGGCACGCACTTGTAGCCTACATCGCCGCGAAGCACAGTCCCGAGACCGAGCGGCGCGCGCGCGCATACAGCGTCCAGTACTACACCTCGAAACCGATGGATCGAGAACGCACGCTGAGGGTTTTGCACTCGTTCGAGCATGCGGCTCATTAGGCGCAAAATAACTGCTTGCTTGGCACAGCGGAGAAGCCACTAACGGATAAGCGCCGGCGCGTTGCGTCACTTCTGCTGGAGGGTCTCGACGTATCGCGCCATCGCTTCGATTCTCTTTTTCACCTCGGCATTGCTTTCGGGGGTAAATTCCTTGCCCGGCTTCTGAAGGGTCGTCCCCCAAAAAGGCATCTGAAGTCGCGCGTGCGACGGTATACTTTTGCGCCCGTCGATCGAGGCCACTACCTCGTCGAAGGGAAATGTTCCGCCGTTGTTCTTCGCCATCACGGTCAGGTCGTTCGGCGGCGGGTTCATCGGAATGGTCAGGCGCGAGGGGCCGTCACCCTTGCCGCGAAGCCCATGACACTCGGCGCAGTAATTTTGGTAATCCTGTATCCCGGACTGCGCTGCGGCAGTCGGCGCGCTAGCCGCGAGCATCAGCATCAGCAAAAGGCATGCGGTCGACACCTGCGCCGTTGATGTGAGTATCCTAGTTGGGAGCGGAATCGCGACCCGATCTGTGCGTGTCATTGTGCGAGGTCCTTTCGCTTCAGTGCTCATTTGAAATTTATGCACAAGACATTAGGCGCGCTTTGCGCCTATTCGGCAACTGTCGCAATCGCTTGCGCTGCAGCCGCCAAATGACTACGGCAAGTCACGGCAGCACCTCCCAGATATGACGCTAACGGCACCACTGGATGGCGCGATCGGCTTCATGATTCTTTTTCGAATTCCCAGCAGGCTGCCTGACAACCAGAAATCCCGAGGCGAGATTGAGGGAACAGGCACCTGCGCGCACGCTAAGGTGCGGAGGGGTTAGCCGAATCAACGAGTTTCGGCAGCGGCGCGAGCAAGGTTGAAGCTTTGCTCGCAAGGCTTATCGCGGCGACGCTGTCGCGCTCCGCAAGAGCCTTCTTGGCGTCCTGCAACAGTTTCTGCGCGAGAATATCGCGTTGCGAATCGTCCGCGGACAGATTCTTGCGGTCGACTCGTTTTTCGATTTTGTAGATATCCTCGATCAGTTTCGTTGCCTTCGCAGGATTGGAGTCAGCCGACGACTGGGGTGATTCCAGCGCCGACGAACTCATAGTAGGAGTTGCCGCAGCAGGCGCTACGCTCCCGACTGACGCCGCCGCTGACGGAGTTGCGGAAGCGCCGGCCGTCGCTGCGACCGAGCTGCCTTCCAGGCTCACATCGGCGCCGTTGCCGGAACCCTCGACCTGGTTGGCGACACCCGCAGCCTGCTTCGACGCGGTCGCCGCTTGCCTGGAGGCGGCAGCCGCGTTTTCCGAAGTGGCACGCGCGGGCCTGGCAGTTTTCCTGGCAGGATGTCCCGACGTTTCCTCGGCTGGTGAGATGGGTGCGGAACTCGCAGCCGTCGGACTCGGCGCTGGAGTCGCGGCGGGAGATGAGCCGGTAAAGAAATGTGTGATCCGCGCCATGCTCGGCGTTGCGCTGGCGCATCCCGAGAGAGAAATCAATGCTAGTGAAAGCAAGCCGGCGATCAGCCAGATGGCCGGCTGATTGGCGCGCTTAAGCAGCGCTTGAAACCGCTGATTTGGCACGTGCGTCAGCTGCGATCGGGATCGTAACTTTGCATACCGTACCTTGGCCCAATTCCGAATCTACCGCTATCTTCCCGCCGTTGAGTTCGATCGCCCGCATCGCGAAGGGTAGTCCGAGCCCGCTCCCGCCAGCCTTGGTTGTGTAATACAAGTCGAAAATCCGATCCAGTTGTTCCTTGGCGATGCCGGGGCCGCGGTCCGCTATTGTGAGTTCGACCGCCGAGCCCTGCAAGCTGCTGGTCAGCCTCAGCACTCCGCCGTCAGCCATCGCCTGGTTGGCGTTGGTTATCAGATTTGAGAGCGCTTCGGAAATCAATCCGCGATCCGCTCGAACCGACGGCAGTGCGGGATCGAGTTGATATTCCACCTTGACTCGATCGCTTTCGACATGCGCGCCCAGTTCCTTGAGCAACTCGTTCACGTCGAAATCGCTCAGCTTCAGTTGTTCGGGCCGCATGAACCTCAGCAGTGCGTCGACTGCTTGGTCGAGCCGAGTCACTTCATGGCGCAACTTATCGATATGCCTTGCACCGCCCTCGCCCGCTTCGTGGCGCAGCAGCTCGAGTCTCATGTTCATTCCGTTGAGCGGGCTGCGCAGCTGATGGGCCAAGCCGGAAATCAGCGTCCCCAAGCGCGCGAGCCGATTTGACGAGTCGAGTGCGGTTTCGAGTTCGATCACGGGGGTTAGATCCCGGAGCACAATCAGCAGGCCGGCGGGAACTCGCTCACGGCCCAGCCGAAAGAATGAAACCAAATATGTCCCGCCCGCCGGAAGCGTCAGCGGAACGTCGCGGGCATCGGTGCCCACCGTGGTGGATTGCACCAGCGCGAGCAGGGGATGCTCCGGATCAAGCACCGAGGTCATCGGCGCGCCCTCGAGCGTGCTGCTCTTGGGCGCCAGCCGTTGCTTCGCTTCGCTGTTCGCGAATAGCACCACACCGTCGGCGTCGAGCAGCACGACGGCGTCCTGAATGGTACGGACCACATCGAACAGATGAGTCTGCTCGCTGTCCAACCGCGATCGATCCGCCCTCACTTGCCGCGACAACTCGTTGAACTTCTCGGCAAGCGTACTGAGCTCGTTAGCCCCCGAGACTTTCACTTCCGAAGGACTCTTTCCGGCTGCGAGTTGTTCAAAACCGCGCGTCAGGATGGCGAGTTGTTCGAGAAGCCGGTTGGCGATTAGCAATACCGCGAGCATTGCGGCCGCGATCACCAGCCCCGCCGCCGCAACGATCACCGCCAGCAGATGGCGGGCCTGGTCCGCGATCAGCGCTGTCGTTACGCCGACCGAAATTGTCGCAGCCGGTCGGCCGTTGATATTCACCCGGCGCCGCGCCTCGTAGACTTTCGCCGTCAGAAGACTGGGCAGTGACGTGAACAGCAACCATCGCGCAGCCTGTTCGTCGAGCTGTTTGACCGACGGCATGTTGAGCGCAGGCTTCCCCTCACCGTCGCCGTTCGCCGCCACAATCACCGTGCCGTCGCTCCCGGCGATCGACGCCGACACCACCGCTGGACCGAAAGCGACCGTCGAATCCAGCAGCTTGCGCAGCGGTTGGCTGCTGCGAAGCGCACCAGGAACGTCGCTGTCGCCCTGGGAGAGAGCCAGGCGCACCTGTTCGAATATCTGCGCGATCATGAAATCAGTCGATCGCGACATGTCGTCGATCATCGTGCCGATTCGGGAGTCGAGCGAGATGATGCTCAGCGCGATAGTGGGAATGAGCATCAGAACGAGAGCGATTAGCGCCAATCTTGCTCGCAGTCGCATAGTTTGCCCGCGCGGTCAGTTTGTCGAGTGTCGCCTGCTGATTTGCCTGCCCGTCGTTTTGCGCTATGGACGGCCGTTACTGTAGCGTTCGAGTTTGTTGTACAGCGTTTTGGCGCTTACCCCAAGGACTTCGGCGGCGCGAGTTTTGTTGCCGGCAGTGAACTCGATGGTGCGCGAGATCATCTCCTTCTCGACGTCCTCGAGCGAGCTGCCCAGCGGGATTTTGATGAAGCTGCCGTCGGCCCTGCCCGCCGTGCGGAAGTCCTCGGGCAGGTCGGGCTTGCGGATGGTGCGGCCCTCGCACACGATCAGCGCGCGCTCGACTACGTTGCGCAGCTGCCGGACGTTTCCAGGCCAGGGATGCGCCTGGAGCGCCTTCATGCATTCGTCGTCGACCCCGGTCACATCTTTCTTGTTCTGAGCCGCATAGTGGTTGATGAACATCTGCGTGAGCTGCGGCAGGTCGTCAATGCGCTCGCGCAGCGGCGGCAGCGCAATCGTAAACACGTTGAGCCGGTAGTAGAGGTCCGAGCGCAGCTTGGCCTCGCGCACCGCTTGCTCGATGTCGCGGTTCGACGACGCCAGCACACGCACGTCCAGCGGTATCTCGCCCGTGCCGCCCACCCGGCGCAGGCGCTGTTCCTCGATTACGCGCAGCAGCTTGGGCTGCAGCTCGGCCTTCATCTCGGTCAACTCGTCAAGCAGCAGGGTGCCTCCGTTGGCCGCCTCGAAGCAGCCCTCCTTGCGCCGGTCGGCGCCGGTAAACGAGCCGCGTTCGTGCCCGAACAGCTCGCTCTCCATCAGCGTTTCGGGTATCGCCGCGCAGTTGACCGGCACGTACGCCGCGTCGCGGCGCGGCGACAGTTCATGAATCGTCCGCGCCACCAGGTCCTTGCCCGTGCCGCTCTCGCCTGTTATCACCACCGACGCCGACGATTGCGCCAGCCGCTCGATGGCGGTGATCACTTTGCGCATAGCCAGCGAATTCCCGAACAGCGGCCCGAGCTCGCCGACCTCGGCCAGGCGCCGGCGCAGCGCGGAGTTTTCCTCCCGGATATTGATGTTGTCGGCAAGGTTCTTAAGCACTCGCTGCAGATGGGCCGGGTCAACGGGCTTGCGCAGGTAATCGAGCGCGCCCAGCTTGAGCGCCTCGACCGCGTCGGGTATTTCTCCCTGTCCCGAAATCATGATGGTTGGCAGGTCAATCCCCAACTCGCGAATATCGCGCAATAGCTCGAGCCCGCCCTTGCGCGGCATCTTGAGGTCCGACAGCAGGATGTGCGGGTTGAAGCTGCTGATGAGTTCCAGCGCCCGCACCCCATCCTCCGCGATTTCGCCGCGAAACCCCCACGCCGCCAGCGACTCGCGCCAGTCCTCATGGGTGTTGACGTCATCTTCGGCGATCAAAACTCGAACTTCGTTTGCCATAAATTTTACCGAATGTGCAGTGGTCTTTCCGGTGGAGTGCAACAAACGTGCACAAATCAGCTTTCCTTCGAAAATGCCGCGACTTATCTCGATTTCATGTTCAAAAGCGCAATCGGAGACTTGAGTCGGTCTGTAATTCTTACACAGATGCTCAGTTTTTACCGACCCACCAGTCGAAATTCCAACCCCGTCATAACCGAAAGGGAATCGTCGACCGTGGATCTGTCGTTTCTGACGATCAGACGGTTATGAGGTTTTTCAAATAAATGGATTGGTTAACGGCCTGACATGCGCGAACCGAAGTGACAGGCGGTCCGTTCTAGAAAACGATACTAAGAGCATCTCCAACGAGACGAAATGGCGCCGCGATTATCGTTCCGGTCGTATGCACAATGGATCCAACGACGCTGTCGGGTTGGCCGGTGGTGGTGGTCGTCGTGGTCGTCGTCTGCACCGGAGCACCCGGTTCGCTGGTCGTGGTGTACGTCGTCTGGGTGCTGGTATCCGAGCAAGACTGGAGGAAAGGGCAGGCGCAAACGATCACAGTCAGTGCTATCAGGGAAATCGTCGGCCTTTTCATGATCGGTTCTCCTTCGCGCGCTCTGCAATTTACTACGGATTCGCCTCTCGCGATCGGTTCCTCACCAAGAACATTTTTCCGATCCGACTCGGGGAAAACAATTTCACACTTGAGTTTCTCCGCCGCGAAAAACTTTAGACCCACGCAGGTCTCCACGCGAAAAGCAACTTGTCAAGTCGCGCGCGATCACGGCTTTGACAATGGCCGAGCTTCGAACGGTAACTTTCGCATCGCAACCGCGGTCGGAAGCTCACTTCGCCGCGCTCTCTGGAGACCAATGGATACTGCGGCGCTATTCACGCCTCTGCGCATCGGATGTGCAAGTGGCTATTTGTGAAAGCTCCTTTGAATAGCCAGTTACTATCGACCAACGCTAGAGTTGGCATTTAACGGTACCAGTCGTGATGGTGATGATGATGATACCAATATGGGTCAGGCCCCCAAAAGCAACCCGTAGCAGCAGTCATCGCGAACAATATCACGGCGGCCTGAAAGACGGCCATTACTGGTGAATCGAGGGGCAGGCGCGAAAGC
>Ga0187810_10000445_pt1 | contig 15992 bp, 15 predicted proteins | sample NC_wetland_sal_i_9_FD_132963 | JGI IMG/M metagenome (GOLD analysis project Ga0187810, IMG submission 132963) | Wetland sediment microbial communities from Neuse River Estuary, North Carolina, USA - ASW_5 | ecosystem: Environmental > Aquatic > Freshwater > Wetlands > Sediment | place: USA: North...
GGCGGCGTTGACCTCGGGCACGATCAGCGGCACTTCGCGGTCCATGCGCCAGGTGGAGGAATTGTCGATGACGATGGCGCCCTGGGCGGCGATCTTGGGAGCCCATTTCTTGGAGACCGCCCCGCCCGCGCTCATCAGCACGATGTCGGTGCCGGTGAAATCGTAATAATCGAGCGCATGCACCTTCAGCGTGCCGTCGCCGAAGGAAACCTCCACCCCCACCGAGCTGGTGGAGGCCAGCGCCACCACCTCGCCGTAAGGGAAGCGGCGCTCGTGGAGCACACCCAGCATTTCGCGGCCGACATTGCCGGTCGCGCCGACGACGGCGACTTTGTAGGACATGGCACCTCTATCCAGATGTTCCCAGCGGGGCGGGCAGAGATACTAGAGCGCAATGCGGAAAAGTGTGAAGCGGTTTTCCGCAAGATTGCGCGACAAGACAAAGAACTAGAGCAAAGCGCCGATTCTGTCTGAAAGCGCTTTGCTCTAGTGTCGTGGTTCCGAAGTTCGCCCTATTCTCGATATCGGGTTCTCGGCGAACTTCGGAACCTAAACGACACTAGAATGGCCCTGTCTGGGAAAGGCCGGACGCCTTGGTGAACGGGCCGTCATTTTGCTCCCTGTTTTGTGCGGCAAGAGGACTTGGCGGGTGCCCCCTCGGTGGTGCTAGGCTCCGCCAAATTCCGAAAACGGGTGAGGGGTGTCGATGAGGAAACGGGCGATCTGGGCGGCGGGCGTGTGCGCGCTGGCGTTGTGTGTTGCGGCGGCCGGCGCCTCGCACAAAAGGGCCAAGCCGCTGAAATGCGCCGATCCGGCCGAGGTCACGGCCATGCAGACCACCGCCATCCAGCAGGAACTGATGGATGCGGCGCTGACCTGCGGGGACACGGCGCGGGACAATTACAACGCCTTCCAGACCCGCTTTTCCAAGGAGCTGCAAGCCTCCGACACGCTGATGCTGCGCATGTTCGGCCGGGTGATGGGCGGGCGGAAAGGCGACAAGGCCTACAACCTGTTCAAGACCGATCTGGCGGCCAAGGCCGAGTTGCGCCGTACCCACAACCACGAGGATTTCTGCCAGGAGGCCAATCTGGTGGCCGCCGCCGCGCTGGGCCCGGCGAAGATCAGCCTGGCCGATTTCGTGGCCGATGTCCCCGCCGCCGACAGCGCCAGCGGGGTCGACAGCTGCTCGATCCAGATCGCCGTCACGCTGAAGGGCGCCATGGCGGCGCCCGGAATCGTGCCCACGCCCAATCCGCTGCGGGTCTCCAATCCCTAGAGCGGCGTGCGCAAAAGTGTGTGCGTCGGCACGCTGGCGCTACCGACTTGCGCGAAAACGCCGCGACAATCAAAAACCTAGAGCAAAGCGCCGATTCCGTCTGAAGGCGCTTTGCTCGAGACCGCAATCTGGCGAAAACCGCTTCGCATCCCGGAACAAGTCCGGGACAGGCTTTTCCTGAAAACGCTCCAAGCCCGGAGCCCGTCGAACGAGCCGCAACCATTTTTTGAAGGACAAAAGAAAAGGGCGGGTCTTGCGACCCGCCCTTTCCGTTTCAGCTCTTAACAGCCTCAGCTGTCGAGATTGATCACCGCGCGACGGTTTTGCGGCTCGCGCACGCCCGGGCCCGTGGGAACGAGCAGGTCGTGGAAGCCCTTGCCTTCGATGGCGATGGTCGTGCCGTCCATGCCTTCGCGGACCATTTCGTCCTTCACGGACTGCGCACGGGCAACCGACAGCTTCATGTTGTACTTGTCGGAGCCGACGGTGTCGGTGTGGCCGACGACCTGCACCTTCACGAAGCCGTTGGTCTTGGCCGTCTTGACCGCTTCGGTAACCACGGCCTGGGCGGCTTCCGTCAGGTTCGACTTATTGAAGTCGAAGAAGACGATATAGGTCTTCACCGGCGGCGGGGGCGGAGGCGGCGGCGGAGGAGGCGGCGGGGGCGGAGGCGGCGGCGGCGGAGGCGGCGGCGGGGTCAGGAAGAACCGCAGCTTGAACATCACGACCGACTCGTTCAGATCGCCGATCTTCAGCGAGCAGCCGGTGCCGCAGCCGCTTGTCAGATCGCCGGTAAACGCCCTGTAGCGATAATCGATGCCGATATCCGTGGTGTCGCTCAGCGCGTAATTGACGCCGACGATGCCTTGTGCCGCAAAGCGATACTGGCTGTCGCTGAGGAACTTGGTCCCGTTGTACTTGCCGTCGAAGAAGACCCGGCTGACGCCGAGGCCGCCGCCAACCGTCAGTTCCCATCTGGGAGCCAACTGATAGTCGTACAGCAAGTTGACGAAATCGGTGCGGGCTTCGACGCTGCCGCTGACGCCGCTCGTACCGGACACCTTCAGATCGTGGCTGTCGTAGCCGATCTCGTTCTCGATACGGAACATGTTGTCGAAGCGATAGCCGAACGACGCCATGAACAGCGCCGTGTCGTCCGGCTCGGCCTTATAGGTCGTCGTGGTCGGCGTCATGACGACGGGCGGGACCACCGGTGCCGGGTTCAAGGCATACGGCGTCGTAATCGGGACGTTGAATCCGCTCATCGAGTCCCAGCCAACACCGAGGCCGATGTACCACCCGTTGGAATCAGCCGCTGCCGCCGGCAGCGTCAGCGCCATAACGGTTACGCTCGCGAGCGCCAAAGTTCGAAGTTTCATCTCAATCCCCTAGCAATAAGGACAACGACGTTGCCCGACCTACCCAGACCCCCTAAGGGCACCTTAGCCCGGCCACTATGCCTTGTCGGGACGCGTAATGCCATATGGGATATCTGAGCTTTTTTGATTAATAATTGACTGTGTCCCTGTAATCACAACGTATAGGCGTGTCAATTCAGCAAAAAACATGGGTGTAAAAAGAATCCGGGCAGGCCAGGAAGGACCGCTCCAATATTAATTCTAACTCTTGTCGGCCGCCCAAGCCGTGACGCACCGGCGATTCTGCCGAGTTCCATGGCCTGGACGGGCTATCCTGTGTGTGGCGGAAATTTCTGCAGGTCGCAACCCTCGCCGGCCCCCAAGCGATTATTGGCTGTAATCTCACGCCATTGGAGCGCAGGCGAAGGACGGTTTCCTGGATTGCTTGCCGATACTGCCGGTAGCCGTCGCGCCAAACGCCTAAAAAGTGTCTCGGCGCCGCGATGGCCACATTTTTGCGACGGTGCGCTCCTGGGAAAGAAAGTTGTTCCGGAAAACCGAATCGAACCGAGGATGCGGCCTCTGCGTGCCCCGGTCGGACCGGCGCGGAATGTGTGGAGGCGATTAATTCTTATAAGCAAGCGTCGCCGGTGCTGATCAGGAAGGCGTACCGGCCCGGCAGGATCTTCAGCGCGTTGCGATGATGGCGCTCGAAGCTTTGCAAGAGTTCGATGCGGGGCGCGACGTGGAACAAGCCCAGCCAAGCCAGCAGCAGCTTGCGGCCCCAATGCCCCAGCCCTTCGAGATCGCCGAAATCGACGACGTGAATTTTTCCGCCCGGATTGAGACTTTGCGACGCCGCGCCGAGGGCGCTTTTCCAATCCGGGATCATGGAAAGACTATAGGAGAAGAGACAGGCGTCGAAGGCGGTGCCGAACAGGGCCGGGGTCAGGTCTTCGGCGAAGGCGTGGGCCAGGGTGATGCGCTCGGCAAGGCCGGCCCGGCGCACGGTTTCGGCGGCGGTTTTCAGCATCTCCAGCGACGCGTCGAGGCCGTAGAGCTGTGCCTCGGGATAAAGGCGGGCGATGCGCACCAGATTGCGGGCGGTGCCGCAACCGATCTCGACCAGCCGCCCGCCCGGTTCCAGGGCCAGCTCCCGAATCATCCTGTCGCGTCCGAAGAGGTAATATTTCCGCGTTATATCATAGATATAGCGCTGATGCCGGTAGACCCGGTCCATCAAGGCGCCGTGTTCAGCCGTGCCGGACATAGACGTGGAATCCGCCATAGATCGAAGAGCGGTCCTTGGCATGGAAGGCCAGGCTCTCCTCTTCGAGGTAGCGCCAGGGCGCCAGGAGTTCCGCCGGCAGCTTGCGCGGCAGGGGCGAACGGGCTCCGGCGGTGCGGAAGATGACCCGGGCGTCGCCGACGTCCGCCGTGCGGTCGATTTCGGCCCACAGCGAGGCCAGCTGGGCCGGGCTCATCCAGTCCTGGCTGTCGAGCAGCACGAAGCGATGCAGGCTGTGGGCGCTGCGGTGCTTGAGGAAATCGGTCAGCGAGGCGTGGTGCACCGCCACCCGGTCGGTCCGTGTACGGATTGTCTGGTAGGTGTCTTGCTGCAAGTAGGCGGGCACCGCCTCGCGCCGCATCAGGTCGTAGCCGCGGCCGAAGGCCTGCCAGGCGAAATAATTCTCGCGGAAGGGGAAGTCGCAGGCCAGCCTTTCGACGCGCTCGCGCAACACCGCGATGGCGTTGCCGCCGCTGCCGACCAGTTCGTCGTACTGCGCCGGAGGGATGCCCAGGGCGTACAGCGAAACCGGGCTTTTCGAGAGCAAGCGCACGGAGGGATACTCGAACAGCGGCGCGATCAGCCGCTCGAAGGCGGCGCGCTGTTCCGCCGGGGTGCGCGCCTCCAGCATGCTCTCCAGCCGCTTGCCGTGCAGCTTGGCGACGGTGTGCAGAATGCCGATGAAGCGGCCGAGCAGGCCGTAGCGGTAGAGATTGCGCGCGAACATGTTGATGCGCCGGCCGTGCAGGAGGATGTGCTTCTCCCAGTAGCGCCGCGTTTCCGCGTCGAGCTTGCCGGAGAGGTAACGGTCGTAAGCGCCGCGGTTGGCCTTGTCGTTGGCTTGCCCGAAGAAGCGGAAGAACTCCTCATAGCCGGGCAGATAGGTGAGTGCGGCCAGCTTGAGGCGCGTCAGCGCCACATGGTTGGGATTGAGATCGACGGCAACGATCTTGGCCGGATCGGCCGCCAGGTAATTGAGGACGTTGCAGCCGCCCGAGGCGATGGTGAGCAGCTGGTGATGCGCCTTGAGATCGAGTGCCGCAAGGTCAACCTCCGGGTCCTCCCAGATTTGGTTGTATACAAAGCCTTGAAACATAAGGGTAAAAAGGCGTTCTAAGGCGCCTCGTTTGGTATTGGCCGGCCGTTGATGGGCGGCGCTATGGAGCAGTCGATTGGCCATGTTCTTCTATGTTGCGGCCCGAAGGTCCGGGGGGCTGGGCCGTTAGGGGCGGCTATCTAGAAGGATTAGGGCGGAGGCGCAAAGGGATTTCCGTTTCCGGCTTGCCTGCCGCCGCAGCGGCGGCAGAGGGCGGCGTGCGCAAAAGCGGGTGCGTCGGCACGCTGGCGCTGCCGACTTGCGCAAAAACGCCGCGACAATCGAAAAACGAGAGCAAATCCCCGATTCCGGCAAACGGCGATTTGCTCTAGCCTTGCCCGCATGACGGCACCGATTCAGGACGTTCTCGACCTTCTCGATCTGGAAAAGATCGAGGAGAACATCTTCCGCGGCATCAGCCCCAAGGTCGGGCTGCAACGCGTCTTCGGCGGGCAGGTGCTGGGGCAGGCGCTGGTGGCCGCCACGCGCACCGTGGAAGGGCGCCAATGCCATTCGCTGCACGCCTATTTCCTGCGCGCCGGCGATCCGGCGGTGCCGATTCTCTATCAGGTGGACCGCTCGCGCGACGGGGCCAGCTTCACCTCGCGCCGGGTGGTGGCGATCCAGCACGGCAGGCCCATCTTCACCCTCGAAGCCTCGTTCCAGCGCGAGGAAGAAGGCTTCGACCACGCCTTCGACATGCCCGAGGTGCCGGTGCCGGAATCGCTGGTCGCCGCCGAAACCTTGCGCGCCCAGGTGGCGGGCCGCCTGCCGCCGGATCTGCGCGCCCTGGCGCTGCTGCCGCACCCGATCGAGACGCGGCCGGTCGATCCCAGGCCTTATTTCGCGCCGGAAAAGCGTCCGCCGGGTGCCATGCACTGGATCCGGGCGGACGGCGCCATGCCCGACGATCCGGCGCTGCACCGTGCCGTCCTGGCCTTCGCCTCGGACATGTCGCTGCTCGACACCGGGCTTTATCCGCACGGCATCGGCTGGTTCGACAACAAGGTGCAATTGGCCAGCCTCGACCATGCCATGTGGTTCCACCGTCCCTTCCGCGCCGACCAGTGGCTGCTTTATGTGCAGGACAGCCCCAGCGCTTCGGGGGCGCGCAGCTTCAACCGCGGCATGTTGTTCGCGCGCAACGGCATGCTGGTGGCGTCGGTGGCGCAGGAAGGCCTGATGCGCCCGCGCGACGCGCACAAGAGCGGCCATTGACGCGGTTCAGCTGTGCGTCACCGTCATGCTGCGGCGCGGCTTGGAATAGAAGCTGCCGCTCATGGTCAGCGGTCCGGTCAGCACCACCAGCGAGGGCGAGACATAGGAATAGCTGATCTTCGCCAGGATGACGCTGCCGCCGGAGCCGGAGACGATCAGCCCGGCCGGCACGCTGACCGTGGCACCGACGGTCAGCGGCGCGGTGTTCTGGGCGTTGCTCCAGGCCACGGTGGCGCCGCCCTTGCCGTTGTCGACCAGGCTGGAGACCACGATCTGCGCATTGGCCGAGGCATAGGGGTACAGGATCGAATTGGCGGCGCTGAAGATGTTGGAGACGTCCGTGCTGCTGACGGTGGTGGACTGCGCCACCAGGTCGGCCGTGGTGGCGGCGACGTTGTTGACGCGGGTGTGGCAATCGACGGCCATGGAGAATTCCAGCGCCCCGAAGAACAGCACGATCATGACCGGCGCGATGAAAGCGAATTCGACGGCGGCCAGGCCGTCGCGCGCGCGCAGGAAATGGCTCAGCCGTTTCAGCATCCGGAGACGTTCGTGTTGTAGGGCTCGTTGCGGAAGGCGGCGGTCGCCGTCAGCAGGTTGCTGTTGTTCGCCATGTTGATCATGAAGGGGGTGAGCAGCGGCGTGTCCACGTTCCAGACGTAGAAGGCGCGCACCAAGACGATGCTGCAGACGCTGCCGGGCGAGAAATTGTCGAGATTGGGGTTCAGCGTGCCGTTGGCCTGGAGCGGGTTGGCGAAACTGGCCGAGCCGAAGTTCGCGAAGCTCTCGACGTCGATCTGCAAATTGGCGTTGCATTGCAGGATCGGCGCGATCTCGTTGCAGATGCTGGTGCGGAACTGGGCCGCCGTCATGTTGTTGAGGCTGACCTGGCCGGTGCGGATCAGGCGGGCGGCGTCGTTGGTGGCGTTCTGCAGCGCGAACTGGCCCAGGAACATGGCGCCGACCTCGATGGTGCCGAACAGGAAGAGGAAAAAAATCGGCGCCACCATGGCGAACTCGATCGCCGCCGACCCGGCGCGGCCGCTCTTTTTGAGCCGCCGCAGCAGGCACCGCCAGCGCTCTGCAAATCCGCCCGTCATCCGCTTTCCCGGTCTCGTCTGCCGCCTTTTTCGGCGGCCCTGTCGCATTAGATGAGCCTAGGACGGGATGATGAAGAAATAGCGGATTTCATGCTGAAGCAATCGTTAAGGATGCCGGCGCTTTGCCGCGCCTTTCCCCCAACGCGGCAAGCGGCGTTTACGATTGCCTAACCATGATCTGCGAAAGCAACGGTATTTTGAGGGTTGCACCCCGATCATGCGGCAAAGGCTCCGGAGATGTCGATGTCGGGACTACGGCTTGGCCGGCGGTGGCGCGAATTCCTGGCGAACCGGCGCGGCAATATCGCGATGATTTTCGCCTTGTCGCTGATCCCGTTGACGCTGGCGGCGGGCGCGGGTCTCGATTACGCGCGCGCCGTGATCGTGCGCAGCGCCATGTCGCGCGCGCTCGACGCCGCCGCTTTGGCGGTGGGCGCTTCGCCCGGCCTGTCGCAATCGGCGATGCAGACCCTGGCGCAGCAATACTTCAACGCCAACTTCACGCTCGATTCCTCCTACGGCACGCCCGGCGCGCTGGCCGTGACGGTGGCCAACCAGTCGATCGGCATTTCCGTCAACGACCAGATGCCGACGGCGCTGCTCAGGATGGTGGGCATCAACAGCATGTCGGTCGACAGTTCGACCACGGTGGTATGGGGCCAGTTGAAGATCTGGGTGTCGCTGGTGCTCGACAACACCGGCTCGATGTGCGCGTCCGACAGCAACCCCAACGCCGGCAGCCCTTGTCCCAATCCGTCTTCCGGCAGCAAGATCGCCTCGCTCAAGACGGCGACGCTCAGCCTGCTCACCATGCTGCAAGGGGCTTCGAGCAATCCGGGCGACGTGCAGGTCGCCATCGTCCCCTTCGTCAAGGACGTCAACGTCGGCACCGGTAACGTCAATGCCTCCTGGCTCGACTGGACCGACTGGAACGCCGCCAACGGCTCCTGCAACATCAGCGGCATGACCAGCCAGGCGAGCTGCCAGGTGAACGGCACCTGGACGACGGGCTGGCTCGGCGGCGGCAGCTGCAACATTCCGGGCTACAGCAGCAAGACTACCTGCCAGAAGGCGGTGGGCACCTGGACGCCCGCCAACCACAACAGCTGGAACGGCTGTGTCATGGACCGCGGCAGCGACAGCGGTCCCGACACCACCTACAATTACGACGTGATGAATTCGTCGCCGGTTTCGGGCCGCATGTCCAGCATGTTCCCGCCCGAGCAATACGCCTATTGCCCGCTCTCTCTGGTGGGGCTGAGCTACAACTGGACGAGCCTGAGCAACACGGTCAACGCCATGGTGGCCGGCGGTTCGACCAACCAGACCATCGGCCTGGTGTGGGGCTGGCACGCGCTCAGCCAGGGCGATCCCATGGATGCGCCCGCTTTGCCGTCCGGCACGGCACGCTACATCATCATCCTCAGCGACGGCCTCAATACGCAGGACCGCTGGTACGGCAACGGCTCGAGCCAGAGCACGCAGGTCGATGCCCGCATGGGACTGGTGTGCAGCAACGCCAAGGCCGCCGGCATCGTCATCTATGCGGTGTATGTCGATATCGGCGGCACGCAAGGCAATTCGAGCGTGCTGCAGAATTGCGCCTCGGATTCCAGCAAGTATTTCGACCTGACCAGCGCCGGCCAGATCACGAACACCTTCGCGGCCATCGGCCAGCAGATCACCAATCTGCGCGTTTCGCAGTAGGGGGAAGGCCTACTGGCCTTCGCCGGTGGCGGCCTTGGCCAGCATCTGCTGATGCTTGCTGATCTGCTCCGCCGCCGCCTCAAAGACGTCCTTGCCGTCGCCCGGCTGGGGCGCGGCCTGGCAGCGCGAGGCGGCGCAGGCATAGGTGGTCTGGGAGGTGCCTCTTTGCAGGGTGACGACGGAGGTGCCGGCCCCCGCCACCACCACCTGGCGGTTGGCGATCTGGCGGCCGTCGCCGTCGAGCGCCACGATGTTGGTGGCGCCGAAGGCCTTGCCCTGCACGAAGGCATGGCGGCTGTCGATGATGGTGACGTCCGCGATCACGGGATTGCCGACGTAAAGCGTCGAGACCGGTTTGGCGAAGGTGACGACGCGCACCTCGTCGAGCGGCACGGAGACCGCGCTGCCGGCCAAGGCGGCACTGCCCAAGGCGGCGAAAACGGCGGTGGCGAGGAGAACGCGGCGCATGGCGAGAATCCCGGAATGCTGCGCGCGGATGCTATGGCCTCCGCCGTAAAAGAACTTTTAAGTTTTTTGCGGAGCCGCGCCGCCGCCGTGCAAGCGCAATCCGCGCCGCCTCCCGCCGAATTCGTTTGCTGGTAAACGCAATGCAAATAGAAACTATAACGCTCCCCGCAAAGCGGCCGTTTTTGTATCGTATCGATACAAATAGCCGTCATTGCCCGAAAAGGGTTTAACACGGCATTAAGCGACTGCGTCTAAGCTTCCGGTCGTCCAGGCAGTGTCCGCAGCGAAGCGGCGCGCCGCGGATCCCTAGGGTGTCCACAAGCGGAGGTCTCAATGAGCAAACTTTTTTCGCGGTTCGTGCGCGACGAATCCGGCGCGACGGCCATCGAGTACGGCCTGATCGCGACGTTGATCGCCGTCGTCATCATCGGCGCGCTGACCGCCATCGGTACGAACCTGAACACGACGTTTACGACACTTGCCGGCAAAGTGTAAGCGTCGGCGTTGTCTTTGCAACACCGGGCGGCCGCCGCAAGGCGGCCGTTCGTCTGTAAGGTTGTAGAATGGGCGCGGAAGTCCTGGTGTTTCTCGTTCTGCCGGCGCTGTTGGTGCTGGCGGCGGGCTGGGACCTCGTCAGTTTCACCATTCCCAACCTGTTGCCGCTGGCCATGACGGCGGCCTTTCTCCTCTTCGGCGTGATCGCCGGGCTGCCGGGCGCGGCCTTCGGCGGCCATCTGGCGGCGGGCGCGGTCGGCCTTGCCGCCGGCTTTGCGCTGTTTGCCGCCGGTTACATCGGCGGAGGCGATGCCAAGCTGTTTGCCGCCACGGCGCTGTGGTTCGGTTTCGGCGATCTTCTCTCTTATGCGCTGATCGCCAGCCTGTGCGGCGGGGCCTTGACGCTGGCCGTCCTGAGCTTGCGGCATGTCCCGCTGCCCGCGCTGCTGGCGAAGCAGGACTGGCTGGTCCGCCTGCACGAGGCGCGCAGCGTTCCCTACGGCGTGGCGCTGGCGGCAGGCGCCTTGGCCGTGCTGCCCGGTGCGGAAATATTCCGCCTCGCCGCCGCTGCGTAAAACAAGGCCAGACAAGGGTTTTCCCAAAGCCGCGCAGCGTCTCATTAAGCATTTTCTAAAGGGTTCCGTGCTCGGATTGGGACAAAGGGAGCCTGAGCCATGAACACGCGGCGACTTGTTGTGCTCTTGCTGGCTGCGGGCGCAGCGGGAGTCATAGCCCTCATGGTGCGCGGCTTGGTCGGCGGCGGCACGAAACAAGCCGACGCGAAACCCAATCCTCCGCCGGTGGCGATGTCGGAGGTGCTGGTTGCGGCGAGCCGTCTCGAACCGGGGCAGACGCTCGACGCGTCGCAGGTGCGCTGGCAGCCATGGCCCTCGAACAGCATCGACGGCAGCTTCATCGTCAAGGGCGGCAACACCACGGCGGCATCGGCGGTGAACGGCACCGTGGTGCGCGCGCCGGTGGTGGCGGGCGAACCGGTCACCTATGCCAAGATCGTGCGCAGCGACGGCGGCGGCTTCATGGCCGCGACGCTGGCGCCGGGCATGCGTGCCGTGGCGATCGGCGTTTCGGTGGCCTCCGTGGCGGGCGGCTTCGTCATGCCCAACGATCGCGTCGACGTCATCCTCACCATGATCACGGGCGACAGTCCCAAGCGCGGCACCACGCGCACGGTGCTTTCCGACGTGCGCGTGCTGGCGATCGACCAGGTGTCCGGCAACAAGGACCAGAAGGCGGTTTCCGACGTGAAGACGGTGACGCTCGAACTGTCGCCGCAGCAGGTGCAGGTGGTGTCGCTGGCGCAGGCGATGGGTTCGCTGTCGCTGTCGCTGCGCAGCCTGGGCGACAACCAGGCGGTGGCCGGCAATTCCGATCCGCATGATCGGGCCGGCGACACCGGCGATTCCGGACTGGTTTCGGTGCTCCGCTACGGCATGCAACGCCGGCAGGCGGGCGGCGGAGGACAATGATGCGAAGGTTCCTGCCTGCGCTGTTCGCGATGGCGGCCTTGCTGGCCGCTTCGTCCGTTTCCTGCGCCGCCGACGGCGACGACGCTTCGGGCTCGGTGCGCGTCATCCATGTGGCGACGCGGAGCGGCACGCCGGTGCATGAGCGCGTCACGCTGGGCCTGGGCAAGGCCGCCATCGTCGAGATCGACGCCGACGCGCGCGACGTGCTGGTCTCCAATCCCGAGATCGTCGATGCCGTGGTGCGCACGCCGCGCCGCATCTTCCTGATGGGACAGAAGGGCGGCCAGACCAACGCCTTCTTCTTCGACGCGGCAGGCAGGCAGCTCGCCTCCATCGACATCCGCGTCGAGAAGGACGTCACCGACCTGGCCAAGCTGATCCATGCCAGCTTCCCCGATTCCGACATCAAGGCCGTGGCGATCAACGACACGGTGGTGCTGACGGGCCATGTGGCGAGCGCCCAGGAATCGACGCGGGCGCAGGACCTCGCGGCGCGCTTCGCCGGCGATCCCTCCAAGGTGGTCAACGTCTTGCAGATCAAGTCGAGCGAGCAGGTGATGCTGAAGGTGCGCGTCGCCGAGATGCAGCGCACCATCGCCAAGCAGTTCGGCGTCGACCTGACCAGCGCCATGAGCGCGGCCGGCGTGCCCATGACCTTCGGCACCTCCAACGAGTTCGGCCTGGTCGGTCACGCCTTGAGCGACCTGTCGGGCGGCCAGATCGGCAACGTCTGCCCCCAGCAGTTCTTCCCGACGAGCACGGGCAGCACCACCAGCACGGCGCTCAACAACGTCAGCACCAACGCCAACCTCCTGGAGCCGGGCACGGCGACCGGCATCACCACCACGCTGACCACGACCCTTCCCTGCAGCAGCCCCAACAACCTGCAAGGCACGGTCAAGGCGCTGGAGCAGGTGGGCCTGGTGCACATCCTGGCCGAACCCAACCTGACCGCGGTCTCCGGCGAGACCGCCAAGTTCCTGGCGGGCGGCGAGTTCCCGGTGCCGGTATCGCGCGATCGCGACGGCAACATCACCGTCGAATTCAAGCAGTTCGGCGTCGGGCTCTCCTTCACGCCGGTGGTGCTGGGACCGGGGCGCATCTCGTTGCAGCTTTCCACCGAAGTGAGCGAGCTGACCAACACCGGCGCCTATACGCTGCAAGGCAGCTCGACCGTGCAGGGCCTTACCATTCCGGCGCTGTCGGTACGCCGTGCCGAAACCACGGTGGAGCTTCCCTCCGGCGGCAGCTTCGCCATCGCCGGGCTGATGCAGAAGACCACCAAGCAGGTGCTGGACGCCTTCCCGGGCCTCAAGGACATGCCGATCCTGGGCGCCCTGTTCCGCAGCCGCGATTTCGAAAACGACGAAACCGAGCTGGTGGTGCTGGTCACCGCCTATCTGGTGAAACCGGCCCAGGAGAACAAGTTCGCCGCGCCGACCGACGGCTTCGTGCCCCCCACCGATCTCGAGACCATCTTCCTCGGCCGCTTGAATGCCGTCTATTCCCGCGACAAGTCGCATCCGGTCACGGCGGAAGGTCCCGTGGGCTACATCGTGCAATAGGACAGCGTCCATGACGACAATGAAGACCGTTCTGCGTTCGGCCGCCGTCGCCGCCGTCTTGCTGGCCGGAAGCTGCGCCGCGCCCTTCAACGACGGCAATGCTCCGATGAGCGACCCGGCACTCAACCACCCCATCGCGGTCGAGCCGCACTTCACCGCCATCAAGCTGAGCTTCTCGGCGCCCGAAGCCGGGCTGCTGCCCGACGAGGCGGCCAGGCTCGACGCTTTCGTCGCCGATTACCTGTCGCGCGGTTCGGGCTCGATCTCCGTCTCGGCGCCTTCGGGCGGCGACGCCCAGGCGACGCTGGCTTATTTCGGCACCCGGCTCTTCAATATGGGCGTGCCGCGCTCGCGCATCCTGGTCGGCAGCCATGACGGGGGCGATCCGCGCGTCGAGATCGGCTTCATCGCCTACAGCGCCCGCAGCGACGATTGCGGCGACTGGTCGGAGAATCTGGGGGATACGTCCTCCAACCTGCCGGCCAGGAATTTCGGCTGCGCCGTGCAGAAGAACATCGCCGCCCAGGTGGCCGATCCGCGCGACCTGATCGAGATGCGGCCGGCCGATTCCTCCGACGCGACGCGGCGCGCCGCGGTGCTCGACAAATACGAAAAGGGCCAGCCCACGGCCGCGACGAAGACGAGCGACCAGTCGGGCGCGGTCTCCGACGTGAACAAGCAATAGGGATGCGGCCATGAACAAATCCCCGTCGCCGGAAACCCGGGAGCCGTTCGGTGCGGCGCCGCACGAACGGCCGGTGCCGCGCATCTCCATCCACGCCTTCTGCGAGTTCCCGGACACGGGGGCGGCGCTGCAGCGCGCCGGCTCCGACCGCAGGCTCGGCAAGGCGCACATGAACGTGCAGCTGGGGGGCATCCCCGCGGCGGTGGAGCATTTCGGCGGCCAGGTGACGCCCAATCTGTTGATCGTGGAAACGCGGCTGGGCGGGGCTGAGGCCCTGGCCGAGCTCGACCGCCTGGCGGAAGTCTGCGATCCGGCCACCAAGGTGGTGGTGATCGGGCGCGTCAACGACGTGGAACTTTACCGCGACCTGATGCGCCGTGGCGCTTCGGAATACCTGGTGGCCCCGCTCGATCCCTTGCACCTGATCGAAGTGATCGCCGGGCTGTATGCCGATCCGCAAGGCCATCCCATCGGCCGGGTGATCGCCTTTGCCGGCGCCCGCGGCGGCGCCGGGTCCTCGACGCTGTGCCACAATGTCGGCTGGTGCGTCGCCGAAGAACTCGAGATCAACACCACCATCGTCGATCTCGACCTGCCCTTCGGCACCGTGGCGCTCGATTTCAACGACGAACCCGGCCAGAGCGTGGCCGACGTGCTGGCGACGCCCGAGCGGCTCGACGACGTGCTGCTCGACCGCGTGCTGCTCAAGCGCGGCGAGCACCTCTCGCTGTTCGCCGCTCCGGCGGTGCTCGACCGCGATTTCGAGACGGGGCTGGAAGCCTACGAAGCCGTGCTCGATGCCGTGCGCCAGACCACGCCCTGCGTCATCGTCGATCTGCCGCATCACTGGGCGCCCTGGGTCAAGGCGACGCTGATCGCCGCCGACGAGATCGTGGTGACGGCGACGCCGGATCTGGCCTCTCTGCGCAACACCAAGAACTTCCTGGAGCTGTTGCGGCAAAACCGGCCCAACGACGCGGCCCCGCGTCTGGTGTTGAACAAGACGGGCATGGCCAAGCGTCCCGAAATCCCCCTCAAGGATTTCTGCGAGACCGTCGGGCTCGAGGCGACGCTGAACCTGTCCTACGATCCCCTGCTGTTCGGACAGGCCTGCAACAACGGCCAGATGCTGGCCGAGCTGGGGCAGAAATCCCCCATCGTGGACGGCGTTCGCCAGCTGGCCGGGCTGATCACCGGACGCAAGGCGGCGGCGCCGGTCCAGTCCAGATCGTTCCTGTCCTTCTGGGCGGGCAAGAAGAGAGCCTAGATGTTCGGCAAGCGCGCCACGGCGGAAACGGAGTCGAGACCGGTGCGGGCCGCGGAACGGCCGCGCGCCGCCGACGCGCCGCCCGTGGTGGCGTCCAAGGCGCCGCCGCCCGCCTTTGCCGCCGACACCCGTTCGGACGACTATTACCAGATCAAGGCCACCATCTTCTCGGCCCTGATCGACACCATCGACCTCGCCCAGCTGGCCCAGCTCGATCCCGATTCGGCGCGCGAGGAAATCCGCGACATCGTCAACGAGATCATCTCCATCAAGGCGGTGGTGATGTCGATCGCCGAGCAGGAGCAGCTGTTGCAGGACATCTGCAACGACGTGCTCGGCTACGGCCCGCTGGAGCCCTTGCTGGCGCGCGACGACATCTCCGACATCATGGTCAACGGGTCGGGGCGCGTCTTCATCGAAGTCGGCGGCAAGGTGCAGCTCACCAATGTGCGCTTCCGCGACAACGCCCAGCTGATGAACATCTGCCAGCGCATCGTCAGCCAGGTGGGCCGCCGGGTGGACGAATCCTCGCCCATCTGCGACGCGCGCCTGCTGGACGGCTCCCGCGTCAACGTCATCGCCCCGCCGCTGGCGCTGGACGGGCCGACGCTGACCATCCGCAAATTCAAGAAGGACAAGCTGAAGCTGGACGATCTCATCCGCTTCGGCTCGATCAACGAGGCGGGCGCCAAGATCCTGGGCATCATCAGCCGCTGCCGCTGCAACATCCTGATCTCGGGCGGCACCGGCTCGGGCAAGACCACGTTACTCAACTGCCTGACCTACTACATCGACGGCGACGAGCGCGTCATCACCTGCGAAGACGCCGCCGAACTGCAATTGCAGCAGCCCCATGTGGTGCGCCTCGAAACCCGTCCGCCCAATCTGGAAGGCCAGGGCCAGATCACCATGCGCGACCTGGTGCGCAACTGCCTGCGCATGCGCCCCGAGCGCATCATCGTCGGCGAAGTGCGCGGAC
>Ga0187810_10000446_pt1 | contig 15957 bp, 8 predicted proteins | sample NC_wetland_sal_i_9_FD_132963 | JGI IMG/M metagenome (GOLD analysis project Ga0187810, IMG submission 132963) | Wetland sediment microbial communities from Neuse River Estuary, North Carolina, USA - ASW_5 | ecosystem: Environmental > Aquatic > Freshwater > Wetlands > Sediment | place: USA: North...
GCCCTCTTCCGGCTTACGCCGCCACGAGCCGAGATGCAGCTCGTAAACTGAAATCGGCGCGGCAAACCAGTCCCGCGTCGCTCGCTGCCTCATCCACTCGGCGTCGCCCCAGCGATGATGATCCAGGCGCGCGACAATCGAGCCGCTCTTCGGCCGCAACTCCGCCGCAAATGCGTACGGGTCGGCCTTCTGCAACAGAGCGGTGCCCGAGCGCGGGCGGATTTCGTACTTGTAGATGTCGCCTTCGGCCGCGCCGGGCAGGAAGAATTCCCAGATGCCCGAAGGGCCGCGGTTGCGCATCGCGTGCACGCGCCCGTCCCAGCGATCGGAGTCGCCGATGATGCTGACGCGCATCGCGTTTGGCGCCCACACGGCAAACCGCACGCCCGCGACGCCGGCGACCTCGTCGGGATGCGCCCCCAGCTTTTCGTAGATCAGTTCGTCCTTTCCCTCGCCGATCAGATGGAGATCGAAATCGGAAAGCAGGGCAGGGAACGCGTAGGGGTCGTAAAATTCGCGGCGTCCCTCTTCCCCCTCGTCAACGCGCCAGCGATAGGCGTCCGGCCGCAGAGGTGAGGCGAGCCCCGGAGGCAGCACCGCTTCGAAGAGTCCCTCGGGAGCGATTTTAACCGCCGGAATCGTGGCGCTGCGGTCGGTCATCGCCACGGCCGCCTCGCGGGCGGCAGGAAAAAAGCCGCGGACCACCAGGCGCCGCTGCTCGCCTTGCTGAATCTCATGCGGGCCAAGCAAATGAAATGGGTCGTGATGTTCGCCGCGCAGAAGCGCGCTGACTTCGCGCTCGAATTCGCTGCTCGCCGAGGGCGTGGCCGCGCTTGCGTTCGCCGGTGTCTTGGTGTGCGCCAATTCTCCGCCGCTCAACTATGGAAAATGACAACGCCCCATCTTATCAGGCTGGCGCAGAAATCGCAGGAGGGATCGATGAAGACTCATTCGCGGGCAGTGAAGATCTTGACATCCAATGACGGGACGCCCTTTCTTATTTTTTTCGCCGCGCCTCTGCAGCGATGCGCCGCACCTGTTCGAGGTGATTGATGTCGTGTCCCGCGTACATTTGCGCGACGCGCAGGACGGTTTCCTTCCCGCGTTCGGCGTGGATTCCGTATTTCTTCCATTGCGCGCGAGACAATGATTTCATCAGCTTCAAGTTCGCCGCGCGCAGAGTGGAAAAAAGCTCGATGGCCTCATGCGGGTCCCACGCCGCGTAGTTCGAATTCTTCGCCCACACGTTCTGGTCGTACGCCTGGATGGGCGTCCGGTTCGTACTGAGAATCATTCGCAGACGGTAGCCGCCCACGAGTTCCGCCTCGGCAAGATGCGAGAGGATCTCGCGGATGGACCATTTCCCCGGTCCGGGACGCCGGCAAAGCTGCGCGCGCGTCAGCGGGGCGATCATGCGCGCGAGTTTTTTCGGAGTGGCGGCCTGCACGGCCAGCGGCTTGCGGCCGGCGACGTAACTCAAAATGCGTTTGGTGTACTGTTGCGGCGTCTCGGTCATTATGAATTCACCCCTCGGGAGTCACAAGTTCTCGCGTTTGCGCTTCAGCAAGCTGAGTCTCTCACACCGGCGCTGGGCGTCAACTGCCACATTGGACCTCATCGGCTCGCGGAGGAGAGAGCATCCCTGCGGTTGCCCGGCGTCGCGTTTCAAGCTAGAGTGCGCTCGGCTGCGCGGGCAGTCGGGCCGCGCGCCATTTCAATCCTTCATGAATCGGAGCGCAATCTTTTTATGCGAAGAATTCTTGGACCGAGAGTATTGCTCGTCGCGGCGGGGCTGCTGATGACGTTGCCGCTTACCTCGGGCGAGATGCACGGACAGGATCGCGGCCAGGCGCGTTCGATGGTGATCTCGCAATCGGGCATCGTCGCCGCGGAATCGCCGCTGGCCGCGCAGGCCGGTGCGACGATTCTCGAGCGCGGTGGCAACGCGATTGACGCGGCCGTCGCGGCCAATGCCGTTATGGGAGTGGTTGCGCCGATGTCCAATGGAATCGGCGGCGACCTTTTTGCCATCGTGTACGATGCCAAGACGGGCAAGTTCTACGGATTGAATGCCAGCGGCTGGGCGCCCGCCGCGCAGTCCATCGCGCATTTGAATGGGAAAGGGATTCGCTCAATGCCATTGCGCGGGATTGACTCCGCAACCGTGCCGGGCGCGGTGGACGGCTGGCAAAAGCTGCTCGAGCGTTTCGGCACGAAGAAATTGAATGAGGTTCTTGCGCCGGCAATCAGCATCGCCGAAAACGGTTTTCCCGTGCCTGAATGGGTCGGACTGATCTGGTCGCATCAAGTGGACTTGCTGCGCGGAAACGATGCCGCGGCGCAAGCCTATTTGATCTCGGACCGCGCGCCGCGCATCGGCGAAGTGTTTCGCAATCCCGACTTGGCGTGGTCGCTGCGCCAAGTCGCGCAAGGCGGCCGCGACGCTTTCTACAAAGGTGAAATCACGAAGAAGCTGCTGGCGCTCTCCGCGCGCCACGACGGCACATTCGATGCCAAAGATTTCGCGGACTACTCCAGCGAGTGGGTCGAACCCATTTCCACGACGTATCGCGGCTGGACGGCGTATGAGATGCCGCCGAACGGGCAGGGAATCGCCGCGCTCGAAATGCTCAATATCATGGAGAATTTCGACCTGACAACCTTCGGGCTGAATTCGACCCGCGCGCTGCACGTTCAGATCGAAGCGAAAAAGCTCGCGTACGCCGATCTGGCCCGCTACATCGGCGACCCTCGATTTTCGAAGCTGCCCGTCGCTGGCCTGCTATCGAAAGATTACGCCGCGGCGCGCGCGAAGTTGATTGATATGGACCACGCGAATTGCGACGTTGCGGCGGGTTCGCCGCAAATGCCCGACGCCGGCGACACAATCTACTTGAGCACGGTGGATCGCGACGGCAACATGGTTTCGCTGATTCAATCCAACTACGAAAATTTTGGCTCCGGGCTCGTAGCCGAGGGCGCCGGATTCGCCTTGCAGGATCGCGGCGCCCTATTCAGCCTGGACGCGAATTCGCCAAACGCTTTGGCCGGGCGCAAGCGCCCGCTGCATACGATCATCCCGGCATTTCTCACCAGGGATCAGACGCGCATCGCATTCGGAATCATGGGCGGATGGAATCAGGCGCAGGCGCACGCGCAATTCGTCTCGCACATCGTGGACTTCAAACAAAACATTCAGGCGGCGATGGAAACTGCGCGCTTCACCAAGACCTCGTTTCAAGGCTGCGATGTGCTGCTCGAAAATCGCATTCCGGGCAATGTGAAGCCTGAACTCGAGGCCAAGGGTCACGTGCTAGAAATGCATTTTGGATTCTCAAATTTGTTTGGCGGCGGCCAAGCCGTCATGCGCGATTTCGCGGCAGGCGTAAATTACGGCGCCTCCGATCCCCGCAAGGACGGCGAAGCGATTCCCGAGCTTCCCCACGTGGCTTGGCCTCCTCGCTAGCTCGTGCGGAGCTGGCGTGTAGTCATCGCTCCATGTCGCAACTTTTCGTAGTTCGAACTGCATTCGCAGGACTGCGAGCGCCTCAATGGCCCTGCACCACAATCGGGCGCCCGGAGGAATGGAAATCGTTTTCCCGAACTATGCAACGCGCCAACCTCAAGTGCATGGTGCCTTCCCTACGCCCCCCCCTGCCCCCGCAAGCAACTGATTGTGCGGTAGTTACGCGTAGCGAAATCTGGCGAGCCGCTTGCACTGCTATTGATCGGCGACGCGATCTGAGCACGCCACGAGCCGGCCGCCGCGGAGACTAATCATTAGAGCCGCCTTCACATTTCTACCCAAGTGGATCGCTTACTTTCTTGTGATGGTGATTGCGTGCATTGTTGTGGCGAACCCGGCGAGCGCGCAGCGGCGGCTAGACGGAACATACGTTTGCCGCGCTGCTTCCGTTGACGGGAAGACGGCAACGTGCTCGAGCCCGCCGCTCGTGTTCAACACCGACGGCAGCTACCAGATTCTGACCCAGCACGGAACCTACAAGATTATCCAGGGCCGATGGCTCGTTCTGTCCCACTCCACAAAGGACGGCAAGGCCCAGATTGTCTCGCGCCGGGAGATTGTGTTCGAATTCGTCGCCGGAGGGATCAAACACCGAGTCGTGTACCGGCGAAGGTATGAAGACACTAGCGGGACTGGATTGGAACTGTCCTGAATTTTAGCAGGAAATTTGCGCCTCCCCGAAGTCTCACTTCAACACAGCCACCACAGCTTCCATGGAGTCGTCTGCACAATCGGGAGGCGGAGGTGCCCCAGTCTTTTATCTGATCGACTCGACCCAAGCCGTCCTCGTCGGCACGGACAGCTCGAATCTCTCCGGCTACGTTCAGCAGCAGACGGGCGGTCCTCCGTTCAGCACGGCCACGATTAGCGGGTCCTTTTTCTTTGGTGGTGGAGCACCCACCACTGGAGGGTCGTACGACAGCGGGACAGTTACCTTCACTGCTGGCTCTCCCTCCGGCACAATAACGGGTACCGATGATAGTTCCTCTCCAAACAACAACTCAGGCTGCACGCAAAACTGCGGCGGCGGATTGAATCCGAACAGTCCTATCAACGGAAACGGGGCGGGCTGGCGGCATACATCTTACCGACTACTTCTGCGTTCACGCCTACTGCCCCGGGACAAGCCAACGTGGGCAGCAACTCGCTTGCCTAGATCATCTCTCCGTCAAAGATAGTATTCATTCAAACGAGTACGTCGACGAACACGAATACACCAGAAATCTTCATCATTCAAAAATAGTCCACAAGCCACAGTTTCCGAAGGGCCGGTCCGATATTCTGGACCGGCCCTTCTTCATTTGTGGCTGCTGAGAATCTGAGCCCCTGCTTAAAGATGGGTGTGGTCTTGGCGATGAGAGTAAACATAGGCGGATAGCAGTCGCATTAGATGGCGTTCATTGAGGACGATGACGTGATCCAGCAAATCCCGCTTAAGAGCAAAGCCATTCTGAAATACATTCCAAAAAGCGACGTGCCTGTTGGCCGCATGCGCGGCACCGTCGACCTCCCACTGTCAAACATCCCATCGCAACATTTTGGCGTGTGCCCCGCAATGCAATGTGATTTTGCCTGGGGTGCGTATTGCTCGTTGCCCAGCATTGGCGCTGCTCTTCATGAGTTTATCTTTCCTCGTGCCACAAGCTTTGGGCGTGGGACATCTATTCGAATTTGTTCTCTCTGACACCATTTGACACGAATTGGAAGCGGGGCGGCGTCGCTACGCCTCTAACAATTCAGGGCTTATTTTTTGGAGATGCAATTTCGATCCCCACCGCCCCTACTAACCATCCCATTTGCGTAGAATGACTTTGCGATTTTGCGAGGCGGCAAAAGGCGGCAATAAGAAAAAAACGAGCCTCAAGGGTGGCGCCTATGGCTCTCGCGAACAAAGAAACGAATTCCGACACAGAAGCACTGCGCTAACTTTTACGTCTGCACTCCTCCTAAACTGATGGAATTCACCGTGCATATTTTCGAGCTTGGGTGAGGGAAAAGTGCCATCTGGGTGGGATACTTGTCGAGTCCTGATGCCTATCAGCAAGGCATCTTGACTTGAGTTTCTTAGCCCGCGTCAAGGGCTCTTTTAACCAATTTTTCGGCTTTGGACGGTTGATATACACGAACGGCCTGTCTGCTCGACATTGAATACGTAAATACGGCGCAGCAGAGTCGGGGGAATGGTATTTTTTGCTTGACAAAGGCTCCATTTGAGACTAGATACGGGGCCAAATTGGGGCACTGAGGCACTACTTTCAGGGGTTGGATTTGATTAGCTTGAGATTCTCGACCTGTGGGAGGTCAAAAGCTATGCGCAATTCACTTCGTAACGTGATTTCTGTGTGTTTGTACGGGTGCCTCGCGGGCTTGCTCACTTTGGCGCTGACGGCATTCGTTCCGGTGACAGCTTGGGGCCAAGCGATGGTAAGCGGATCAATCGCCGGCCAACTAACCGACCCGACCGGCGGCGTAGTCCCGGACGCAACCGTGACGCTTACGGACACGGGCACCAAGGCTACGACGACGACAACATCCAATAGTGTTGGTCGCTTCTTTCTCCCCGGACTAAAGCCTGGAACTTACGACGTCTCGATCACGAAGTCTGGCTTCGAGAAGTTGCAGATTCCGGGCGTGACGGTGACCGTCAGCTCGGTGACGACGCTGGACGAGACGCTCAAACTCGGCTCCACTTCGCAGACGGTCGAGGTCGTCGCCGGCGCTGCCGCCGAGCTTCAGACCACGAACGCCACCATGGGATCAACGCTCACCGGCGCCATGTTAAGCCTTCCATCCATGAGCCACGACGTCGCGTCTCTGCTGAATTATCAGGCGACGGCCGCGCCCACGTTCCACGGGACGTTCGGAGACATCACGGCTGGATCCGTTGCCGGCGCGACGCCGGACCAGAACACCTTCATCCTTGATGGCGTCACCAATACCAGCGGCCTTGAAGGCGACAACGGCTACATCAACGGCTTTAGTGGCGACCAGAGAGGCGTGGTCCCCACCCCCACCGAGTCCATTCAAGAAGTAACGGTCAACACCAACAACTCGACCGCCGACTTCGGCACCTCCTCCGGGGCTGAGATGCTCGCCGTTACCAAGCGGGGGACCGACGCGTTCCACGGCTCTGCTTTCGACTTCTTCCAGGGCAATTGGCTCAACGCCAACAGCTGGGACAACGGCCGGCTAGGCATTGCGAATCCCAAGAGCCACGAAAACTTCTTCGGGTTTGACGCGGGCGGGCCGATACTCCCCAAATTGGCGGGCGGCAAAACCTACTTGTATTTCGATTACGAGGGCCTACGCAATCCTGATGCTGTTGTGGGTCCGCACACGCGGACCGTCCCCTCGGACCTGCTGCGGACGGGCACCATTCAGATCAATACGTCGCTGGGCGTGCAGAGTTTTAACCTCAACAATCCCGCCAGCCTGGCGACCGCCTGCGGCACGAGCGTGACAACGCTTAGCGGGGGGGGAGTCAGTGCCACGGGGGCGGGCCTGCCCTGCGACCCCCGCGCGACCGGCATGAGCTCAGTCGTTAGCACGATGTGGTCGAAGTACATGCCCGAGCCGAATAGCTTTAACACCAACGGCGACAAGCTCAACACCTTTGGCTTCTTAGGGAATCTGACCGAGCCGCAAAATAACAACGAGCTCATCGGCCGGATTGACCACAATTTCGGGTCGAAGCTCCACTTCACGAGCCGCTATTCATGGTACAAGCAGGACCTTCCGACCACCAACCAGATCGATATCGGCGGTCTGCTGCCTGGGGACACGAAGGGAACATACGCCTCCGGAGCCTCTAACAACAACCAGCCAGCCCAATACGTCGCTGGGCTGGAAGCAGATCTCGGGCCCAACGTGACCAACAGCTTCCACTTCGGCTACACACTCAATGCCTGGACCTGGATTCGCAACGGGAACTTACCCCAGTTCAGCGGCCTGCCGGGACCGGTCGAGATTGACGGCGAGTCCACCAACGCGTTGATTCCCGTCAACGTGGACACGCAGAATTCCCGCCAGCGCACTTGGCAAGAGCACAACTACGACTACCGCGACGAGATGACCTGGATCAAAGGTAGTCACTTCTTCACTTTCGGCGGCGACATTCTGCACGAGTGGTGGCACTTCGACCGCTATGATAACGTGGTGGGCGGACTCACCACCCCCGTCATCGAGGTGGATAACGGCTCCGTCAACATTTCGTCAGACTTCATACCGCAGCCCTGCTCTGGCTCTGTCGCTGGCGCGACGGCAACCACCCAATGCATTGACTATAACAATTCCTCCGAGATAGCCACCTGGAAACAGTATTACGCCGATATCTTGGGCATTGTCAATCACTCGACCGTCGTCGCCACGCGCACCGGAGCGAATCTCTCGTTGAATCCGCTCGGCACACCGGCGCGCAGCTTTGTCATTGTCAACTCGCCCAGCGTTTATTTCACTGACACTTGGCGCGTCAAGCCGAGCGTGAGCTTCAACTTCGGTTTGAGCTATGGCTTGCAGATGCCGCCGCACGATCTCAATGGCTCCCAGGACGTGCTGGTGGACTCCAATAACAACCCCATCACTTACGACAACTACAGGGCAAACGTAGTCGCTGCCGCCAACAACGGCCAGATTTACGCTCCCGTCGTAGGTTTCTCTCCCGTGGGCGCGGTAGGCAACGGGTCCAATTACGCGTACAAGCCGTTCTACGGCCAGTTTGGGCCGCGCGTCTCCATGGCTTGGAACCCGACCTTCAACAGCAGGTTCCTCTCCACCCTCTTCGGCCATAAGTCCACTGTCATCCGCGGTGGCTACGCGCGCGTCTACGGCCGCGACCTTGGGATCAACATTGTCTCAACCCCGGTCCTCGGCTATGGCTTCCTCCAACCGGACTCTTGCATTCCTAGCAAGCCCGGTTCCTTTGCCACCACCTGCCAAGCCGTGCGTGGCGTGGATCCTACGAACGCTTTCCGGATAGGCACCAACGCCGACGGCCTGAGTGTTCCTTTCGGGACGCTTGCGGCCACCCTCCCCAGCCCCGTTCAGCCGGGGGTCGGCACGAATCCGGGTGCTGAGCTCTTGGACAGCATGGACCAGAACTTCCGCCCCAGCGACAGCGATCAGGTGGATTTGACTATCCAGCGGGAGCTGAAAGGCAATTTCCTCCTCGAGGTCGGCTACGTGGGCATTTGGGGCCATCACCTCTTCCAAGGCATTGACATGAACGCCGTACCGTGGATGCTGAAGCTGGGCGGCCAGACGTTCGCCCAGGCTTATGCTCAGCTGTGGACGCAAGTGAACAAAGGCCAGGCCGTGACCGCGCAGCCGTTTTTTGAGACCGCCCTGGGCGGGCCAAGGTCTGCTTTCTGCACCGGCTCCACGAGCTGTTCCGCGGCCATGGCTACTAATTTCTCCAGTTACCTCACCACCGAAGACGTAACCGACTTCTTTAGCGGCATGGAGACGAGTGGCAGCTTTGTTCTCCCCAATGCGCTTTACACCGATACCGGCCAGTCGACCGCCTACGGCCCATACGTGAGTACTTCCGACGGCTTCTCGAACTATCAGGCTCTGGTCGTTAAGCTGACGAAGCACACTTCCCATGGCCTGACCCTGAACTCGAACTTCACTTACGGCCATGCGCTGGGGACGATTGGTCTCGCGCAGACCTACACGCTGGACACGCCCGATAACGTCTATAACCTCCGCTCCGACTGGACGCCGCAGCCCTGGGACAGAAAGTTCACGTTTAATACGCTTGGAACTTACAATCTGCCCTTCGGTCAAAGCCAGCGATGGCTTTCAAGCGGCAATCCCATATTGAGCCGGCTCGTTAGTGGATGGTCGTTTTCTCCTATCTTCACCTTTGGTTCCGGGCTGCCGAACGAGATCTACACGGGAGGCATCGAGATGGGAGCGGGTTACGCTGAAAACGGCGCCTCTGCCGTCCAGCTTGACCCCACCCAGCGCTTTAGCAACGACCCGACCACGAGCGGAGTGACCTACCCCGTCGGTTGTCCGTTGAACTGTAACAACGTGGGCATCAATACAAACGCCTCCCGCGGCGGAAACACAGCGAACGTGTTCGGAGCAAACGCCATCAGCGTCTACAATTCTTTCCGGCCGTTCATTCTGGGGATTGATGGTTCCCCCAGTCCTGACGGGAACCTGCGGACCCCCATGACTTGGGAGCTTGATTTCGGCGTCACCAAGGACACCCGCATCACCGAACGCGTTCACGCTCAGTTCTACATGCAGTCGCAGAACTTCTTCAACCACGATAACTGGGGCGGTCCGTCCCTAAACCTCCAGGATCCGCATAACTTTGGCACGATTTCCGGCGGCCTGACCGGACCGCGCATCATTCAGCTCGGTCTGCGCCTCGCATTCTGAAAACTTCAACAACTTCCGTCGGTTCACAGGGGGCCCGCATTTTGGGCCCCTTTTTTTCTCAAACGGCTAATCGGAATGGACGTTCACCACATATCAAAACAATCCGGAAACAGGTCTGACTGTGTGCATCGGAGCGGATGGCGATTACGGCGCACTCACGGGCGGTACTTGTGCCACCGGTGCCAGCTTCTTCAGCGGTGAAGGTCGGCATAACAAATCAGGGGCAGTGATGGGATCGCAACTAACAACCCGACAGGAATCAACATATTCTCCAACCCCGTTGCGGTCTATGACGCCCTGAGCCAGCCATTAATTAGCCAGGATCTTCGCCCTGGCCAAGAGGCCGCCCGTGAGGGGCAGCAAAGGAATCTGGACATGGCGGTGGGGAAGAATATCATCAACAGTGAGCGCTACAAGATGATATTTGACGCGGAAGCGTTCAATGTGTTCAACGACCCCACTTTCGCCAGCGTGAATGCGAATCTCGGAGACCCACTTCACTTTGGCGTCGTAACCGATCAATCCAATTCTCCCCGGCTGCTGGAGTTCGGCCTCCGCGTCCAGTTCTAAACCTTAACGCTTCACCAACCAAGGGCCGGTCCGATTCGTCGGACCGGCTCTTTTGTTTTTGCGCGACTGCTGTTCAGCGTGTGAGAGCACGCAGGGAAGGCGTGAGGCTCGATCTAAATCACAGACGCTACCATTGCCTGACACCCTCGAAACAGCACGAATCGGCAAGAAAGAGCAGGATTCGTCAATCGCTTCGAATTGACCCCGCCGCGCACCGCTGTATTCTGCGTGCGCGCCGGGGGTTTCTGTGGCGCAAAGAAGCTGCGGATTTTCAAAGTGCAGCGCCGGATGGAGCGGACGGTAAGTCGCGTGATTTTCGCAGGGTTTTGCGCGTCACCTTCCACACCCTTTTGTGGTGTCTCGCTGCAGGCGTGCTCGCCGAGAATCTCCTGCTACAAAAGGAAAATCGAGAATTCCGGATCGCGCCGAGGATCAACCGTGCGCCAAATCGGCCCGTGGCGGTCCCCCCTGGGAGCTACGATGCCGCAATACGGCTGGCTAGGACGTCCAAGACGCTGTTCGAAAAATAATAGAATATGAAATTGGTTGACATTTTGGTCATTTCGAGAGATAAGTCTCGCAGTTCCCAGGGGTTGCTCAAATCTAAATTGGGGGTTGAACTCGATGAGTAGTTCCTCCAGATCAGCACATGTATTGGCACTGCTGTTCTTGGCTCTGGCGGCACTGGTTCTGTACTCGCCAGGAGCGCAAGCGCAGATTGGTGCAACAAGCAGCGTTGCAGGCCAGGTGGTTGACCAGCAGGGAGGCGTGATTGTCGGGGCTACAGTCACGCTCACGAACCCGTTGACGAAGTCGGTTCACACACAAGACACCAACGATGCAGGGCGCTATATCTTTCCCAACTTGCAGCCTGGCGTCTATGATGTTTCAGTCACGAAGACGGGGTTTCAAACGTCCCAAGTAAGGAAGCAAGAAGTTATCGTCGGCATTCCCGTCACGCTAGATTTCACGCTAAAAGTCGGCGAATCCACCCAGACCGTCGAAGTCATTTCGACGCCCGGCGCCGAGCTGCAGACCTCGAACTCGACAATGGGCGCGACTTTGGGCGGAAATACTCTGCTTCTCCTGCCCAACGCCGGGCGTGACGCCTCAGCTTTGGTTACGCTCCAGGCTGCTACCCTTAGCGGTGGCCAAGTGGCCGGCCAGGAGAACGACCAAAACACGTTCATGATTGACGGCGCCAACAACTCGCAGGACATGGACGGGGGAAACAACACTTACCTCAGCGGGTTCGGCGGCGCGACCAATGGGACTGTGCCGACCCCCCAAGAGAGCATTGAGGAATTCAAGGTCAACACCAACAATCAGACCGCGGACTTTTTCTCCTCGGCAGGCGCTCAAGTCCAGTTTGCCACAAAGCGGGGCACCGATTCATTTCACGGTTCAGCCTATGAATTCTTCCAGGGCGACTGGTTGAACTCGAACGATTTCACGAACAATGCCAACGGGCTGCCCAGACAAACCGGGCATCAGAACCGTTTCGGCGGCGCGCTGGGTGGGCCGCTCGTGCCGTGGAAAATTCTGGGCGGCAAGACATACGTCTACATGAACTATGAAGGCCGGCGTCTGCCGCAGGTGGCCACCGGGAATCGTCAGGTGCCTACCGCGTTGATGAGGGCGGGCGTGCTGGAGTTTAAGGACAACCAAGCAACCCCGGCACCCGTCTATTACAACTTCAACAACGCCCCGGTGACCGTGGGCGGCACCACTTATCAAGTCGGTTCGTCGGCCGATCCAAACCACACGAGTCTTGATCCGCGAAACCTCGGCCTCAATGCCGACGTTAACACGATCTGGACCAAGTACATGCCCTTGCCCAACAATACGAAAACGGGCGATGTTTTTAACATCGCGGGTTTTAACTCGCAGTATACGTCGCCGATTGTCGATGATACCGGCGTCGTTCGCATCGACCATGACCTCAGCCAGAAGTGGCAGCTGATGGGGAGCTACCGCATCTATAAGCTGTCAACTTTGAACACTACACAAAACGACATCGGAGGATTCCTGCCGGGCGATACCTTCGGCCAAGAGGCCCTCACGGCCACGCGCCCTGCCGAGCCTTCCTTGCTCGTGATTGCGCTCAGCGGCCAGATCAGTCCCAACCTCACGAATGACTTCCACTGGAATTACACGCGCGACGATTGGCAATGGGCCACCGCCGCTGCACCGCTGCAGATTCCGGGAGTCAGTGGCGCGCTCGAGATCGGCGGCGAAACCGCGAATGCGCTGATCCCCATCAACGTGAACGCGCAGCAGGCGCGCCAGCGCATTTGGGATGGCCACGATTACTATTACAAAGACGACCTGAGCTATTTGCACGGCAACCACTTCATCCAGTTCGGTGGACAGGTCAACCGCAACTTTGATTTCCACAATCGCGACGATAGCGGCTCGACGGTATTTGCGCATCTCGTTTACCTGATCGGCAGCCAAACCTCCAGCAACCCAACCATCAATTTTGGCACATATGTGCCGACAGCTTGCAGCTCGTCGGTTACCTCAGGTTGTCTTCCTTCTAACAGGTTGACTACCTACGAGAACGACGCCGCAATGATCATGGGTATCGTGTCTCAGCCGCAAGAGCTGGCGACCCGGGCCGGAGCGAACCTTGCTCTTCAGTCCCTTGGCACGCCTCTCTTCGACCAAAGCCACATCTTGACGTACGATACGTATTTCAGCGATAGCTGGCACGTGAAGCCCAACCTCACCGTCACCTACGGCATGAACTACGGCATCCAAATGCCGCCGTTTGAGGAGAATGGGAAACAAGTCATGACAGTGGACTCGGGGGGCGTTCCTGTTGTTCCGGAGACTTATCTTGCCAACCGGTACAGCGCCGCGATCAATGGAAACTTCTCCAGCCCGTCGTTCAACCCTGAGCTCGGCTTCGCAACCGTTGGAGCCGTCGGTTCAGGACGCAAGTATCCCTATAACCCGTTTTACGGCGGATTCGGTCCTCACGTTTCCGTGGCGTGGAGTCCAGCGTTCGACGGTGGCTGGAAAGAGAAGCTCTTCGGTCACAACTCAACGGTCATCCGTGGCGGGTACGCGCGCATTTACGACCGCCTCAACGGCGTCGACTTGGTCCTCGTTCCGCTTCTTGGCGTTGGGTTCGGCCAGTCAGTAGTCTGCCAGGATCCGACGACAGCCGGCACCTGCGCCGGGAATGGCAACGCGGACCTGACGAACGCCTTCCGAATCGGCACGGATGGCAACACCGCCCCCCTTCCGACGCCTTCCGCTACTTTGCCCCAGCCCATTTTCACGGGCGTAAACGGTCAGGGCAAAGTAGGGAACAACATCGTTCTTGACCCGACGTTCCGTCCGGGTTCCACCGATCAATTCAACTTCTCCATCCAGCGGACTCTGCCCCAGGGTTTCTTGATGGAACTCGGTTATATCGGCGTTCGCGCCCACCATCTCTACGAAGGCCTCAACATTGACGCTGTGCCGTGGATGTCAACCGTAAACGGCCAGACGTTCGCGAGTGCTTACGCAAACGTGGAACAAGAACAACTGAGCGGCAGTCCCATCACGCCACAGAACTTCTTTGAGGGCGCTTTGGCCGGCAGCCCGCTGTGCACCACGAGTTGCACGGCAGGTTTGTTCGCTAAAGAGTCGGGCAACTTTGCGATCCAGCAAGTGTCCAACATTTGGTCGGCCATGGGCAGCAACAATGGCCTCTGCAAGCCCGTTCAATGCTTCAATCCCGCGGTGTTCCCGGCGTTTAATCCCTCGACAGGCGCAGGGGGCACGATGGCTGGCATCAACCAGTTCCAGTCCGACTACTATGGCACTTCGCTGGGCTGGTCCAACTACAACGCGGGGTTCGTTTCGATCCAGAAACGTGCTTCGAACGGTCTGACTGTTAATGCGAACTTCACCTACTCGCACGCCCTGTCTACTATCAACGGTGGGCAGGCGTTCAATAGCGAGAGCGGCGCAAATCCCTGGGACCTCCACTCGGACTACAGCGATGCCGGCTTCGATCAGACGTTTATCTTCAACTTGGTCGGGCTGTATCAACTGCCGTTTGGGAAAGGTCAAAATGGCTTACTCGGCCACATCATAGGAGGCTGGTCGGTGGCCCCGATTCTTACCTGGCAGTCCGGGACAACCATCTCTGTCCGCAGCGGAGGCGTTCAGCAATTCGGGCAGGGTTTCGGTGAGGCCAACGGCTCGAATGCGATCCTCATCGGCGGGAAGTCTGCCCTGAACAACGCGCCGCCTGGCGTCTTCTTCAATCAAGATGTGAACAACACACTTGGAGTAGCGTCCAACGGTAATCCAGAGAACGGGGGGTTCGGAGTCAACCTTTTCAAAGACCCCGGTGCAGCCTATGCCCTGTGGCGGCCAGCGATCCTGGGGTTGGATACCACGGGCGGCGGCAACGGCGGGAATCTCCGCGGTCCAAATTCTTATAACTTGGACCTCACGGTGGCCAAGGAAATTAAGATTCGAGAAGCCATCGGGGCGACGTTCACCATGTCGATGTTCAACGCTCTCAATCACGCAAACTGGACGACAGGCAACTATGATTACCAGGACCCGGCGGACTTCGGAACGCTGGGCCCCTCTGGCGGCGCTCAGAGCGCATATCAGCGTGTCATCCAGCTGGGCTTGCGCGTCCACTTCTAAACCTTAACGATTCACCAACCAAGGGCCTGTCCGATTCGTCGGACCGGCCCTTTTGTTTTGTTCCGGCGATTGTTTCTTCAGTCTCTCGGTGAAACACGGCGATGTGTTCTGTTCGCGTTTGAATCATGCCTCCCGCGAGAGCCGAGATCTTCGATTTTTTTAATCTGCAAGTCCTCTTCCTCGTGCTGCTTGACGAGCATGCCTCGCACACGACACAAAGAGGAGTGGCGCGCGGCTTGCACTTACTCGTGTGTACGGCCGGAGCAATTCGAATCCGGCCGGCGGGGGAAACGGAAATGGACGAAAACAACGGTCTTCACGAGCAGGAAGACGGAACGCCGGAAGAAAAACTCTGGCGCGCGGTGATCGCCACGACTATTCAAGAATGGATTCGCGGCCCGCTTCGCGTCAAGCGCGAAGCCGAGCGATATCTCTTCAATGACGAAAAGGATTTTCCGGAAGTGTGCTCCTCGGCTGGGATTAACGTGAACTATTTGCGCTCGCGCCTTGCTTCCATTCGCGCGCGCCCGATGCCGGTTCCAAGTGTGCCGGCCGTTCGCGCCGCGTAAACGAATGTGCGCGCCGCCGCACCGCGTTTGACGAATCGCGGCGCTTTCGCTATCATGATTTCGCGGGGTGGAGCAGTCTGGTAGCTCGTCGGGCTCATAACCCGAAGGTCGCCAGTTCAAATCTGGCCCCCGCAACCACTCTGAGATTTACAGGCCGGATGCCAGACATCCGGCTTTTCATTTTGCGGATTCGATCAACAAAACGCTCGTCGGGCTGACAATTTTGTGCGGCCCGACTAA
>Ga0187810_10000448_pt1 | contig 15952 bp, 13 predicted proteins | sample NC_wetland_sal_i_9_FD_132963 | JGI IMG/M metagenome (GOLD analysis project Ga0187810, IMG submission 132963) | Wetland sediment microbial communities from Neuse River Estuary, North Carolina, USA - ASW_5 | ecosystem: Environmental > Aquatic > Freshwater > Wetlands > Sediment | place: USA: North...
AACTACCCACGCGACGATAGCCACTACGATAATCAGAAACGCCATCCGTGATTCCTCCATTGCGAGGTCAGCCCAAGTGGTGGCTTCGTCGGCTGCGCCCATGGCGCCGGCAGTCTCGATCCGTCGACCGCCGGCGCCGCGGCGCCAAAACTTACCTGGCCGGGCTCGAAGCGCCCATTGCGCCGGCTAGTTTTCGAACTCGACTTTGATCTTGAACGGTTTGCTCTGGGCCCGCTTTGGCACCGTCACTTCGAGCACGCCGTCCTTGTACGCCGCCTTGACTGCGTCGTGGCTGGCGTCGTCAGGCATGGTGAACGCCCGGCGCATCGTGCCGTACGACCGCTCGGACAGATGGATTTTGGCGTCCTTCGGCCACGCGGGCCGTTTGCGCTCGGCCGCGACGACCAGATTTCCGTCCTCGACGCGAACGTCTACCGATTCGCTCGCGAGGCCCGCCATCTCGAAGTAGAAATGATAGCCCTCCACATCCTCGACCACGTCCGCCGCCGCCGCCGGCTGGCGCGCGGGTTCCAGCTCGTTCCACAGCACGTTCCATCGGCGCAGCAAAGAATCGTTGTGGGTCAGACCGTTTGTCATCAGCACTTCCATCTAACAGCCTCCCGCCGGCAATTGTTTCCGGCGTGATTTATCCTTTAGGGGCTCGGCGCGGCGAAAGCTCTATGCGTCTTTCGCCCGATTCGCCTTGCGTCCCACAGTCTCAAGGTAAGTACGAACTCGCACCCGTCAAGCGATGCTTCACGCGAAACGTCGAGATTGCAGGCAAGAGAGCCTCTTTTGCAAAGGTTTGGCCTTCCAGCGGCCGCAATCTCTTGCGCGAATCGCCCGGCCATCTTAAAGCTCTCCTTTCTTGGGCGGCATTCATGACGGCAAATTCAAGCAACGAAAACGAAACTCGAGACACGATCCTCGACGGGCGTATCACCCTGCTCCAGCCCAGGCATGGTTACCGTTTCTCGGTTGAGGCAATTTTGCTCGGCCGCTTCGCGCGCGCGAGTGCGCGCGAGCGAGTGCTCGAGTTGGGCGCCGGATGCGGCGTCGTAGCGATTATGATCGCCGCCCTTTATCGGCCGCGCGAGGTCGTCGCGATCGAAATCCAGCCGCCGCTGGCGGCCATGATCGCCCGCAGCGCCGCGATCAACGCCCTCGCCTCGGTGAAAGCGGTATGCGCCGACCTTCGGCAGAGAAAAATCGCGGGAGTCGAGTCCTCGAGTTTCGACCTGGTCGTGGCGAATCCTCCCTATCGCGCAACTGCCGCCGGCCGCGATAGTCCCGACCGTGGACGCCGCCTGGCGCGCGGCGAGAGCGCCGCCGTGCTGATGGATTTCGTCGCGGCCGCGCGCCGCTACGCGCGCCGGGGCGCGCGCGTCGCATTTGTCTTCACCGCGCGCAGAAGCGCCGAGCTGATTTCCGCGATGCGCTCGAAGCAGCTCGAGCCCAAGCGCATCCGCTTCGTTCACCCGCGCCTTGACATGCCCGCATCGGTGATGTTGATCGAGGCCCGCGCGGGCGGCGGAATCGAAGTAGCTATCGAGCCGCCGCTGATACTATACGAACGTCCGGGGATATACACCAGCGAAGCCCGCGCAATACTCAGTTCGCTCTGACTGGGTATTGCGTCGGCTGTACCATAGTATATTGGAGATTGTACTACTACTCAGACTTGAGGAATTCGCTCGCTCGATCCGCAACGTAGTCGGGCTTTTCCATCGGCAGAAAATGGCCCGCGCCGGCCACATCGATCACGCGCCCGTTCTTGAGCTGCTGCGCAATCTTTCCCGACAGCGTCGCACCGGGCGAATCGCCGCGCGCGCCGAACATTATCAACAGCGGCGCTGTGCAGCGGAGAATCCGTCCGAGCCCGTCGAAATCGCGCGACGTCTCGTAGAATTTTGCCTCGACCTCGGGCGCGCACTTGAGTTCGCGCCTGCCGTCGCTGGTCGGACGCGTACCGAACTGGCAATAGTCGCGCAGAACGTCCTTATCCCAGGTGCTGTACGGCGGCTTGTTGTGGAAGCTTAAGTACATCGCCTCGACGCTGTCGAAAGTGCGCCTGCGCTTGAGCGTCCGCTCGACGAACGGATTGCGCCATCCGAGTTCCGGCCCGGCCGGGGATTCGAAGATTACCGGCTCGACTAGGACCGCGCGCGAGATCAGGTCCGGGCGCTCGCAGGCAAGCCCGCCGATCGCTGTCGCGCCGGCAGAATGGCCGGCCGCCCTGACGCCGGACCAGCTCATGGCGGTTATAAACCCTTCGAGGTCCCGCATCGTCGCATCCCAGCTATAGTCGCCGTCCGGCGCCGCCGAACTGTCGCCGTGGCCGCGCTGATCGTAACTGTACACGTGACCGATCGCGCATAGCGGCTCTGCGAGCGGCCGGTAGATGCGGCCGAGAAATCCGGTCGCGTGCAGGATCACGATTGGCGCGCCGACTCCGCCCCAGTCCAGCGTATGCAGCCTGACACCGTTGACATTCACGAAGCTCGACGCCGGTGCGCTGAACTTCGAGCCGCTGATCCTTGGTTCGTTCTTTTCCATGCTTTTGAGCAATCGATTGTCAGGGCATGACTTGCGCGATGTCAAGTGTGCGGCGGCGCGGCGCGTTGCGCCCCCGTGCGCTTTGCGATTAGCTCATCCTTCATGGCTCGGCTGGCAGCGCACGCTAAATACCTCTTCGATGGCGCGCAAAAATTCCACCTTCGCGGCGTTTCGTACGGACCGTTTGCTCCGAATTCCCGCGGCGAAAGGTATCCCGAGCCCGTGCGCGCCGCCGCCGACTTCGCTCTGATGCGCGGGCTGGGCGCCAATCTGATTCGCCTCTACGTTCCACCGCCGCCATGGATGATCGAAGAGGCGCAGAAAGCCGGACTGCGCTTGATGCTCGGCATGCCGTGGCCGTTTCACATGGCGTTTTTGGATTCACGCGACATGATGCGCGAAATTCGCGGCGCGATCCGCAAGACGGTGCTCGAAACGCGCGAATTTGGCGAGACTATCGCCGCCTACAGCATCGGCAACGAGATTCGATCGGATATCGTGCGCTGGCACGGGCCGCGCGCCGTCAGCCGCTTTCTCGCCGAACTCCGTGACCTTGGAAAACAGATCGATCCCGGCGCGCTTTTCACCTATTCGAACTATCCGTCGGCCGAATATCTCGATCTGAGTTTTCTCGATTTCATTTCGTTCAACGTTTATCTGCATCGCGAGGAAGACTTCCGCCGCTACCTGACCCATCTGATGGGACAAACCGGCGAGTTGCCGCTGGTGCTCAGCGAAACCGGCATGGATACGATTCGTGAAGGCGAGGAACAGCAAGCGGAGCTCCTTGCCTGGCAGTGTCGTGCGGCCTTCGAGCTCGGATTGTCCGGCTTCATCGTGTTCGCCTTTACCGACGAATGGCACACTGGCGGAGCGGAGATTAGCGACTGGGCATTTGGACTGACCCGGCGCGATCGCTCGCCCAAGCTGGCCTTCGATGCGGTTGCCAAAGTTTTCGGCGACGATCTGCCGCCCCAGCTTGCGGCCGCTCCCAAAGCGACCGTGCTGGTCGCCGCCTACAATGCGGCATCGACGCTTGGCGAATGTCTCGCTTCGATTAGCGAGCTCAACTACCCAGACTACGAAACCATCGTCATCGACGACGGTTCGACCGATTCGACTTCCGAAATCGCCAGCCGGTCCGGAGTCCGCGCGATTCGCGTCGAGCACAACGGCCTCGCCGCCGCGCGCAACACAGGCGTCGGCGCCGCATCCGGCGAAATCCTCGCGTTCATCGACGCCGACGCGCGCGCCGATCGCGACTGGCTGTATCATCTGGTCGAGACGATCGAGCGCCGCGATGCCGCCGCGGCGGCCGGCCCGAATTTCGCCCCCGCTGCCGGATCTGCCCGCGCCGCCGCGATGGCCGCCGCGCCCGGACTGCCGCGCGAGGTGCGCGCCGGCGACGATCGCCTCGCGCAACTGTGCGGATGCAACATGGCGATTACCAAAGCCGCGCTGCTAAAGGTTGGTGGCTTCGATCCGATGTTTACCACCGCCGGCGACGACGTGGATCTTTCCTGGCGCCTTGCGGCCGCGGCTGAAACGCTGGCGTACGCGCCCGGAGCGGTCGTGATTCACCAGCCGCGTGTGACGCTCGCCGCCTACCTCCGCCAGCAACGCGGCTACGGCGCCGGCGAAGGCTTGCTGTTCCGCAAATATCCGCTCCGCAGCGCCGACCAGGACGGGATCTACGCGCGGCCGTCATGGATCGGCTCGATGTTCCGCGGCGCGCGTGTCTATTACGGCGCTTTCGGCCGCGGCCTTTTTCAGACTGTCTATGCGGCGGACAACTCGTACCTTGACCTGCCGCTGACCATTGAATGGGTCGGGCTGTCGCTGATTCTTCTGGTCTTGGGCGGGGTCAATCGGTCGCTCGGCGTGCTTGGCGGTGGCGGAGTCGCGCTGTCGATGCTGGCTGCGGCCGCGGGCGCTGCGTCGGCCCCCCTGCCGCGCGAGCATCGCGGCCCGGCGGTGCGAATCTATCTGTGGATCGTCAATCTGCTCGGCCCAACCGTTCGCAGTCTTGCGCGCGAGCGCGTCAAATGGCAATTCGAGCCCGCGCGTTCTGGCGCAGATTACAACGCTCCAGCGAACTTGAGCGGCCAGGCCGAGTTCGTCATGCCAGCCGGCGGCGTGCGAATCGATTCGGCGACGATACTTGGCGCCATCCGCGAGGCATTGGTTCATCGCGGCGTCGCGGTGGCCGAGACCGACGGCTTCCAGTCCTACGATCTCGAGATCATCGTTGCGCCGATGATTCGCGTGCCGATAAACGCGTTGCTCCATAGCGACGGCAGCATCGCGATCCTCTGGCGTCTTCGATCGGCGCCGCGCCGGGCGCTGATCGCCGCGGCGATCATGCTGCTGGTTTTGTTGGCTGCGGGCTTGTCACTGCGGGCCGCGATCGCCGGCGTAATATGCGCCGCAATCGCAGTCGGGCTGTTGGCGATCAATCGCGCGCGGCGTATTCCCGCGATCATCAAAGTTTGCGCAGCCGAGGTGGCTGGATCGCTGGGAATCTCAATGGCCAAGCGCCCCGAAAGCGAAACCTGATGCGCACGCTGGAACTTTACGGCCACGTTATTCGCAGGATGCGCCCACATCTGGGCCGTATCGCGATCGCAATCGGCGGCGTGCTGCTGGCCTCGGCGACCGAAGTGCTCAAGCCGTGGCCGCTCAAGATTGTAATCGACAATGTGCTGCGCGGCGCGCCGATAGTGAGCAAATGGATTGTACCGATGTCGCGCGGTGAGCTGCTGGCCGCCGCGTGCATCAGCCTGGTCATCTTGTACGCGCTGCTCGGCCTGCTCAACGTCATGACGAATTACGTCACTGTGTCGATCGGCCAGCGGATGGTCAACGAGTTGCGCGCGCGTCTGTTCGATCATTTGCAGCGCCTTTCGCTGTCGTTTCATCGCCGGCGCGAAATCGGCGACTTGATGGTGCGTATCACCTACGACACCTACTCGATTCAAACGATCGCCATGAACGGATTCTTCCCGGTGTTGTCCTCGCTGATTCTGCTGGGCGGGATGTTCGTGGTGATGATCAGGATGGACGCGACGCTGACGCTCGTGGCGCTCGCCATCGTACCGCTATTGATTGCGCTGATCATTTCCATCAGCGGACGAATCGACGTGATCGCCGGCGGCGCGCGAATCAAGGAGAGCCGTCTGTTCACCGTCGCGCAGAGCGCGCTCGCCGCGATTCACGTCGTGCAGGCCTTCACGCGAGAGGGCGAGTCCTACCGCGAGTTCGTCCAGTCGAGCAGCGAGAGTCTGGAAGCGACTTTGCGCTTGTACACTCTGCAAACGATTTACGCCGGCGCGGTCGGCGTGTTGATCGCGTGTGGCACCGCAATCGTGATTTACCTCGGCGCGGAGCACGTCCTTGATGGGCGGCTGACGATCGGCGAGCTGATCGTTTTTACGACTTACCTGGCCTCGCTCTACGCGCCGGTGAACCAGATTTCCCAGACCTACGGACAGATCGAAGGCGCGAAGGCGGGACTGAGGCGATGCCTGGAGCTGCTCGCAATAGATCCCGAAATCAAGGACCGACCGGGCGCGCTCGAGCTTGGCCGCGCGCGCGGTGAGATTGAATTCGACCACGTGGTGTTCGGCTACGAACCGGGCCGCACCGTGCTCAAGGGGGTCAGCTTCAAGGCGGCCCCGGGCGAGACCATCGCGATCGTCGGTCCGAGCGGGTCGGGAAAAACCACGATGGCCAGTCTGCTCGCGCGCTTTTACGAACCGCAACAGGGCGCGATCAAGATTGACGGCAACGATACCCGATACCTCACCCTCGATTCGATCCGCGGCAACATCGCGATGGTCCTGCAGCCGCCGCTCGTGCTCGGCGATACTTTGCGCGTCAACGTCGCGTTCGGGAAACCGGCGGTCGACGACGCGCAAGTGCTCCGCGCGATCGAAATGGCGCGGCTCGGACCCGTGCTCGCCAAGTTGCCGGCCGGCCTGAACGAAGTGGTGGGGCAGGGCGGACACAGTCTTTCCGAGGGAGAGGCGCAGCGTGTCACGATCGCGCGCGCGTTGCTGAAGGACGCTCCAATTTTAATCATGGATGAACCGACCAGCGCGCTCGATCCCGAAACCGAAGCCATGGTGCTTGCCGCGGTGCGCGAAGCGATGCGCGGACGGACCACGCTGGTGATTGCGCACCGGCTCTCGACGGTTCAGAACGCCGATCGAATACTCGTGCTGCACGATGGCGTGATTGCCGAGCAGGGAACCTTCAACGAGTTGCTGGCTCTCGGCGGCTTCTTCAGCTACCTCTACAACATTCAGGCGTGGAGCCGCGAAGCCGCCGGCTGAAAATTCGCCGCGCGTGTGCCGGGAAGATAGATGCTTACAATTGGTCTCACTGGTGGAATCGGTTCGGGCAAGAGCACCGTCGCGCAGATCCTCGGTGAATTCGGCGCGCCGATTCTCGACGCCGACAAAATCGCGCACACCACATACGCTCCAGGCGGTCCCGCCTACGACGCAGTCGTCGCGGCCTTCGGCGTAGATATTGTCGCTCCCGATCGCACAATCGATCGCAAGAAACTCGGTTCCATCGTCTTTGGAAATCCCGCGCAACTGGACAAGCTGACGTCGATCGTATGGCCCGCCACGTTCGAGAGCATCCGCCGCAACGTCGCCGAATTGCGCGCGCGCGGTATGAAGATGCCGATCGTGGTCGAGGCTGCGATTCTGATCGAAGCCAAGTGGCAGCCGCTGTTCGACGAAATCTGGCTGGTGCGCGCCTCGCGCGAGCAAGTGGTCGTCCGAATCGAGCGCCAGCGCGGGCTGAAACCGGCTGAGACCGCCGCGCGCATCCGCGCCCAGTTGCCCGACGAAGAGCGCGCGAAGCATTCGAGCCTCGTCATCGAGAACAATGGATCGCTCGACGAGTTGCGCGACCTGCTGAAATCGGTGTGGTCCGATGCGCTCAAGCGAAACGGCTAGGCGCCGAGAGCCGCCAGCACCGCAAACGTAACGACCTCGACCAGCGCGCATCCTCCCGCCAGCGTATAGCCCGAAGCCCCGCCCATCCGGCGGCTCAGCACCAGGCGCATCGCAAGAATGGTCAGCGCCAGCGCGACGATCACCGCCAGCCCGAGGTTTTGATACAGCGCCATCGTGAGTCCCAGGGCGACCGCGCTGGAAACGGCGAACTCGCGAAACGCAATGCCGCCTTCGTACGGGATGCCGAGGCCCCAATGCTCCAGTGGTTTCAGCCCGTAGCCGGTCGGAATGATCGCCCATCGCGACAGCATCATCGCCATCACCAAAGCCGCCGCCCGTCCCGCGTTGTCGGTGATGCGCGACAAGCACCAAATCTCGAATGCGAACGCTACGATCGCAGCAGCCGCGCCGACCGGTCCGATTCGCGCCAGCCCGGTCGAGGCTGGCCGCGTGCCCCGGCGAATCGCCTCGACCGTGTCGGCGAATCCGCGATTTGCCAGCCCCAGCGACAGCCCGGCTCCAACGATCAGTACGGCGAACGAGCGTCCGACCGGTCCGGATACCAGGCCGGCGGTTCGATCGGCAATCGCGAGAACGACGCCGAGGACGAATCCGACGATCGGGAAATAGACCGTCGCGCGCGAACGCTGCGCGGTGTCGCCCTGCGATCTTTCGTCAAGGATCGGCCACAGCGTCAGCGTCGCGGTGGCCAGCACGGCGCCGAACAGCAGCTCGCGCACACTCGGAAGACTCGTATCGCTCGCCGATTCCATCGTCGCCCCGGGCGGGGCGGGCCGTCTTCAGCGCTTCTCGAACTGTTTGTTGCCGAACAGTATGTCCCACGATTTTTGGTCGTGGGCCGGTTGATTCGCCTGCGCCGCCGCGCGCATCCTTTCCACAACCTCGCTCATCACGGCGAAGCCGCGCTGGGTCGCCGGCCGCGCGCGCAGTTCCTCGTACCATCTCTTCAGGTTGGGAAAGTCTTCGAGCTCTTGTCCCTGCATCGAATGCGGCACCAGCCACGGGTAGGTCGCGATATCGGCGATCGAGTAATCGCCCGCCAGGTACTTCGCTTCGCCCAGGCGCTTGTCGATCACGTTGTAAATGCGCTTCGCTTCGTTGGTGTAACGGTTGATCGCGTACTCGAGTTTCTCGGGCGCGTAGCGGCGGAAGTGATGCGCCTGGCCGAGCATCGGGCCTACGCTCGCCATCTGAAACATCAGCCACTGGATCACGTTGTACTTTCCGCGCGTGTCCGACGGCATCAGCTTGCCGGTCTTTTCCGCCAGGTACATCAGGATCGCGCCCGACTCGAACATCGAGATCGGCTTTCCATCCGGACCGTCGGAATCGACGATCGCGGGCATTTTGTTGTTCGGGCTGATTTTCAGGAACTCGGGCTTGAACTGATCGCCCGCGCCGATATTGACCGGGATCACATTGTACTTAAGGCCGACTTCCTCGAGCATCCACGTGATCTTGTAGCCGTTGGGCGTTGGCCAGAAATATAGGTCGATCATCCGGAACTCCTTGTACGATTATCGAATCGATGCGTCCGTTTCGTATTGCAACTTTGATCAAGTCCGGCGCGCGACGCAAACCGAAACCCCGGCTAGCGCGGCACCAAATCCAACTCGGCCTCGGCCGACGATTGCGCGCGGGCAAAGCTAGGGTCGAGCGCATGATACTCGCCGCGGCTCCAGGTGCCGATCATATCGTCATAGTGACGCGACCCCGGATGGTCCGATTCGCCGCTATGATTCATCCCGAGCGCGCGTTGGGGGTCGCCGAGGTCCGCGATGAACCGGTACGAAGAAATCTGCGTCGCCTTGAATTGATCCGGCGCGTCGCCCAAATCGAACCACGAGTTGTTCACCGTATGCCGTCCGCCTTCGGTCGGGAACGGCCCGCGGTTGAAGTACCATCCGAGCACGCCGCCGCGCTGGCCCAGCGGATGGGCGAATTCGATCGTCTCCATCGCGCCCCATCGCCACTTGTCGCGATCGTTGCCCAGCCGGGCCGCGAGCATCGCGATTGAGTCCTTGAGACTCGCGCGCAGCGTCAAAGCGCCAGCGCCGGCGCCTCGGGGCCACAGCGAACTTGCCGGCCGCACGATGAGGTCTTCGATTGCCGGATATGTTCCGCCGTCCTCGAGCCGCATGAACGATTTGTAGTCGTCGCCGAGAAGAGGCTTGAACAGGCGGCGCGCCAGCGTTACTTCGGTCGCCGCGACAATCGCGGCCGGCCTGCTGTCCGCCTTCATTGCGCCGTCCCATCCGCGGATTTCGCCAAGCGCCCAGCGCAGGTCCTGGTCGCCCCCGTCGCCGGCCTGTACCAGCGCGTCGCGCAGCTTGAGCGCGAAGATCGATACGCGGTCGCGCTGGATCGATTTGAAATCGTCCGCCGTCATCTTGTCGCGCGCGCGGAGCAGGTCCGAAATCCGATCGAAGCGCCACGGCGCGATCCAACTTCCATTCCAGGGCACGTCGGCCAGCCGATTGTTGGCGGTGACGATGAAATGGGAGGGCGGATTCTCGGTATGCGGCAAACTGTCGAAGGGGATCATCCCGTTCCATTCGAAATTTCCGGTGAATCCCGCGGTCGGGTATTTGCCGTCGAAGCCGGTGCGATTCGGTATCGCGCCAACGATGTGCCATCCGATGTTTCCCGAGTCATCGCCCCAAACGAGATTGAGCGGCGTGGTCGTGAAGCTGCGGTAGGCTTCGACCAGCTCCTTGCCCGTGCGCGCGGTGGCCGCGCCGAAGCCCGACGCTGCCCACGGTCCGGGAGTCAGTCCCGCAAAGCGCAGCGACAGCGCGTAATTCCCGCGCAGCCTGGCGCCGCTCAGCGGGTTGTCCTCGAGCGCCAGCACGTCGCTGACGATGGGGCCGTGGCGCGTCGAGAGGATCGTCCGCTTCACGTCGCCGGCGTCTCTGACGTGAATCGTCACCTCGCGCCGCTCGAGCGGAAGCCATTTCCCCGCGAACTCGTAATTCATGCCGTCGGCCGAGAGATGCTCGAGGCTGAGATCCATCACATCCGCGCACACGCTCGTCACGCCCCACGCGACATGCCCGTTGGTGCCGATCACGATTGCCGGGGAACCCGCCGCGAGCGCGCCCGAGGTGAAGCCGTCGGGGGTGACCAGCACCGCCTCGTACCAAATCGACGGGATCGATTGCGGCAGATGCGGGTCGTTGGCGAGCATCGGCTTGCCCGACAGCGACTTGGTGCCGTCGACCACCCAGTTGTTGCTCGCGGGGATGCCCATACGGCCGATGCGCGCGAAGCCCGGCGCAAGATGGAACGACAGCTTCGCGGCGCCGAACACGTCAGTTGTCTCGGGCGGCGGCGCCTCCAGCGGCAGCGTCGGATACACCGGCATCAGCGCGGCGATCTCGCTCGGCGCCATCTTCGGCGCGAGGTCGATATACAGCGACTCCTCGGTCGCGTTGTAAGCGAGCAGCATCGCAATGGTCAACGCTCCGGCTTCGAGATCCTCGGCTGCGAAATGGTCAGGCTTGATGCCGAGCAGCCGGAAGGCGGGATCCAGACCGTCCTGATGGGCGTCGATATAAGCGTTGATTCCGCCGACGAACGCGTCCACCTGCGCGCGCATCTCGGGCGGATAGGTCGCTAGACTAGCGCGCGCGAATTTGTCGGGATCGAACAGCCGATAGACATAGTCGCTTTCGACCAGGTCGGCGCCAAACACCTCGGCCAAGCGGCCCTCGGCCAGCCGCCGGCGCATCTCGAGCTGGAACAATCGATCCTGCGCCTGCGTGTAGCCCAACGCCCGCGCGAGATCGAGCCGGTTCTGCGCATAGATATGCGGCACGCCGGCGGTGTCGCGAATCACCTTGACCGGCGCCGTCAGCCCGTCGAGTTTGACGACGCCCGACTCCGGCGCGAGCCCGCTCTGGGTCGTTTGGTAAAACAGCCCCGTCATCACGGCGACAAAGATGAACGCGACCACGAGTCCGGTCACAGCGCGTCTGCGCGCGCGCGGCGAACGATACTGACGGCGCCGGGAACCTTCGTCTGGATGCTCCGCCATCGGTGTCACACACTGGATCGGCGCAGACTATGCGCGCAAGTCCGGCAGCAATGATTCGGTTTGCGATCGAATCGGCGCGAAATTGCGAATATTCGATTGGCTGGAAACTGGCACTTTATACCACCTGTTGTGGTTTTGCGAGGGGTATACCACTAAGGGTAGCTTCGTTCCGTCAAATTTAATATCCCGGAAGCGGGAGGATCCCAGCGAGTTTGGAGGAGTGTCCTGACTCTGTCCATACAGGATTGCTTAGCACGTCAGGCGCGCGTTGGTCAGGCTGAATTAGTTCATCCCCAGTCATCCTGGGGAGCAGGCCTAAGCGGGGACGGCGTCGGCGCCGCCCTTGCGCACGCCCATCAGGTAGGCCTGGATGAACTCGTCGATCGCGCCGTCGAGCACGGCGCCGGTGTTGCCGACCTCGACGCCGGTGCGATGGTCCTTGACCATCTGATAGGGCTGCAGCACGTAGGAACGAATCTGACTGCCCCAGGCGATCTCTTTTTTGTCCTTGCTGAACTTCTCGAGCTCTTCTTTTTTCTTGCGCTGCTCGAGTTCGAACAGCCGCGCGCGCAATATCTTCATCGCCATCGCGCGGTTCTTGTGCTGCGAGCGTTCATTCTGGCAGGTCACGACGATGCCCGTCGGGATATGGGTAAAGCGCACGGCCGAGTCGGTCTTGTTGACGTGCTGGCCGCCCGCACCCGATGCGCGGAAGGTATCGATTCTCAAGTCGGCAGGATTGATGGTTATCTCGACCTTGTCGTCAACCGCGGGAAAAACAAAGACCGACGCGAACGAGGTATGGCGTCGCGCGTTGGCGTCGTAGGGCGAGATTCGCACCAGCCGATGAATCCCGGCCTCGGCTTTCAAATATCCGTAGGCGAAGTCGCCTTCGACGGTGACGGTGGCGTTCTTGATTCCCGCGCCGTCGCCCGGCTGCAACTCGGCAATCTCGGTTTTGAAGCCGCGCCGCTCGGCCCATCGCAGGTAAAGCCGCAGCAGCATCTCAGCCCAGTCTTGCGCCTCCATGCCGCCGGCGCCGGGATGTATCGAAACGATCGCGCCGAGGCGATCGTACTCGCCGCCGAGCATCAGCCGCAGTTCCTGGCGCTCGAGCTCGGCGCGCGACGCCTCCAGCGCGGCGGCCGTCTCGCGCGCCGCTTCGGAATCGTCGGCGCCTTCCTCTTCGGCCATCTGCAGGAACACGCGGGCCTCGTCCAGCTTGTCGCGGAGCATCTTGTAGCCCGCGAGCTGGGCGCGAATCTGTTCCTGCTCCCTGAGGGCGGCTTGCGCGGTTTCCGGGCGATCCCAGAAATCAGGCCGGGCAGATTGTTCGACGAGTTGCTTCTGGCGGACGGTCAGTGCGGGGACGTCAAAGACGCCTCCCGAGCTTTTCGGCGCGGTCATCGAACTCGGAAAGCTGCTGTTTCATGTCGCTGAGCATCGAAGGTCACACCTCGCGCCGGCGCCGTCCGCCGACGATGTCGCTATTATGTCACGAAACGCCGCTGGCATTAATGGGGCCTGCCGTTGGCGGGCAGCCGGTGCGATCGAACCGCCTCGACCGGGGCTAGGCGCGGCCATCGCCAGGCGAGGATTAATCCAATGGCCGTCAGGACGAAGCAGATCTCGGCAAACAGATCGCCCACGATCGTGTAAACCGTCCGCACCGGCCGCCACGATACGTTTACGATCACCGTGCCGCGCTTGAACAGCGGCGTGCGATCGGTGATTTGTCCCGACGGCTCGATGAGCGCGCTGATCCCCGTGTTCGCCACCCTTACCATCGGGACCTTGGTTTCGACCGAGCGCAAAGCCGCCATCGCGAGCACCTGGTATGGCGCCGAACTGGTGCCGTACCACGCGTCGTTGGTGATGTTCACGAGCACATCGGCGCCGCGGTCGACCTCGCGCCGGGTGAAATCGGGAAAGATACTCTCGTAGCAGATCAGAATCCCGAGCCGCGCGCCTTTGACGTCGAACAGCGTCTGCTCCTTGCCGGGAATCATGTCGCCGAAGCCCTGCACGACCCGGTTGACGAAGTAGCCGAAGATCGAACGCGCCGGAACATACTCGCCGAACGGCACCAGCTCGATCTTGTCGTAATGCGCGGCCACTTCGCCCTTGGCCGACACCAGGTAGGCGCGATTGTAGAATCCCAGGCGCCCGTCCTCGCGCGCCAGCGCCGGTGCGCCGAACAACAGCGGCTCGCGGATATTGCGCGCGAGCGTGAGCAGCGCGGCGCGATACGCGGCGTCGTTTGCGAGCCCGGCGGGATACTGATCGTCAGGCTGGAACAGGAACGCCGCCGCCGCCTCGGGCCAGACGATAAGGTCGGCGCCGTGCCGGGCAGCGCTGGCGGTTTCGTCCTGGTAAACGCCGTAGCTCTCGGGCAGGAAGTTTGGATCCCACTTGAGCGATTGCGGGATATTTCCCTGCACCATCGCGACCTTGAAGCTCCCGGCGCTCGGCGCGTTCTTGAGATTGCCGATTCGCCACGCACCAAACCCGACCAGCGCGATCATTATCGCGGTCAACGCGCTCAGGCTGATGGTCTGCAAGCGATAGTCGCGGCGGCGGAAAATCACGAGATAGACCACGGCGTTGAAGAACACGATCAGCGCCGAAACTCCGTAAACGCCGGTGAATTCGGCGAATTGGATCAATTCCAGATTGCGGTAAGCCACGTAGCCGAGCAGATTCCACGGGAAGCCGATCGGGAAGTAGGTGCGAATCCATTCAAGCGCCGTCCACGCCACCGGCATCGTGAGCACGGCCGGAATTCGCGTCCGCCGCGCGACGAATTCACCCGCCCAAATCGCAGCCGCCGTGTCCAGCGCAAGGACGCCCGCCAGCAGCAGCATCGGGAAGATCGCGAGCCACATTTGCACGTCGGCGAAGTCGTGCAGCGGAATCGGAATCCAGTAGAGCGATACGACGTAGGAGGCGAAACATTGCAGGTATGCCCAGCCGAATACGCGCCGCATGCTTTCGCCTTCGATCACGTAAAAGAGCGGCACCAGGGCCACCCACGCCAGCAGTCCGTAATCGAACTTCGGAAATGCCAGTCCCAGCGCAAGACCGCTGGCCGCGGCGAGCGCCGCGCGCGTTGCATTGCTCGACGACATCGTCAGGCGGGCGGCGCAAACATCTCGGCAATCGGAATCACGCCGGCGCACGGCGGCCGGCCGTTGAAGCGGTCGAAAATCTCGTCCACATCCTTCCAGGTTTCGACCAGCGCAGCCACGAGCGCCGGCTCGAACGCGAGATCGCCGGCGGCCCGCCATTCGCGCTCGAAGCTCCAATCGACCGGCGGATGCTTGTCGAGTTCGAGCGACACCACGCGCCAACTCTCTTGCGGAGCGAGGATTTTTTCCGCCTCGCGCCATGGCAGGTAAATCACCGGGCGCGCACCCATGATGAAAGCATACCGCTTGTCGACCGCGATCCCGAATGGTTCATAACGGCGACGATTGCGCCGGTCGAGGATGGTGCGCAGTTCCGCAATCGGCACGTCGAACATGCAAACCGCCGGATGCGCGCCACGGACCATGCGGCTGCTACCGCGAATCACGCCATCCCTGAGAATCGCCACCAGGTTGTCCAGGGCAGACGCGGCAGGTGAGGCGCGCGTGAAATGCGTCAGCATCGCGACCGTGGGGATCCTGACGGGTTCGCGTTTCATCGCGAAAACTCGCGCTTTTCTTCGATCTTCGCCGCCAGCGTTCGCTCGCGCGCCAACATCCGCCGCGCGTCGGCTGCCGAGCGTTCGTGGTCGTAACCGATCAAATGCAGGAATCCGTGAATCAGAAGCTGGCGCAGTCGCGCGGCGGCGCTGACGCGGAACTCGCGCGCCTGGCGGATCGCCGTGTCGATGGAGATCACCACGTCCCCGACCGGAAGCCCGGGACGGTTCTTTACGCTGCGGGGATCCAAGGGCGCGGCGCCCGCCTGTTCAATTTGCGAGAAGGAAAGAACGTCGGTGGCCGCATCGATTCCCCGAAAGTCGCGATTGAGCCTGCGCATCGCGCGATCGGTCGTGAGCGTAAGCGACAATTCGCATTGCGCCAGCCCCACGGCGCGCATCAGCCGGTCCGCATCGGCGCGAAGCCCGGGCGCGTAGCGTCGTCCGCGCGCCGTGGCGCATCGGAACTCGACCGCCACGGGTTTCAATCCCGATGGTTACCATCAGTTTGCGGCGCCGACTCCGGTCCTTCGAGGTTGAACGATTCGTACGCCTTGATGATCGATTGCACCAGCCGATGGCGTACGACATCGCGGTCGTTAAACCTGACGAAGGCAATCCCCGGCGTGGCGCCGAGCACGATGCTTGCTTCCTTGAGGCCCGACAGCTTGCCGCTGGGCAAGT
>Ga0187810_10000449_pt1 | contig 15931 bp, 10 predicted proteins | sample NC_wetland_sal_i_9_FD_132963 | JGI IMG/M metagenome (GOLD analysis project Ga0187810, IMG submission 132963) | Wetland sediment microbial communities from Neuse River Estuary, North Carolina, USA - ASW_5 | ecosystem: Environmental > Aquatic > Freshwater > Wetlands > Sediment | place: USA: North...
AGACGGCTCGACCGACATTTCACCCTACATTACGTGGTTCATGCTCCCAGAGCCCGGCAACACCCGGACCCTTGACAAGGTTCACCGGTTCAATGACGGGTATTTCCAGACCACGGTCGCCCGGCTCTACAACTTCGACGGCTCCATGACGACCCCGGGAAATGCGGAGTATATCCGGTACACGATCCGGCAGGTGCCGGCAGCAGGTGAGGCTGCCGGTGATGTGAAGGGGTACGCACGCGTGATCTCAGGAGATGAGCCGGTCGACATTTCCACGGGAACCGGGAATCTCACGCTCATACCGGAGGGTGCAACGCTTTCTGCGTCAGGCTTTGCAGGTCTTTACTCCAGTCTCCCGTACGAACCGGTCGCTCCGGTCCCGGCCCTGGATCATTACCTGCTCGTCCATGAATCGCCGGACAATGCTACTGCTGTTGCATTTCCGGAATCAGAGACTGCCACACTTCCCGGCATAAAATCTGTCAAGATTTTTGAATATGTCAGAGGTGCCCGGATCTCCGGTGACGGGATCATCGAGATCCCCATACTTACGAACACAGGACGGACCTTTGTCTACCGGCAGGCGAGCGTTAACGGGACGTTTACCGTGCCGTATCCCACATCGGGCTCACCTTATGAGGTCCGCGCGACAGGGTCCTACCATGTCCTCGGGACGAATCGCTACGTCAACGTGACCGAGAACGATGTGATGCAGGGTAACTGGGTTTCCGGCTGAATCATCTTTTAGCCGGTCCTGTTTTTGCAATCACCGACCGGTAATAATCCTCACTCTCCGCCGCAATGCGATCCCAGTCGAACGCGGCTGCCGTAGCGATACATGCATCGCGCATTTTCTCATGGTGCGCGAGGGCTTCGCGGATCTTGTCAGCAAAATCCTCTGCAGAAAGGGACGAGAGAAACCCGTTTTTCTCCGTGATGAGCTCCCGTATCGCGTTTGCCGGGTGATCGACCGTGACCACCGGGAGCCCGCAGGCCAACGCTTCGAGCGCGGTGATCCCGAAACCCTCCCGGGTGGACGGCAGGACAAATACTTTTGACGCCTTTATCCGGGCGATCAGGTCATCGTGCTCTGCTTCGAATTCCCGGATCCGGACCCGGTCGTCAAGCCCCTTTTCCCGTATGAGACCGAGAAGCGACTCCCGCTCCGGCCCATCCCCGATGATGAGGAGCGTGAGTTCCGGGTGCTCTTTTGACAGTATCGCAAACGCCCGGACCAGCAGGTCTGCATGTTTTTCCCGGATCAGGCGCCCGGCAAAGGTGAGATCCGATCGATCAGCTGCCGGGGGAATAGCAGCGATGCGCTTTTGATCCACACCATTGGGAAGGATCGTGATCGTTTCCGGGCCACCTACGGGTATGAGCTGTGCTTTTGTGGTCTTTGAAACCGCGATCACATGGGGAGTGAACCGGGCTACACGGCGCTCGATGAACTTCCCCATCGCGCCGGCCCCCCGGCCAAGATACGTGTACCAGTAATCGCCCCAGACTTCATGCCATGTGATCACGAGCGGAGTTTTCTTAAAAAGGGAAACGACTTTTGCTGAAATGCAGGAGAAATAGGGAAACTGCTGGCAGTCGATCAGATCGAACCGGTACGTTCTCATATGCGGGATGAGCCGGAGGCTGAACATGATCGCTTCTCCCACGGTTCTCCTGCCCCTGGCATAAAGGGGACGTGCCGGGCAGACCCCGTGCAGGATCACACCCTCGCGGATGAGAATGTCATCGCCATCCCAGTATTTCATGCCAAAGATGTGGACGGTGTGCCCCTTTGCGGCAAGACGGACGGAAAGTTCCCATACGCGTTTTTCCACGCCGCCTTTCACGTACGGGTAGATAACATCGTAGACAAACGCGATCTTCATCGGTTGCTGTTCAGGCATGGCCGTTGTTCTCGTTTAAGAGCATCATACTCTGGAAGATGGCAAAGAGGAAGATCTGGATACCACTCACGATCAGGACAAGCGACGTTATCGCCGTTGAAATTTCCGAAAGAAAACCAAAACCCACCGCGACCCAGTTGATAATAATGTTGAGACCGAACAGCACCCCGGCAACGAAAAGCGCGGCGCCCAGCACAAGGAACTTTTCCAGATTGCTGTACTGCATCAGGCCGACGATGATCCCTGCCTTGTTCTCGTACCCGTGGACGACCGAATAAGTCTTCATCAGGAAGCCTGTGAGGATCACCTGCATGCCGCCCATCACGAGGATCGCACCGAGGATGAACGTATGGAGGTGAGCGGACTCGACATCACCCTGCAGGGCAAAAAATCCCATCAGCAACAGACCGACAACGAAAAACAAAAAACCCGGTATGGCAACGAACGGGAGCGGTTTCATGAGCAGCACGAAACGGATGTGGCGCCAGCCATCGGCGAAACTGTGCAGTTTTGACGGTGTTTCCCTAGAGTAATAATCGATGGGTACCTCAACGATTTTCAGGTGTTCCTTTGATGCCATCACGAGCATCTCGGAGGCAAACTCCATGCCCCCGGTTTTTAAGGGAAGCCGGTCGAGCGCCTCGCGGGTGATCGCACGAAAACCGCTGTGGGTATCGGAGAACCGGGTGTGGAAGATAAAATTGATCATCCACGTCAGGAGCGGGTTACCAATGTACCGGTGAAGCGGGGTCATCGCACCTGCATGGATGGTTCCCCTAAACCGGGAACCGATGACAAAATCGGCGCCTCCTTTGAGAGGGGCGAGGAGTTTTGGGATCTCGGCAAAATCGTATGTGTCATCGGCGTCGCCAAGGATGATGAACCGCCCTTGTGCACGGCTGAACGCTTCAAGATAGGCATTGCCATAACCGTTCTTTACCGGGTGGATTACCACGGCACCCATCGACCGGGCGATTTCTGCCGTAGAATCGGTGGATGCATCGGAGACTATGATCTCGCCTTTGATGGTATTTTCAGCAAACACTTTTGTTATTTTTGTGATGCATTCGCCAATGGTGCATTCTTCATCAAGGGCCGGCAGTATTACCGAGACCTCGCAGGGATTTTCGCTGTTTGTGTTTGCATCCATCCGTTGTCTTTAAGCCATTTTTTTATGACATATTAAATGTTGCAGATGAGAGGATGATCCGACGGAATACATTCTCATGGGAGTTTACACCTGATGGAAGAAGAAAACCTGTAATAGGCACGAACCGGACCCGGTATTTCCCTCATTTCATATTGGATCAACAACTCCCAAAAATCGGTACTGGTCAGGTAAAAACCAGAACTCCCACCATTTTTCATCATTTTCCTGTACACCTCCAATCCGGATTCTGGCCCATAGTGGCATCCCGGGGCCCGATCGGACACCAGACAATCATCAGGTTAACTAAAAAATACCCTCTCCGGAACACCGCTAAAGGGAGAATATAACGCCCCGCAATTTGCCCGGTTTGTGATCTTCGCCGCAAATCGCGGGAATAATTCCCGTGGCGGACAAAATGGTTCCCTTTTTGTGTTCACCACCAGACCCTGATGGGAAAACAAGCCCGTTTCGGCCCCGGATTGAGGGGACGAGACTGTGTGTCTGAGGGCAGGGTGGTTTTACATGCCATATGGGATGATCATTCAAGGTTCATGGAGGATAATTTAGAGAAGTACTGGATCTACACTATTCTGGGCCCGTATTGAGCCCGGATTACCCTTATCAGGATCCAAACGGAGCCAAATTTGGGCCCTTTTTAAAAATAAGCCCAAATTCGCCTTATTTTGGCAAACGGACAAATTAAAAGGTTCACATAAACGCGTTTTTCAGGCAGAACTCAGGGCCGGAAGGGTAATTGCATGATCCCAGAAAAAGAGGCTGCTGGAAGGCTTCTATGGCCCATCTAGGGCCATTATATGGGGCGCAATTTGGGCTTATTTTATCAAATAACGTGATATATGCACTCTTTTTCAGTTCCCGTGGAATCGGACGATATTACGGGCGTATTTTTGGGAGCGTCTCTTAATTAATCCCGTTTGCGATCTCTCTCCCTCCCTGCTCCGCAGGGAGTCGCTCGGGCACCTCGTCTGACCCTCGCTGGGCAAGTAGGTGTCGGGGTTTTCTTCATGAGGCAGGGCTTGCGTATGGGGCTTGTATGATACGAGAATTCTCGTAAGTCCGTACGCTGTCCGGCTTACCTTCCAATTAGAATTTGTGTATTCTCAAACATTTTCCGGCAATTTGGGCTTCGGTCCGGAAAAACCCGGGCCGTACGAACTTTTGTCCGTAACATTATTGGAGGATTTTTTTAAAAAACTCAAACTCGTTACATTTATCTCGGTTCTGCGGAGTATCGGGTGATTGTTGGTTGGTGAGGATTGATAGCTATACTATGTCCAGGTGGTAAAATTATAGATGTACTGAGGATGAGAAGCTCTGGCAGGAATTATCCTGTAAACTCCGATTTCCGGTGGTTATAATAAAATGAAACAGATAAATAATTAAATTGAAAATTTCAATAATAGAGAGATTACCACGTCACCTTCAGAAGATATTCCTGTATCACCCCACACAGGAAAAAATATCGTTGCGGTTATTGCTGCGTTCAACGAGCAGCATGCAATCGGCAGTGTTATTTTACGTACGCGCCCGTTTGTAAATCACGTCATTGTTATCGATGATGGCTCCAGCGATATGACCAGTGTCATTGCAGGGTATGCCGGCGCGGAAGTTATCAAGCTCTCAAAAAATCATGGGAAATCCTACGCAGTTATGCGAGGGTTCGACCGCGCACGCCAGCTGAACGCCGAGGTCGTGGTCATGCTGGATGGTGACGGGCAGCACGATCCGGAAGAAATCCCCAGCCTGGTTACGCCGATCCTCAAGGGTGAAGCCGATCTTGTTATTGGCTCACGATTTCTCAACGACGATAATAAAATCCCGTTGTACCGATCTATCGGCCAGAAAACCCTTGATCGTTTTACCAAGATGGCATCCTCCTGCCAGGTAACGGATTCACAGTCCGGATTCCGGGCCATCAGTGCGAAAGCGCTTGACAATTTCGATATAGAGCCTACAGGATATGGCATAGAGTCGGCAATGATATCCCACTTGTCAGATAAAGGGATAAAAATTGCAGAAGTGGCTATAAGCGTCGAGTATGATGTGCCAAACATGCACAAAAAGAATTTTTTCACCCATGGCATGACCATTCTCAGCAATCTTGTTGGGATCATCGGATACCGGCGGCCTTTGATTACGTTTGGTATTCCCGGTCTGGTGATTCTTGGATTGGGGACATTTCTTGCATTTTGGGCACTTCAGCAATATTCAACATACCATTTCTTTCCCTATTCACTGACACTGGTCAGCGGGGTTCTCCTTCAGATTGGGTTGATGCTGATTACCATTGCACTTATTCTCAATTCAATCGTCCAAATGGTTCACAGGGGTCAAAGGTAGTACATGCAAATTACAACAGTATTCCATAGCCCCCAACGGAAAGTTGGTTGTTTTTTATGATTCAGAAAGAGCGTGTTTTTTTATTCGGCATCCTTGCGATGCTGATCCTGATCTTTCTGGTAATTTTACGATTGCACTATTACAGTATTGTCTTTCCGGTATTGTCCGGGATCCTAGGAATGGTCCTTTTTATTGCAATCGACAAGTTATCTGATTCCTGCCCGAACAGAGATGGAAAAATCAAGTCGGATGAAGGCCTGCCCCGGGTATCTTCAACAATTCTTACCATCCTGTTCCTGATATTTTTCGCATTGAGCTTCCTGACCTTGTTCCAGGGAGAATATACGAAAAGTGTTGCATATTATCTGTGCATTGCACTCTGTGCAGGAATTCTCATACTTGAGATCTTCACGTACCGCACCCGGGTTCAGGGATACGGAATTTTACTAAAATCGGTATTGTTGTCCCTGAATATTGTTTTTGCCAACCACCTGGAATTTGTCAACGGTATATCACTTCCGGATCTCGGGCTGCATTATAATACATTCGTGATGTCAATTCTGGATACCGGGCATATTTCATCGAGTACCCTCGGGTATTACAATATTTTCTCTCTTCACCATATCTTTGCGTCCGAGGGCACGATAGTAACCGGCTATGATCCTCTCCCGGTATACCTGTTATTTGGAAGTTTTCTCCTCGCAATCGGAGTATTATTTGTATTTCTCATAGGAAAACGGTTTGTAAACTTTCAGTTCGGCCTTGTTGCCTCGATCCTGTTTTCCTGTCTCGATTATTACCTAATGTACGGCGAGCACCCCGAGCACCAGGCATATAGTTTTGGATTCTCGCTCATCTGTTTTACGATCATTCTCTATACATACCGGTTCCAGAAACCTGCATTTTACGTTATTTTTATATTGAGTGCCGTTGCGATGTTCCTCTCGCACCATCTCACTGCGGCACTGGTTTTCGTTACTGCGTGCTCACTGCTCATTATTGATATCTGGCAGGCTATACAAAAGAGAAAATTTTCTCTTCCGAGTGTCGTCATAGTAGTTGTGTTGTCTATCTTGTTGGTTGGCGCCATAAGTACCGTGTCCGATAATAATCCTGTCCAGTATGCAAACCATGTTTTATCAGCGTATTTCATGGACACGTATACCCTGCTCGGGAATTCCTTTGTTGCTCTCACACCGATTTCTCATATAACGGTCACTTCCGGACAAGGTACTCCCGTTCCGGTCACTTCCGTATCAGTCGCTTCTCCTTACGTCCCGCCGACTGGATTCGATAAACTTCCCTTACTCACATTATTTGAGAATACCCTTGGCTCATCCCTGCTCGTGCTGGTATCTGTCTGGGGATTCTGTTCCTGTATCAAAAATCGCTCATGGTGCGGGGACGTTTTTGTCCTCAACGGGATAATCCTGTCGATTCTCCTGGGACTGGGGATTATCTTTTCGTACGTGTTTCTCCTTCCGGACCGGTTGTACCCGACGCTCCAAATCTTCTGCCTTGTTTTTCTGGGATCATACGGGATACTCTGGCTGCACAATGCCACCCCTTCCGGGAAAAAGGTGTTTGCTGTAGGATGCATCTGCCTCCTTGTTGCAATGATGTCGTTCTTCTCGCTCGCAAGCATCATCAACGGTTTCGAGACAAGTCCTTTCGTAGGTGATAGTGTTGCATATCCGAAATTGTACACCACGAGCCAGGATGTATCGTTCGGAGCATGGAGCACATCCTTTATTCTTCCCGGGAATCAAAAAGATGTGGTTTTTGCGGTGAACGATACAGGGCTCGTAGATATTGACACCTTCACCGGCAATCACTACGCGGTATTTGATAATTCGCTCCTCAAAACCGGCTTCGTAAACAGCGGGGGAAAATTTGGGCAGGAGACCTTTACTACTATCAAAAACGGGCAACTGACATTTGAGAGTACGTATTCATCATACTATGATAACGGCCTCATCACCATGATGAATAATAACCGCTAAAAACCCGGCCTTTTTCACAGATCACCTGAAAATATTTTTCACCGCAGCTCTTCCTCCTACGGCAAAGTGGAAGAGCATGGTAAGACCCCGGTCCAGTATCGCAATCGAGAATGCAACAGACAGGGGAACCCCATACCCGGCAATAACCGCCATCAGTCCTCCCTCTACGAGCCCGAGACCTGCAATTGTTACCGGGATAATGGAAAGTGCGCTGATCAGGGGAAGTATCATGAATATATCGGGCAGGGGAAGAATATAGCCAAGACTCATGGTTATCAGGATAACACGCAGAGCGTGGGTTACCCAGGCAAGTACGGTAAGAATAATCCCCTCGGCGATCACTTTTTTCCCGTCCCTTAATTCCGAGAGAGCATCTTGGAGCTGCGTTGCGAATTTCGGGATATTGAAGAACGGGATTTTCTGCATCAACGAGAAGATCCATGAATTCCCAAGGAAGAGAAGGGTAACTCCTGCAAATACGACCAGCAGAACAACGAGGGCGAGAACGGGCAGGATAGATGCAAAACGTGATGAGTAAACGGCAATGGCAGCAATGCCGAGACCTGTCAGGACAATGATGTCAATGTACCGGTCTACAAAAACCGAGACCGTCCCTTTGTGGATGCCAATCCTGTTCTGCACAAGGATGGCCCGGGTCAGGTCCCCGATACGCGCCGGGGTAAAATCAGAATACAGGACACCCCCGGCAAATGCCTGGTACGCTTCACCAAGGGGAATGCTGCCCCCCATGTGCGTAACAATGATCCGCCAGCGGAGAGTGAGGAGAAGAAAGGCAACCGCATAGGCCATGACTGCACATGCGAGAAACACGGGATTCGCGGATCGCAGCGACTTGATTACTGAGGTCGGGGATACAAAAAAGAACAATAAGATTACGAGGATGATGCCGACACCCAGGCGGATGATGAATTTTGTTGACGGGCGAACCATTACAGTACCTGACTAAGGATTTATTATGTTTAATATGAACCGGTGAGAGAACTTATACCGGCCTTACTCCGGACGCGTTCATTCCTCCTGACGGGAAATATACCATCTTCATTTATTGCGCTGAATAGGAAAAAATTGCTGCATTCCCATTGTCATAGAGCTCATTGCAGTCCCGGTTTATTTGTGTAAGATTCTCCTGATCGAGCGGTTGTTTCTCCCCCAGCCATTGTACACCAAATTCCATGTACTCCGTGAACCGCGAGAGAATGAGCAGGTAATGCTGTTGCGCGTTTTGGGAGAGATCCTGGGGATAGCCCCCGTCCCTGACGAATGGGTATAACGACTGGATTGTGAGGGCATTCGTACTGATCATCCCGCCTGCAGCATACCCGACATATGAATCGGTTTCCATGACCCCGGTAGCATGGGAACTTCCCAGCCAGGAGATTGCGGAAATTTCTGAAGCCTGGTGCTGGATCACGAGGCTTCGTGTATCGAATAACGGGTGGCCCGGTTCAAACGCAGTTCCCCAGAATACCACCGAGGGAAACGAGGTCACCACACTAACCGCCACGAATACCGCCAGGATGAAAGGAAATATTTTTGAGAGCGGGGCAAGTTCCGCTATCCTATTCAGCCCGAATGCTGCGATAATGGCCAGGGGAATATACAGGAATTCCATGAACCGGAGGGGATCGACAAATGGCACAATGTTACTCATCGACAACGCAAGGGCCAGCCCGATTACCGCGATCCATGCAAGGACAGGGAGCCGGCCGGTTTCGAGGAAACAATAGAGGCCGATGAGCGCGAGGAGGATCATGAATATACCGTTGAAAAACATAGGCAGGGGATAACTGAGAACAAAACCCGATCTGCCAAGGACAAAATTCAGCACTACGGCACTGCCCACGACGGTCCCTGTGATAAAAACAGCGTAGATGGTATTTTTCCAGGCAAGAATCCTGGTTACAATTGATCGCAGCACTACGATTTTATCCGGAATTGCCTGAGGGATGAGGTAGAGAGCGACAAGACTCACAATAAAAAGAACGATCCCGAAATCCGAATGATAGAATGTATTCATCAGCTGGGTGAATTCGGTATATTCATAGTCGAGCCTTCCCATCCACCAAACCACCATGAAGACAACCGCAGCCACTGCGATAAGCAGCGAGAACAGGCAGGTTGTGCGAATCCTGCTCATATCACACACCAGGTAGAGGTACGTAAGGGAGACTGCAATCCAAGTGATGAGAAAGATCATTGATGACAGGTGATGCGTGAGGACGAGTCCTCCCGCCAGCAGGAGAGACAGGAACAGGTACTGTTTTTTATGTGATTGTATCGCGGTAAAGGAGACATAGAGTGCCAGGGCGAACAATCCAATCCCGATCGATTCACGTACACCTTGGGCGGTCCAGTGCAGATAGGGGGTTCCGCAGAGGAGAAGAATACCTGCAAAAAGCGCGGTTTTTGTGGATAACGAAATCTCCTTTGTAAACCGGTATACTGCATACAACCCGATGACCGACAGCGGGGGGATGATATATTTGAGCAGATCAAGAGGGTTGATCCCGGAAAAAAGGGATATTGTCGCGATGATGATATGCATGACCGGAAGTTGAGCACCATAGACAGAGGGAGACAATGAATGATATGCAATGATCGCCTGGATCATCCCGTATTCAGACCAGGGATCGCCCCACGTGAGATAATCAAACCGCAATGAAAGGATGATTGCGGTAAATAATCCGATCAGGAGGATACTAAAAAGACGGTACCGGGAGTACCCTGCAAGAAAAACTGCCAGACCGAGGAGAACGACAACAGGTACCGAGGCGATCGGGTAGGACCGTGATGTGAAAAGAAAGATTCCTGCACCGAACACAGAAACCACCTGGAGTGCAACAAGCACGAGGGATGTATCTTTCATACCCGCATCTCCGGTATACCCGTACAGGCATTCACGGGATACTCCATGACACGGGCACAGAGTCCCGATACTGGCTGCAACCGGTCAGCACGTGCACCGTGCTGATTGATCGCACGTGAGAGTCCGGCACGGGATACGAGGTCAGATCGGGGACGATCATTACAAGAGAACTTGCTGCCACTGCCTCTTTGTTGACGTGATATCTCTCTGGAGGTCGGGTGCATCCCTGAATCGATAATTGATCGGCACAGTAAATTCGAGGAGTGCCCCAAAACGGAAAATTTGTGCTGATGTTGACCGGTTCCGGGGGATTCGGTCTCTTGCGCATTCATCGTTATTACCGGATGGCAGTGATGTTTTCCAAGCCTGATTGAGTGGTCACATTGAACCCGAGATGAAGGTGACGGTAGCTCGCATTGATCCGGTCTGATCCGGTGATATCGCTGCCCGGGACCGATTCATCGAAGAGGAGGAAATCGATGGACGAGTACTGTGGGCCGGGAACAGTGAGCTCGAATGGAACGATGGAGGTCTCATTATGGTCGAGCGTGACAGTGTAGATCTTCACCGGTAGCATCTCCACTTGGACACCTGCACCGGTTGCTTCATTTACCGACTGTGGCACAAGGTAGATCTCAACCGTGTAGTTTACGGTTCGGAATTCATGATTCCCGATGCCGACATACACAGGATAGGAAATGTTCGGGTGGATGACCTGTGGATAGGAATCTGCAGTCCGGTTTTCTCCGAGGATATAAAATTCCGAGAACTTTTCTCCGGGTTTTGGCAGGGTGATCGCAAGAGCTGCAGAGACGATTACAAGCCCGATGGCAAAAACAGCTGCAAAAAACAGGATCCGATCCCGCTTCGATCCATTCCGCGAGTTCCATTCGTTCTGCACGACCCTGCGGATTTCCGGGACGGGGAGCGTGTACCGGGATTCCGGGGGAGTTCGGTTCCGGCGGATTCCCGCATAGATCACGAGTACAACAATGACGGAGGTAAGGGAGAGGATAATGGGATCCAGCCGTATTCCCCAGGGGGTGAAATTCAGGCACAGGCCGATCAGCGGGGCAATAATGATACTGGTACCGATGGACAGTACGATCCGCTCAATTGCATCGATATCGGTGGAGTCTGGAAATAATGCGGCGGTCAGCATATATCCCGGAATGAAGAGGATCAACGGAAGTGCCAGGATTAGCCGGATGAATGACTGGTTTATAACGGGTGTATAGATACTTATGATACAAAGGGCAGTCCAGATCAGAACAGTTTTCATATCCCATGGCAATCCGGATACACCTTGACGGAAAGACGGGGTATTTTTTTCCTGCTCCGGTTTTGTGGGCTCCATTATAGTGGATTATATGTAGGGGATATTTTTATAGGTTCAGTATCCGGTTCAGGGAGAGACCAATAAATCTCGTTTCTGATTTCTGTATCTTAATCCATGGTTAATCTCGGTTTCAACATGTTCTACACAAATTTCCGGGTTTATTTTCCAATTAAAACTACGTGAGACTAAAAAACGTAATTTCTTAACCCACTAATTTCTCGTAAAGTGCCACGGTTTTTCCCGCGGTATTCTGCCAGGAATATCCATCTTCAATTACTCCACGCCCATGGGTGCCCAACTGGTGTGAATATTTTTCATCTTCGACTAAAAACGTAATTTCCTCAGCTAATTTTTCTGCATTTTTCGGGGGTACAAAGATACCCGATCCCTCAATCAGCTCTTTGAGGTGGGGAAATTCGGTAATAATTACCGGGACTCCACAGGACATGGATTCGAGGATTGTTAAAGGCATGCCCTCCATCAGACTGGGCAATACGAAAACATGTGATCTGTTGTATAACTCCGGAAGTTCTGAATGTTCCAATTGTTTAATGAATTTAACATTTTGAGTTAAATGCAATGACGCAACTTTTTGTTGAATATCCTTTAAAAGAGGGCCATCACCCACAAGAACGAGATTTGTATCCGGATGATTTCGATGAACTAAAAAAAAGGCATCTACAAGATCTTCAACGCATTTGCCGGGGACGAATCTACCCACCCACAATATCTGCTTCTGCCCGTTTTCTCTTAATTTCGTATTGGGGAAGAAGAGATCAATATCAATTCCATTGGGGATTACTGAAATTTTTGTATCTTCTATGCCAAGGTTTACGAGAGTTTTTTTCTCAAGTTCCGTAAGACAGATGATATGATCAGCTATATGGAAAATTGGTTTTGAGAACATGATCATATAGAGTGAATTAAGCCACTTTGGAGCACTTGCAGATAATAATCCGTGACAGGTAATAATTAATGGCTTTTTTTTGGTTAACCGTATTACGCTGCACAATGCAGTAGAAAAAAACAGATGGGAATGAGCATGAATGATATCATAATTCCTGTATTGTTTGTATAATGCCGGGATCAACTGGAACGAGAACGAATTTCCCAATATCTTCATAAAAATGTCAAACCTGATCACTTTGCAATTATTAATAATTTCTATCCCGGGGAAACGATTGTGATTTAAGGTAAATATCGTAACGCTGTGACCGGATTTTATCTGCCATTTTGAAATTTCATGTACATGTATACCGATGCCTCCGATAATATCAGGGTACAAATCGCTGGCAACATGGAGAATTTTCATTGTAAATCATATTCTTCTGGCAAATGATATCAATATCGGATCCATCGGGGCCGGGTTCGTCATTACAGGATTCCATTTGTCTGAATTTACGGGTCGATTCCTGCGTTACATTATTGATCAATGAGATGATATGGATCAAAAATACCATTATCATAAAGCAATGAAAATTCATGTACTATCTCCAACCGAAGGAGGCCCTTGTCACTGGGCTAAAACACTTGTATCATTTTTGAACCAGAACTCGGTTAATGCACACCACATCCATACTCCACGGCCTCTTTTATTTTCGCCATTTAACAGGGATGTCGATCTTTTCCACGCAGCAGTTCCCCTATTTTTATCGTTGTTCAAAAAACCCATTGTCCTTACCGTAAAAGGGGACATTACCGTTGAAAAGAACCTATGGAAGGTACCCTATTACCTTGCGATACGAAGAGCGGATGCCATTACGACACCAAGCAGGTATCTCTTGGAAAAACTTGATTTGGACAGGGCATCCGTCATTCCAAACGCAGTGGTCCCGGATCATTATCGTGCGATTCATCACGCCAAAAAAGACCGGATAAATCTTGTAACCGTTACAAATTTTGCATTTAAAGACAAAGCTGAAGGAATTCTCGATTTAATTAACACCGTCAGGGCAATTCAAAAGGATATATCGGTTCCAATTGACTATTTTGTTGCTGGGGGTGGACCGTATTTAGAGGATATAAAAAAGAATGTCCCGGATGTTGGATTCAATGTAACATTTACCGGGTTCTTACCAGATACAAGACTCATTCTGAAGAAGGGCGACATTTTTCTCTATTACTCGGTTCACGATAATTTTCCCAACGTTCTCCTGGAGGCAATGGCATCGGGACTCCCAGTCATTACTAACAACGTGGGTGCAACACCCGAAATTATCACCTCAATGCATGATGGTTTTGTATGTGATGATACAGAATCTTTTAAGGATCATCTTATATCTTTAATTGAAAATCCACTCCTTCGGGAAAAAATTGGATTAAATGCAAGGGAGCGGGTTGAGCGTGATTTTAATTGGGAGTCCATTATTCCAAAATATATTAATCTCTATAAAAACGTCCTGACTCATTCGTAAAATAGAGATCATACCATATCTCTAACGCAAATAGTGTCCATAGTTTGAAGGGACTTTTGCTGACGGCCTTATCGAGATGAGTCACAAGATCACGGTACTTATCGGGTTTCAAAATTCGTTTTAAGAGAATTCCCTGATCAATAGTCTGAGTAACGACTTCTCCAAGCCCCTCGTCCATCCATTGCCCAACTGTGGTTCCGAATCCTTTTTTGGGGCGGGATATAATCGAATCTGGAAGTAGATCCTGCACCGCTTTTCTCAATATGTACTTCTCCTGTCCATTTCGAATTTTAAGGGAGGGGGGCAGGGAAAACCCAAAATTAATAATATCCAGATCCAGAAGTGGTGCACGCTCTTCCACAGCATGAGCCATTGTTCCCTTATCTGCTTTCATGAGAAATTTTTCAGGAAGTAAATTCTTACAATCAATTGCAAGCATTTTATTCAGATGATCATTCATGATTCTTGAATAATTTGCAGAGTCGTTCGGGATTAACTTTGGTAGTGACGTCAGCTCTTCAATTTCCCTGTCCGCCATCTGGCGTGTGGTATTGAGATGAATCCTCTCTATTGAGGTATCATTAAAAAAACTGGCATACCTGAGATATGTTACATAGCGACTTGAGTCAAACACTCCATACCTTACAGGCATTCGCACTATGAGATTTCTGAATACGGTGTTGATCAAGGGCTTTTCAATAAACGAAAGCGCCTTTAAATTCAACTGATACGTAGGATAGCCAGCAAAAACTTCATCGCCACCCTCTCCGGCAAGAACAACAGACACATATTTTTTTGCCTCTTTTGAAAGGAAATAGTTGTTAATAATGGCTGCGTCCCCGAGAGGTTCATCATACAACCCCCCGATATGTTCCAGGTTACGGAGAACCATATCTGTTGTAATAGTGAATTCGTGATGGTTCGTATCCAAATGCCCCGCCACAGTACGGGCATATTCGAGCTCTGAATGCGTTTCAAAACCTACAGAGAATGTATGGAATTCTTCATTTGCATGGGGGCGTGCGAGAGCAACGACGGCGGATGAATCGATTCCTCCGGAAAGAAACGCTCCCACCGGAACATCGGCAATCATCCGGCGTTTGATAGAGGTTTCCAGAAGGGTTCTGAGCAGTTTGCATGCGGCATCTTCATTTATATCTGTCAGATGTTCACGGATATCCCAGTAGGACGTAATTTCGATGCTGCTCCCATTTGCGACAAGCATCGTTCCGGGGAGAAGTTTGTAAATGTTGCTAAATAATGTCGATCTCCCCAGAACATACTGATATGCAAGATATGACCATAACGCTTCAAAGTTAATCTCCCGGGGGATCTCCAAAAGAAGAAGAGCTTTTATTTCAGATGCAAATGCCGTGATATTTCGATCATGATAGTAATATAATGGTTTTTTTCCGATAGGGTCCCGTACTAATATCAACCTTTTTTTAAGAGAATCGTAAAGGGAAATTGCAAACATGCCGTTCAGGTATTTGACAAAGTCCAGACCATATTCTTCATAGAGATGAAGGATCACTTCGCTATCTGAATCTGAATGAAAAATATGTCCTTTTCGTTCAAGCTCCTCACGTAACTGATGAAAATTATAAATCTCCCCATTCACCGAAAGCCATAATGTTTCATCCTCGTTTGACATCGGTTGTTTTCCCCGTTCAGAGAGATCAATAATGCTTAATCGGGTATGACCCAGTGAGATATTGGGATCGGAATACATTCCGTGTCCGTCCGGACCACGATGTTTCAATAAAGAGAGCATCTGCTTGACGAGAGTTTTGTCTTCCCTTCCGAATATTCCACAGATACCGCACATTTAAAAATTTTACCCGTTTTGGATATATTTATTAACCTACCATGA
>Ga0187810_10000450_pt1 | contig 15921 bp, 13 predicted proteins | sample NC_wetland_sal_i_9_FD_132963 | JGI IMG/M metagenome (GOLD analysis project Ga0187810, IMG submission 132963) | Wetland sediment microbial communities from Neuse River Estuary, North Carolina, USA - ASW_5 | ecosystem: Environmental > Aquatic > Freshwater > Wetlands > Sediment | place: USA: North...
CCACCGCCCGATGAGCTGTGGAGACTGGATGACAGGGTGAATGATTACTTCTTCTTTCCTTCGCCGGGAGTGAATTCCTCCTCGGTTTCGGTATTTTCGGCGGTGGCGCGGTCGAATGCGTCTTCCATCGTGCCAAGGAATTCCTCGGATTTGACGCTTTCCATGGCGCTGCGTTCCTTCTCGAACTCGGTGTCGGAGTAGTCGGCTGCCTTGATGGAAAGGCCGATGCGGCGGTCGCCTTTGTTGATCTTGATGACGCGGGCGCGGACATCCTGCCCGACCTTGAGCACGTCCTTGACCTTGGCGACGCGGTCTTCGCTGATCTGGGAGATGTGGACGAGGCCGTCGATTTCGTCAGCCAACTGGATGAAGGCTCCGAAGCTGGCGACTTTCGTGACTTTGCCTTCGACGATTTCGCCGATCTTGTAGCGGCCTTCGATTTCCTTCCAGGGGTCTTCCTGGAGTTGTTTGAGGCCGAGGCTGATGCGCTGGTTGGCCTTGTCGATGCCGAGGACCATGGCGTCCACTTCGTCGCCCTTCTTGAGGACTTCGGAGGGGTGGTTGATCTTGCGGGTCCAGGACATGTCGGAGACGTGGATCATGCCGTCGATGCCTTCCTCCAGTTCCACAAAGGCACCATAGGCGGTGAGGTTGCGGACGATACCCTTGACCGAGCGGCCCACGGGGTACTTCATGTGGATCGATTCCCAAGGATTTTGTTCGAGCTGGCGGACGCTGAGGGAGAGTTTCTGGTCTTCCTTGCTGACGCCGATGACGACCGCATCCATTTCCTGACCGATGGTGAGAACATCGGAGGGACGGGCGATGCGCTTGGTCCAGGAGAGTTCGGAAACGTGGATGAGTCCTTCGACTCCGGGCTCCAGTTCGATGAAGGCGCCGTAGGGGACGAGGCTGCTGACTTTGCCGTGCACCTTGAGGTTGATCGGGTATTTCTCGGCGATCTTTTCCCAGGGGTTTTCGAAGCGTTGTTTGTAACCGAGAGAGACGCGCTCTTTTTCCTTGTCGATGTCGAGCACCATGACTTCGACGGATTGTCCGAGTTGGACGAGTTCGTTCGGGTGGTTGATGCGGCCCCAGCTCATGTCGGTGATGTGGAGGAGTCCGTCGAGTCCGTCGAGGTCGATGAAGGCGCCGAAGTCGGTGATGTTCTTCACGGTGCCGATGACGGTTTCGCCCTTGTTGAGTTTGTTGAGGAGGGCGTTGCGCTTGACGGCGCGCTCTTCTTCGATGAGTTCGCGGCGGGAAAGGACGACGTTTTTGCGCTCTTCGTTGATCTTAACGATGCGGAAAACGAGGGTTTGATCCATGTACTCGCGGAGGTTCTTCGGGGGAACGATGTCGATTTGGGAGGCGGGGAGGAAGGCTTCGACGCCGATGGAGACCATGAGGCCGCCCTTGACGACGCTTTTGACTTTGCCTTCGACGGTGCCGCCTGCGTTGCAGATGGCGACGATTTTGTCCCAGTTTTGCTTCTGGGCCGCTTTTTGGCGAGAAAGGATGACCATGCCTTCGTCATTTTCGAGGCGTTCGAGGAGGACTTCCACTTCATTGCCGACGGAGACTTCGGCGGGGTCGTCGAATTCCTCGACGGGGACGAGTCCTTCGGATTTATAACCGACATCTATTACGACATCCCGGGAGCGGCGTTCGATGATGCGGCCTTTGACGATGCTGCCCTCGGTGAATTTTTGCATCGAGGAACCCAGGAGTTCTGCCATGTTTTTCATTGGATATTTGGATGGGGTGAGCGGGGCGGAATGACGGACGCTGATGAGGTGCGATGCCTGTGCCACCGGAATTCACCCGGTTCTCCGTCTACGAGCCCGGCGGAGGGAGGGAGTTGAGGTTTTAACTGCTTTTCTTATTTATTGTTTTGCCGCCGCCACACTTCTGTGTGGCTTTCCAAGCGGGACAAATATGATGCACGTCTGCGTGTGTGTTGCAAATGAATTATGCGAGGGTATCCCCTTGTGCCTGAAACTCTCACGACTTTTCGAGGGTGTTTTTTACTTTGCCTTAAGATATTCCTGCCAGGCTTGAGCTGTTTCTTCATTGATGAGCCATATGGCCTCGCTTTTCCTTCCGTGAAACGAGTCGTAGGGAGCAATGTCATAAGTAACAGGATCACCCAGCCAGCCAGAATAAAAACTGATGTGTTTCAACGTGCCCGAAGAAGTCGTCTGGCTGGAAGACCCCAGCCGCTGTTCAATGGCAGCCGTGAGAAAGGCGATCGCCATGGGCTTGGTGCCGCGCTCCGTATGCCCATCGCTCGGGTGCAGGGCCAGTGTCCACAAAGCTTTTTGCTTTTGGCCCTTTTGATAGTTCTCCATTGAAGATTTGACCCAATCAGGTTTGTCCGCTTTACCTACATTCACCAGCCATGGGATGCTTCCTTTGTCCGTGTTGTATCCGCCAGAGCCGTCAGGGGCTTTGATGTCCGCAATTGCAATCACCCGTCTGGGGGAAACATCCGCATAACACGCCGCCGTGTTGCCTCCAGCCGACATGCCCCAGAAAGCCAGGGGAGGCTCTTTCAGATAGGGATGTCCATTGGCTGCTGCCAACGTACTTACAGCTTTATTGATTACTGCCGCAACTTTCCCGGTTCGATCAAGTTGATAGTCCCCCTTTGGCAGTTTGACGAGACGACAACCCACGATGGCGATAGCCTCCTTTTCAGCAAGCTCCCTCCACTCTGAATCATTGACCGCATTCCGGGCATCACCATTGCGTCCCGGCAGAATCACCAATACTCCGCGCAAAGTTTTGACCTCTGGCGCCCACCATTTGAATTCAGCGCGATCCAGCGTTGGTGTGGGATTCGTACCAGCATCCCACGCCGTGTTATCCTTTTGATCTTTGTTGGCCGAGGTAGGTGTTGCAGCAGAGGAATTATTCGAAGGCACATTAGTCCCGGAGGTTGTGGTCGGGGGCGTGTCAGATTGGGCAAGACCACAAGATACAATCAGAAAGCTTCCAAGCAAAAATAGAGATATCCTTGAATATAGATTTACCATACGTCCTGAAATAGAGTTCCAAGTATAAAACGCAAGATGCGATAAACGCCATGATCAGGTGTGAAGCGTAGCTACAAGAAGAGCATATGAAGCGGATGAATACTCTAGCTGGCTTTGATGGCGATGCAGTCGTAAAAGGTGCGGTCGGGCTGGAAGGTGGCGCTGGAGTGGGTGAAAACGCGGAAGCCCTGATGCTCGACATAGCCGCGTTGGGAGAGTTCGGTGCCGAGCTGTTCCTTTGACTCGAGTGCGGTGACAAGATCGCGGTCTTGTGCGAGGACGATGGGGCGGAAGCCTGCGGCGATCAGGATTTGGAGGGGGATGATTTGTTTGGTGAAGTCAGCCGGGTGTACCGGGACTTCGGCTTCGGCGGCGGCGGTTTGGCGGGCCTCGATCTGGATCATCCGGGCTCGGGCTTCGGGAGCGGTTGATTCGAGGGCGATGGTGATGGCGTCGAGGAGGCGGTGGCGGACGTCTGAAAGGTCGTCGAGGGACTTGAGGTCTTGCAAGTCTGTCTGGGTCATGATGGCCTTGGCCAGGGAGGAAATTTCCTTCAGGTAGGCGTTTTTCTGCGTGTCGGGCACGTAGTACATGACGACGATGTGGACGGGTTGGCCATCCGGGGCTCCGTAATCGATGCCGTTGGGACTCCAGCCGACGGCGCAGAGGATGTCGCCATCTTTGTGGGAGCGCATGTGGGGGCAGCCCCAGCCCTTGCCGATGCCGGTGTTGTGGGTTTGTTCCCGGGCCAGGACGTTTTCGGTGACACCTTCTTCAGCGGTGAAATCGGGAATGGCCTCAATGATGGCGGCAAGGTATTCGAGGGCTTTGTTTTTGTCGCTGTCGGGGAGTTCGATCAGGCGACCTTCTTGGAGGGCTGTGAGGAGGCTTCTCATGTGTTACTCAATTCCGAATTTTTTGAAGAACCAGGTTTTGACATAGTGCGTCAGGATTGAATAGGCGAAGAGGAATCCGGCCATCCAGTACCAGAAGGAAAGGGGAAGTATTTCCAGTTTGAGGTAGGATCGGGTGATGGGGATGTAGGGCAGGGCGGCTCCGATGATCATGACCAGCAGGGTGGTGAAGATGAGGGCGGGGCTGGCGAGGCTCTGGAGAAAGGGGATTTTCCGTGTGCGGATGATGTGGACGATGAGGGTCTGGGTGAGGAGGGATTCGACGAACCAGCCGGTGTGGAAGAGTCGTTCGTAATAGGCTGGATCAGCGGTGCCGGGCTGGCTGAAGAGGTAGCAATTGAAGCCGTAGAGCATGAGGAAGAAGGTGGCGTAGTCAAAGATGGAACTCATGGGGCCGACGAAGATCATGAACCATTTGATGTTGGAGATGTTCCAGCGGCGGGGGGTTTCGAGGTATTCCTCATCGACGCGATCCGCCGGTATGCCGACCTGCGAGGCGTCGTAGAGGAGGTTGTTGACGAGCACTTGGACGGGGAGCATGGGGAGGAAGGGGAGAAAGAAGCTGCCGCCGACGACGCTGAACATGTTGCCGAAGTTGGAGCTGGCTCCCATGCGGATGTATTTGATGATGTTGCCGAAGACTTTGCGTCCTTCGATGATGCCGTCTTCCAGGACGAGAAGGCTTTTTTCGAGGAGGATGATGTCTGCCGATTCCTTGGCGACATCAACGGCGGTGTCGACCGAGATGCCAACATCGGCGACGCGCATGGAGGGGGCGTCGTTGATGCCGTCTCCCATGTAGCCGATGACGTGGCCGCGTTTCTGGAGGGCGAGGATGATGCTTTCTTTCTGGGAGGGGGAAAGGCGGGCGAAGATGTTGTGTTTTTCAGCCAGTTCGCCGAGTTGGGTTTCACTGAGGTTGAGGAGTTGATCTCCGGTGATGACTTCTTCCGCCGGAAGGCCGACATCCTTGCAAATTTTGCGGGTGACGAGGGCGTTGTCTCCCGTGAGGATTTTTGTGGCAACGCCAGCTTTGGCGAGGGTGGCGATGGCTTTGGCGGAGGAATCCTTTGGAGGGTCGAGGAAGGCGATGTAGCCGAGGAGGATGAGTTCCGCTTCGTCGGCAACGGAGAAGACTTGCTTGTCGCGCGGGAATTCCCGGTAGGCGATGGCGAGGACGCGGTAGCCGTCGCGACTGAGTTCTTCATACTCTTCCAGGAGATCGTTTTTGATGAGGTCGATCATGAGGTGGATTTCATCATCGACTTGGTAGTGGGTGCATCTCTTGTAGATGTCTTCGACGGCGCCTTTGCAGATGAGGACGTGGTCGCCTTCGTAATCGACGACAACGGACATGCGTTTGCGTTGGAAGTCGAAGGGGATTTCATCGACTTTCCGGCAGTTGCGTTCGACGTCGAGGTCGGAGTGGGAGAGGATCGAACGATCGAGCAGGTTCCGCAGGCCGGTCTGGTAGTAGCTGTTCATGTAGGCGTAGCGAAGGACATCGTCGTTGTCGCGGTTGGTGACGTCGACGTGCTTTTCCAGGATGACGCGGTCCTGGGTGAGGGTGCCGGTTTTGTCCGTGCAGAGGATGTCGATGGCTCCGAAGTTCTGGATGGAGTTGAGACGTTTGACGATGACTTGCTTCTTTGACATGGCCATGGCGCCCTTGGAAAGGTTGACCGTGACGATCATCGGGAGCATTTCCGGGGTGAGGCCGACGGCGACGGAGAGGCCGAAGAGGAGGGCGTCGACAAAGTTTTTTTCCTTGATCCAGATGATGAGGAAGACGATGGAGACCATGACGATCATGAAACGGATCATGAGCCAGGTGAAGGCGGCGATGCCCCGGTCAAAGCTGGTTTCAACCCGCTGGCCGGAAAGTTTTTGCGAGATGGAGCCGAAATGGGTGCGCACGCCGGTGTTGACGACTATGCCGCGCGCGGTACCGCTCAGGACATTGCTGCCCTGGAAGCAGGCGTTGGGAAGTTCGATGATGCCCCGTCCGGTGGTGCTGGCGGGTGCTGCATTCTTTTCCACGGGCATTGATTCCCCGGTGAGGGAGGATTGACTGACGAAGAAGTCCTTTGTGGTGATGAGGCGCAGGTCGGCGGGGACAATGGCTCCGGCGTGGAGCAGGACGATGTCTCCGGGAACGATCTCGGCCATGGGGACTTCCACTTCCTTTCCACTACGGAGGACGAGGCAGTTGGTTTGCACCATGGCTTGCAATTGTTCCACGGCCTTGCTGGAGCGGTGTTCCTGGATATAGCCGAGGATGACGCTCAGGAAGATCATGCCGCCGACGACGGTCGCCGAGGGGTAATCATCCATCATGGCGGAGACGACGCAGATGACCAGAAGTTGGATGACAAGGGGGTTCTGGCAACGGGTGATGATTTCCATCACAAAGCCCATTTTGTGACGTTGGCCCAGGTCGTTGGCGCCGAATTTTGCGCGGGATTCTTCGACGGCAGAACCTGTCAGCCCCTGCTCACTGGTGCTCAGTCTCTGAAGAGCCTGATCGACAGGGAGGGAACAGACTTCCACCAGTTTTTTTTCGTGCTCGGAAATGGTGGATTGAGCGGCTTTTGCCTCTTTAAGAAAAACGGAAGGATGAATTTTTCCCAAGACGGTGCGAAACATGGCTGGATAATGTGATAGAACATGAATGTTAGGCAATCATGTTTTAGATGTTTTTTTTACAATTAACGGATAGTTTTTGAGGATGAATGCGCGGGTGCTGTTGGAAGGAACGAAATGTCGATTTAGCAGCTCGACCTTTCCCGGTGATTGGCAAAGGATGAGCGCACGATTTTCAAGTATATAATAAAATGAGAGGTGAGAAGACGTTATGACGGCACCTACGATTGTTGTGACTGGCGCAACCGGTTTTATCGGCGGGCATGTTGCTGCAGAACTGGTGGGGAGAGGTTGCCGGGTTATTTGTCTCCGCCGACCCGGTTCAGCGTTGGGCTGGCTGAGAGGAGTGGAGTGGACAACGTACGATGAATGGACTTGTGCGGAGGAACCATGTCAGGCCGTTGTGCATGCGGCGGCAGTGCGGCATCGCCACGGTGTGGCTCCAGAGACCTACGTTCGTGAAAATATGCGTTTGGGCGATCTGATGCTTTCTGCCTCGAAGGGTCGGGTTCAAAGATTTGTGGAGGTCTCGTCGATATCTGTTTTCGGCTGGCCGAAAAGGCTCCCGATTGATGATAAGAATCCTTTCGCTCCGGTAGGGCCTTATGGTCGCAGCAAGGTGCTTTGCGAGGAGGCCGTGCGGCGCTCCGGGTTGCCCTATGTGATTGTTCGGCCATCCATCACCTATGGTCCGCATGATACGAACGGGATGATCGACAAACTTTTCCGCCTTCTCCGAGTGGGGAAATTCCGCGTGGTTGGAAATGGCGAAGGCCGTGTGCAACTGGTCTACGTGAGCGATCTGGCGCATGGCATTGCCGAGGCTGCGCTGAAACCAGGCATTGAGGGGAAGGAGTACACCTGCACCTATAAAGATCCCATCACCATGCAGGAGTTAGCCGAGATGGCGGCGCAAACCATTGGCCGGAAACTTCCACGACCAAACGCGCCTCTCTGGGCGGCAAAACTGGGAGCCGTGGTCTTTGAGACGGCGGAAAAGCTGGGCATCATCCGGGGTGAGCCGCTGGTGACGTTTGAGAAGATTGCAATGGTGACGACGGATCGCTCCTACTGCATCGACCGCATGAGGGAAGTCCTTGGCTGGGAACCTCTTGTGGGATACCGAGAAGGGCTTCGCCTGACAGCCCAGGCAAGCGGACTATTGCAGATGCCGAAGCAACCGTGAATTGCCAAACTGCCGACGGTTGCCTAGCTTCCCCTCATGCAAGCTCTCCCCTATGGCGAACGTTCCCTGAAGGATTTTGGATTTGGCACGGCTTATGAACGTGTCGCAGTTTACCAAAAAGTGGATTTTCTCCTCCAAAGCTGGCCGGAGGTCAAGACGGGCGTGGAAGGATTCTACGACGGCTTTTCCGGCATTCCCGGAATGCATTTGCTGCCACTGGCCCGACGCGGTGGGAAGGTAAGCGTGGCTTGTCCTTCGTCTCGTCACGCGGAGGTGGTAAAGGAGATTTACGCGGTGGCGGGTTTGTCGGATTTTCTGGAAACGGCCATCGGGAATACGGCGGATGCTTTTCCGGGAAAGAAGTTTGATGTGGTACTCCTGTTCGCACCGTTTCCTTATTTGGAGGATTGGCAGGGGTTTGCCCGCCAGTCACTGAGTCCGGTCGATCGCTACGCCATTGTTTCCACGGGCAACAGTCTTTCCTACGGGGCCGTTTTCCGCCGCGGTATAAAGATGCTGGATGGAGGAAGCGACTGGGATCGTTTCTTCGATCATCCTTCGACCAAGGGACAGGAGATGGAGCGACTACTTTCAGAATGGGGTCATATCGTTAGTCGAGATTACTGGGATTGCCCTTGGTGGCCGGATCTTTCAGACGGGGCGGGAGATTCAGTCGCCTCGTGGATCGTTTCCCGAGTTTTTCGCATGAAAGAGGTGGCTGCCCGCATGTGCGAAAAAAAAAGACAGACGCCTGCCACCTCCCTCGTCTATGGGGCGGAGAACTTCCCGTATCCCAAAGACTTTTGCGGGACGGCGGAGTTAAGGGATTTGATGGCGCGACATCCAGGTTTTGACCATCAATTCCCCGGTTTTGTAAAAACCTTCTTTGGCCATCATCGGCTGTTTATTGTAAAGAAGAAGTAGCGCCAAATCTGAAAAATCATTTTACAAAAGAAAAGAATTTCCATTTCATATTCATCTTTGATACGTCACCGTTTTCAGATTGGTATAACGCGAATGACGCCGTTTTCCGTGCAAACGGCGGTGAGGGGATGATCGTGGGCTTGAGTGGGAACTTCTTCCACCTCCTGACAGGCAAACATCAGTCCCATGACCGGGCAGTGATGTTTTGAAGTGCCAAGAAGTCGATCATAATAACCGCCACCGCGTCCCAGACGGTGACATTGGCGATCGAAGGCGATTCCGGGGGCGATGACGAGATCAATCTGCCCGAGTTCAATGACCGGGCAATGGTCAGGGTCGGGTTCCAGGAATCCCATTTTCCCAAGAGTGAGGCAGGAATTTTCACTAACCGCATGGAGGACGAGCTGGCCGGGTGTCCATGTGGAACGAGGGAGGACAACGGTGCCTTTGCGTTTCCGAAGTTCGTCAAAAAGCAGCTGAGTTTGCGGTTCGCTTGGAAGGGAGGAAAACATGAGAACGGTACGGGCATTCCGCCACTCGGGAGTGGTCATAAGATGGGTGGCGGCCATTTGGGATTTTTTCAGAAAATCTTCCGGGCCGAGCTCTTTCAACCGTTCGCGTATGACTTTTCGTGCCGTATGTTTCCGGTCAGTATTCATGGACGCATTCTGAAATAGTGGGATGAAAGGAATGTTTCCATCAAAATCCTTCTCATCGGGTAGAGACAGGCTCTAAGATCACCATCTGGAAGGACATCATGAAAACACCCCGTTGGACAGAGCGAAACTTCATCACGGAAGTATTGCTCCCCTCTCTTTTTTCACCCCGGAGAGGTACCCGTCCCGTTGAGCCGCCGGTTTTTCCCAAGTTGCGGGATCATCAGATTTGCATTACGTGGATCGGTCATGCGTCCTTCCTGATTCAATATGACGGGGTGAATATCCTGATCGACCCGAACTGGGCGAACTGGCTGTTGGTTGTGAAGAGATTGCGGCATGCGGGTGTGGCCAGCGATCACTTGCCGAATATCGATCTTGTCCTCATCACCCACGCTCATCTCGATCACCTGAACCGTAGAAGCCTGCGCAAGATCGCCGCCCGGCAGCCGATCATTGTTCCGCACGGGGTGGGGAATCTCGTTCATGATCTCGGCTTCCAGCAGGTCCACGAAATGCATTGGTGGGACGAACTCGTTTTCCCCCAGGTGAAAGTCGTCTTCACCCCCGCCAAACACTGGGGAGCCCGGATGATAACGGATCGTTACCGTGGGTATGGAGGCTATGTCATGAAATTTGCCAGGCGCTCCGTGTACCACTGTGGGGATTCTGCTTATTTCAACGGGTTTAAGCAGATCGGAGAAAAGTTAGCTCCGGAGATTGCTCTCATGCCCATCGGTGCCTACCAACCCCCCTCATTCCGGGACAACCACATCTCACCCGAGCAGGCTCTGGATGCGTTTGAAGATTTAAAAAGCCGGACTTTCGTCCCCATGCACTGGGGTACCTACCGTTTGAGCTACGAGGCGATGTATGAACCTCCCCAGCGCCTCATGAAACATGCCGCCACCCGGGGATTGCTTTCCAAAATTAAATTTCTCACCGAAGGAATGCCCCAAGTTTTTTAAAATCACCTCTCGGGATACCAAAAGCCTGGCACCTTGCTTTCTCATTTGTTTCATTTACCGTTAACCACTGATTGAAATGGAATGAAATCGTTTTTAAGCAAATCGGTTCCGCAGATTGCCATTCGTATTTTGGTCGTTCTTCAATATGTATTCCCAATTGTTCTTTTGATTGGGGCTTCATTTGTTGCCGGGAGAAGTTTCGAAATGCTGGAAGAATCCTTTCTGTGGGTCGATCATTCCCGGAGGGTGGAGGATGATTTGCAGGATCTTTACTCGTTGCTCGTGGATGCGGAGACCGGGCAGCGCGGTTATCTTTTGACGGATAAGGAAGTCTATCTCGATTCTTATTATGCGGCGGAAAAAAAACTTCCAGAAGCCTTGGACCGTTTGCAGGATATTGCGGATGACCTGCCCGAGAAAAAACAGGAAGTCGATGCATATCGGAAGGTTATTGACAAGCGTTTGAAATTGATCCGGGAGTCCATTGCCCTTGCGAAAGAAGGCAGAAAGGAGGAGTCAATTGCCCAGATCAAAACGGATATGGGATACGGATTTATGAAAACTATCCGGGAGAAAAACTCCGACTTGATTCAGGCGGTCGAAACTCATTTGCAGAATGACCAACAGAACTTGGTGTCCTCGACGCATTATTTCATAATGGTGCTATGGGCCATTGTGGGCGTTTTAGGGCTGCTCACGCTGGCTTTTTCCTATGCCATTTATCGTTTGAGGAAAATGAGGGATTTTGTCACCGTGTGCGCCTGGTCCCATACCATTCAATATGAAGGTGAATGGCTCTCCTTTGAGGAGTACCTCCACCGTCGTTTTGATGTCACCATCAGCCATGGAATAGCCCCCCATCAGGCAAAGAAAATTCTCAGTCGGAATTTCGTAAAACGAGTAATATCTGAAGGTGAATGACTCTGGTTTCGATTCGGATTTGATGTAAATGTGCCCTACGGAGCCAGTACGGACAATGCCTGCGGGTGGCAGGTGAACTCGACGGGGATGGAGCCGATGACTTCGCCATCCACTTCGATGGGAAGTGGCTCATCTGCGTTGACCTTTATTTTTTTCGTCTGAAAATAATGGACATCGTTGAAGCCTGTGTGCCTGCCGCTGGTGATGCCTTCCATATATCGGAGAAGATCGAGAAAACCCTGTTTTTGGAACACGCAGACATCCAGGAATCCGTCGCCGAGTTCTCCGTTTGGGAATAGCGTGAACGGCCCCCCATAGTAGCGGCCATTTCCGACCAGGACAAAAGCTCCTTCCAGAGTGCCCAGTTTTTCCTCCTCCACCCGGATGCGGGGAGACGGACGGTTCATGGAATGAACCAGGGTGAGAAGATAACTGAGCGGGCCGAGCATTTTTTTCGACTCCCAGGAAGTCTCTTTCACGATTTGCGCGTCCAACCCCACACCTGCGAGCTGGATAAACCAGTGCTCATTCGCCCGGGCGAGGTCGATGACCCGGGTTTTCCCCCGGCGAATGACTTCAACCGAATCTTCGACCCGGTGGGGGATTCCCAGATCAGTCGCAAAAACATTGGCTGTCCCGACGGGGATGACGCCGAGCGTTAACCGCTGCCCCACCATGCCGTTGACGACTTCGTTCATGGTGCCATCTCCCCCACACGCCACAATTGTAGCGAAACCGTCTTGCGAAGCGGTGGCAGCCAGCAGGCGGGCCTCACCCGGAGTATGGGTGAAACGGATGGTTGCTTCGGGGAGAAGGCGGGAGATGAGAGCACTCGTGTTTTTCGCTCGCTCTCCGTTTGCGGCAGGGTTTAAAATGACAAGAATATTTTTTGACATCTTACGTTTAATAAATGAAAAAACTGCTGATACTTTTGGCGGCAATCATCTTACTGCTGTTGCTTCTTGCTGCGGGTGGGGTCGTCTGGTTACAGATGTATGTCCAGAGTCCGCAATTTGTCGAACGAATCAAGCGGGGAGCATCCGAGCGACTTGGCACGCAATTTAAGTTCGATTCGCTTGCATTTAACGTTCTTTCCGGTTTTGACGTGAAAGGGGTAAAAATCGAAGACCCACCGCCGAATAACTCGCAAAACTTTTTAGTCATTGAGGAACTTCGCCTTCGTTACTCCCCCTACAGTTTGATTCGAGGAAAGATGCTCGTCAATGACCTTGATCTGAGAAAGCCGGATATCACCGTCCGCTTGTTCTCCGACGGCAGTTCCAACATCCCCCTGCAGTCGAAAAAAACTCCCCAGACTGTCACCGATGGGACGACTCAGGCCAAGCTCCCGATTGATTTTACGGTCCGGCACTTTCAACTTTCCCGAGGACGTTTCGAGCTTATCAATGCCGATACCACCTCCCTCTTTCTCATGCAGGATGCCTCCGCTGTCAGCAACTATGAGACCACTGGCGGTGGTTCCGAAGCCAAAGGAGACATCCGGGTGCAATCGATCCTTCTCGGTTCAAAATTCCTCCTGACGGACTGTACATCGACTCTGACCCTTGCCGACAACAAGCTCGACCTCCCGAACGTGGTGGGGAAATCCTATCAAGGCACTGTTTCAGGGGAGATGGCGGCGACCTTCGGCCCGGGCGAGCCTTCCTTCAAACTCAACCTCCGATTGATGAATGCGGATGTGGGTGATTTGCTGACCGAGTTTGGTTCTGATGAAAAATGGATTCAAGGGAAACTGACCGTTACCACCCAGCTGGAGGGCAGCCAGATTCAGCCACGCAACCTGACTGGTTCCGGGGACTTTGAAATCCCGCAACCCAATTTTCAGGACTTCCAACTCTTTCGTGATATTTCCCTCGTTCTGGGATTGCCCGACTTGGGGAAGACGCAGTTCAAGCACCTCAAGGGAAATTTCAAAATTGAAAATCAAAGGATCAATTTTCTATCCATTGAAGCCGTTTCCGATGTGGTTCAGTTCACGGCCTCCGGGACTTATGCCTTTGATGGTGGGATCAACTTTGATGTGGGTCTTGCAATTGCGGAATCTGCCGCTGCCGGAGTGCCCTCGGAGATACGGGATCACCTGATCAAAAGAGACGATGGTTTTTACAGTCTTACATTCAACGTTTCGGGGACGGCTTCCGCCCTGAAGACGAATTTGGCCGAAAAGTTTGCCCAGCAGTCCGTTCAGTCGAGTCTGGAAAAATTGGAAGAAAAAGCCCAAAAGCATCTCCCGGAAGGGGTGCGGGACAAGGCCGTGAATATTTTACAAAACATTCTGGGTGGAAAGAAAGATGAGACTCCGGAAAAGGTGACTCCTGCCATTCCCGTCACACCTCCAGCATTGACGAATGCCGTATCGACCAACGCTATACCGGCAAATACCGTTTCGACGAATGTCGTCCCGGCCCATCCGTGAAAGGTGGAAGAGTCAGAGTTGTGGCCGGTTCCGCCGGAGGGTTGTGGATCAGGCTTCCTCGTGGCTTCCATTCCCGCCCCACTCAGGACAAGGTGAAACAGGCGGTCTTTTCCATGTTGGGTGACGTCGTGGTTCAGGCTCGTGTCCTGGATCTTTTTTCCGGTTCGGGATCGCTTGGCATTGAAGCGTTGAGTCGCGGAGCCTCATCCTGCACCTTTGTGGAAGCAGAGAAGTCCTACATCCCGACCATTCGAGAGAATCTTGCCCACTGTCACCTTACAGGTGAAGTGATTCCCCAGAAAGCGGAGGCGTTTTTGCGTGGTGGGCTGAAGGTCGTAGACCTCGTCCTCCTTGATCCTCCCTATGATTTGATCTCGGGGGATATCGCTCGGTCATCCCTGGCAGAGGCGCTGGTACAGGCGTTGCCTGGCGGCTGTTGGGTGGTATGGGAAGCCGGGGTGAAAAGTTCGTGGAGTGAAAAGCCGGGGTTGGAATGCACGCGGCAGGCCGTCTACGGCGATACCCGCATTCTGTTCCTGAAGCGTGTTTAGACCAGTGCCTCGACGGTGGCGCGAGCCATTCCCAATTCTGCTACAAGAGGGATGTAGGGTGCGCGACGGGTAGGCCGTTCGCGGAGCCACGACCAGATCGAGATTTGATTCAGGTCGGTGATGTCCTTGAGAGTGTTGGAAGCCGCCGTGATGTTTTCATTGCATCCCGTGGCCAGAGTATTTGCCACACAAAGGCAGGCGGCCTCAAAGGCTCCTTCCCCTTCAGTGGCTGCTTCTGGGTGGTGGTGAAAAAGCACGGCCTGGATGGTGGCAGGTTCCAAACCCCACCGTGCGCAGTGATACGCGCCGATCTCCGCGTGGGTAATTCCGAAAATCTCCTTCTCGGTTTTGTAAAGTTCCCATCCACGGGAGGTTGCTTTTTCCAGGGCGATTCCGAATTCCATCGGGAAGAGAGTCTGCAAGGTCAACTTCCCAACATCGTGGAGAAGTCCCGACAGATAGTGGAAAGGGGCGGGTGGTTCATAAATATCGGTGATGCGATCGCAAAGGCGGGCGGTGAGCAGGCTGTGCGTCCAAAAGCGTTTCCAGTCCACCTTGATGGGCATCTTGGCAAAGTTGGTGATAAATCCCTCCGCCATGGCCACCCGCTTGACCTCGGCAAAACCGATGCGCAGGAGGGCGTCGTGCAGGGAGTGAATCGAGGTCGAACCACGGTAACTGGGTGTGTTTGCCACCTTGAGGTAGCGGGCGGTCATGCCAATCTCCTTTTCGATGACCTTGGCCAGTTGTTCGAGTCCGGCGTCCTGCCGGATCAGGTGCTGGAGTTGCTGGACGGAGGAAGGAAAGGAAGGGAGATCAGTCTCTTTTTTCAACCCTTCTTCCACGAGGGAAAGGAAGCGGGAGGAGGGATCAAAGTTTGGTTCAACAAAATGAACCCAGGATTCTTCGTGTGAGAATGCCACCCCATCTTCGGTGACGTTGCCATTGGATCCCATTCCGGGTTACTGTAACCTGAATCTGGAATGTCGCAAGGGAAGGCGGTGATTGTTTGCACGAATATGTTTGTTATTTCAGGAGGAAGGGGATGGCTGTTGCTGGGTGACGCAGTGGATCGCTCCCAAACCGCCGACAAGGGGAGTGCATTCGATGCTGATCATTTCCCGCTTGGGGAAGCAATCCTTTAAAATGGCAATTGCTTCCCGATCACTCGGGCAGGAATAGACCGGGACGAGGACGACACCGTTGGCAATGTAGAAATTCGCATAACTGGCGGGGCTGCAGCCAAACGGGCCTTCCACCCGGTGAGGCATCTGGATGGGGACGACGGTGAGTTTTTCTCCCTTTTCATTCCGCATCCCCCGGAGAGCTGTCAGGTTGGTTTGAAGCGGGGTGTGATTTGGGTCGGAGGAGTCTTTTTCGACGACGGTGACGACGACCGAAGACTCGACGAACCGGGCAATGTCATCGACGTGGCCGTCTGTGTCATCTCCCTCAATGCCGTCGTCCAGCCACAAGACCTGTGAGACGCCGAGAAATTTTTGGAGGTTTTGCTCGATCTGTTCCTGGGTGAGTTCCGGATTCCGGTTTTTATTTAAGAGGCATTGGCGGGTGGTCAGGACGGTGCCCGTGCCATTGACGTCAATCGAGCCTCCCTCCAGCACCAAGGTGTGCCGGATGACGGGCAAACCGAGGGTCGCTGCCGCCCGGGTGGGGATGGCGTCA
>Ga0187810_10000451_pt1 | contig 15909 bp, 21 predicted proteins | sample NC_wetland_sal_i_9_FD_132963 | JGI IMG/M metagenome (GOLD analysis project Ga0187810, IMG submission 132963) | Wetland sediment microbial communities from Neuse River Estuary, North Carolina, USA - ASW_5 | ecosystem: Environmental > Aquatic > Freshwater > Wetlands > Sediment | place: USA: North...
AAGCCATGACGGGCCGGTCGACGCGCTCACCACCGCGCTCCGCAAGGCGCTGGTGCCGGCGTTCCCCGAGCTCGAGCCGATCCGCCTCACCGACTACAAAGTGCGGATATTGACGCCGCAGGACGCGACCAAGGCGGTGACGCGGGTGATGATCGAAAGCGCCGAGAACGGCCAGAGTTGGTCCACTATTGGCGTCTCGTCCGACATCATCAACGCCTCCTACAACGCGCTGCACGACAGCCTCACCTACAAGCTCTGGCGCAGCGGCCGGCGCGCGTGAGCCTGCATGATGGCAATGCGTGCTTCGATGACGCTCAGTATGAGGAAGAATTGCGTGTGGCATAAAGAAAAGATACTCACCCTGAGCGCAGTCGAAGGGCGCAACGCCCTCGATCCAGTGCTCTCCTAGCCATGGCCGGAACCGACCGGCGCCGCGCCAAGCTTTCCGGCGGGCCCGCCATCATCCTGGTCGAGCCGCAGCTGGGCGAGAACATCGGCACGGCGGCGCGCGCCATGTTCAATTGCGGGCTGACCGATCTGCGGCTGGTGAAGCCGCGTGACGGCTGGCCCAACAAGAAGGCGGTGGCATCGGCGAGCGGCGCCGATACGGTGCTCGACAAGGCCAGGCTTTACGGCAGCGTGGAAGAGGCGGTGGCGAATTTCCGCCACGTCTACGCCACCACCGCGCGCGACCGCTACATGGTGAAGCGCATCCTCAAGCCGCGCTTCGCCGTCGCCGAGATCAGGGGGTTCCTGGCGGCAGGCGAGCCCAGCGCGGTGTTGTTCGGGCCGGAGCGCACCGGTCTCTTGAACGAGCATATCGCGCTGAGCGAGGCGGTGATCTCGGTGCCCTTGAACCCGGCATTTTCCTCGCTCAACCTCGCCCAGTCGGTGCTGATCCTGGGCTATGAATGGTTCAACGCCGGGAACGAGACGCCCGACGATCTCCTCGCCACCGGCCATTCCAAGCCCGCCACCAAGCAGCAGCTGATCCGCTTCTTCGAGCATCTGGAAGAGGAGCTCGACAACAACGGCTTCATGCGCAACGCCGAAAAGCGGCCCTCGATGGTGCGCAATCTGCGGAATCTCTTCCAGCGCGCGCAATGCACCGAGCAGGAGCTGCGCACGCTGCACGGCGTGGTCACGGCCTTCGCCGGCCCGAGGAAGCGCAAGAAGAAGGATTAGAGGCGCGGCTCAGGCCTCGATGTATTCGGCGATAATTGCATGCACGCCCTGCGCGCTTCGACAGGCTCAGCGTGAGGAGATAGTGTGGATGGCATTAAGAAAGTTTCCTCACCCTGAGCCTCGTCCTGAGCCTGTCGAAGGACGAAGGGCGCTTGGTACCGATCCCGGCTATCGACTGGACGGCGCAGGCACCGGCAAGCCGTCGGCCTTCAGCCCCTCGATGTGGAAGCGGATGGCGGACTGGATTTCCTTTTGCACGTCCTTCACCGTCGGCGCGGCGGCGACGCAACCCGGCAAATCGGGGACATAGGCCGAATAATTGCCCGCCGCCTTCTCGATCACCACCGCGTAGCGCATCACCGATTCTCCTGCCGCAATTATCCTTTCATGCCAAGGCCCTGGCCGCAATCGCGCCGCCCTTAGCGTTTGACAATCCCCCGGTCCCCGTTATAGTCCCGGCCATTCCCAAGAACGTGGGTGCGAACCCCGTCTTCCAGCGGAAGCAAACCGCCCGGGAGGCCTATTGGGACAAGCAACAACAATCCTAACGGAAGCACAAAGGAACGATGAGCAAACGCGAAGGGTCCAAGTACAAGATCAACCGGCGCCTCAGGGCCAATCTCTGGGGCCGGGCCAAGAGCCCGCTCAACCGCCGGGATTACGGCCCCGGCCAGCACGGCCAGCGGCGCAAGAAGCCCTCCGATTTCGGCACGCAGCTGATGGCCAAGCAGAAGCTCAAGGGCTATTACGCCAATCTGGGCGAGCGCCAGTTCCGCCGCCTCTACGAGGAGGCGCGGCGGCGCAAGGGCGACACCGGCGAGAACCTGGTCGAATTGCTGGAGCGCCGGCTCGACAGCGCCATCTACCGCATGAAATTCGTGCCGACGCCCTTCGCCGCGCGGCAATTCGTCAACCACGGCCACGTGCTGGTCAACGGCAAGCGCGTCAACATCCCGTCCTACATCCTGAAGGACGGCGACACGGTGGAGTTGAAGGAAAAGGCCAAGACGCTGGCGATCGTGCTCGAAGCCGCCAAATCGGCCGAGCGCGACGTGCCCGACTATCTCTCGGTCGATGCCGACGCCTTCAAGGGCAAGTTCGTGCGCGGGCCCAAGCTCGCCGACGTGCCCTATCCGGTGTCGATGGAACCCAATCTGGTGGTCGAGTTCTACTCGCGCTGACCGCCGGCCGCGCCCGGCCGCCGCTCCTTCGCGCGGCGGAAGGCGAGGGGGTTGCCTGGGTCAGGACCATTCATTAGGCTTCCGGGCAAAGACGGGCAAAAACGGAAAACCGGGAGGACGGCGATGCGCGTGATCTTGGCGGCGGTACTCGCATTCGTTCTGCTGTGGGCCGCGCCCGCGCGGGCGGAGGATTTCTACGACATCCATGTCGTCGCCTCGCTCACCGGCGGCGGCGCCTTCCTCGGCATGGAGGAGCACGACGCGCTCCTTCTGGTCGAGAAAACCGTCAACAAGACCGGCGGCATCCACGGCAAGAAGCTGCGCTTCGTCTTCCACGACGACCAGTCCAGCCCGCAAGTGGCGGTGCAATTGCTCAACGACGTAGTGGCGCTCCATCCCACGGTGTTCATGGGCTCGTCGCTGGTGGCGACCTGCAACGCCATGTTTCCGCTGGTCCAGGACAAGGGCCCGGTGATGTACTGCTTCTCGGCCGGCATCCATCCGCCCGCCGGCAGCTATGTCTTCGTCGCCGGGGTTTCGACCCACGACCAGGCGATCGGGCTGGTGCGCTATTTCCGCCTCAGGGGCTGGACCAAGCTCGGCATCATCACCTCGACCGACGCCACCGGCCAGGACGCCGACAAGGGCTTCGACGAACTGCTCGCGTTGCCCGAGAACAAGGGCGTGAGCGTGGCGGCGCACGAGCATTTCAACACCAACGACGTCAGCATCTCGGCGCAGATCGAGAACGTCAAGGCGGCCAATCCCCAGGTCTTCATCGGCTGGAGCACGGGCGCGCCCTCGGCCTCCATTTTCCGCGGCGCGGTGCAGGGCGGGTTGACGGTCCCGATGGGCACCACCGGCGGCAACATGACCTACGCGCAGATGCACCGCTTCGCCGATTTTCTGCCCAAGGAATTCTATCTGCCGACGGCGGAATGGCCGGTGAACGGCGATCCGCGCGTCAAGCTCGCCCCCACGGTGGCGGCGAAGCAGCGCGAACTCTACGCCGCCTACAAGGAGGCCGGGTCGAAGCCCGACGAAGGCTCGCTTTTGGGCTGGGACCCGGCGATCATCGTCGTCGACGCGTTGCGGAAGCTCCCGGCCGGCGCCAGCGCCGCGCAATTGCACGACTATATGATTCACCTCAAGGGCGTGGCCGGGGCCAACGGCATCTACGACTACGACGCCACGCCGCAGCGTGGCTTGTCGCTCGGCGACGTGGTGGTGACGCGCTGGAACCCGGCCGCCGACAAATGGGACGTGGTGACCCAGCCCGGCGCGGCGACGCCGATCGGCAAGTAGGGACGATGCGCCAGCGCGTTATGGAATTTTGAAAGGTAAGCGATGAAAAAGAAATCCAAGAAATCGAGCCAGACGATCCGCGCCGCCAAGCGCAAAGGCAGGCTCAAGGCCAAGCGGCGCCGGCAACGCGCGCGGGCGGGCCATTAAATAAATTCGAGCGACTCGGTCCGGAATTGGCCGCTTGCACGGCGCGGGCATCAGCCATGCGCAACCCGCGGTTGGCAGGACAGCACCCCTCAACTATTTGATCGTTACACCGCTCACTGTAAGGGTTTGTCATGGCCGCGAAGCTGCCGACGATTTTTCTGTCCCACGGCTCGCCGATGCTGGCGCTCGATTCCGGCGCGCCCGGCAGGTTCTGGCAGCGTCTCGGGCGCGAATTGCCGCTTCCCGATGCGGTGCTGGCGGTGTCGGCGCATTGGGCCACCGAGGAGCCGGCGGTGAGTTCGACCGTGGCCAACGCCACCATCCACGATTTCTACGGCTTTCCCGCGCCGCTTTATCAGATCGCCTACCCCGCGCCGGGCGCGCCCGATCTCGCCAAGCGCGTGACCGGTCTGCTCCAGGAAGCGAGGATTCCCGTAGGATTCGATCCCGCGCGCGGCCTCGATCACGGCGCCTGGGTTCCGATCAGGAACATGTATCCGCTCGCCAACATGAAGGTGGCCCAGCTTTCGGTGCAGCCGCACAAGGATGCCGCCTGGCACGTGGCGCTGGGCCGCGCGCTCGCGCCCCTGGCGGCTGAGAACGTGCTGGTGCTGGCTTCGGGGGGCGCGGTGCACAATCTGCGCGAGATGGACCGGGAAGGCGGGCCGATTCCCGCCTGGGCCGAGAATTTCGATCGCTGGCTCGCGGACGTGCTCGCTAAGGGAGATGAGTCCGCCTTCATCGACTGGGTCCACAAGGCGCCCGAGCCCTTCCGCGCCCATCCGACGCCCGAGCATTTCCTGCCGATTTACGTCGCCTATGGCGCGGCCGGCGAAAAGCCCAAATCCCAACAGCTGTTCCAGGGCTTCACCCTGGGCAGCATGAGCATGGCGGCTTATCGCTTCGCCGCCTGAGGTTGTTCGCGCGATCGGCGCGCCTCATAGGCCTTGAGATGCGTATAGGCCAGGCGCAGCAGCGAATGTTCCGGCAGGCTCCGCTCGCCGCGGCGGATGAGATCGCCGAGAATGTGATCGCCTTCGATCCGCGCGCCGCGCTCGATATCGCGCAGCATCGAGGCGGCGAAGGACGAGCCCGCCGCCGTCAGCGTGCCTCTGGTGCGTTCGAGAAATTCGGGCCGGGGCGCGAAACCCGCGCCGGAAGCGGCCGCGCCGCATTCCTCCAGCAGCCGGAGCGCCAGATTCGCGCCGCCCGCGGCCGCGATGTCGCCGACCGTGGCGCGCATCAAACAGGTGATGCCCGCCAGGCTGGCGAGCATGACCCATTTCTCCCACATCTCGAGCAGGATGACGGCGCTGACGCGCGCCTCGGTCTTGGCGCCTTGGAATTCCCGCGCGATCGCGTCGATGCGCGGCGAGCGCGATGCCGTACGCTCGCCGAAGGTCAGCAGATGCAGATCGTTCAGATGCAGGACGCGGCCCTGCTCGTCGAGCGTCGCCGCGATCACGCATTCGCCGCCGAGCACGCGATCCTTGCCGAAGCGCTGGTCGAGCACGTCCAGATGCCGCATGCCGTTCAACAACGGCAGGATCGCGGTCTTGGGCCCGATTGCGGGCGCGAAGGAATCGATCGCGGCCTCGAGGTCGTAGGCCTTGAGGCTCAACAGGATCAGGTCGAAATTCCGGCGCAACTCGGCGGTCTGGACGGTGGGCGGCTTGGGCAGATTTACATCACCAAGGCTGCTTTTGATGACCAGGCCGGTTTCGGCGAGCTGCGCCGCGCGCTTCGGCCGGACGAAGAAGGTCACGTCGCGCCCGGCCTCGAGCAGCCGACCGCCGAAATAGCCGCCGATGGCTCCGGCGCCGACCACCAGGATTTTCATGGCCTTCCCCCTTTGCGTCGGTTCATATCATAACGGCCGCGTCCGTGTCTTGGGCGCCCGGACGGGAGTGGACATGAAGGAACGGTATTTCGAGGATCTGGCCGCCGGGCAGCGTTTCGCTTCCGGGCGGATGAGGGTCGACGCATCGGCGATCAAGCGCTTCGCCCGCGAATTCGACCCGCAGGCCTTCCATCTCGACGAGACGGCCGCCGCCAAGACCTTCTTCAAGGGCCTGGCGGCGAGCGGCTGGCACACCGCCGCGCTCACCATGCGGATTCTGGTCGACAGCGAATTCAAGCCGGCGGGCGGCATTCTCGGCGCCGGCGTCGAGCAGTTGAACTGGCCGCGCCCGGTGCGGCCGGGCGACGAGCTGCGGGTCCAAAGCGAAGTAATCGAGAAGCGCCCGTCGAAATCCCGTCCCGATCAGGGCGTGGTCAAGGTGCGGGTGACGACGCTCAACCAGAACGGCGAGCCTGTCCAGGTCTTCATCGCCAATCTGATCGTGCCGCGAAGAACGGCGTGAACCGCGTCCGGTCTCAGACCCCGCCCGCTCGGGTACCGGCTAGATCAATGGCTGCAGTCCTGCTTCGTGTACTTCCAGGTGATGTCTTTCAGGGTGGTGCCCCCGCATAATGTAATTTGCCCGGGAACGATCGTCCCCTTCACTTGGATTCCGAGCTTGCCCAAATCCGGTTTTGGATTCGCGGCGTTAATGTTGTAGGTGGCACCTTTTTTATTCGTGACCATGGTGCATCCTCCCTCCGTACTGAGCTTGGGGCAGCCATTTACGATCACCGTCTTCGGAGCCGGAGCCGGAGTTGGAGCCGGGGCAGCGTTCTGCGCCCACGCAGCTTGGGCGAGCAAGGCCAGCATCGCGCAGCCAAGCGGATATGCGTATTTCATGATTCCCCCCTTAGGTTGCATTAGCACGCGTGGGTAGTATCACCTTGCGGTGCACGACAATCAATGGTTGTGCAGACTGATCGATTTGCCGGGAAGCCGCGCGGTCTTTAGAGCGTTCACCGCGCTTAGCCCTTTGTGGCGACGCCCTTGTCGGCGAGGACTTTCTTCAGCTCGCCCGATTCGAACATTTCGCTGACGATGTCGCAACCGCCGACGAACTCGCCCTTGACGTAGAGCTGGGGGATGGTCGGCCAGTTCGAGAAATCCTTGATGCCCTGGCGGATATCCGGATCGGCCAGCACGTCGATCCCTTTGAATTTCACCCCGAGAGTCGTGAGGATCTGCACCACGCGCGCGGAGAAGCCGCATTGCGGGAAGACCGGCGTGCCCTTCATGTAGAGCAGCACGGGATTGTCGGAAATCTCCCGCTTGATGCGGTCGGCGGCGGTGGTCGTGGTCATGGGTAACCTCTTGTCCAAAAATGCTACTTTATTCCTCGGGAACGCCGGTCTGCAAGGCGAGGGCGTGAAGCTCGTTGCCCATGCGGGTTCCCAGCGCGCGGTAAACCATCTGGTGCTGCTGCACCCGGCTCTTGCCCTTGAAGGCGGCGGAGATCACTTGCGCCGACCAGTGGTCGTTGTCGTCGGCCAGCGCGGCAATGGTGATTCGCGCGTCGGGCAAGCCCGCCTTGATCAGCTTCTCGATGGTGGCCTCGTCGAGCGCCATGGTTTCTCCGCAAAAGCCTTAGACCGCCGCCGCCATGTAGGCGGGCAGCCAGGCCTCGTTGATGCGCCGCAATTCCGCAACCGATATGGCATTGCCGCCCGGGAGTGTCAACGCGTCGCCGCCGGTTTTACCCACAATGAAAGCAGGGACATCGGCCGCGGCAGATGCTTCGAGCACTGCGTCCAGCGTTGAAGTGGCGAGCAGATATCGCGCCTGGTCCTCGCCGAAGAGAAAGGCGTGGGCGGGGAGGGATGCCGGCAGCGCCAGCGTGGCGCCGATGCCGCCCGCCATCGCCATCTCGGCCAGCGCCACCAGGAATCCGCCATCGGAAAGATCGTGGCAGGCCGACACCTTGCCGCCGAGGATTTGCGCGCGCACGAAATCGCCGTTGCGCTTTTCGGCGGCGAGATCGACCGGCGGCGGCGCGCCTTGCTCGCGGCCGAGAACCTCGCGCAGATACAACGACTGGCCCAGATGTCCCTTGGTCGCGCCGATCAGGACGATGGTTTCGCCCGCGCGCTTGAAGGCGAGGCTCACGCTTTTGGCCGCATCGTCGATCAGCCCGACGCCGCCGATGGCGGGGGTGGGCAGAATCCCGCTGCCGTTGGTTTCGTTGTAAAGCGACACATTGCCCGAAACCACCGGGTAATCGAGCGCGAGACAGGCATCGCGCATGCCCTCGATGGCCAAGGCGAACTGCCCCATGATCTCGGGGCGTTCGGGATTGCCGAAATTCATGTTGTCGGTGATGGCCAAGGGCAGCGCGCCGACGGCGGTGAGATTCCGCCAGCTTTCCGCCACCGCCTGCGCGCCGCCGCGTTTCGGGTCGGCGGCGACATAACGCGGCGTGCAATCGGTCGCCAGCGCCAGCGCCTTCTTGCGCCCCGGAATCCGTACCACCGCCGCGTCGCCTCCCGGGCGTTGCACCGTCTGCCCCATCACCAGATGATCGTATTGCTCCCAGATCCAGCGCTTGGATGATAAGTCCGGACAGCCGATCAGTTTCTTCAGCGCCGCGATCGGCTCGACCGATTTCACGTCCTTGGATGCCAATTCGGGCAACGCGGGCGATGGGGTCCAGGGGCGCTCATACAAGGGCGCTTCTGTCACCAGCGGCCCCACCGGCATGTCGGCGGCGAGTTTGCCGTCCTTCTTCAAGACCAGCCTTCCGGTGTCGGTGACGCGGCCGATGATGGCGAAATCCAGTTCCCATTTCTCGAAAATCTTGCGCGCCAGCGCCTCGCGCTCGGGCTTCAAGATCATGAGCATGCGCTCCTGGCTTTCCGACAGCATGATCTCGTAGGCGGTCATGTTCCGCTCGCGCACCGGCACGCGGTCGAGATCGAGCTCGATGCCGAGCCCGCCCTTGCCCGCCATCTCGACCGAGGAGGAGGTCAAGCCCGCCGCGCCCATGTCCTGGATGGCGACGATGGCGTCGGATTCCATCAGCTCCAAACACGCTTCTATCAGAAGTTTCTCGGTAAATGGGTCCCCTACTTGGACAGTAGGCCGCTTGCTCTCGCTGTCTTCGCTGAATTCCGCCGAGGCCATGGTGGCGCCATGAATCCCGTCGCGGCCGGTCTTGGCGCCGACATAGATCACCGGATTGCCCGGCCCCGCCGCGGCCGAATAGAAGATGCGGTCGGCGCGGGCCAGCCCCACCGTCATGGCGTTGACCAGGATGTTGCCGTTGTAGCTCGGGTGGAAATTGCATTCGCCGCCCACGGTCGGCACGCCGACGCAATTGCCGTAGCCGCCGATGCCGCGCACCACGCCATCGACCAGATGCCGGGTCTTGGGATGGTCGGGGCTGCCGAAACGCAGCGCGTTCAAATTGGCGATCGGCCGCGCGCCCATGGTGAACACGTCGCGCAATATGCCGCCGACGCCGGTGGCCGCGCCCTGATAAGGCTCGATGAAGGAGGGGTGGTTGTGGCTTTCCATCTTGAAGATGGCGGCCTCGCCGTCGCCGATGTCGATCACGCCGGCATTCTCGCCCGGGCCGCAGATGACGCGCTTGCCCGTGGTGGGAAGCTTCTTCAGCCAGATTTTGGAGGATTTGTAGGAGCAATGCTCGCTCCACATCACCGAGAAAATGCCGAGCTCGGTGAAATTGGGCGAACGATTCATGATCTTGCAGGCGCGGGCGAATTCCTCGCCGTTTAGCCCAAACTGAAGCGCGGTTTCGGCCGAGACTTCCGCGCTCAAGAGAGCGCCTCCACCAGCCCCTTGAAGAAGCCCTGGCCGTCGGTCGAGCCCAGCAGCGGGTCGGTGGCGTCCTCGGGATGCGGCATCAGCCCGAGCACGTTCTTTTTCGAGTTGAACACGCCGGCGATATTGCGCGCCGAGCCGTTGGCGTTGCCCGCCTCGGAAAGCTTGCCCGCTTCGGTGCAATAGCGGAAGGCGACGCGGCCTTCGCCCTCGATGCGGTCAAGCGTGTCCTGGTCCGCGAAATAATTGCCGTCGTGATGCGCCACCGGCACGCGGATCACCTGGCCGGCATTGTAGCCGCGGGTGAACACGCTCTGGCTGGTCTCGACCTTGAGGAACACGTCCTTGCAGTGGAATTTGAGCGTCTGGTTGACCAGCAGCGCGCCCGGCAACAATCCCGCCTCGGTGACGATCTGGAAGCCGTTGCAGATGCCGAGCACGGCCACGCCCTTGCCGGCCCGCGCCTTCACCTCGCGCATGATCGGCGAATGCGCCGCCATGGCGCCGCAGCGCAGGTAATCGCCGTAGGAAAACCCGCCGGGAATGACGATCAGGTCGGCTTTGGGGAAATCGCTGTCGCGGTGCCAGACCTTGAGCGGCTTCCTGCCGGAGGCGCGCCAGAGCGCGTCATACACGTCCTGCTCGCGATTCGAGCCGGGGAAGACGATGATGGCGGCTTGCATGGACGGGGCGGCCTCGCGGGGATACACCCTTCAAATAGCCCGCGGGACCTTCGCGTTCAAGGCCTGCGGTAAACCTCGCGGCGGTGGGCAATTTGGACGACGAGGACGACGAGAATGTCGTTCTTCAATTCATAGAGCACGCGGTAATCACCGACGCGCAATCGATAGCCGCCGCCCTTCAAGGCCTTCACGTTGGGCGCGCGATAGGGATCGAGGGCAAGCCGTTGCACGGCGCGCAACACGCGCTCCCGCATTGTCGTTTCGAGCGCATGGAATTCGCGTCTCGCAGCAACGGAGAAGGAAACGCTATAGGCCATCGCCTATAGCTTGATCCCGTATTTCTTGGCGAGGTTCTCAAGCGAAGTGCCGCGCCGTCCCGAGCGCTCCCATTCGGCCACACGCTTGCGGATGAGGGCGGAATCGAGTTCATCCTCGAAGGCTTCCATCGCCTCGATGTCGGCGAGCGGCACGATCGCCGCCAGCGGCTTGCCCCGGCGCGACAGCACGACGCGCTCGCCGCCATAGGCGGCGCGGTTCAGCGCATCGGCGAAATTATCGCGCGCGGCGGCGGTGGAAAGACTCTTGCGTTTGGGCGCGGCCATGGTCGGTGAAACTCCAATTGTACGTTTCGTACAATATAGCGGATCGGCCGGCGCTTGACCAGCATTATGTCCCATTCAACGGCAGGCGCCGGCAGAACGAACTCTACCCGATCGTCCGCAACACCGTCTTCAACGGCGATTGAGCGGGCGGTCTAGCGCGCTTTCATTTCGCGCGCGATCGGCGAGCGCGGCCGATCATTCTTCCAACCCGCGGCTTTAATCAATTGCAGCACACGGCCGATTTCGGATGCGGCGGGTGTGGTTGTTATAGAGGCGGATAATGTATCGAGTATCTCGGATAGCGTTAGAATCCGAAGGGGGTTTCCACCGATAGCTTCTCGAAACTCGTTATCATTTTCCCATATCGACCGATCATTCGGTTTCCTCAAGAAAGTAACGACTAACAAATACGTGAATTCACTAGAGCCAGTTACCTCTTTTATTTTTTCTCGAAAGGCCGTTGACCACTTAGGTATCATTAATTCACGAAACGATTTCCAAGCCTCACGACCCGAAATTTTTCCTTGAGCCTTTCGAAGTTGTTTGAGGTTATAGGCAAGGTCAAACCCTTCTTGCCACGCCTTGCAGTTAGCAACCAAGACCCGTTTAGGACCATGATGGTGTGGGTGAATTCCAATCACGTCGATATCGCTGGGCACAGAATCCTTTTTTGATCGTATTTTTCAGTCTTTTTTTTGTCAGGACGAAATTTTATATTATGCCGAGTGAAATAGCCCTCATGCATCAAGTAGTCATCGGTCAGTTGTTCCAGCACATCTTCTTTCACGGCGTTGCTCGCGCTGACCACACGTGAAGTATGGATGCCATTGTAAAGCGCCTCAGCCCTTAATCTCGATGCGGTAGCTTTCGATCAGCGTGTTGGCCAAGAGCTTCTGGCACATCGCCTCGAGCGCGGTCTTGGCCTTGGCGGCGTCGGTTTCGGCGAGTTCCAGATCGATCACCTTGCCCTGGCGCACCTCGCCCACGCCCTTGAACCCGAGCGAGGCGAGCGCGTGGCTGATCGCCTTGCCCTGCGGGTCGAGCACGCCTTCCTTGGGCATGACGTAAACGCGGGCTTTCATCGGCCGGAAGCGTTCACTGCACCGCCTGCGGGCCCTTGGGGTCGCCGGGCGCGCCCTCGGTCAGCAGGCCCAAGCGCCGCGCCACCTCTTGATAGGCTTCTTCCACCTTGCCGAGATCGCGGCGGAAACGGTCCTTGTCGAGCTTCTCGTTGGTCTTCAAATCCCACAGCCGGCAATTATCCGGACTGATCTCGTCGGCCAGCACGATGCGCATCTCGTCGTCGTTGAAGAGCCGGCCGAATTCGAGCTTGAAGTCGATCAGCCTGATGCCGATGCCGAGGAACAGGCCGGTGAGGAAATCGTTGACCCGGAGCGACATCTGCATGATCTCGTCGATGTCCTGGGTGGTGGCCCAGCCGAAGGCGGTGATGTGCTCTTCCGACACCATCGGGTCGCCGAGCTCGTCCTTCTTGTAATAGAACTCGACGATGGAACGCGGCAGCGCCTGGCCTTCGGGAATGCCGAAGCGCTTGGCCAGCGAGCCCGCCACGACGTTCCGGATCACGACTTCAACGGGGATGATCTGCACCTGGCGGATCAGCTGCTCGCGCATGTTGAGGCGGCGGACGAAATGGGTGGGGATGCCAATCTCGGCCAGCCGCATCATCAGATATTCGCTGATGCGGTTGTTGAGCACGCCCTTGCCGGTGATCGTGCCCTTTTTCAGGTTGTTGAAGGCGGTGGCGTCGTCCTTGAAGTACTGGACAAGGGTTCCGGGCTCGGGGCCTTCGAACAGCACCTTGGCCTTGCCTTCGTAGATCTGCTTGCGTCTGGTCATGGCCGGTGCCTAAAGATTTGCCGCTCCGCGGCGGGGTCTATGAGTTCCTTATATAGCAACGGCAGGGGGCGGTCACAACGCCGCTTGCCCGATTCGTTCACAGCAAAATGTCGCGCCAGGGGGCGGGCTTGGGCTGCCAGGCGGCGAAGCGGAAGGTGGGCTTCAAGCCCAGCCCGGGGGCGGGAAGCGCAATCAGCGCGCTCGACACCGTGGCGAAGCCGCTTTCGAGCTTGAAGCGCATGGCGCTGAGCGGGTCGCCCTTGGGATCGGCGGCGTCGTCGGCCAGCAGATTTTCCCATGCCATCCACCGCCCATGCGCCGGATCGGGCAGGGGAGCCTCTAGAAAACGCGGGCGATAGCGTTTGAGCCGCGTCGTGTCGTCGTCGAGATCGCCGGCCGCGATCATGGACAGACCGGGTTTCAAGGCCAGGCGCCTCACCGGGGCCGCGCCTTCCGGGTCGGCGTGGGAGAGCCAGAAGGCGTCGCGGTTGTCGGCGACGATCATGTTGAACGTCCGGTAGGCCTTGGGGTCGAGCGCCGAGAGCGCCTTTGCCGCCTCGGCCGCGTCGGCATGGTCGAGCGCCTCCAGCACCAGCTCGCCGCGCGAGAGCGCCCCCGGCGCGGGGCCGAGCGAGCCGAAGCGGTTCAATATCCCCGCCGCCACGCCGAAATCGTTCAGCCCGAGCCAAGTGCCGCCGGCGAGCTCGTCCTTGCCCGCCGTCACCTCGGGCCGGTCGGGCCAGTGGCGCGCGGGGGGTTGCCAGGGGCGGGCGATCATCTCGTCGCGGTTGGCGGCGATCAGCACCGGGAAATCGGCCCCCGGCCGGCGCCATATCACGAAGGTGCACATGACGGTAGGCGATGATGGACCGGCGCGCTACGATTGGCTAGAAGCGGAATGGGGAATGGGGGCAGGGAGCGCGGCATGACCACCTTCGACGAGCGTGAAAAGGCGAGCGAAAAGAAGTTCCAGACCGAGCAGGAGCTGGCCTTCAAGACCAAGGCGCGGCGCAACCATATCCTGGGATTATGGGCGGCGGAACAGCTGGGCTTGAAGGGCAACGCCGCCGAGGCCTATGCGCGCGAGATCGTCACCGGCGCGCTCGCCAAGCACGGCGACGAGGGCGTGGTGAACAAGATATCGAGCGATTTCGAAAAGAAGGGCGTGAAGCACGACCGCGTGCGCATCAATCTCGAGCTCGAACGCTGCGCCGCCGCGGCCCGCAAGCAACTCGGCGTGCCAAAATAGGGCATAAGCACTTTCGTCACGGTCGGGCTTGTCCCGGCCATCCACGTTGTTGCCGAGGCAAGTCGTGGATGCGCGGGGTCTTTCTTCGCTTCGCAAGACGCCATCGCCCTCGATCTGGGCGACGGCTTTGCTACGCGTTACGCCTTCCCGAACACGCGCTTGAAGACGGTGTCGACGTGCTTCAGGTGATAGGCGTCGTCGAAATGCTTGGCGAGTTCGGCGGGCTTGATGTGCTTCGCGACCTCGGGGTCCTGCTTTAGCAGATCGGCGAAGCCGCCCTTGCCGTGCCAGGCGTTCATGGCGTTGCGCTGCACCGCCTGATACGCGTCCTCGCGGCTCATGCCCGATTGGGTCAGCGCCAGCAGCACGCGCTGGGAATTGACCAACCCGCCCAGGCTTTCGAGATTCTTCTTCATCCGTTCGGGATAGACCACCAGTCTGTCGACCACTTCGGCCGCGCGCGCCAGGGCGAAATCGAGCGCGATGGTGGCGTCGGGCGCGATCACCCGTTCGACCGCCGAGTGGGAGATATCGCGCTCGTGCCACAGCGCCACGTTTTCGAGCGCGGGCGTCACCGCCGAGCGGATCAGCCGCGCCAGGCCGGTGAGGTTCTCGGCCAGCACCGGGTTGCGCTTGTGCGGCATGGCGGAGGAGCCCTTTTGCCCGGGCGCGAAATATTCCTCGGCCTCGCCCACTTCGGTGCGCTGCAAATGGCGGATTTCGAGCGCCAGGTTCTCGACCGAACTGGCAACGACCCCAAGCGTGGCGAAGAACATGGCGTGGCGGTCGCGCGGCACGATCTGGGTCGAAACCGGCTCAGGTCTAAGGCCCATCTGCTTGGCGACGTGTTCTTCCACCTTGGGCGAGACATTGGCGAAGGTGCCGACCGCGCCCGAGATCTTGCAGGTGGAGACCTCGTCGCGCGCGCGTTCCATCCGTTCCCTGGCGCGGGCGAATTGCGCGTAATGCCCGGCCAGCTTCAGGCCGAAGGTGGTCGGCTCGGCATGGATGCCGTGGCTGCGGCCGGCGCAGATGGTGCGCTTGTATTCGAAGGCGCGGCGCTTCAACGCCTTCAACACCGCGTCGAGATCGGCGATCAGGATGTCCGAGGCCTGTTTGAGCTGGACCGCCAGGCAGGTGTCGAGCACGTCGGAGGAGGTCATGCCCTGGTGGACGAAACGCGCCTCGGGCCCGACATGCTCGGCGAGATTGGTGAGGAAGGCGACGACGTCGTGCTTGGTCTGGCGCTCGATCGCGTCGATGCGCGCGATCTCGTATTTGCCCTTGGCGCGCAACGCCTTTGCCGCGCTTTTGGGCACGGTGCCCTCGCGCGCCATGGCGTCGAGCGCGCTCGCTTCGATCTCGAACCAGATGCGGAATCGGTTCTCGGGCGCCCAGATGGCGCTCATTTCCGGCCGGCTATAGCGTGGAATCATCGGCTTCTCCCCCGACGGAATAGCCCAGCCCTTCCCTAGACGCAACTAGAAGGGCGCCCCGCCGCGGAGCGACAAAACATCAGAGCCGGCGCGTTTGGCACGGGTTATGCACGGCTTGGGATGTGGGGTACTAGCGCGTATTTACGGGGGTTTTAGCATGACCAAGAGCATCAACACCGCCTCGGCCCTGGTGCTGGGCCTGGGGCTCGTCCTGACCGGTTTCATCGGCTACGAATCGCGGCAATCGCCGCCGATCAGCCAGGCGCAGTTCGAACAGCAGGTCGAGGAAGGCTTCGGCAGCTTCAGCCAGCTGCCCGCCCATTGGGCGGCGCTGCATAAACACTAATCAGACTTTGCTTCGCACGACGCCTCGGGCCTGAAGGATCGGCCCTCGGCTTTGCTACGCGGAGGTTTCTCTTGGCTTCGCACGTCAGGTGCTACGCGCTCTCTTGGCTTCGCACGACGCCTCGGGCCTGAAGGTTCGGCCCTCGGCTGTGCTACGCTAGAGCAACCCCAAACTCTTGAAGCTCGCATGCTTGCCGCGGCCGATGATGACGTGGTCGTGCACCGACAATCCCACC
>Ga0187810_10000452_pt1 | contig 15905 bp, 10 predicted proteins | sample NC_wetland_sal_i_9_FD_132963 | JGI IMG/M metagenome (GOLD analysis project Ga0187810, IMG submission 132963) | Wetland sediment microbial communities from Neuse River Estuary, North Carolina, USA - ASW_5 | ecosystem: Environmental > Aquatic > Freshwater > Wetlands > Sediment | place: USA: North...
GAACCGGTATTACCTCGGTAAAGGACACCAGGTTCATTTCGGCCGATACCCTGAACCCCCAAAAGGCCCGCATCCTGTTGATGCTCGCTCTCACACAAACGCAGAACAGGGACCGGATAGCAGAAATATTCCGGAACTATTGACACGTCAACAAAAAAGAGGATTCTGTCAACTGCGAGAGTTATGCTACCAGATAGATTCATCGAAGATCTATATCTTATCCTCCCGCAGACGACAGAATCTTTTGATCAGTTGAAAACGCAAAGAACCATGAATTATAGAAAGATCCTCTGATGAGATCCGGTGAATGAAAGAGTTCTGGGGAACTCAAAACTTCTTTAATTGCAAAATAAAGAGCAATTAATGGATTTTCCGTCCAATCCAAAACCATGTTTTTCTCGGAGACCGTTTCTGTTTTTATATTTTAGTCGAGGTTTTTGTCCGCTTTAATCCGTTCATGCTCGTTTATAAACGATGCCTCCCTTCATGACAAAGCTGATCTTTTCCATAACCGTGATATCCTCGAATGGATTTCCGGAAACTGCGACGATATCCGCACATTTGCCTGGCGCAAGCGTTCCGATGTCATCCATCATGAGAAGTTCTGCTGCCACGCTTGTTGCAGCACGGAGTGCACGGACCGGTGAAATACCAGTTGCCACCATCTCGCCAAACTCCGTTGCCCCGTTCATGGTAAATGGGGAAACTCCGAGATCGGTCCCGAACGCGATCTTGACATTGCTTTTTGCGAGATGATGGGCAGTTTCGATAAGGGCGTCTTTGTATTTCCTGATCTTCCTCCGCATAGTTGGCGCCCCGCCCATTTTATCCCAATATGCGTCGCTGTCAGCAAAGCGGGCTGACCGGAGTCCCCCGGCGTACAGGGTTGGAACAAGATAGACCCCCCTCTTCTCGATAACCGCCAAGGTCTCCTTTGATGCCAGGGACCCGTGTTCAACCGAGCGAATACCGGCATGTACCGCCATCCGGATGGCATCGTCTCCATGGAGATGCGCAGCGACCGGCCGGTGAAGATGAGATGCAGTGGCTACAAGCATGTCCATTTCCTCCCGGGTATAGGTCACATCAGCCGGATCATCAGACGGGGATGCAAACCCCCCCGATGCAGCGCATTTAATCCAGTCAGCCCCCCACTTGATCTCATTCCGGACAACGGCCCGTATCTCATCCGGTCCATCAGCAAGGCAGTTTTCCTGAACATTACATTCCGGGGAGAGAAGTGCGGTAACGTCCATGTGGCCGCCACGGCAGGAGATCATGTGGCCGGATGTTATCAAACGGGGTCCCGGAATAAGTCCCTGGGCAAGTGCAGCCTTCAGAGCCCGGGTTGTGAACCCGTGAAGGTCCATGTCCCCCATGTCACGGACGGTTGTGAACCCGTTCATTAAGAGGATCCGGAGTGCCTGAGCCCCGAGGAGAGCCTTGTATGAACCTGAATGGTTCCAGATGCATGGGGATAATTCGAGCCTGAACGTCAGGTGGACATGGCAGTCGATGAGGCCGGGCATTACTATCTGATCCTTGAGATCGATTACTTCAGCATCGGCAGGTGCATTCACACTCTTGTCCATTGCAGTGATAATACCGTCTTCGATAAGGATCTCCCGGGAGCCAAGCGGTTTTTCGGCCATTCCGTCCCAGACATTTTCTGCACGGATGACAGTAATTTTTGTCGGAATGCCAGGTTGGTTCATGATATCCAGATCTCTGTAAGATAATTCTTTGATAATGATAACGGGATTTTGGAGTTCATCGTGGCCTCTCAATTGGATTACTGGTTACTAGGGTGAGGAATTTTCTCGGTGATGGTGATTTATTGCCATTTGTTGAAAAATCCTCTCGAATATTCATTTTTAAGCGGTTTGATCCGAATGGACAGTTAAAATATCCGGGAACGCCTCAGATCATTCTTTTTAAAGAAAGGGGGATAATCCTGGCGTTGAGTGAAATTTCTTTTGTTGTTATCGTATCGATTATTCGTATAGGTCCGTCGCATATGGCCGAAACCGGCAGGCATACACAAAGACAGAGACCGACAATAAGGATGCTGCAAATAGTTATGCTCTTCATGATACCAGTTCTCATGAGGGTTCCTGCACTCCATGCAAAGTCATAGCCAACGCAGTCCCCTCACCCGGGAACTGTTCGGGTGTTTTTAAGGAGTTTTGGAGTGCGCGACCGCAGCAGGTTTTTTAATATTTTCCCATCGGACAATGGGTTAAAAAAACCGGGGAGTTATTCCCAGTCCCAGGAGAGATTTTTTTACTCATCAATAAGAGAGCCGTGACTCCGGCCAGATGGCATTCCATCCGGACCCGAGGACACTTCCATCGTCGACTGCATCGACAACTACAACGTAAGTCCGTTCGTTATCATTGTCCCACGAGAAGTATCCTTTCAGTTTGATGACCCATGCAAGATTCTCGACGTTCTGAGACCTGGTAACGACTGCGAGGTAACCCTCAGAAGAACTGAGGGTGAAATAGCTGCTCTGCCCCAGGTAGCTTTCAGCAGTCTCGGTTGCTTCAGAGAGGGAGATGGTGTTCTTGAGTCCTACGGTTACCAGGCGGTCTACCCCCCAGTAGTCAACGATTGCTCCCGTAACCGGGTTGACCCGGACATGGACAAGGCTCGGGAGGAGGACGTGGTTTTTCTCCTCGCGGAGGACAAAATCATAGGCTTTGGTAGTGTAGCGTTCGTAATTCTGCGAGCTCTGGTTGTATCTGTAGTCATAACCATCGTATACGCGATCGACGACGAGTTTCCAGGTTTTTCCGGAGAAGCCGTCGTATTTCTGGCCCGCATATTCCGTTGCCTTGGCATAAGCTGCATCACGAGTGAGCGTCAGGTTGTCCGAGTCTGGAGCATTTGCCCCGAAGTGTACGAATTCAACAACCCCACTGTTCTGGTTCACATCAAAGGTGTCCGAGCCTGCCGAGATATGATAATAATTACCGATCTCCAGGCTCCCTGTGGAGCTGAGCTGTGAATCAAGCGTCAGATCGTTCATGAAGATCCTGACGCTGTTCTTTGCCTGTTCCACCGAAATAGGGTAGTTGTCATTCGCTGATGATGCACTTACCGACAGTGGTGTGCCGGTACTGGAAGAAAACGGGTCGAGCTTGACACTCATTGCACCTGCACAGGGCAGGAGCATGAGCACGCATACGGCAGCAGCAAGGACTGCACACATTCTCGTTAGTTTCATAAAGAGGACTCCAATCGCGCGCACAACAGTGCGGCATGTATGACCAATATTTTAATCTATATCCTTATTTTCCTTAAATAACGTTAAATCAAGCGTTAAGTGAAAAAAATATTTCACTTATGCAAAAGGGGATACATCATTCTCCGTCATTCCGTTCCCGAAAAAAAGGGAAGTCCCGCTCAGGGTCGGTCATGCCGCTGCTACTGCCATGCCATGGTCCCATGAGTACGGCACACTACCTTCATCAATGCCCTCTTCGTCCGTTGCGGAAACTCCCGTAATAACTGCACTACCGGTTACACTGGTAGTAGCATTGACAGCAGCATTTGCATTGACAAGCCCTGCACCATAGAACGATGGCCTGCCGAGCGGTGTTGCAGTACTGACGATCTGCTGCCGTACCTGCTGGCTGGTCCAGTCGGGGTGGGCGCTGAACACCAGGGCAGCAACACCGGCAACGTGAGGAGCGGCCATGGAAGTGCCGCTGTAGGTTGCATAGCCACCGGGAATGGCAGACCGGATATTCACTCCCGGTGCCGATATACTTAAGTGGTTTCCTGTGCTGGACCATGGGGCCCGGTGGTTGTATTTGTTTACCGCGGCAACGGAGAGCACGTTGTCATATTTTGCCGGGTACGTCATGGTGTCCCCGCTGCCACTGGCAACTCCGCGGTTTCCTGCTGCCGCAACGATCAGTACACCATCTGCCGAAGCCTCGTCAACTGCATCGTGGAGGGCCTGTGAATCCTGGTCAAGCCCGAGGCTCATGGACGCAACCTGTATGCTGTTGTTCCTCGCCCAGAAGATACCTGCAATGACGTCGCTGACACGCCCTTCCCCGAGGTTCGAGAGGACTTTGACGGCATACAGTCTGACTCCCGGGGCGGTGCCGTAGATACCGTTCCTGCTTCCCGTGGCGGCGAGTATCCCCGCACAGTGAGTGCCGTGCCCGTTATCGTCCATAGGGCCGGTTACATTGTTGGTTATAATGTTATAGCCTCCGGCATACACCCCCGTGAGATCAGGGTGCGTATAATCGATCCCCGTATCTATCACGGCGACGCGGACACCGGTGCCGGTTATATTAGCAGCCTGGACTTTGTCGGCATTGATCATCCGTATGTTCCAGGGTATTGTGGGACCAAGGGCTGTGACCACATAGTCCGGTTCCACATACCTGACCGTCCCGCTTGCCTTAAGATCTGCAATCGCCTCATCAGAAAGGTCCGCAGCAACAGCATGAATATCCGGGAAAACGTGCCCCGTGGCATTGACCGAAATGCCTGATGTAGAAGGAGCGCCGTGAGCCCCGGGAGTAGTAAGAAAGGTGACCCCGACCGGGGAGTCGATCCGGACCAGGGATGAATCTTTGAATCCAACAATAACCGGGACTGCTGATACACTCGTAATACAGATGCCGCACACGAGAAGGGTGATGACGATGGTGAGGTTATGCGTCATACGAATTCACACAGAGGTAAATGGATATTCTCCGATCTACGGTTCGATCCTGGCCAGCATTTCATACAGAAACATCATCCTGGTCTGGCATAAGTACGGTGATGAGTGAAATTTTTTTCGCAGTTATGTCAACACAGAGAAACCATGAGCGAGTGGGTGCTTGCGTTCCCAGGAATCACGAGAGTAGTTGCCGAGCTGCGATACGCGAGGGCGTTGCCAAGGGTCGGGGGTCGTCACTGAAATAACACTGGCGTTGAATGAAAAATAAATTTCACTTATCGTTGAGTATTTCCAATCAACGGCTCACGTCTTTTCAGTACACGAGGTCTGCTATATATGAACGTGAAAACCTTTTTGCGGCAGAACGTGACCCCGGTCACCGGATGTTCGGAACCAGCCGCTATTGCCTATGCAACTTCGGTTGCCTGCCATGCTCTAATGGGATCTCTTCCCCCGAGTTTTGCCGGCCCCGGCCTGTCTATCAGGCCAGGCAAGATCAGAAAAATAACCATACAGACCGATCGACAGGTATTCAAGAACGCATTCAGTGCGGTCATCCCTGGGATGGATGGCCGCACGGGTCCTGTTACAGCTGCAGCTGCAGGAATATTTCTCAATCCGCAGGATGGCCTGGACGTCTTTTCCGGTATGACGCCGGAGATCCGGGCAAAGTCCAGCCTTGTGGCACTGAGCGATAAGATCTCCTGCAGCGTAGATCCGCTTTCTTCCGGTGAAAATTCTCCTGAAATTCTTGTGGAAGTGACGACTGCGGATGATACGGGAGGAAAAACCGCTGCTGTCCGGATTTCTGGCAGGCACGACTGCATCCGCGCGATCTCCATCAACGGAAATGAGGTATATTCGGGTCTTCCGGAGAGTTCACGGGTACTCGCTGAGAAACCACCCTCAACGATCATCGGGATGATCCGGATCGCAGAAGCGGCGGATCATGAGGATATTGAAACGGTATGCCAAGGGGTCAGGATGAATATGGCTCTCGTGGAGCAGGGCACCCACCAGGTATATGGCCTGGGTTTGGGAAAAAATCTGCGTACCGTTCTCGTGAACCAGAAAGGGCACCTGAGTCTTGTGGACAAGGTACGCATCGCATCAGCTATTGCAGATGATGCCCGAATGGGAGGAGCCCCGTTTCCCGTTATGAGCGCCGTCGGGTCCGGTAATCAGGGGATCACTGCTCTCGTGCCGATCGGCGTTGTCGGACAGGAATGCCAATTTTCCTGGGAGGAGATCGGTAGTGCTGCGTTGATCAGTCACATGGTAACTTGGCAGATGGACCAGCACATCGGCCACCTTTCCTCACTCTGCGGGTGTTCAGTTAAGGCTGGGATGGGGGCGGCAGCCGGGCTTGCGTACCTCATCGGGGGGGGTGCAGATACCGTTACAACAGCGATCAATCTTATGTCGGCAACGGTTACTGGCACGATCTGCGATGGAGCAAAACCCGGGTGCTCGCTCAAGATCGCCATGGCTGCCGGAATAGCTGCGGAGTCTGCGTTTCTTGCTGTAGGTGGAATGAAAATTCCTGAGGGGAATGGTATCGTCCGGAATCTGGCTGCGGATACGTTTGCGGGAATCGGAAAGATCTCGCAGGCCATGGACCCGGTCGATACAGCGATCATTGACCTCCTGAATGGTTCCGGGGCAGAAGCACGGGGATAGCCGATGGTTTTTACAGCCCATGGGTTGCGAAAGGGTGGCGATCGATCACAAGCATATCTGTGCGTCCCGGCTTTTTTTCAGCGCATGATCCAACAGTCGTAATAAGCGATGTTCGGATCGCCGGATCAACTCCAAACGCAACAACACGGTATAAAGCGAGTCACGGGGATCGTTCGGCATAATGCCTATCCTTTTTCCGGTACAGGCATTGTAACTGATAGAAGTAAGACCTCAGGTGAACAAAAAATCGAAAAATGAGAGGATCATCTTCGGGCACCCCTTAAAAAATATAACGTCAGAGTTACAGGTTTCTTCGATAAAATCAACAATTCAGTATAGCGGCCAGTAAAGATAGAGGGCGCCATAGATGACTCATCCGAAAATCGCATCAAATATCCTGGAAACTACCTCGAATATGACGTTGAGTGAATTTTTTTTGCAATTGTTTTTTCACAGTGTCTTCCAATGAGGGAAGAAAGGGAGGATTCCCTGACAAATCACCAGAACCAAATCCCGCATTCTTTGTTCTTGGCAGTTTTCCCGATCCAATGTACGGCTCATTCGCTTTCTGTACGAGGGAAACATCATTTACTATTACCTGAAACGCAAAGCGACTCACATCAGTCCCTTGCCGGACCTCCAATAGAAGTGCAATGGGGAACGTTATCAGAGCCCGATCTGACCACGAAATATTTGCCTTTAATTTCGCATATGAATATCGATCTGTTGGTACGGGATATCGATCCCCTCAACCGCAAATCGTTTGAAAATCCGTCTGTTGATACAATTTTTGACCTCATTCTCTCCGTTGTCTGTTCTCGTACAGACAGAAAGGTTAAATTTCAAACCTGATGCCCCAAACGCTGTAAAAATGACCTCTGGTTTTGGTTCAGCGAGAAGGAGCCCGGTCTCTTTTATGGCACTATGAGCAATCTCCAAAAGAACCCTTTCTACGGTGTCTACATCCGTCCCATATGCGGTAGAAATCGGGATCGCTATTCGAATGATAGGATCAGGCATCGAATAATTCGTGATAATTGACGTTGTAATCTTATTATTCGGGATAGAAACGATCTGATTATCAAGCGTCCGGATTCGCGTGCTCCGGGGACCGATTTCAACAACTTCGCCATAAAATGTTTCTACCTTGATATGGTCACCTACAGTAAACGGCTTATCCATAGTGATGATCGCACCGCTCAGGAAGTTTGAGAGGATATCCTGCGCCGCCAACGCAAGAGCGATCCCGGCGATCCCGGCTCCCTCAAGGAACGGGGTAATATTTACGTCGAAATCCGAGAGAATGAGCATAAGGGCAGCGAACCAGACGATATACTTCACAATACGTTCAAGCAATTTGATAAAACGATCATCCATTTCACTTCCACTTATCTTTGCCAATTCGGTGCCATAGAGAGCAATGATATCATACAAAAATGACGCAAGGATCCACGCTCCCACAATGATGTAAAACATGGTTATTAACCGAGGGTCAAGGATCCACCATGCGTACTGGGTGGGAACAATACCGAATCCGGTAAGGGCTATAAACACACCGACAGCGATGAGAGTGACTTGGATAGGCGTACTGATCGCCGCGATGATAATGTCAAGATTAGTCTTAACATCCCCCCGTTTTTTCTTCAACCGGTTGACCATCGCCCGTACTATGAGTGCGAGTGCGACACTAACGAGGATCGTCGCGGTTGCATGTATGTAGTTCACATTCAAAATTTCAACCATATGCAAATCCTATGTTACGAGGTTCAGTCGCGGGGCCGGGACATAACAAGATGTATTTCATTAGGAGTCATGCAGTCTGCTGGTTCGCGGGAACGTCGGAGACCTCGCCATATTTGTTCCCCCCGGCGGCGCAGATGTATCCGCCAGCACCTTCATTTTCTTCCAGGGTCAGGCCGAGACCGAAAGCCGCACTGGCAGCGATATCGGTGTATTTGACGTTTGTGGGCAGGTCACGCTGACCTACATAGTTTTTCCCCAGGCGACGAGCGTGCCGTCATTCTTAACGGCGAGGGCGTTGTCGAATGAGGGAGATTTCATGATTGAAAGTCGGAGGTTGTGATGATAATTCTGGCGATGAGTGAAAAAATTGGTGCGGTTATATCCGGGAAAGAAAATTTATTTTCCTTTCCTACGGGAAACGCTCCAAAAATAACCCGTCGCAAGAAGGGCAGAAAACGGTAATGCTGGCATAAAATGGGACTCCAAGGGATGCCATACATTAACAAAAAATACACGAGAATAGGTTTCTGTACCTGTTGCTCCGATGATATCCAGCGTAAATGAATAATTGCCTGAAGGTAGGTGGGGATCTGCACGTACAGTCATTGTTGCCGGATAATCCTTGCCGGTTCTGTTAACTTGGTGAGGGATTGAGGTTTTTTTCAGGAGTTGAAATATTGATTATCTCCCAACAAGTTAACAGAGCCCGCATTCAAAATATTCATATAGTTAAATGGGATTTGAGAACTGTATCGAACGGTTAAAATTTTTTGCTCATTCAGGTATGCCGTGAGATTATTATCACCTGCATGTACGAAGGTGTCATTGGGGAATTGTAAAATATCTGTCGCTGGAACAAAACCTCCCGCGGGAACTGGCATCATGATCGTATTCCGATCATCCACCTGATGCTGCGGCCATCCGTTGGCATTATAGACCACGGTCGTCGGCACACCACCGTTCATCCCATAGATCTTGTCACCGGAAAATGCGATAATTGCCTGGCGCTCCTGTTCAAGCAATTGCGGGTCCAGTCGCGGCGGAAGTATAATCTCGTGCGAAGAATTGTCGGTTGGCGAAACAAGAGTTCCCTGAATAGTGGCTGTCGGACTCTCTGAAATTGAGGATATATTTTGTTGTATTCCCTGGGATGACTGCTGGTATCAATACAGCCTGCTGCTAAAAAAAAACACTATCGATACGAAACAAAAAATAAGGGTAGATCTTCTCCATCGGCGTATCATATTTGTTCAGCTCCATATCAGGCGATCATCGCATGCAATACCACGTTTCCATTATGGGCATCGATCCATACCATCCCACCATCAGCAAATCTATTTACCGTCGTTTGGACGTAAAATTTCCAGGTGAGATGCTGGGTATTATTTTCATCTGTCATTATAGAGAGACCATACGCCATTTTATTAACATTATCCGTCACATTGATACCGTTGTTTTCGTAAAATTTTTTGGCATAACCCCATGCCTGTTCTTCGGTAAGATCCGGTGTGAGATTGAGGTTTGCATCCAACGGCAGGTAGGCATTATTATAGGATATCACCGCCCCGTCTCGAGGGTCCAGCGTTACACCCACTTCATTATAGCCGCGAATTTCTAACAACGGATTTGATGGTCCGATAGGGAGCATATAGTACTGACGCCAGGTGTACTCCAATCCATTGTTCCAATCGGTTTCAGTGGGGGATTTTATTTTCATCACATACTGCGAAGTGTTCATCCAGATCTCGGGAGCCTTTGCTCGTGCATAGGCTTCGGCAATTAAATATCCTTGATCAAAACTAATGGTGCTTACCGCAGGGGTGAGATTGATCTTCGAGGTATAACTCTCGAAATGAATCTGACCCGTATTACGTTCTATTGAGTAAATCGCGTTATTTGTATCGAAAGAATCAACAAGGCCGTAAGAATAGTTGATCGTGTTCAAAAATACCGGGTTCAGGGTCTTGTCACCGGAAAATGCGATAATTGCCTGGCGCTCCTGTTCAAGCAATTGCGGGTCCGGTCGCGGTGGAATTATGATATCATGCGAAGAATTGTTGGCGGGTGAAACAGGAGTTTCCTGAATAGTGGCTGTCGGACTCTCTGAAATAGAGGATATATTTTGTTGTATTCCCGGGGATGGACTGCTGGTATCAATACAGCCTGCTGCTAAAAAAAACACTATCGATACGAAACAAAAAACGAGTGTAGATCTTCTCCATCGGCGTATCATGTTAATCGACTCCACATCAGGCAATCATCGCTTACCCTACTGCTTTTCCATCATGGGCATCGATCCCCATCATACCACCACGATCGACTCCATTCACTAGTGTCATAACGGAGAACGTCCACGTAAGATACGGGTTATTATTTTCATCGATTCCTCTGGACGGATCATACGTTCTTTCATCGACAGTGTCCGTCATTTTTGATACCCTTACTTTCAAAAAATTTTTTGTATATCCCCCTACCTGTTCATCGGATACATCTGGTGTGAGATTGAGATTGGTATCCAATTGCCAGTCGCTGTTTTGCTGCGAGACCCCCTGCGGAGCAGTTACCGGCAACGCACGTCCCCCGGGGGAGGGTTGGTTTCAGGTCAGGGTTCCGGTTGTCACACCATGCAGACTCCGAGATATTTATAGAGTATAAGTTCGGTTAGCCAGTGTATTATCCCAACGATGAGTGAAAAAATGGCTGCGGTTATTGCCGAGAAAAATTGAGGCGATTGTGAAATATTATCTCTTGAAAAAGGCAAAAGAGATCCCGACAAAACCAAGAGAAATCATCCCTAAAATCGGAGAAGTTGATGATTTTTGCGGAGGTGTGATGGAAACCAGGGTTGACGGATGCCCGTCATCGGGTACAACCGGTGTGGGTACGGCACTTGGTGAAGTTTCGGGAGCGATTATATTGAATAATGTGCTGTCGGAAGCATTCTCTCCATCTGCCAAAACACAGTATTCTTCGCCTACAAACAATTCTTCAAGTCGTCCGTCAACGACCCGGGAGCGGGTCATCTCGATGAGGGGTGTGGAAAATGTATTATTCTCTCCCGTCCCCTTCAGGATCGCGATACTATATTCGCGCTGCCACTTGGGAGGGGGATTTTTCATGCTCCCGAACACTGTGTTATAAATGAGAATCCTCACGGGTTTTCCCGCCGGGATATTCGTTGTCCCAGAAATAACAAACGAATCGTTGATGTGCTTGTCAGACACCGGATCAAGATGGATCCAATAGCCATTCCGGTCAGTACTTGTAGAAGCGTCGGGAGAAGCTGCCACACAATATCCTATACAGAATAATGTGAGCACCAGATACATGAGAAATATTTGAGGTGATAGTTTCATTTCTCTCTCCTCAACTGGTAGTATGCAGGGTTATGGCATATGGATTGGTATCGATCCCGACCTTCAGGGTAGAAATATTTTGACCCCATTGTTTGTTAATACATCCGGTAAACGCGGGATTATACGTAGTTCCGGTTGTATCTTCAATAATGAAATTTGTGAACTTGGTATTTTTAGGGAAATACTTTGCATTCCATACGGTCGATTTACTGGTTCCCGCTTGGACTTTCATATATGCCTCTTCTACTACTTCCATATTTACATTATCGCGTTTAAGATATGAGGTTGTCCAAAAAAAACAGGCGGTCGCCTTGTTTACATCATACATCCATGTCGATGAACCATCATTATTCTCGGTAACCGAATATTTCGCTGAAAATGGATCCCCTGCGTTGAGGGATGCCGGCTCTGTAAAAAATGTTAATCCCTTCTTTTGATCCTCCCCCCAAACTGCCCATGACCAATTCATATCGAAATTGCGATAGGTATCATTGCTACCTGAGTATAACCAGTTCCATGCAGGTACTGCCTGAAGTAGACCATTAGTATTCTCAATACCGTTCCAAGTAGAGACCGAAGTTCTGTTTGCTGTATCTCTATGGTTCAATTGTATCCCCGTATCGCTTGGATTGTTTGGAATGATCCAGTTTGTAGAGAACGACCCAAAATTAGATATTGATGATGTGGGCATGGATGCCCACTCCACCCAATTTGGGGCGGTTACTGAACAATAGGTATCTTGGATCCGTCCATAATCAGACATTTTTGTCTGGATGGGGTAACGGTAATAAATGGTCAGAATATTAGGTTGCGTTTCATCAATGTGGCCCGAAGGGGCCTCCTTTAATGTGACAACATCCTTTGCGGTTGTATCAAGATACGTTGAATTTGGGATCATTATAACGTTAGTTGTACTAGTCGAGGTACCCCATGGAGTCCAGAGAGTTTCCGACAGGTTGTCATCCGCCTTGTATAGCGGCGTGCCATTGGCATTATAAACTACCGTCATAGACACATTCCCATTCATCCCATGCTCAACGATCCCGCCCCACGGAACCGCGTTGTTGGCCTGCTCAGCACTGACCGTTGTTCCCGGGGGTACCGGACTGAGCGGCCCGGTCACCACATATTCCGGCACCGCATCCGCATCTTTTGCCGACGATGGCAGAATGTCAGCCTGGTCCGGTCCATTCTCACCGGCAATGACCGAGAACAGCTTGTACGACGAAGACGACGTGAACGATACCGTCGCGTTGGCGAAGTATTTTGCTGTCACATTCGTGAAATCCCAGACCGCCGGCACAAACGTGCCGGTGAGGGTACAGGTCGTCCCGGACGTACACATCTTCGCATCGTCGGTATACATCAGCACATCGCCGCCGGGTGTTACCTTGTAAATTCTTGGCGTCACGGAAATCTGCGGGCCATTAACCGAAGAGGTTCCGGTGATATTGTAATAGAGGGCATCATCCCCGCCGATAACTTCAGCCTTCGCGGTCAGGAACAGATTCTGTCCCGAGCTCTGATTAGCGACGGTCAGGGTAATCCCCGTGTCGGGGTGAGCATGATTCCCGTACGCGATGACATTGGTCATATTCGCCGGATTTGTCGAGCCGAGTTCGCTCATCGTAACGATCTGGGTTCCATCACGGAGATGCTGATCCGACAAGACCGGGATACCGCTGCCGGTAGTTCCCGCGGAAGACAACGGGGTGTCCAGGAAATATTGTAGGTTCGACGTTACCCCGGAATTGCATCCATCCCCGGGCACACAGACGCCAAGGGGGGTCGATGTGGTGTCCCGACTCACTACATTCTCGTTGATTGTTTTGAGGACCGTTGCATTGGTTGAGGGATCCGTTATATCGACACGTCCAGTCTCGTTCTTGTCAGGGTAGATTACAGAACCTGAAGGAAGGACATACATCAACGATGCCGGGATAGGTCCATTAGGTCCGTTATACGTCACCGAATCCCCGTCATGTCCCCATGCCTGTAACGATCCATTCGGGGGAAAAATCTGGAAATCGCCATCTTGGGTATGGGTGATGGTCGAGCCAAGATGCAGGACCGAATCGTTTACAGGTATCGATACGTTTTCCAGGCAGGGGATCTGTTGTCCCACGATGAACGGCCCGGTGATATGGAGTTGCGGGAATTGCGACGTAACGGAGATATAATTGATCTTCTGCGTACTGTTGCACCCGCCGGCATTGCATACCTGCTCTGTTACCGTGTAGTTTCTCGGAGCGGTGTAGGTGTACGAGGGATTCTGTATGGTAATATCAGGGGATGACAACCGCCACACATCGTCAAATGAATAGATCTGGGTGGAGCCCGCGATGAGCACAATACTGCCATCCGGCATCACCACGCTCGTGTGCCAAACACGAGGACCCCACTCGGCATTGGCACACACCTGTGTCCACGATCTTCCCGCATCCACCGAACGCCACATGTCGTTCAAATTTGCGTGTCCATTAGACCACCCAGACCCGCCCATGAGCACAATGCTGCCATCCGGCATCACCACGCTCGTGTGACCCCAACGCGGGCTCCACTCGGCACTCGCATTCTGCAGACTCCAGGTCGCTCCCTCATCAACCGAACGCCACACGTCGTTATACACATTGGTGTTGCCGGTACCACCCATGAGCACAATGCTGCCATCCGGCATCACGACGCTCGTGTACTGATAACGCGGGGCCCATCCGGCACTTGCATTCTGCAGACTCCAGGTCGCTCCCTCATCCACCGATCGCCACACGTCATTATTCCAATATATATTGCCCTCCCCACCCATGAGCACAATGCTGCCATCCGGCATCACCACGCTCGTGTGACCCCAACGCGGGCCCCACCCGGCACTCGCATTCTGCAGACTCCAGGTCGCTCCCTCATCTTTCGAAATCCACACGTCGTTTAAATTGCCATAGGTGCCGCCACCGCCCATGAGCACAATGCTGCCGTCCGGCATCACGACGCTCGTGTGGAAACTACGCGGGCCCCACCCGGCACTCGCATTCTGCAGACTCCAGGTCACTCCGTTATCTTTCGAAATCCACACGTCGTTCAATTTGCCATTGTTGCCGCCACCGCCCATGAGCACAATGCTGCCGTCCGGCATCACGACGCTCGTGTGACCGCTACGAGCTGGCCAGATCAGTCTTGTCGTCTGATTTTTCCATGACTGGTTGTAAATATTTTCTGTGTCGCCGAAATTCCATGCCCAATAGGTAGAATTTCCCGTCGATAAATCGGTGAAGTTTACGGTAAGGGGTGCGCGACCGGAAACCGGCGTTCCACTGAACGCTGCTATCGGGGGTGCCGGGGGTACCGGGGGTACCGGGGGTACCGGGGGTGCCTGGTTTACCACCGTAAAACCGCCCGGCAACACGGCGGTTTGCCCGTCAGGATTGGTGACAACGACATTGTACGGGCCGGAAATCTTGTCCGATAAATTGAACGCACAGGTAAGGTGCGTGGGTTGCACGTTCCCGGTAGTTCCGCCGATCGATCCGGTATTCACAATCTCCAGCGCGTTGCTCCCAATACTCACCACATAGGCATAGTTACCCGATACATAGACACTTTGCGGGCTGTTCAGCAACGCCCCGCCGGTGCCATTGACAATGCTGCCCGCGTGCGTCGGGCTGGTCGGGTTCGATACGTCCACGACCTCCAGCGCGTTGCTCATATAACTCGTCACATAGGCATAGTTACCCGATACAAAGACGCTGTCCGGGTAGTTTAGCAACGCCCCGCCGGGGGGGTTATTGACAATGCTGCCCGCGTGCGTCGGGGAGGCCGGGTTCAACACGTCCACGACCTCCAGCGCGTTGCTGGCTTGACTCGCCACATAGGCATAGTTACCCGATACAAAGACACTGTACGGTTGGTTCAGCAACGCTCCACCGGGGGGGTTATCGACAATGCTGCCCGCGTGCGTCGGGCTGGTCGGGTTCGACACGTCCACGACCTCCAGCGCGTTGCTCTTAAAACTCGCCACATAGGCATAGTTACCCAATAAGTTACCCGATACATAGACACTGTACGGTTGGTTCAGCAACGCTCCACCGGGGGGGTTATTGACAATGCTGCCCGCGTGCTTCGGGCTGGTCGGGTTCGACACGTCCACGACCTCCAGCGCGTTGCTCCCAGAACTCGCCACATAGGCATAGTTACCCAATACAAAGACACTGCACGGGCTGTTTAGCAACGCTCCACCGTGGGGCTTATTGACAATGCTGCCCGCGTGCGTCGGGCTGGTCGGGTTCGACACGTCCACAACCTCCAGCGCGTTGCTCCCAATACTCGCCACATAGGCATAGTTACCCGATACAAAGACACTGGCCGGGCCCTTTAGCAACGCTCCACTGGGGGGGTTATTGACAATGCTGCCCGCGTGCTTCGGGCTGGTCGGGTTCGACACGTCC